>JADMIO011204621.1_pt1 | contig 63649 bp, 44 predicted proteins | sample 8958161 | NCBI WGS metagenome assembly JADMIO01 (sample SAMN16585339, study PRJNA669376) | soil metagenome | isolation source: Crop rotation soil | place: USA: Cullars Rotation, Alabama | collected 2011
CGCGACAACTTGTCCACGTGGAATTCTAAGCTTAGGATCCCAATGTGCTGGAAAGGGATGTCGCGAGCGGAAAACAAGTCGCTCGGCTTGAGCACATCACTTCCGTTTCGAGCGCGGCGTACAGTCCAGACAATACACGTATTCTGACCGCATCGGACGCAACGAGACGATCCCTTCGCACAGGACGTCTGGCATTCGTTATTGAAAGCGCCAAAGCCGTGTTCAGTCCCGACGGAACGCGGATCCTTACGGCTTCCGCCGACACTGCCGGAGGCATCTGGGACGCGCGAAGCAATACATTGCTCGCGCAGCTTGTGGCAGAAGACTCCGCAATTTCTAGCACGGCCCTTCGCCCGGAAGGTCGGCGAATCGTTCTCGCGTCAAGTACAGCGCGTCTTTGGGGCGCGGCCGACGGAGCGCAACTCGCCAAGCTCGAGGGACACAAAAGCGGAGTCTGGAGCGCGACCTTCAGCCCGGACGGCACGCGCATCGTAACAGCCTCGGACGACAACACGGCGCGCGTGTGGGCTGCGGGGAGTGGTGCACAGATCGCGGAGCTCGACGGACACACTTCCGCAGTCGCGAGCGCTGTGTTCAGTCCCGACGGCACTCGGATCGTCACCGCTTCGAGCGACTCGACGGCACGTGTGTGGGACGCGGAGAGCGGAGCGCAGTTGGCGAAGCTGGAAGGGCATACGGGTATGCTAAGCAGTGCGATCTTTAGCCCGGATGGGACACGGATCGTTACCTGTTCGGACACGCTGCGCATCTGGGATAGCGTGCCGCGTGCAGTGCGTTATGCGGACCGTCGGAGGCTCGAAACCGCCCGGCCAGTTGCGCAGCAGAAACTCTCGGATGCACTCGCTCAAGGTGAGAGCTGGATCAGCGCGGCCACTCGTCTGCGGGAAGCCGTCGACATGACTGATGATGTTCGGCGATCGGCGCTCGAGCTACTCACCGCGAGTGCAAATCGCTCGTTGCTTCGATCGAACACAAGACTTCGTGAGCTTTCGGAGCGGAAGTGGATCGCTCGTATGTTGGGGGACGAGGCGTGGCCAATCGAGGACCTCGTCGAAGACGATCTGCGGCAGATCGTCGATGACCCAAGCGACTTGAGAACCATCAATGAGATTGTTCAGCGAAGCCTCGATCCGGAACACCCTATCTATGGCGACGAAGTTCACGCCTGTGCGCTTGCGCGGCGCTGCATTGTCAACGCGACACAAAAGTCCATTCCCGGGAAGGAGAGTGTCCCTGTTTCCGAAGTTGCCACGTATCGTAGGACCCTCGCCCAAGCTTTGTTCCGCAACGGCCGATTCGACGACGCGCTCGCTGAGGCACATCTGGCGCTAGCTGCAGCGCGTGAAGACCAGAAAGATGAGTACGCGGGTTCGCTTCAACGGCTCGAGCGTGATATAGCCACCTGGCGTGACGAATCCGGTCGTGTCCGTCATGCCGAGTGGCGCTCGAAGGTTGAAGAACTTGACCGCGACATCGCGGCGATCGAGAGAGATCCGGATGTGCGCTTATGGATCAAGGAAGGACGCTGACCATCCGCTCCGTCGCTTGAACGCCGGAAGCTGGACTCTCGCGTTATCTCACCGCCAGCCGCCGGCGATTCAAGTCCAAGCACTCTCACTTCCAATATCAATGCCTGGTGTTCTCCGCTGCTAGAACTCACATTGCCTAATGCAGATCGATGCGAGTGTAGAAGACGCGGCGGCAAACCAAATTCAGGCACGAGGTCTGCCCGATTTGACCTTCGCATCAGCGAGGTCGTGAGCAGCGGAGATGCTGCCAAAAAGCGGACGGCGCCGCTCGCGCGACGCCGCCCTTCGTCGATCGGTTTCTTACCGCCGATCGCCTACCATTCGATCTGCACTCCGCTCGTGATGTTGAACGTCGAAGGTGATGCGCAGGCGAAGCTCGCCGGATCGCGGTAGTAGGTCTGGTACCAGCGCTTCGTGCCCGGAGTGAGCACGTCGCCGAATGCTGCCGAACGCGCGCTGATCGTGACGTCCGAAGGCAGCGGTGCGTTGGCGGCGCCGCTCGAAGCGGTCTTCACGTAGAGGCGGATCAGCGGCCCGCCCGCGCAGCGCACGCCGTCGCCGAAGCCGACGCCGGCGGCCGACAACGTTCCACCTTGCAGGAAGATGCACGTCGCCGACGGCATCATGTTGCTCGCGTGCAGGACGACCGAGTCGGGCGAGGCGTCGCCGGTGGCGGTGAGCTTGCCGCCGCCGGTGCCGAACGAGTTGTTGCAGCCGTGGTTCGAGCCGATCGGAGCGTTGCCGCACGGACACGTGATCACGCCGTCGGCGCCCGGTTCGCAGAACCAGCTGAACGGGCTCGTCTCGTAGAACGCGCCTTGGATGTCGCCGTTTCCCGAGCCCAATTGCACGTGCCAAGTCGCGAACGCGCGGTGCTCGCCGGCGGTGCCCAACACGCCGGCCGCGACGGACAGTTGGTTCTCGACGGCGATGCTCGTGCGCAGCACCACGTGACCCTCCGAGCCGGCGAGGTGAGTGCCGACGATGCCGAACGTCGAGATGTACGCGTCGGTGTTCGACGTGTCGCCGCCGACGCTCTCGGCGTTCGCCATCACGAACTTGGTGCCGTCGCAATCGACGCTCGGTTGCAGTTGGATCTCGCTCGTCGGCGAGCCGCTCATCAGCGTGAGATCGGCCGTGTCGAGCAGCGACGAGCCCTCGTAGAGCTTGCCGAAGATCTCGACGTCGCCGAGCGCGGGGCTGCGTTGATACGCGACGAGCCACTTGCGCGGGAGCGCGTCGGTCGGCGACGACACCGATGCGGTGTTCGTGCTCATGCTCGAGGTGTCGATCGCGAACGTCGGCGTCGTGATCGCTCCGTTCCAGTGGATGCGCGCGCCGTACAGGTCGCCGTCGAAGAGGCTCTCGATGCGCGTCCACACGATGTTCCAATCCTGTGCGGCGTCCGGAGCCTTGCCGTCGGACTTCGCGATCGCCGGGTTGACGTCCTGCGTGTCGGCCGAGTTCTCGATCTCGATCGTTCCCGCACCCACGACGGTGCCGTCGTTCGCGACGAGGCGGCCGACGATGTCGCTGCCGGCGGAACCCATCTCGCGCTGCCACACGACGCAGAAGTACGTCGGCGAGACGCTGCTCTGATCGCCGCCGACGACCGGGTTGTGCTCGTCGAACAAAGGATCGTTGTGGACGACGATCACGCCGCCGAGCGAGCCGGATTCCGCGTCGCGCATGCGAGCCGCGATGTAGCGTCCGCCCGAGGACGGGACTCCGACTTCGGCGACGATCAAGTAATGACTCCCGATCTCGTTGTTCGCGACCCGCGGATGCGACCAGTAGTTCGTGGACACGTCGACGAACACGGTGGAGACCAAGCCGCCGCCGAGCGTGTAGAGCTTCGAGTACACGTCGTGATCGGTGGTGCTGAACGCGAGCTCGTAGACGACGCACCATCGACCCGTCGTGGCGTCGTAGGCGACGTCGGGGCGCAGGAAGTCGGCGGTCGGACTCGAATCGATGGTCACGGTCGAAAGGATCGGATCGATCGTGAGCGGGAAGCTCGCCGCTGCGATGCGCTCGGCCGGAACGCGGATCTCGATCGCGCCCTTCGACCACGAGGTCTGCGCGGCGCTGCGCTCGCCGCGCGCGTCGATCGCCGTCGCGGCGCCGTACCGCACCGAGCCCGATTCGCCGCGCAAGTCCAGTGCTCCCTCGAGCTCGCCCCCCGTTCCACCCTCGGCCGCGCCGAGCTCGAGCTCCGATTCGACGGACAAGCGCACGACGAGATCGCCTGCCGCGGGAAGGCGGTCGAAGACGAAGCTCTGCTCGATCGACTCCGGCGCGAGGTCGTACACCTCGACCACTCCACCGCGATCGAACGTGACGCGGTTCGCGGAGCGCGCGGGCTGCGCCTGTGAATCGAAGGGCAGTGCAACTCCGCCGACCGTGATCGAGTCCACGTGCATGCGCACGGGGAAGTTTCGCGGCGCGCACGAGCCGAAGTAGGGGACGTAGGCGGCACCGCTCGCATCGAAGCTCGCTTTGTAGCGATCGGCCGCGGCCCAGATCGCGCCGTCGACTTGGTCGAAGTACACCTGCGAGCGATCGAGTCCGGCGAGGAAGCTCGCGCCGGAGTCACGACTCGTGCGCGGCGCGTCGGATCGCGCGGTCATGGAGACGGCGTGCACGGCGGCGGTCGAGTTCGGCTCCGCCGCGCGATCGAACGCGCGCGCCGAAGATTGCGCGGGACACGGACGGACCAAGGACAAGAACAGTGCTGAGGAGACGATGCACGACGAACGGACGGCGGTCATGGTGGGGACTTTCTCGGCGCTCGAACGCGCCGCAGGTGGTGGATGCCTTCCGTGGCGACACGCTCGGAGATCCGTGGTGCGGATTTCGGCGGAAACTCGCCGCGCGCCTCGAACGCAGGAGGCGGATCTCGAGCTGAGATCCGCCTCGTTCACTGCGCCGAGCGACGGTGCGCGCTCACGCTCGACCGGTTTCTCGCCGCCGATCGCTCACCAGTCGATCTGCATTCCGCTCGTCACGTTGAACATCGCCGGAGATGCGCAGCCGAAGCTCGCGGGATCGCGGTAGTACGTCTGGTACCAGCGCTTCGTGCCGAGACGAATGCGGCGCAAGGGACGTGTGTCGGGCGCGCGCGACGGACGAACGTGCCTGGCGCCGTTTTCCGCCGGTGGTAGCGTGTCCTCGAATGTCAGGCGACCATCGCGCTCTCGTGCTCGAGGCATCGCGCGGAGAAGTGCGAGCCGCGGACTCGCTGTTCGAGCGTCACATGCCCGGTCTTTTGGCGTTCGTGCGCGCGCGCGCCGGCCCCGCGTTGCGCGCGCGCGAGGACACGCTCGACCTCGTGCAGTCCGCTTGCCGCGAAGTGTTGAAGGACCTCCCGAGCCAGGGCTACCGCGACGAGGCCGGGTTCAAGCACTGGCTCTTCCTCGCCGCGGAGCGAAAGATCCTCGACAAAGCGCGCTTCCACGGGCGCGAGAAACGCGCGCACGAGGGAAAGCACACGCTCTCCGTCGCCGAAGCCGAGCTCCTCGGTCGCGGTTACGCCGCGGTCGACACTCCGAGCCGCGCGGCGATCGCGCGCGAGGAGCTCGCGCTGCTCGAGGACGCGATGCAACGGCTCACCGACGAGCACCGCGAAGTGATCTTGCTCTCGCGCATCGTCGGCCTCTCGCACGCCGAGATCGCGAACATGACGCAGAAGAGCGAAGTCGCCGTGCGCAGCCTGTTGCACCGCGCGTTGGCGCGCTTGACGATCGAGATGGGGAGACCGACGGAAGGATAGGGCGAGCGATCGGCGCTCGAGAGAAGGGCCGATTCGTGCGGGCTTCGGACGGCGCGCGAGCTGACCGTTGGATTCGCGAGCGATTCGCACGCGTGCAGGCCTGGATTCGCGAGCGCTTCGCGCTCGGCACCGTTCGCGCTCGCTTAGGGCTCGAGCGGCCGCGACGGTCGCATGCCCACGTTCCAGTAATTGAATTGCAGCGTCGCCTTCTGTCGAAACGCCGAGCGCGCGAACACGGCCAAGCTGCTGCATGACGCGCCGCGGTACGTGCGCACTTCGGGCGAGCCGCCGACGCGCTCTCCGTCGCCGGCGCGCACGGGCACCGAGTAGAGCGTCCAAGCGTCGCGACACAATTGGTGCACGTTGCCGATCATGTCGTACAAGCCGAATGGATTGGGGCGGAACGCGTCGATCGGCGAGGTCAGGTTGTAGCCGTCGTCGAGCCAGTCCTCGACTTGTCGTCCGGTGACGTTCGACGAGCGCGCGACCGTCGCGTCGAGAAGATTCGCGGCGCCGCGCAGCGACTCCTTCTCTTGTCCGGTCCACCAGCGCGTGTGCGTGCCGCCGCGCGAGGCGTACTCCCACTGCGCTTCGGTCGGCAGCTCGAGCCCGAGCTGATCCATCGCGCGACGCGATTCGATCCAGCTCACGTTGACGACCGGATGGAGCGGCTGCGCTTCGTCGCCGGCGCTGTCGGGCGGCGGCGGGCGGCCGGTGAAGCGCTCCCATTGCTCGTGCGTCATCGGATACTTCGAGAGGAAGAACGCGTCGAGCACGACGTCTTGTTGCGGCGATTCGTAGCTCGCCGCGAGCGAGTCGTAGTCCAGATCGTTCGGGTTCGTGCTGCTGCCCATGCGGAATCGACCGCCGGGCAGGAGCACGAAGACCACGCCGCATTCCGGCCGCAGCGAGAGCTCGCCTTCCGCGTCGCGCTCGACGACCTCGCCGGTCTGCAAGTGCGCGAACTCCCACAACCCCGACTTCGAATCGGGGCCGATCGGCAGGAGGCCGAGCTGAGGCTTCAGCACGAGACCGTCGTACGCCGGACATCGCTTGCGGTCGGCGATCGCGCTCGAGGCTTCGCTCCACCGACGCCGCGCGTCGGCGCTCGTGCGACTCCTCGCATCGATGGTGCGCGCGAACTCGAGTCGCTTCGTCACGCTCGCGACGAGACCGGCGGCCGGGTTCGACAGGCGCTCGAGGCCTTGGATGAGCTCGCTGAGCGTGTCGTGCTGCCACTGCTCCTCGGTCGACGCGAAGCGCCATCGGCCATCGGTGTCGCGAGTCGCGTCCGCCGCGCTCTCGAGCTCCGCCAACGCGCTGCGGTGCAAGTCGATTCGGCCGACGAGCTCGTTCACGCGCGTCAACCAACTCTCGTACTCGCTGACGCGATCGGGCGTCGCGGGCCACATGCGATCCGCATCGTGCTCGATGTCCGAGAGGCGCCGCACGTCCGACAAGCGCAGCACCTTGCGATGTTCCTCGCGCGCGAAGCTCGCGCTCGCGTCGGCTTCGCCGCGCAGCCGCGATTCCTTCGCGCGGCCTTGGTTCTCGCGCCACGCGATGCCCGCGAGCGCGACGAGCACGAGCGGAACGGCGGCGATGAGCGCGGCGCTGCTGCGCGGATGTCGCTGCGACCACCGCAAGAGTCGCAACAGCGCGCCCGCTCGTCGCGCCTCGATCGGACGGCGTGCGAGCAGGTTGCCGAGATCGCGCGCGAGGTCGTCGGCGCTCCAGTAGCGCTGTTCCGGCTCGCGCGCGAGCGCCGTCAGACACACCGTCTCGACGTCCCAGGGAATCGACGCGTTCCGGTCGCGCGGCCGCGCGATCTCGCCGAGCGCGATGCGCTGTCTCAAGCGCTCGAACGAATCGTCGGCGAACGCGGGCACCAGCGTGAAGAGCTCGTACATCACCGCGCCGAGCGAGTAGACGTCCGTGCGCGCGGTCAATTCGTCGTCTCCGTCCAACTGTTCGGGCGACATGTACGGCAGCGAGCCCGGTTGGCTGCCGGATCGCGTGAGCGCGTCGTTCGCTTCGCTGCGCACCAAGCCGAAGTCGAGCAGCATCGCGCGCCCCGAGCGCGTGATCGCGATGTTCGACGGCTTCACGTCGCGGTGCACGAGACCCCGACCGTGCGCGTGATCGAGCGCTTCGGCGACTTGACGCGCGATCTGGAGACAGGCGTGGATCCAGCTGCCTTGGAACGTCGCGCTCGCGGTGCTCGACGCGCGATCGCCGCGGCGCGCGGACGCTTGCTCGATCGCGAGCCCGAGATCGCTGCCGTGCAACCGCGCCGGATCGCGACCGCGCAAGACGCGCAGCACGTCCGCGAGCGTGCACCCGTCGATCAACTCCATCGTGAAGAACGGCACGCCGCCTTCGTCGCCGGCGGAGTAGACCGGCACGATGCCCGGATGCTGCAAGCGCGCGACGGCTTCGACCTCGCGGCGGAATCGCTCGCGCGCGCCCGGGAACCAGAGCTGCTCGGGCCGGATCATCTTGAGCGCGACGCGCCGCCCGAGCGTCACGTCCTCGGCTTCCCACACGAGACCCATCCCGCCTTGGCCGATGTTCTCGATCAGAAGGAAGTTGCCGAGCCGATCGGACGGCCCACTCTCGCGCCGCGCGTCCGCCGCGCCGGCGAGACCCATGCGCGCGAGCCGGACCACATGACCGCGCACGTCCGCGGCATGCTCCGGATGGCGCGCGAGAAACTCCTCGAGAGCCGGCTCGCCGCCGGACTCCAGCGCTTCGAGGCCGGCGCAGACGAGATGCTCGAGCTCCATCTGCGCGCCTCTCGACATGCTTCGACGATGATAGCGCGCGAAGCAACAGGCGATCGCGAGCGCTCGAGCTCACGCCCCCCGCCGCGACGACGAAGTGCGCTCGATGTCGCGGCGAAGATCGAGCTCGCGGATCGACGACCCGCCTGCGAATCCGACGAAAGAGCGACGCCGCCCGTTGCCGGACGGCGTCGCTTCGCAAGGTCGTTGTCGAGCTAGTTGTCGATCACCATTGCACCTGCACCGCGTCCGACGAGTTGAACGTCGCCGGCAGCGGGCACGCGAACGCGGCCGGATCGCGGTAGTACACGTAGTAGGAGCGCCGGTCGCCGATCGCGATCGGGAATCCCAGTGCGGCCGAGCGGGTCGTGATGTGCGGGTCCGCGCCGATCGGATAGCTCGAGCTGCCGCTCGACGCGCTCTTCGTCGCCAAGCGCAGGAGGTGGCCGCCGACGCAGCGCACGCCGTCGCCGAAGGTGACGCCGCCCGTGATCAGCGAGTCGCCTTGCGCGAACACGCACAGCGCGCTCGGAAGCATTCCGCTGGCATGGAGCACCACGCTGTCGGGATTGACGTCGCCCGTCGCCGTGATGCGCGCGCCGCCGGTGCCGGCGGAGTTGTTGCATCCGCGGTTCGAAGATGCGGGGGCGTTGCCGCACGGACAAGCGATCACGCCGTTCGAACCCGGGCTGCAGAACTCCGTGAAGTGTCCGGCTTCGTAGTACGCACCTTCGATGTCGTGGTTCGTCGAGCTCGTCGTCTGCTGCCAGATCACCGCCGCGCGCGGATTGAACTGACCCACGTCGCCGGCGCTTCCGAGGCACGCGACATCGGGGTTGTTCTCGACCGCGGTCGAGAAGGCCAAGTTGACGTGACCCTCGCTGAGCGTGATCTGGTTGCCGATGCCGACGAACGTCGACGCGTAGATGTCGTAGTCGCTCGTGCCGTTGTAGCTCTCGGCGTTGACGAGCACGAAGCTCGATCCGTCGCAGTCGATCGCGGGCGTCACTTGCTGCTCGGACGTCGGCGCACCGGAGAGCGAGCTCAGGTCGACGGTGTCGATCACGGTCGATCCCTGCATCAACTTCCCGTAGATGTCGAAGTCGCCGAGCAGCGCTCCGTGCGAGTACGCGATCATGTAGCGGCGCGGGCTCGCAGTGGTCAGCGTCGAGACGCTGGCCGCGGTCTCGAGCGCGGAGGTCGTCGCGACGGCGAACGGAGGCGTCGTGATCGACCCATCCCAGTGAACTTGGGCCGCGTACACGTCCACGTCGCCGAAGTCGATCGTGCGGTTGAACACGACGTTCCAATCCTGCGTGCTGGCCGGCGGGAGACCGTCGCCCTTCGAGATCACGGGCAGGTTGTCCAGCGTGTTGGCGCTGTTCGAGAGGTAGATCACGCTTCCGAACGTGTTGCTCGACTCCGTCACCATCCGCGCCAGCACGTCGTGGTCGGAGCTCGTGTAGTCGCGTTGCCAGACGACGCAGTAGTACGTCGGAGCGGCGAGCGACGGGTCGCCGCCGACGTCGGGATTGTGCTCGTCTCCGATGTCGCCCGCGCTGATCTGGAACTTCGGACCGATCGTGTAGGAACCTTGCGAGTCGCGCGTGCGACCCCAGATCGTGCGCGCGCCGCCCGTCGGATCCCCGACTTCGGCGACGCACAGGAACTGCGAGGAGAGTCGCTTGCTCGCGATCTTCGGATTGGCCCAGTAGCTGGTCGAGACGTCGATGTACGCGCCCTGGCCGCCGCCTTGGAAGTCGATGCAGTAGACGTCGTGGTCGGTCGAGCTGAAGACGCGCTCGTACACGGCGAACAGGATGTCGAACGGAGCGTAGGCGACGTCGGGGTTCGTGTTGTCCTCGACGCTGTCGTCGACCGGGAAGGTGCTGAGCATCGGATCGACGACGAGCGGGAACACCGCATCCGCGACGCGCTCGGCCGGGACGCGGATCGCGATCCCGTCCGCGCTCCATTCGGTCGACGCGGCGTCGCGCCGCCCGACCGCGTCGACCGCGACCGCGTTCGAGTAGCGCACGGAGCCCAACGAGCCTTCGGTCGGAGTGAGAACGAGACCGTGCTCGTCGGCGGAGCGCGCGAGCTCGGTGTCGAGCGCGAGCTCGATGACGAGATCGCCGGGCACGAGCTCACCCGCGCCGGGTCGTTGCGCGAGAACGAAGCTCTGCTCGATCGATCCGATCGCGAGGTCGTACACCTCGTCGACGGGTCCCCGGTGGAACACGATGCGATCGCCGTCGCGCTGCGGAGCGGCGTCGGCGTCGAACGCCAACGTCGCGCCGCCGGCTCGGATCGACCGCAGCGACAGATGCACGGGGAAGTTGTGCGGAGCGCGCGAGCCGAAGAACGGGACGTACGTCGCACCGCGCCGATCGAAGCTCGCTTTGTACGCATCCGCGGCGGCCCACACCGTGCCGTCCGCGGCGGTGTCGTACTGCACGCGACGATCGAGGCCGGCCAAGTATCCGCGCCCGGCGGGACGGACTTTCGGACCGTCCGGCAACGGAGCCGCGGGACGCGCCGACGATCGCACTTCCCGCGCGTCGTTCTTCGAAGGCATGGGCGGCGCAGGCGTCTTCACGTCCTGCATGTGCGGCGGAATCGGCGTCGGCTTCACTTCGTCGCCGATCGACGCCGTCGCAGCGCCGCAGAGAGTCGTCCATGCCAGGAGGTGCGCCGCGGTGTGCGCGCGCGCGATGGTTTTCGAGTGAGGTCGAGAGGTGCTCATGGTTCAGATTTGCTTCGGATCTCGTGGGGTTGGAGCGAACGGTGAGGTGGAGCTGCGAGCGATCGAGCTCTTCACCGTCCCCATCCCAACGAGCTCCGCGGCGTCACGCGCGCGCTCGAAAAAAGACGCGACTTCGAACAGCCGGCGCGCGCGAAGCAGCGTGCGCCGAGCGATGTCGACCCGCGCGCGCGTTTGATAACCTGCGATCGGTAGGCATCGAGCGAACGCGCCGCGCGCGGCGGCAGATCCGCGCGCGAACGTCTCGATGCGACGCGCCCGGTCACCCGCGGAGCGCGCGGTCACCGGTGCGCACGATCGGCTGCGCTGGGAGACGATGCAGGACGACACGGCAACCTTGACCGAGCGCGCCGCCGCGGGCGATCGACAGGCGATCGAGCTCTTGCTCGAACGCCATCTCCCCGGGCTGCGCGCGTTCGTGCGCTTGAGGGTCGGGCCGATGCTGCGCGGGCGCGAGTCGAGCTCCGATCTCGTTCAGTCGGTGTGCCGCGAGGTGATCGAGCACATCGATCGACTGCAGTACCCGAGCGAGAGCGCGTTTCGCCGCTGGCTGTTCGCGACGGCGCTGCGCAAGATCCAGCACCGTCGGGTTTTCTACCAAGCCGACAAGCGCGACGTCGGACGCGAGCGACCTCCCGCCGCACCGGATGCTTCGAGGTCGGATTCGCGCGTGCTCGAGTGCTACAGCCGCTTCTCGTCGCCGAGCCGCCACGCGATCGTCAAGGAGGAGATCGAACGCATCGAGCGCGCGTTCGATCAGCTCCCGGATGAGTACCGCGAGGTGATCACGCAAGCCCACGTCGTCGGTCTCTCTCGGGCCGAGATCGCGGCCGAGATGAACAAGACGGAAGGCGCCGTGCGCATGCTGCTGCACCGTGCGCTGGCGCAGATCTCGATGCTGCTCGACCGACCGCTCGAGAACCGCTGACGAGCTGACACTTGCTCGAGCGCTCGAGCTTGCTCCTCCGCGCCAGCACGTCGTCGAGCTTGCTCCTCCGCGCGGGCGCGTCAGCGATCGAGCGCGCGCGCCGCGCGGAAGCCGAAGGCCCACGACTTGTAATTCGGATCGTCGGCGCTGCGGTAGGCGCAGCGCGCTTCCATGATCAACGACGCGGCCGAGCCTCCGCGATGGACGCGATTCTGCGTGGCGACGGGCGTGCGCTCGCCGTCGCCGGGTCGTACGGGGCTCGAGTACGGAGCGAAGCGATCGCGACAGACTTGATAGACGTTGCCCATCATGTCGTGGAGCCCGAACGGATTGGGTCGCATCGCGTCGACCGGCGACGTGTACGTCCATCCGTCCTCGAGCCACGCCTCGACCGGCCGTCCGCCGGTCGGCCGATTCTTCGCGACGGTCGCGTCGAGCAAGTTCGCCGCACCTTGCAACGACGTCTTGTCGCGGCCGCTCCACCACGGCGTCGTCGTGCCGGCGCGGCAGGCGTACTCCCACTGCGCTTCGGTGGGGAGCACGAGTCCGAGCTTGGTGCACGCGCGCTGCGCTTCCAACCAGCTCAAGTTCGCGGCCGGATGCATCGGACCGCTGTCGGTATCGGGCGGCGCTTTCGCGAGCTGGATGCGTTCCCACTGCGCGACGGTCACGTCGTACTTGGAGATGAAGAACGGATCGAGCTCGACGAGATGGCGCGGATGCTCGCGTATGTCGAGTCCCAGCTCGTCGTAGTCGGGATCGTCGGGGTCGTCCGTGCTGCCCATCCAATAGGAGCCGCCCGGCAGGAGCACGAACACGAAGCCCGTCTCGGGCGACAAGGCGATCTTTCCGCTCTCGTCGCGCTGCGCGGGCTCGCCGGTTTGGAGCTCCGCGAACTCCCACAGCCCCGATTGCGGATCCTGTCCGATCGGCAGCAATCCGATCTGCGGCGTGAGCACGAGACCCTCGTACTGCGGACATCGAGCGCAGTCGGCGATCGAGCTCACGCACTCCGACCAGAGGCGACGTGCCTCGTCGCCGCTCCGCGTGCGCTCGTCGATCGTGCGCGCGAACGCGAGCCGGCTCTCGACGCGCGCGATCAAGCCGTCGGCCGGCGCCGCGATGCGCTCGAGCCCTTGGATCAATTCGGCCAACGTGTCGTGTTGCCACTGTTCCTCGGTCGACGCGAAGCGATGACTGCCGTCCTCCGCGCGCGCGGCCGGACTGCGCTCGAGATCGGCGAGAGTGGCGCGATGGATGTCGATGCGACCCACGAGCTCTCTCGCGCGCGCGAGCCAGCTCTCGTGCTCGGCGATCTTCTCGGGATGCGACGGCCACAGAGTCTCTTCGTCGCGCAAGAGATCGGAGAGACGGCGCACGTCGGAAAGGCGCAGGACCTTCAGCTTCTCTGCCGTGGCGATCAGCTTCTCCTCGGTGGCGATCTCGGCGCTCGCGTCCGCGTCGCGGCGCAATCGTTCCTCGTCCGCGCGCCTCTCCGTCTGGATCCACGCGACGCCCGCCAGCGCCAGCGCGCAGAGCGGAAGCGCGGCGAACACCGCGGCGCTCACGCGCGGATGGCGCTGCGACCAGCGCACGAAGCGCAGCACCGCGCCAGGCCGCCGCGCTTCGATCGGTCGGTGCGAGAGCAAATTGCCGAGATCGCGCGCGAGGTCGTCCGCGCTGGCGTAGCGCTGATCGCGCTCGCGCGCCATCGCCTTGAGGCAGACGGTCTCGACGTCCCAGGCGATCGAAGGCGCGATCTCGCGCGGCCGCGGAAAACGTCCCGCGAGGATCGCCGTCTGCATCTCCGGCGCCGAGCCGCTCGCGAACGCTGGACGCAGCGTGAGCAGCTCGTAGAACGTCGCTCCGAGCGAGTACACGTCGGTGCGCGGGTCGAGATCGTCGCGGCCGAGCACTTGTTCGGGCGACATGTACGGCAGCGATCCGATCTGCGAGCCGGTGCGCGTCATGCGGTCGACGTCGCCGCTGCGCGCGAGACCGAAGTCGAAGAGCATCGCGCGTCCGCTGCGCGTGATCGCGACGTTCGACGGCTTGACGTCGCGGTGGACGAGGCTGCGACCGTGCGCGTAGTCGAGCGCCTCGGCCATCTGGCGCACGATCTGCACGCAGGTGTCGCTCCAACTCCTCGGGAACGCGCCGCCGTATGCCGAGGGTCGATGCTCGTGGACCGCGTGCATCGCGGCCACGCGCGCGCGCGACGCCGCCTCCACCGCGCGATGGAGATCGGCGCCGGTCAGCGCGCGAGGATCTTTCCCGCGCAGGAGCTCCAACGCGTCGGCCAGCGTGCAGCCGTCGAGGAGCTCCATCGTGAAGAACGGCACGCCGAGCTCTTCGCCGACCGCGTACACCGGAACGATTCCGGGGTGCTGCAGCCGCGCGACCGATTCGACCTCGCGCCGGAAGCGTTCGCGCGCGCCGGGAAACCACAGTTGCTCGGGCCGCACCATCTTGAGCGCGACGCGCCGGCCGAGTGCTTCCTCCTCCGCTTCCCACACGAGACCCATTCCGCCTTCGCCGAGTTGCTCGATCAGACGGAAGCCGCCCAACCGTTCGGGCAGCGAGCGTTGACCCGATGATCGCTCGACGAGGCCGAGCTCGCGCAAGCGCGCCAAGCGCACGATCACTTCGGCCGCTTCCCGTGGATGCTCCGCGAGCAAGCGATCGAGCCCGCCGGGCGCGCCGTCCGCCACGACCTCGAGCGCCGCGTACAACACGGTCTCGATCGATTCCTGCTCGGCTCGACCGGCTTCGTCTCTGCTCGAGCGCACGTCCTGCTCCTTGCTGCGCGCTGCGACCCGCGTGCCGCTTCACTCCGCACGGCGATCGTCATCGACCGCCGGTCGGCTCGAACTCGGCGTCGTGCGCGTTCCTCGCCGAGCGACGCACGCTCTCTCTGCCGGTGCGATCAGCATAGCGAGCACGCGCGAGCTTCGGCGCCTCTCGCGAGCGCGGATTCGATGCGCCGTCGCCGTCGCGCCGACGCGATCGCGCCTCAGAGCTCGCGCTCGATCCCGTGCAATCGTGCTTCGAGCGCACGCAGCGCTCGCCCGCGATGGCTGACCTCGCTTTTCTCGTCCGGCTCGAGCTCCGCGAAGCTGCGACCGGTCTGCGCGAAGCCCGGCTCGGTGAACAGGAAGAGCGGATCGTAGCCGAAGTCGCGCGTGCCGCGCGCCGCGCGGAGGATGCGCCCGCGCGCGACGCCTTGGATCTCGGCCGCGAGCGAACCGTCCGGTCGCGACAGCGCGAGCGCGCAGAGGAATCGAGCGCCGCGTCGCGCTTCCGGAACGTCTCGCATCTTGGCCAACAAGAGCTCGTTGTTCGCCGCGTCGTCGCCGTGGACGCCGGCGAAGCGCGCCGAGAGCACGCCGGGTGCTCCGTCGAGCGCATCGACTTCGAGCCCGGAATCGTCGGCGAGCGACCACATGCCCGTGTGCAGCGCGGCCGAGATCGCTTTCTTCGCGGCGTTGCCGCGAAACGTGGGCGCGTCCTCGACGACCTCGGGCAATCCGCCGACGTCGATGGGAGTCGCGACCTGGATCGAGTCGCCGCTCAAGATCGCGACGAGCTCGCGCAGCTTCTTCGCGTTGTTGCTGGCGAGCAGGAGCTTCACGCGCGGGATGATAGCGGCTCGTCGCCTCGGGTCCCGTGCGCGAGCACGACGATGTTCGCTTCCCGCGCGAGCGGTCGCTCGACGAAGCTCGCGCGACCATGCGATCGCGCGGCGAAGCTCGCGCGCCGGCGAACGCGATCGCATGCTGTCGCGCGCATGAGCACCGAGCGCGATTGGGACGGCGCCGCTTATCACAGGATCTCCGAGCCGCAGTTCCGCTGGGGCGTCGCCGTGATCGACCGCGCGCGGCTGCATGGCGACGAGGTCGCGCTCGACGCCGGCGCCGGCTCGGGTCGGTTGACGGCGGTGCTCCTCGATCGGTTGCCGCGCGGCAGGGTCGTCGCGCTCGATCGTTCGCCGAGCATGCTCTCCGAAGCGCGCGATCATCTGGCGCGGTTCGGAGATCGCGCGCGTTGCGTCGAGCGCGATCTGCTCGCGATCGATTTCGAGGACGAGTTCGATCTCGTGTTCAGCAACGCCGTGTTCCATTGGGTGCTCGATCACGAACGATTGTTCTTCGTGCTGCACCGAGCGCTCCGGAGCGGCGGCCGACTCGTCGCTCAATGCGGCGGAGCGAGCAACCTCGATCGGATTCGCGCGATCGCCGCCGAGGTCGCGAGCGAGCCGGCGTTCGCGCCCCATTTCGGCGGCTGGACCGTGCCGTGGCTCTACGCCGACGCCGAGACTACGAAGTCGCGGCTCGAGCGCGCCGGCTTCGTCGACGTGCGCGCGAGCATCGAGGCCGCACCGACGCCGTTCGAGACGCGCGCCGCGTTCATCGAGTTCATCGATCGGGTCGTCCTGCGCATGCACGTCGACCGGATCCCGTCGGCGGAGGATCGCCGCCGTTTCCTCGATCTCGTCGCCGATCGATCCGAGCGCGACTCGCCGCCGCTCACGCTCGACTACGTGCGCTTGAACATCGAAGCGCGGCGACCTTGATCGGCGGCGTCGCAGCGCGCGACGACACGCCGCTCGGTCCGTGCACGAGGAGCTCGCCGTGGGTGGCGTCCCGCTCCTCGCCGAGCTCGACCACGTTCACGGTCGTCGCGGCCGTCGAGATCCTCGATGGCGCGCGTGGCGAGCGCACGGATCGTTCTCGCGTCACGCCGTGTCTCTCGACGATCGGCGCCAAGTCGGATGCGAGCTCGCGCGGCAAGCGGTCGAACGTCGCGTCGGAGCGCGAGCTCACTTGCTCGCCAGCGCGGTCTTCTGCAGCTCGAAGATCCGCCGAATGGCCGCGGCGCCCATCTCGAGCATCGAATCGAGCTCCCCGCGGTCGAACGGCGCACCTTCGGCCGAGCCTTGCACCTCGATGAACTTGCCTTCGCCGGTCATCACGAGGTTCATGTCCGTCTCGGCCTTGCTGTCCTCGGCGTACGTGAGGTCGCACACCGCTTGTTTGCCGACGACGCCGACGGACACCGCCGCGATCGGGCTCTTCAGCGGCCATCCGCGCAACACGCGGCGGTTGTCCATGTGCGCGAGGAGGTCGTGCAGCGCGACGTAAGCGCCGCTGATCGCGCACGTGCGCGTGCCGCCGTCGGCTTGCAGCACGTCGCAATCGACCCAGATCGTGCGCTCGGTCATCTGCGTGAGATCCATGACGCCCCGCAGGGAGCGCGAGATCAGGCGCTGGATCTCGATCGAGCGTCCATCGGTCGAGCCGACGCGATCGCGGATCTTCCGCTGCTCGGTCGAGGACGGAAGCATCGAGTACTCGGCGGTCAACCAGCCGCGACCCTTGCCTTGAAGGAACGGCGGCACGCCCTCCTGCGCCATCGCCGTGCACAGGACGCGCGTGTTGCCGAACGAAGCGAGGACGGATCCCGGCGCGCGATTCGTGAAGCCGCGCTGGAACGCGATCGGGCGCAGATCGCCGGCGCTTCGTCCGTCGAGTCGAGGCATGGCGCGCAGTATATATCGCCGTCGCGAACGCGCTCGCTACGCGAGCCGGATCTCGCGCACGAACTCGAGCGGAATGCGCGTATCGGTTCGCGATCGCTCGTCGCGGAGCAAGAGACCTTCGTCGACGGAGAGCTCGACGACGCTGCCGGAGTGCTGCAGCGCTCCGACGGACACCGTGATCGGGGTTTCCGCGAGGTGTGATGCGCGCAGATAGTCGGCGGCGATGCGCTCGCGCCCGTGCACGACGTCTTCGAACCGATCCGCGAGCGCCGTCACGAGCGCGGCGATCGCGTCCTCGATCGAGATCGAAAGACCGATGCCGGCGAAGCTCGTGACGTGGCGCTCGGCGACGAGCGTGGGCGGGAACGCGCGCTGCTTCACGTTGAGGCCGAAGCCCGCGACGTAGTGAGGACGCACGGGATCGAGACCGCGCGTCTCGACCAGCACGCCGGCGAGCTTCGCGCCGTCGACGAGCAGATCGTTCGGCCACTTCAGCGCACAGGGCCGCGCGCCGAGCTTCTCCGCGGTGTCGAACAACGCGAGACCGGCGGCCATCGTGAGCGCGCTCGGATTCCACGGCGGTGGAGGCGGCAGCAGCACGACGCTCATGTAGACGCCTTCGTCCGGCGCGCTGTGCCACGTGCGTCCGAAACGGCCGCGGCCGCGCGTCTGCGCACGTGCGACGTGCACGTCGCCGTGGCGCGCCGTCCCCGCCGCGAGCGCGGCGAACGCGCGCTCGGAAGTCGAATCGACGACGTCGTGGCGGATGAGCTCGAATCGCACGCGCGCACTGTACAGTAGCCTGCGATGACGTGGTCGTGCGCGGGCGTGATCGTGTGTGCGGCGATCGCGAGCGGTTCGATCGAATCGACGCGCGGCGCGCAGGAGAGTCGACCGAGCGCTGCCGCGCCGTCGAACCGTGCGCACGACGATCGAGCGACGCCGTCCGCGCTGGAAGCCGAAGTCGTCGCGAACATAAAAGAGCGCGCGATCGGGACAGCCAAGGTCGCTGATCTCGATCTCCCCGACGAGTACTTGCATCGCGTCGCGGGTCGCATCTTGCGCGCGTCGTTCGAGGAGAACTTCCGCGTGGTCGTGCGCGACACGGAATCGTCCGACGCAAGCACGGCCGATGCGCGCGGAATGCGCGAGACGGCGACCGAGGTCGGCGAGAGCTCGAGCTCCGCTCCGGCGGCGAGTCGAAGCGAGCCCGCGGCCACGGCGGGCGATCAGCGATCGACGCCGATTTGGCTCGTCTGCAGCGCGGGTGCGGCGCTCGCCGCGTTGATCCTCGTCGGTGCGCGCCGTGCGATGCGGCGCGAGGCTCGAGCTCGATGAGCTCTCGCGCCCGCAACTCGACGCCGCGTGCGAGATCGACGGTCGTGCGCGCTGTGCGCGGCGCGGTCGTCGGGTGCGCGTCCGCGGCGATCGCGTGCGGAGTGCGCGCTCAATCGGGCCAAGCCGCAGAGTCGCTCATCCACGTCGTGCGGCATGCGGCGCCGAAGTGGGTGGAGGCCGATCGCCGGAGCCTCCGAGACGAGCAAACTCCATCGCCTGGGTTTCGAGCGCGACTCCTTCAAGACGAGACGGCGCAGTCGTCGTACGTCGCGTGGCCCGTGACGGCGCCGAGCTCGGACGGCTCGGACCCGAGCGTTCGAGCGGCCGAGGTCGTCGCTCGTCGTCTGGCCCGCGACGGTTTGCTCGTGACGCTCGCCGAAGCCGTCGCGAAGTGGCGCGAGCCCGGAGGCAAGCCGTCCTCGACGGCGTTCGACGAGCCGAAGCTCGATGGCTTGCGCGGCGTCGGATTCCCCGTGGATCTGCTCGAGTACTTCGCGCTCGACGGCGCACCGTCGACTCCGTTGCAAGTCGTGCGACGCGCCGAAAGCCGCATCGACTCCGGCGCGACGATCGATGCGATGCGCGCGGAGTTGCCGCAGTTCGGGTTTCGCTTTCAGCCGAGCGCGCCGGGCTTTCGCGTCGCGACCGAGAGCGGCGAGGAGGAGATCGGACTCGTGCGTGTGCAGCTCACGAGCGGCGACTACTGGTCGGAAGCGGGCGATGGCGGATCGCTCGACATCGTTCGACAGTTGCTCGAGGCGCTGCCCGACGCGGACTTCTTCGCGAGCATCGAGGAGAAGCACCTCGCGCGCTTCCTCGAGACCGCGCGCGGTTGGCCGATCGCGCGCGCCGGACGATGGACGGTCGCGGTCGAGCCGCGGCCGGTCGCGCAGTGGGCGCAGGACAACGCGAAGCCGGGATGGATCGACGGCGCAGCCGAGGATCGAAAGGCGCGCGACTCGCGCGATCGTCGCGACGCGCGCGACCTTGAGACCGCGCACGCGCCGCGCGAGAGCGTGGCTCTCGTTCCACGCTACGCGAGCCGCGGCGAAACCGGCCCGACGTTCGTCCCCGGCGAGACGTTCTTGATCGAAGCGTTCGCGTTCGAAGGCCACCGCGTCGTGCAGTCGCCGCTCCTCTTCCAAGGCGGGAACCTGCTCGCCGTGCGCGATCCCTCGAGCGGCGAGCGCATCCTGCTCCTCGGCGAAGCGGAGATCTATCGCAACACCGCGCTCGGTCTCACGCGCGACCAAGTGCTCGACGCGTTTCGCATCGAGATGGGCGTCGATCGCTGCGTCGTGTTGCCCGCGGTGTCGTTCCACATCGACTGCGAGCTCACCGTCCGCGCCGTCGGCCGGAAACTCGTCGCGTTCGTGAACGATACGCCGGCCGCGGCGCGCATCGTGCTCGAGTGCGGATTGGGCGCTCTCGAGACGCACGGCGACATCGCCGGCGCGGCCGCGAACGACGCGCGCGCGAAGCTCGCCGCGCGGCGCACGAGCGAGGCCGTGGACATCGTGAGCTCGGCGCTGGTTCCGCACCTCGTCGGTCCGGGTCTCTTCGCGGAGTCGTTCGCGAAGACGTTCAGTTCCGCCGCATGGGACTCCGGCGCCGGCAACTTGCAGACGTTCCTGCTCGCGCTCGATCTTCTGCAGAGCGAGACGGCTCCGAACGAATCATCGGCGCGCGATCCGAACACGGCGGCGTACTTGGAGAGCTTGCGCCGTCGCGAAGCCGACCGCGCGCGGCTCGTGAAGTCGCTCTCCGATCTCGGCTTCGAGATCGTGCGCGTGCCGAGCTTCTCGGACGGCGACCGCGGCATCAATTACGTGAACGGCGTGCAGGCGCGCGGCGTGTACTTGATGCCGGCGCAGGGCGGCTTCTATGCGGCGCTCGATCGCGCCGCAGAGCACGCATTCGAGTCGGCGCTGGGGTCGGACGTGAAAACGATTCCGCTGCACACGAGCGAGAGTCAGCGTCGGTCGGGCGCGATTCACTGTTCGATTTCGGTATGCGGGCGGACGTGAAGAACGCGCACGAACCCTGGAGCGCGCGGATCGAAGACCATTCGGCGAACTCCTTCGGCGCGCATTTCCCACTCGGCGAGCGATCGAAAACGATCGCTCGCGCACTGCGACGGAATCGCTTGCCGAGCAGGTGGAAGACGCGGTCGTCGAGTGCACCGCGATCGTCGGCGAAGCTGCGCGCGATGGGATAGGCTTGTGAGTCGTGGCGCGAGCGCGCGTCGACCAATCCAGAGTCGGTGGAACACGGAGGGCGTCGACCACGTCTCCAGGATCTCCAGCGCCGGGTGCTGTTGACCAAATCGCGCCCTCGCCCTTACCATCTCGAATTCACAGCGCGGAGCTCTGCGACCGGTGGAGTCGGCCGAGATTTTCGGTGCCCGGGGTGCATCCAGCGTCCGGTGAATCTGCTTCAAGAAGGTGAAACGCGTATGACCAAAACATGGGGACGGATGCTCAGCATCTGCTTGACGGCGGCGGGAACTGCGCTCTTTGCGGCGCGGGCACATGCACAGTGCACTCCGCCCGTGACCACGAACGGGCCGGACGTCATCGTCGGCGACATCACCGGACCGTCGAATTACGGGCCGTCCGGCGGCTACGACGCGCTGTCGCTGGGCACGTACTCGTGCAACATCGGCAACGTGCCCGTGAACTGGATCTCGGGCAACAACCAGCACCCCGTGATCGGTGGAACGCTGTTCCGATTGAAGACCGTCAACGGCGCTCAACGCTTCGAGCAGATCGGAACGAGCTGGCTCAAGCACGGCTTCTTCGCGCTGAGCGACAACCTGTGCTGCAGCGGCTGCATCGGCGACCCGAGCGGCGCGCACCTCGGCGTGCACTGCTCCGACCCGTACACCTCCGGCCGCAACGGAACTCAGAGCGGCCTCGGTCCGCGCTGGCAAGTGAACGCGCACACGGGCTTCTTCCCGTATCCGCCGGTGCATCCGAGCGGCGGCAACAACGGCCGTCTGCAAGTGAAGTTGACCGAGCTCGAAGCGTCGAGCGCGTCGGTTCACTTCTACGGTGAGACGATCTACGTCACCGCCGACGACGCGACCGCCGGTAACCAGAACAACAACGCCTCGTACCGCGAGATGTCCGTCGCCGGATCGCCCGCCGACTGGAGCTTCGGCTTCGCCGGAACGACGCAGCGCGGACTGCAAGCGATCAACGCGTGGAAGAAGCAGGACCCGAGCGTGACGCTCGTGAACCTGCAGCTCCCGAACGACGGCCTCGTGATCGTCGGCTACAAGACGACCGATCTCGGCGGCGGCCAGTTCCACTACGAGTACGCGGTCTACAACCAGAACGCGGACGTCTCGATCGGCTCGTTCTCGCTGCCGATTCCGGCCACCGTCACGGTCTCGAACATCGGTTTCCACGACTTCGACTACCTCGCCGGCGACGGCGTCGGCGGCGTCAATCAGGACGGCACCGACTGGGCGGGCAACGTGTCGGGTGGAGCGATCAACTGGTCGACCACGCCGTTCGGCACGAACCAGAACGCCAACGCGATCCGCTGGCAGTCGCTCTACAACTTCCGCTTCGACGCGAACGCGGCTCCGACCGCCGGCACCGTCACGCTGGGCTACTTCAAGACCGCCGGCTCGGTCCAGTTCAGCGGCGACGTCCCGGGCGGTGGAGTCTCGGTCGGCACGTCCTACTGCTTCGGCGACGGCACGACCGCGCCGAGCTGCCCGTGCTTGAACTTCGGCAGCGCCGGAAACGGTTGCGCGAACTCGCAGAATCCGAACGGCGCGGTTCTCTCCGCGTCGGGCACCACGACGCCGGACACGGTGACGATGGTCACCAACGGCGAGCTGCCGAGCGCGCTGTCGATCCTGCTGCAAGGCGACGCGAATCTCGCGAACCCGGTCGTGTTCGGCAGCGGCTTGCGCTGCGCGTCGGGCAACCTGCTCCGCATCGGCACGCACAACGCGGTCGGCGGATCGTTCAGCTACCCGCAAGTCGGCGATCCGCAGATCACGGTGCGCTCGGCCGCGCTGGGCGACACGATCCCGACGGGCGGCACGCGCTACTACACCGTGTACTACCGCGATCCCGACTTGAGCTTCTGCACGCCCGACGGCTTCAACGCCACGCAGGGCTTGATGGTGCAGTGGAACTAGCACCGAGCTAGCTCACGCGAACGAACGAAGACGCCGCGCACACGCGCGGCGTCTTCTTTTTGATGTGCGCCGAGCGCGACACGCGGAGGTCCATCGGCCGCGCGGGAGACGTTTGCGGCGTGCATCCATCGCGCGCGGTGGCATCGACGCGTCGGAGACCGCCACAGCGGCGGACAAAAGCACGCACACGCGGTATTCCGCGCCATTCGCTGCCGATCGCGCGAAGCATGCGCGCTCGTGTCGGATGAGTGCTCGTCGACGGCGCGATCGAGTCCGACCTGCAGCGCTCGAGCGGACGACAAGCGGATCGTCGCGCGTTGCTCCGAAGCATGCCTCCGAAACGCGGCGAGGCACGGCCGCGCACCCGACCACCATTCCCGTGAGGAGCCGCGAGCCCGCGAACGTCGCGCGCGCGCGAATCGCTACATCAGCAGCGTGCCCGACTTCTGCCCGAGCAAGCCCTTCAACCGTCCCATCACGTTGGAGTGGATCTGGCACACGCGGCTCTCGGTGAGAGCGAGCATCTCGCCGATCTCGCGCATCGTGTGTCCGACTTGGTAGTACTGCTCGATGATGAAGCGCTCCTTGTGCGTCAGGGAGCGCGTGATGAACTGCATCATGTCGCGGCGGTGGAGCTCGCCGATCGGATCGATCGCGCGCCGGTCTTCGAGGACGTCGACCTTCTCGATCGAGCTGTCGTCGTCGCGGTCCTCCCACTTCTCCGACAGCGAGAACATGGTCTTCGCGCTGGCGCTCGAGATCTCCATCGAGAGCTCGCCGTGCTCCATGCTCAACGCTTGCGCGAGCTCGGTGTGCGTCGGCTCGCGACCGTACTCGCCGGTCAAGCGCTGCAGCGCCTTCTCGATGCGGCCGGCTTTCAAGCGCACGAGCCTCGGCACCCAGTCCTGCGAGCGCAATTGATCGAGGATCGATCCGCGGATGCGCGTCGTGCAGTACGTCTTGAACTTGATGTTGCGGTCGGGATCGAAGCCGCGGATCGCGTCCATCAAGCCGAAAAGGCCGGCGCTCACGAGGTCGTCGAGCTCGATCGACTTCGGCAGAGTCTGCAGCAAGCGCTCGGCGATGTAGCGCACGAGCGGGTAGTGCCGCTCCATCAGCACGTTGCGCAGCTTCTCGAGCTCGGCTTCGTTCTTCGCTTTGCGCGCCTTGCGGTAGAGGACCCAGATCTCCTCCGTCGGGCGCGCTTCGAGGTCGGGATCGGAGACCTTCTCGATCTTGACGCGCGGCCTCGGCGCGGACGTGCGCGACTTCGCAGCGGGCTCCGCCGACTCGTCGTTGCCCTCGAGCTCTTCGGCGATTTCCTTCCGACGGTCGACGGGCTTCTTGCGGGACATGCGGTGGGCTTTCTCTCTGCGAAACCTGCGCGGGGAGCAGTCAAACTTTCATCAGCGCGTGCGCCGGAACGTCGCCCAAGCGCTTGCGGCCTTCGAGGAACGCGAGCTCGATCGCGAACACGCACGCGACCGGGATGCCGCCGATGCGCCGCACGAGCTTGATCGCGGCCTCCATGGTGCCGCCGGTCGCGAGCAGGTCGTCGACGAGAAGCACGCGCTTCGCGCCCTCCACCGCGTCGATGTGGATCTCGATCTTGTCGGAGCCGTATTCGAGCTGGTAGCTCTCGCTGGCCGTCTTCCACGGCAGCTTGCCCGGCTTCCTTATCGGGATGAAGCCTTTGCCGAGCGAGTGCGCGAGCGGGGTGCCGAAGATGAAGCCGCGCGATTCGATGCCGCACACGACGTCGTACGTCTTCGGGTCGACCGCTTTCGCCATGCCCGCGATCGCCGCCTTCAGTCCCGCCGGGTTCGCGAGCAACGGCGTGATGTCCTTGAACAGGATGCCCTTCTTCGGAAAGTCGGGGACGTCGCGGATGTAGCTCTGGATCAAGGGCGGCTCCGGGGCGACGGCGCGCTGCGGCGAGGGGGATCGCCGCGCTCTGGCGGCAACGCGCGCCGTCGACGAGTTTCGGTCGGGTCGGACGATGGCTTGAGCGTGACTCCTACATTTCCTCCGGCGCGGCCAGGCCGATCAACCGCAAGCCGTTGGCGATGACCGTCTTGACCGAGCGCACGAGCGCCAAGCGCGCGGCCGTCACGGCCGGCTCTTGGCCCAGCACGCGGTGCTGGACATACCAATTATTGAGCTCGCGGCAAAGAGCCAAGAGGTACACGCTGACCTCGGACGGCTCGGAGTGCTCGGCGGCGGAGCGCACGACGTCGGGGAACTGCGAGAGCCGGATGAGCAATGGACCCGCGTCTTCGAGGACGCGGTAGTCGATCGGATCGGAGCTCGTGGTCCGCGCATCGGCGCGCGAGCTCCGTGCCTCGTGCGAGCTCGGCTCTCGTTCTCCTGCCGCGCTCGACGCCCGCACGTCCGCGGCGGGAGAATCTTCACCTGCCTTGCGCAGGATCGACGCGAGCCGCGCGTGCGTGTACTGCACGTAGGGCCCGGTCTCGCCCTCGAACGAGAGCACTTCCTCCCACACGAACTCGACGTCGCGCACGCGCTCGCGCTTCAAGTCGTTGAAGATCACGGCGCCGATGCCGACTTCTTCGGCGACCTCGCGTCGGTTCGGCAGCGCCGGGTTCTTCTCGCCGATGATGCGCTGCGCTTCGTCGACGGCGCGTTCCAGGAGCTCGTCGAGGAACACGACGCGCCCCTTGCGCGTGCTCATCTTGCCTTCGGGGAGACGCAAGAGACCGAAGTCGACGTGCTCGATCTTCGATTGCCAATCGAGCTTCATGCGCTGCAGCACGCCCTTCAATTGGCGGAAGTGAAGCTTCTGCTCGCCGCCGACGACGTAGAGACAACGATCGAAGTCGTAGAGCTCGTGCCGGTGGAACACCGCGGCGAGATCGCGCGTCGCGTAGAGCGTCGTGCCGTCCGTCTTGCGCAGGAGACAGGGCGGCATGTTCTTGTCGATCGACGCGAGATCGACGATCAAGGCGCCTTCGGACTCCTCGGTGATTCCGGTCGCGACGATGCGCTCGATCGTGCTCTCGAGATACGGCTCGTAGTACGCTTCGCCGCGCACCTCGTCGAAGCGCACGCCGAGGCGCTTGTAGATCTTGTCGAACTCGCGCAGCGAGAGCTCGGTGAGCCGCCGCCAGATCGCGCGCACCTTGCCTTCGGCGCCGCTCTCGAGCTCTTGGAACGCGGCCTGCGCCGCCTTCGCGAGCGAGGGATCCTTCTCCTCTTCCTCGTGATAGCGCACGTAGAGCGCGAGCAGCGATCGAATCGGATCGCTCTCGAGATCGACGGTGTCGCCCCAGCGCTCGACCGCGGCCACCAGTTTCCCGAACTGCGAGCCCCAGTCGCCGATGTGATTGATGCCGACCGTCTTGTACCCGAGCGCGTCGTGCAGGCGCACGATCGAGGCGCCGATCACGGTGGAGCGCAGATGGCCGACCGACATCGGCTTCGCGATGTTGGGCGACGAAAGATCGACGACGACGGTCTTCCCCGCGCCGATCTTCGAGCGGCCGTACGCATTCTCGCTGGCCAGGATTTCGGCGACGACCTCGCGCGCGAGGGCCGCGCGATCGATCCTGAAGTTGACGTACGGCCCGGTCGCAACGGCGCTGACGCCGGCCTCCGCGAGCTCGGCGGAGATCTTCGTCGCGAGCTCCGACGCGATCGCCGGCGGCGCTTTCTTCAGGCTCTTCGCCAGCGCGAAGCACGGAAAGGCGAGGTCTCCGAGCGAGGGATCGCGCGGCTGCTCGATCTTGATCTCGGCGGCGGGAACGCCCGCGCTGCGGCCGATGGCGTCGGCGATCCGGTGTGTGAACTCTCGCATGCTGCCTCGCGCGCCGCGCAGAGTAGGCGGTCGCACGAGCGCTTGGCAAGCGTGCACGCTTCTCGAGAAGCGACATCGTGCCGCTCGCGCGACGCACGAATCTGCTCGATGGGAGCGATCGCGTCCTGCGTCGCTCGCCGCTCGCGAGCGCGCTGTCGTAGGATGCGCCGCCGCCCGCACGCCGCGCGAAGCCGGCCGATACTCGGCGCGCCGCAGCGCGACGCGCGGCACCCGCACGATGCGAGAGGAGCGACTTGGATGCGAATGGCTCGAAGCGTGGGCCTCGTCACGATGATCACGACCACTTCCTGCGTTGGAACGAGACCGAGCACGCCGACGTTCGCCGACGACGTCGCGTTCCTGAAGCAGCACGTCGAGGTCGTCGTGCTGTCGGATGCGAACGGCGGGTGCGCGGCGGTCGTGCCGGCTTGGCAAGGGCGCGTGATGACGAGCAGCGCGCGCGGCGTCGACGGCACGAGCTTCGGCTGGGTGAACCGCGCGCTCGTCGAGAAGGGCGAGCGCGATCCGCATTTCAACCCCTTCGGCGGCGAGGACCGCATCTGGCTCGGGCCCGAAGGCGGCCAGTTCTCGATCTTCTTCGCACCCGGCGCGCCGTTCGATCTCGAGCACTGGCGCACGCCGTCCGCGATCGACACGGATCCGTACGAAGTGACGAACGCGACGCGCGACGCGGTCGTGTTCCGCCGCGACGCCGAGCTCACCAACCGCTCCGGCGCCAAGTTTCACGTGCTCATCGAGCGCGCGATCAAGCTCCTCGACGCGCGCGAAGCGTTGGCGAACGTGGGCGCGGAGCTTCCCGACGATCTCTCCGCGGTCGCCGTCGAGTCCGTGAACTCGATCACGAACGAGGGCGACCGGGCATGGACGAAGGAGACGGGACTGCTCTCGATCTGGATCCTCGGCATGATGAACGCAACCGACGCGACGACGGTCGCGATCCCCTTCGAGCAAGGCTCCGAGGCCGCGCTCGGGCCGATCGTGAACGACGCCTACTTCGGCAAGGTTCCGGCCGATCGCTTGAAGGTGAAGGACGGCGTCGTGTTGTTCCGCGCCGACGGCAGGCAGCGCGGCAAGATCGGACTCGGTCCCAAGCGCGCGAAGCCGATCCTCGGCAGCTACGACGCCGCGAACCGAGTGCTGACGATCGTGCAGTACACGCGTCCGAGCGGTGCCACCGACTACGTGAACTCGATGTGGGAAGTGCAAGAGCATCCCTTCGCTGGTGACGTGATCAACAGCTACAACGACGGTCCGCCGAAACCCGGCGCGCCGCAGTTCGGCGCGGTGTACGAGCTCGAGACGTCGTCGCCCGCGCTCGCGCTCGCGCCGAAGGAAGTCGCGACGCACATCCACCGCACCATCCACTTGCAAGGCGACGAGCGCGCGCTCGACGCGATCGCGCGGCGACTCTTCCGCATCGGCATCGCGGACATCGCGAACGGCCTCGAATAGCTCTTCGAGCTCCGTGCTCGCGGCACGGAGGAGCTTCGTGACGCGCGGATCTCATTCGCCGTGACCACGATGGCGATGCGCGGACGCGCGCCTCCGAAGCCTCGCATGCGATCCTTTTCGCGTCTTGCGATGCAGTCCCTGCGTTGTCGTCTTGCCGCTTTCGCACCTCTGTGGAAAACTCGTTTCACTGCCGACCGGACAGGGACGGTCGCTGGAGAGGTGGACGCGCTCGAACACAAGCACGATGCGGGCAGTGTTTTCGCCCGCGTTCGCATTCCGTTGCTCTTCGTGCTGTTCGCGGCGCTCCTCGCGTCGCGTCGCGGTGCGCAGCTCCTGTCGCCGCAGGTGTGGTGCGAGGAGGGTTATCTCGTCCGCGACTTCGTCGACCACGGATGGAGCGCGTTCCTGCAGACGCAGGGCGGCTATCTCGTGCTGGTTCCGAAGACGCTGTCGCGCATCGCGATGGCGATCTCGCTCTACCACTATCCCATCGTGAGCGCGGTGCTCGCGTGGACGTTCACCGGGCTCGTGGGGTTGACGATCGCGCTCGCGCCGACGCACCTGCGCGGAAAAGCGTTGTGCGCTCTCGCGGTGTTCCTCGTGCCGACCGATCCCGAAGTGTTCGGGATCACGATCTACACGTTCTGGTGGTCGTCGCTGTGCTTGTTCCTGCTCGCGGTGTGGGACGAGAGCCGGCCGTCGCCGCTCTTCCGCCTCGTGCTGCTCGTCAGCGGCGGACTCTCGTCGCCGATCGTGTTCGTCATGCTGCCCGTGCTCGTGTTCCGAGCGATCTGGTATCGGACGTTCGTGTGGGAGCGCATCCTCGCCGCCGTCGCCGCATCGCTCGCATTGACGCAGTGGATCGTGTTCGACCCGGGCCCCACGGCCGCTCCGCCGCCGCTCGCGTCCATTCGCGATCACACGATCCCGAAGTACTGCGGGTTCTTCTTGTGGGGCAACTTCAACGAAGAGCCCGTGCTCCTGTGGATCGCCGGAAGCCTGATCGTGCTCCTGATCGGCGCGTACCTCTTCCTCGAGCGGCGGAATCCGACGACTTGGATCCTCGCGATCTCGATGGCGGCGGCGATCGCAGCGTCCGTCGCGCGCGTCGATCCGGAGATCGTCCATCCGCACTTCGGCGGCCCGCGGTACTTCTTCTTTCCGTACGTGCTGATGTCGTGGATGCTCGTGCAGATGGTGTGGGATCCGCGCTTCCGATGGTTGCGCGGAGTCGCGGGCGCGGTGCTCGTGTGCGCTTGGACGAACGCCTTGCCGGTGTGGTCGCGCACGCAAGAGGACTTGTGTTGGAGCGCGCACGTGCGCAGCAGCCGTTGCTTCGCTCGGTACGACCTGCCCGTCGAATACGACGGAGTCGCGGCGCACGCGTGGCCGATCTCACCGCAGGTGCCGCGATGGGAGAGCGCGCTCCGCACGGAATGGCTGTGCTCGTGCGCGCGGAGCGAGGAGCTGCTGACGTTTCCCTACCGTTGGGATCCGGACAACGGCGAGAACGTCGACCCGCGGCCGATCCCGAGCGCGAGCGATGCGACCGCGGCGAACGGCGAGCGCCACGAGCCGACGATGTCCGAGCGCACGTCGCCGTCGGGCAAACGCGAGCTCGTGCTGAAGATGCGGAAGGGAGACCGCGTCCGATTCCGGTCCATCACGTGCTCCGTGGTTCCGTCCGTGCACGTCGAGAGCTTCGAGCGCGACTTCCTCACGCAGCTGCCCGCGTCCGAGCTGTGGCGCACGCTCGAGTTCTCGAACGTGCGGCTGCCGGAGACGTTCGCGCTGGTCGTGAGCGACGACGGCGGCGGCACGGGCGAATGGGGGATGTGAGCGCGGCGGCTTCGGCCGTCTCGCTCACGGCAGAGCGCATCGAGCGGCCGCGCGCGTCGATCGCATCGCCGGTCGCTTCCATCGTGCGCGCGAATCGCGCCGCACTCCGTCGAGCACGATCGCCGAGGTGACTCGTCGCGGGGCTTTCGATCTCGCCGTCGATCGAGCACGATCGGCGCGCCGATCTCGCCGCACGGCCTTCGATCGTCGCCGCCGACTCCCTTTCACGTCGCGACGAACGCGCGCGAGCTCGCGACCACCGTCGAGCGCCGCGGCATGACGGTTGCCGAACCGGCGCGGGATGGCACTTCCCCCCGGCGCCCGCGCACGGCCCTCGCGCTCGCTCTTCCTCTTCCTTCTCTTTGTGGGACTCTTGGCGTCCCGCCGCGGAGCGCAGCTCTCGTCGCCGCAGGTTTGGTGCGAGGAAGGCGCGATGGTGCGCGATTTCCTCGATCACGGGTGGAGCTCGTTCGCGAAGCCGCTGCCTCTCTACCTCGTGTTGGTGCCGCGGTTGATCGTGCGCGCCGCGCTGGCGATCTCCGTGTACAACTATCCGATCGTCAGCACAATTTTCGCGTGGGCGTTCACCGCTCTCGTCGCGCTGGCGATCGTCGAAGCGCCGACCCACCTCGCCGCGAAGATCTGGTGCGCGATCGCCGCGTTCGCGATCCCTTCCGACCCCGAAGTCTTCGGAGTCGTCTCGTACACGTTCTGGTGGGCGTCGCTGTGCCTCTTCTTGCTCGCCGTGTGGGACGCGAAGCGGCCGCGCCCGATCGAGCGCTTGGTGTTGCTCGTGGTGTGCGGCTTGTCGTCGCCGGCGATCTTCATCGTGCTGCCGGCGCTGTGGTACCGCGCGTGGAAGCACCGATTGCGCTGGGAGAACGCGATCGCCGCCGCGGGCACGCTCGTCGCCGCGCTGCAGATCTCGTTCATGAACCCGGCCGCGAAGGTGAGCTCGTCGCCGCGCGTGCTGCTCGAGAATTCGATCCCGAAGTTCTGCGGCAGGTTCGTGTGCGGCAACTTGCACGACGCGCCGTGGGTGCTGTGGATCGCCGGCGTGGCCGTCGTGCTGCTCGTCGCCGCGTATTGCTTCGTGGAGAGGCGCCGTCCGACGGCGTGGATCCTCGGATACCTGTGGGCGGCCTCGATCGCCGCGCCGCTCGTGCGCGTCGATCCGCATCTCCTCGATCCGCGCCGCGGCGGCCCGCGCTATTTCTTCTTCGCGTTCGTGCTGACCGCCTGGATCCTGATTCAGATCGTGATGAGCGAACGCACGCGCGGGTTGCGCGCGTTCGCGGGCGCCGCGCTGCTCGTCTCGGCCGTGAACGCGCTGCCGGTCTGGTCGCGGACGCACGACGACCTGCGCTGGAGCGAGCACGTGCGCAGCGCGCGCTTGTTCGCGCGCTACGACGTGCCGATCCAATTCGACGGCGACGCGTCGAACGCATGGTCGATCAGCGAGCCGGGGAAAACGTGGGACGAGTGGCTGCGCAGCGGCCTCGTGTCGATGGAGCGCGCGAACGCGCTGCCCACGTTCGCTTATCGCTGGGTGCGCGACGAACACGAGCCAGCAGCAGAGCCGGTGCTCGCGGCGACGAGCGCCATCGCTGCGAACGTCGAGGGCACTCCGAACGGCGGATCCGTGCTCGCCCATGCGCGTGCACAGTTGGCCGTCGGCCCGGCGCTCGTCTTCGAGCTCGAGCGCGGCGACCGGCTGCACTACCGCTCGGGTGCGAGCCGCACTCCGCACACGATGCTCGTGCAAGGCCTCGAGCAGCGCTTCATCCAGCGCCTGCCTGTCACGCGCGAATGGCGAACGCTCGAGTTCTCGAACGCCGAGCTCCCAGCCTCGTTCACGCTGGTGATCCCCGACAACGGCGACGGCACGGGCGAGTGGGCGGAGGAGTGAGAGAGTCGGCGGCGGCGAGCGCGTCGCGAAGGGATCGCGAGTCGGCGAGCGATCGAGCTCCGCAGCGATGAGCGCAACGAGCCTGCGCACATCCACGTCGAGCAGTCCGGCGCGGTTGCCGAGCTTTGGCTGGAACCCTTATCCTTGGCGTCAGCAAGTGGATTCCGAGTTCACCAGCTTCGTCACATCCAGCGACTCGTCCGAGAGCGCAGGCACATCTTCTTGAAGGCGTGGCATGAGCACTTCCAAGCGTGAGACCAACCCGCGCGCCATCGACGTCGTGGTCGACGACCGCGAGTTGACGGTGAGTCTCGCCGATGGCCGGCGCACCAGCGTGCCGACGTCCTGGTTCCCGCGTCTTCTAGAGGCGAGCGCAGAGGAGCGACGCAACTTTCGATTCATCGGCACCGGCGAAGGCATTCACTGGCCCGACATCGACGAAGACATCAGCGTCGACGGTCTGCTGCGCGGCATGGCGCCCGATTCGAGGAAGCGAGCGATCTGAGGCGCGCTCGCTACGAGATCCAGTTCTCCCACTGCTCGTTCGCTTCGGCCAAGTCGCGTTCGATCTCGGCGATGCGCATCTGCGTGTCGCGCAGCTTTTCGGGCACGCGGTAAACGGCTTCGGTGACGCAGGAGTCCTGCAGCGTCTTCAGCTCTTCCTCGAGCGACATGATCTTCTGCTCGAGCTTGTCGAAGAGATACGGGTTGCGGATCTTGCCGCCCGAAGACTTCTTCGCGGGCTCGTCGCGTCTCTCCGTGTTCTTCTTCGCGCCCTCTTGCGCGTCGCTCGACTTCGCGGCTTTCGCGGCGCGCGCTTTCGCGGCGGCTTTCGCGGCATCCTCGGCGGCTTCCTTCGCGGCCTCGCGCGCGGCGGCTTCGGCGGATTTCGCGGCGCGCCACGCGCTGTAGTTGCCTTCGAAGCGCCGCACCGATCCCTCTCCGACCTCGAGGATCTGGTTGCACAAGCCGTCGAGGAACTCGCGGTCGTGGCTCACGAACACGAGCGCGCCTTCGAACTCGGACAGCATCTCCTCCAGCGCAGTGCGCGCGGCGAGATCGAGGTGGTTCGTCGGCTCGTCCATCGCGAGCCACGACGGCTTCGTCAGCACGAGTCGCGCGAGGCACAAGCGCGCGCGTTCGCCGCCCGACAGCGCGGACACGCTCGCGTCGACGTCGTCGCCGCGGAACAGGAACTTCGCGAGGTGACTGCGAATCTCGAGGTCGGAGAGCTCGGGATGATCGCGGCGGATCTCGGTGAACGGCGTGCCGTCGGTGCGCAGCTCGCTCGTGTCCTGGTCGTAGAAACCGCACGCGGCCTTGTGCCCGAACTCGACCCTGCCCGCGAGCGGCGCCATCCGGCCGGCGAGGATCTTGAGCAGCGTCGTCTTGCCCGTGCCGTTCTTGCCGACGATGCCGATGCGCTCGCCGCGCGCGACGCGCACGTCGACATGATCGAAGAGGATGCGCTTCGTGCTCGTCGATGCGCTCGCTCGCGGTTGCGAGCTTCCCTGCGGCCGCGAGCTCGAGCTCGCGTCGGACTGCGTGCTCGCATCGCGGTCGCTCCCCGACGCCGCGTCGTATCCGGCGCGGATGTCCCGCGCTTCGAGCACCATCTCGCCGCCGCGCTCGGCTTTCGGCGCGCGGATCACCGGGCGGCGCACATCGTTGTAGGGCTGCGGCAGGCGCACGACGTTCTCGAGCTTCTTCTGCCGGCCTTTCGCTTCCGCCGTGCGCTGGCTGCCCATGTGTTTCTTGATGAACACTTCCTCGCGGCGGATCTCGTCTTGTTGGATTTCGAAAGCGCGCAGCGCGGACGTGTAGCGCTCTTCCTTCTGCCGCAAGTAATCGTTGTAGCCGCCGGTGTAGCGCGTGATCGATCCGCGCTCGAGCTCGAAGATCGCGCCTACCGCGTTGTTCAGGAGCCGGCGGTCGTGGCTGACGATGAGCACCGCACCCTTGAGCTCGCGGATGTACGACTCGATCCACTCGATGCCGGCGAGATCGAGATGGTTCGTCGGCTCGTCGAGCAGCAAGAGGTCGTGTCCCGCGACGAGCTCGCGCGCGAGCGCGGTGCGGCTTCGCTCGCCGCCCGAGAGCGTCGATGCTTCGCGCTGCCACAGCTCCTCGCGCAGACCGATGCCCGACATCACGGTCTCGACCTTGCGCTCGGTCTCCCAGCCGCCGAGCGCATCGACGAGCTCGGCCAGGCGGTCGTGCTCCTTCATCAGGCGCTCGAGCTCCGCGCCTTCCACCTCGGTCATCTTGTGATTGACGACGTCGAGATCGCGCAGCGCCGCGCGCACTTCCGCGAGACCGCCTTCGACGTACGCGCGCACGCTCATGCCGGGCTCGAACTGCGGGCGCTGCTCGACGTGACCGAGCCGCGCGCCCTTGCGCAGCGTGATCGATCCCCAGTCGGGCGCCTCGACGCCTTCGATCAAGCGCAGGATCGTCGTCTTCCCGCCGCCGTTGCGCCCGACGAGGCCGACCTTGTCGCCCGGATCGATGCGCAGCGAAGCACCGCGCAGGATCTCCTGCGCGCCGAAGTGCTTCTTCAGGTCTTCGAGGATGAGGAGGGACACGCTGCGCCGAGGAAAAAGGGGAAAAAGGCGCGACAGGATAGCATCGCGCGCAGTGCGATCGGCGCGATCACGTCGACCGCGTACGGCGCTTCTTCAACACGAACACGCAGTCGAGCTGGTCGTCCGGCCAGTCGCGCGGCGCGTCGATGCGGTAGCCGAAGTCGTAGGTCGCGACGTGCTCGAGCTCGGGCACGGAGCGCAGCAAGCGCGCCACCTCGCGCTCGTCGTACGTCCGGAAGCGCCAGCGCGTCTCCGAGCGCAGCTCGCGACCGCGCGTGCGCACGATCAAGCGCGCGCGCACGGCCTCGGTCCGGCTGCGGCGGTCGGCCGGTTCGACCTGCGTGTTGCACACGACCGTCGTGCCGCCGCGCCGCTCGACCCAGCGCTCGCGCACCCGGCCGCGGTTCGCGTACTCGCTCAAGTGGAATCCGAGCACGTAGATCCCGCCCGGCGACAGCGCGTGCGCCACGCGCTCGAGGTGTGCTCGCGCGCTCGCTTCGTCGAGCAGGTACTTGAACGTGCTCACGAGGCAGTGCGCGAGGTCGAACGTTCCGCGCACGGCGAACGAGCTCATGTCGGCGCGAAAGATCGCCGCCGACAGGCCCGCGCGCTCGAGACGCCGCGCCGCGTACGCGAGCATCGACTCGTTGAGATCGAAGCCCGTGACGCTCCAGCCGCGCCGCGCCATCTCGGCCGCGAGGCGGCCGCTTCCGCACGCCGGCTCGAGCACGCGGCGGCCGCGCGCCGCGGAGAAGCGCTCGAACGCCGCTTCGAGGAAGTCCGCCTCGCGCGACGTGTCCGCGTCGAAAACGATGTCGTAGTAGCTCGGCGTGTCGTACCAATCGATCGAGGTGTAACCGCGTCGCATCGCGGGCAGTGTACGAGCGCGCGGATCGGCGGGAGCTCGCCGCGCTGCCGATCCTTGCCCGCCACGGCGTGATCGCCCGCGCGAGCCGATCCATGAGCGCGTTCGTCGCGTCGGGCCAGGGCCGTGTGCTCGCGTCGATCGACCGTCGCGCTTTTCCAGATGGTCCCCTAGGATGGTGCGCTGGGTCCGGCAACCATCCTTGGCCATCGACGGAATCCCACCCCAGATGTGGACCGCCATGCTCCTCGCCGCGGCGCACTTCGCGCCTCGGCCTCTCGAACCTCTCTCGACGGTCGCGCCGCCGTGCATTCCCACCACGTGCGGTGAATGGACGGCGCGCGACGCGCGAGCGCTGATGTCGCGCGCGGGTTTCGCTCCCACGGCCGACGAAGTGCGCCGTGCCGCGGCGGACGGCCGCGAGAAGACGGTCGAGAGGCTCTTCGAAGAGCACGCTCAACGCGCGAGCGCCGATGCATTCGATCGGCCCGCGCTGCACGGCGACCTCACCGATCCGTCGGTGCTCCACACGCGTCTCGACGCGCGCCGCGACGGATACCTGCAGCTCCAATCGGACTACATCGCGCCGCTCTCGCGCTACGGAGTGCGCTGGGTCGAGCGCATGCTCGAAGCGGATTCACCCGTGCGCGATCGCATGGCGATCTTCTGGCACGGACACCTCGTCTCGTCGTTCAAGGAGGTCGGCAGCGCGCGCGAGATGGTGGCGCAGATCCAGCTCCTCCGCGACGGAGCTCTCGGACGCTTCGACGATCTCGTGCGCGCGATCGCGCGCGATCCGGCGATGCTGCAGTACCTGAGCAACGCCAAGAACGTGAAAGCGCACCCGAACGAGAACTGGGCGCGCGAGCTGATGGAGCTCTTCACGCTGGGCGACGGCAACTACACCGAGACCGACATCAAGCAAGCGGCGCGCGCGTTCACGGGCTGGAGCAAGGATCCGACCGGCTTCGTCTACCACCGCCTCGACCACGATTTCGGCCAGAAGACCGTGCTCGGCGTCACCGGCAACCTCGACGGCGATCACGTGATCGACATCGTGTTCGCGCAGCCGGTGTGCGCGCGCTTCCTCGCCGGCAAGATCATCGCGCACTTCGAAGGCGAGCAACCCGACGACGCGCGCCTCGCCGAGTACGCCGACTTCTTCCGCACGAACCACTACGACGTCGAGAAGCTCCTGCGCCGCCTGTTCGTCGATCCGCGCTTCTACCGTGAAGAGATCGCGGGCACGCGCGTCGAGTCGCCGACCGAGTACTTGATCGGCGTCGCGCGCGGCCTCGAGCTGCGTCCGCCCGGGGAACTGATCCTCGCCGCGGGCGGCGTGCTCGGTCAGCGCATCTTCTTCCCGCCCAGCGTGAAAGGTTGGGAAGGCGGCATCGCGTGGATCACGACCGATTCGATCATGCAGCGCAGCAACATGGTCGGCGTGATGCTCGGTCTCGTGAGCGCGGACGATCTCTCCGACACGAAGAACCCGATGCTCGATGCGAAGCCGCGCGCGGAGGACAACCAAATCCGCACGAGCGGCATCGAGATGGTGCGCTACATCCAAGCCAGCGGTTGGAAGCCCGAGCTCTCGCTGTGCGACCGCGTGGCGCGCCGATTCCCTCGCGCGAACGACGCCGATCTCGTGCGCGGCCTGCTCGGGGAGCTCGTGATCACGCCTCCGTCCGCGAGCACCGTCTCCGCGCTCGAGAGCTGGTTCCGCGCCGAGCGCGAGAAGATCCACGTGAGCGCGGGTGAGCTCGGCACGCGCACGAGCGCGAACGAAGAGCTCCTGCGGCGGCTCGCGCACTTGATGCTCAGCCTGCCGGAAGCGCAGCTCGATTGACGCATCGCTGGACGTTCTGGGACCGACGAACATGAACTCGAAGAAGACGTTCGACCGCCGCACGCTCCTCACCGGAAGCGCAGCGGCATTGGGTGGTGCGTGGCTCGCGGGCCGCGCGTCCGCGAAGAGCACGTTCTCGCGTCTCGCGCTGAACGGCGGCGACATGGCCGGCGACGAGCCGCCGCGCACGCTGCTCGTGCTCGAGCTCTCGGGCGGCAACGACGGTCTCGACACGATCGTTCCGTACGCCGACGACCTGTATCACAAGTCGCGTTCGCGCATCGGTCTTTCGGCGAACGAGCTCCTGCGCTTCGACGATTACCGCGCGTTCAATCCGGGACTGCACGAGATGCGGCGTCTCTACGGCGAAGGCCGCGTCGCGATCATCGAGGGCACCGGCTATCCGCATCCCAACCGTTCGCACTTCACGTCGCAGGACATCTGGTACACCGCGAGCGAGAAAGGCCGCGCGGCGGGAGACGGCTGGATCGGACGCTTGACGGCCGCGCTGTATCCGGGCGATCGCAGGTTGCCGCACTTGGTGCACGTCGGGACGACGAAACCGTACTCGCTGCGCTCGTCGACGCATCCGGTCGTGTACCTCGACTCGCCCTCCGCGTATCGATTCGCTCTCGACGCCGACGGCATCTTGGCGAGCAGCACGGGCGGAGCGATGCACGCGCCGGCCGCGTCGAAGGAAATGCGCGGGGCCGGCGGGTCGGAGATGTCGGAGCGCGAGACCGTCGAGAAGATCGGCGGCGTCGTGCGCAGCGCGCGCGAGTCGTCGGAGGCTCTGCGCCGCACCGCGCTCGAGTACAAGCCGCGCTTCGAGTACCCCGACCTTCCGCTCGGCCGCGATCTCAAGACGGCGGCCGCGCTGCTGCAAGGCAACGTCGGCGTGCGCGTGCTCTCGGTGACGCAGACCGGTTACGACACGCACGACAGTCAGCGCGCGCGACATTCGCAACTCGTCGGCGAGCTCGACGGATGCTTGGGCGCATTCCTCGCCGACGTGTGGGGCACGCCCGCCGGCGACAATCTCATGATCGTCGTCTTCTCCGAGTTCGGACGGCGCGTCGAGGACAACGCGTCGGGCGGAACGGACCACGGCGTCGCCGGTCCGATGTTCGTGATCGGCTCGCGCGTCAAGGGCGGCTTGTACGGCAAGCATCCATCGCTCTCCGATCTCGACGACGGCGACCTCGTGCACACGACCGATTTCCGATCCGTCTACGCGAGCCTCGTGCACGGCTGGCTGGGCCTCGACGCCGCGGGCGTGCTCGGCGCGAAGCACTCGGAAATCGCGCTGTTCGCCTGATGCGATCGCGAGCGGAGGACGGCATGCACATGAAGATCACGCTGCTCGCGCTGGCGATGTCGAGCACGACGCTCACCGCGAGCGCACTGTCCCAGGGCGCCGACGCGAAGACGCGCGTCGAGACCGAGACGTACAAGGGCGGCGCGCCGAAGGTGCGGCGCGAGCTCGCGCAATCCTCGGACGGCGGTTGGGTGCTGCAGGGCACGTACACGAGTTGGTACGCGAACGGGCAGAAGGATGCGGAGGGCAAGTACGTCGCCGGCAAGCGCAACGGCGCGTGGTCGTGGTGGCTCGAGAACGGCAATCAAGAAGCGCTCGGCAACTACGTCGACGGCTCGCCCGTCGGCCGGTGGGAGTTCTACAACGAGAGCGGCATCCAGGAAGGCGAGTTCAAGGACGGCAAGGCGAACGGCACGTGGCTGTACACGCGGCCGGACGGAGCGAAGAGCGCGACGGGTCAGTTCGTCGACGGCGTGATGGAAGGCACGTGGACGTACTGGAGCAAGAGCGGCGAGAAGTCGGAAGAAGGCGCGTTCGTGCACGGCAAGCAGAACGGCGCGTGGACGACGTGGCACAAGAACGGCGCGGTCGCGAGCGTAGGCGAGTACAAGGACGGCCTGCGCGAAGGTGCTTGGACGTTCACGAGCGACAGCAAGAAGCCGTCGATGTCGGGCAGCTACGCGAAGGGCAAGCAGGAAGGCCCGTGGGTGCTCTACTCCGCGAGCGGAGCGAAAGCGCAGGAAGGCGCGTTCCACGACGGACTCGAGACCGGTCGTTGGACCTTCTTCAACGACGACGGATCGAAGGCGCAGGAAGGCGACTACAAAGCGGGCAAGGCCGAAGGTCGCTGGACGCACTGGTACGCGAGCGGGAAGAAGTCGTCGGAGGGCGTCTACGCGAACGGCTTGTGCCAAGGCGCGTGGACGTACTGGAACGACGACGGCAGCGAGCGCGAGAAGATCGAGTACGCGGACGGCAAACGCGTGACGCGCTGAGCGTTCGAGCGCCGCCGGCGCGACACCACCGCTCGAAGTTCGCCGCGGCGGAATCACGGCACGGCCCGTCGTGTGCTGTGCGCGTGACGGCATGAGAAGCGACAGCTAAGGAGTCTGTCGGAGGCGCACCGACGCGGGGAGGCAGCCGCGCCGCGGCCGCGGCGACCCCCACATCGACGAGTGCGCGCTTCCGATCCGCGAGCTCGCGCCGCGCGCCGATTTCCGCGGCGCTCGACGAGCGGGATCGCTCCGCATCACCGATCGAAGCCGATCGATCTCGAGGTCCTTGCGTCGATGAAGTCGATGAGCGCCGGTGCACGACCTGCGAGCGAAGATGCTCGGCCGCGCACGTGGCCGATGCTCCTCGCGTTGCTCGTGATCATCGAGCTCGTGTACGCGTTCATCATCTCGGCCGGAACGATGACGCACTGGCCGACGTGCAGCAACTACTACGACTTGCTCGCCGAGGGCTTCCGCCGCGGGCGCTTGGACTTCCCGATCGAGCCGTCTCCGCAGCTGATCGCCGCGGCGGATCCGTTCGACCGAGCGAACAGCGGCTTGTGGCTGTGGGACGCGAGCTTCTTCGACGGCAAGTTCTTCGCGTACTGGGGACCGCTTCCGGCGTTGATCCAAGCCGCGGTGAAGTCGCTGCTCGGCGTCACGCGCGTCGTCGGCGATCAATACCTCTGCTTCTTCTTCGCTTCGCTCTACGCGCTCTTCGGAACGTTGACTCTCGAACGCGTCGCGAGTCGTTTGTTCCCTCGCGTTCCGATCGCGTTGCTCGGAATCGCGGTGCTCGTGTTCGCGTTCGTCAATCCGATTCCGCACTCGTTGGCGACGCCGGGCATCTACCAAGCCGCGATCTTGGGCGGACAAGCATTCCTGCTCCTCGGCGTGCTGGTCTCCTTCGACGCGGTATCGCTCGCAACGGACGAGAGGCGACCGATCGCCGCGGGTCGCGCAAGACTGGCGATCGCGGGATCGGCGTTCGGGCTCGCGCTCGCATGCCGCATCTCGCTCGGGCCGGCTGTAGCTCTGGTGATCGCCGCGATCGTTCTCGCGCGCTCACGAGCGACGCGCGGTCGCCACGGGGCGCGGACGTTCGGCGACCTCGCATGCGTGACCGCGCCGGTCGCGGTCGTGGTCGAAGCGCTGCTCCTCTACAACGAGCTGCGTTTCGGCTCGTGGTTCGACTTCGGTCTCTCGCACATGCTGACGTCGTTCCAGTTCCACACGTCGGCCTCGTGCATCCCCTTGAACGTGTATTCGTATGCGTGCCGGCCGTTCGAGTGGTCGCCGCGGTTTCCGTTCGTGCTCCAGTCGTGGGACGTCCACGCGCCCGGAGTCCCGACGGCCGAGTGGTTGGCGGCGGGATACACGCGCGCCGAGCCGGTGGTGGGCGTCTTGATCGGCGCGCCGTGGGTGTGGTTCGTTCCGATCGGCGTGATCGTCTGCGTCGAGCGCGGAGTCGGTCGCTTCCTGCCGCGGCGAGAGCTCGATGGCGGCCGCGCGTTTCGAACCGGCGCGTGGTGCTGCGCCGCGTTCGCGGTCCTCGGCTCCGCGACCGGCATCGTGCTCGTTCCGATGACGTTGTCGAGCATGCGCTACCTCGCCGACTTCTCGCCCGGTCTCGTGTTGCTCGCGACGTTCTGCGCCTGGTGCATCGTCGAGGTCGCGGCGGAGCGCGGGGCAGCGAAGAGGCTCGTGCGCGCGACGGCGGCCGTGCTCGGGGTCGCGACGATCGTCGTCGGCCTCTTGCTCGGCGTCCAGGGCTACAACGACCACTTCAAGGTCCACAATCCCGCGCTGTTCGAGGCCTTGCACGCGCTGTCGCTGAGCGCCGTGGAGCGAAGCTCCGAATGACGACTGCGCACGGCCGCGTTCGCCGCGCGCGAGTCAATCCTCTTCGAGCCGCATCCAACCCGCCTTGCGCAACCGCACGACGATCACGGTCGCGATCAGCGCGAGCACACCGAGCACGAGCGGATAACCCCACTTCCAATCGAGCTCGGGCATGTTCTTGAAGTTCATGCCGTAGAGACCGGTGACGAACGAGAGCGGGATGAAGATCACCGTCACCGCGGTGAGCACCTTCATCACTTGATTCATCTTCAGGTCGAGGTTCGCGACCACGAGCTCCTGGATGTCTCCCGCCGCTTGGCGATGGTGCTGCGCGAGATCGACGACCTGCGAGGCGTGATCGAACACGTCGCGCATGTAGGGCGCCACCTCGGGCGTGATGAAGCCCGAGCTGTCGCGCACCGCGCTCGAGAACACGTCGCGCGTCGGCAGCGCGGCGCGCAGGAGGATGCCGAGCTCGCGGCGGATCGAGTACAGCTCGCGCAACGGCTTCGCGCTGGGATGCTCGACGGTCTGCGCCTCGATGGCGTCCAAGCGCTCGCTTAAACGATCGAGGTGCGGGAAGTAGCCGTCGAACGCCGCGTCGATCAAGCGGTAGAGGATGTAGTCGGGACCGGCCGCGCGCAGACGGCTCTCGGGATCCTTCACGCGCGTGAGCAGCGGCTCGAAGACGCCGTCCTCGTGCTCGCGGAACGAGATCACGACCTTCTTCGTCGCGAAGAACGAGATCTGATCGAGATCGACTTCGTTGAGCGGCCGCGGAACGAGCAGCACGACGAGCATGCCCTCCGCGTGCACCTCGAGCTTCGGCCGCTGCGGCACGTTGACGACGTCGGCCATCGCGAGATAGGGGAGATGGAAGAGCTCGCGCAATCCGGTGAGCACGTCTTCGGATCCGAGGCCGACGACGTCGACCCACGCGACGGTGCCGTCGTTCGACGATGCGAGTTGCTTCTCGAGCTCCTCCAAGCTCACGCTGCCGCGCACTTCGCACTGCTGCCGATCGAAGCGCACGAGACGCAGCACGGTCGGCAATGCACCGGGGGAAATCGCGAGCATGCCCGGGCTCGCGCCGAGCCGCGTGGCGAGAAGACGGCGTTGCTTGCGCTTGGTCATGTCGCGGATCGTTCGCTGCTTCCCGCCGCGTACCGAGAACGGTCAGTCTAACGCTCGTGCGATCACCGCACTCTTCGTCGTTTGTTCCGCATGTAGTCGACGAGCACGAACGAGCCCAAGCTCTCGAGCTCCGAGTAGTACGCTCGGCCTCGGTTCGCCTTCGTGAAGCGATCGACGAAGTCCACGAGCGTCGGGTCGGTCGTCAGCATGAACGTCGTGATCGGGATGCCGAGCCTTCGGCAGTAGTCGGCTTCCTCGAGCGTCTTGTTCACGATGCGTCGATCCAGCCCGAACGGGTTCTTGTAGATCTCGCCGTTGCGCTCGGTCAGCGCGGACGGCTTGCCGTCGGTCAGCATGAAGATCTGGCGGTTGGCTTGTCGCTTCTTGCGCAAGAGCTCGCGCGCGAGCTCGAGACCGGCCTTCGTGTTCGTGTGGTACGGACCCGCCGAGAGATAGGGGATCTCGGCGATCGAGACCTCCCACGCCCAATCGCCGAACAGGATCACGTTGAGCGCGTCCTTTGGGTAACGCGTCGTGATCAGCTCGCACAAGGCGAGCGCGACGCGCTTCGCGGGCGTGATGCGGTCTTCGCCGTAGAGGACCATGCTGTGCGACACGTCGATCATGAGCACGGTGGCGCACGAGGAGAGGTGCTCGGTCTCGAAGACGCGCAGGTCTTCCTCGTCGATCGAGATCGAGTCTATGCCGCCGCGCTTGATCGCGTTCGACAGGGTCTCGTTCGGATCGATCAGCGAGAGGGGATCGCCGAACGCATAGGGGCGCGTCTCGGGCAGTCGCTCGAGGCCGACGCCCGCCGCCGCGACGCGGTGCTCGCCCTGCGCGTCGCGCTCGAGCGAGCCGAACACGGCCTCGAGCGACGAGGTGCGGATCCCTTGCTCGCCCTTCTTCGTCAGCACGTGCCGTCCGCGGCGATCGCGCGCGACACGGTTCTCGCGCTCGAGGAACTTCTTGAAGTCCTCGATCGTGAAGCGCTCGTCGAACATGCCGTAGCGCTCGCCGATCTCCTCGAGATGCCGCAGCGCTTCCTCGACGTCGCCGTCGGTGTGCAGGAGGAGCTGGTTGAAGATCGAGAGGAGCCGCTTCAGGAGCTCCTTCAAGTCGCGCAGCGTCGGGTCGAACTTCGAATAGCGCCAGTGCATGACGGCGCGCTCATCCTAGCAGCACGTTCAAGCAGCCCGCGCCGTGCAAGCGCAGTGCAAGGAAGTTGGTGGATTCGAGGCGGGCTCGATTCCTTCATTGCGCGCGGGCCGGCGCGTTGGATCGCTCGTTCCAAACTTGATTTGGGAGACATGCGAGTCGTGCACCTCGTTCGAGTCGGTCTCGCGATGCGCCAGTCGATCCACTTCGGACGCGGGACGAACGTCCGGTCGATTCGAGCACCGAGCGCGCGACCGTCTCGATCACGAGCACGATGAGCACGGCGGCGCGAACGACACGGCAAGGGGCGCTCGCAATTACGCTCTTGCCATCAACTCGTCAGGGTAGGTCCGTACTAGTGGACGTCCCTCGCGTCTTTCCCGCGCCGAACGCGCACGACGCGCATCGTCCCGTGATCCACATCGATTCGTCCTGGCTGCTTTCGAGACCTCTGCGGCGCTGGGTCCTCTTCGTCCTCCCGCTCGTCACGTTCGCTCTCGCCAGCGCCGACGTCGTGTTGCTGTCCGTTCATCACGGCGACTGGAACTCGGAGCTTTGGAAGCTCGCGCTCGGCACCACACTCCCGCTCAGCGCGGCGGCATGCGCGCTCACGGCCTGGATCCAACTCCGCCTGCGCACCGAGATCGAGCGGCGCATCTCGATCGAGGTTCAATTGCGCACGGCGCTCGAGGAACGCAGCCGCGCGGTCGCGGACCTCACGCGCGCGCTCGAGCGCGAGAGACTGCTCCTGCGCGAGCTCGATCACCGCGTGCGCAACAACTTGTCGTCCCTCCAAGGCCTCGTCGGTCTGTACGAGGGCTCGAACGTCGCGACCGGCGAGCTCGTGCATTCGCTGCGCGGCCGCATCTCGGCGCTGCGCGAGGTCTACGGTCTGATCGGTGCGGGCAACGGCGAAGGCGTCGAAGTCGCGCGGCTCTTGAGCGCGATCTCGGCGTCGACGACTCGTCCGCGCGATCGCGCGAGCATCCATGCCGACGGTCCAAGCGTTCGTTTGCGCAGCCGCGAAGCGACCGCGCTCGCGATGATCCTGCACGAGCTCTTCACGAACGCGGCGAAGCACGGTGCACTGCGCGCGAGCTCCTGCCCGCCGGATTCGCACGCGCCGCGTTCGCCCCGTGTGCCCCGTGCGCCCCGTGCGCCCCGTGTGCCCCGTGTGCCCCGTGTGCCCCGTGTGATCGGCTCGATCGACATCGCCTGGACGGCGAAGCCGGCGGGAACCGACGAGCTCGTGCACTTTCTTTGGGACGAATCCCCGGCCCCCCCGTGCACGGCGCCCGGTCCGCGTGATCCGAGCTCCGGACTCGCGCTCGTCGAAGGCATCGTGCGCTCCGATCTGCGCGGACGGGTCACGTTCGCGAACAGCGATGGACACTGGATCGTCGAGATCGACGTGCTCGTCGCAAGCTCCGACTCCAAATCACTCTGCAAGCACGAGAAGGTTCATTCGTCATGACCGCTTCATCCACGATCTCCGAATCGGCCGTTCTGCCGGGCATTCCGCGGCACACGCTCCGCTCCGCGATCCTCGCGACCGAGGATCCGTCGCCGCAAACCGATCTCGCGCACGATCGTCCCTGGAAAGCCGGCCGCATCCTCGTCGCCGACGACGAGCACCTCGCCGCGCTCTCGCTGAAGCAGTCGCTGAACGATCTCGGCTACACGATGATCGGTCCGGCGCACAACGGCGAGCACGCGGTCGAGCTCGGTTACGCGGAGCATCCCGACCTCGCGCTGCTCGACGTGCGCATGGCGGACGATTTCGACGGCGTGGACGCGGCGCGTTTCCTGTTCGAGGAGCTGCGCATCCCGACCGTGATCGTGTCGGCCTACTCCGATCCGCGGCAAGTCGAGGAGTCGACGATCCCGGGCGTGTTCGGCTACGTGTTGAAACCGGTCGCGCGCGAGCAACTGCGCGCCGCGATCGAGGTCGCATGGGCCCGCATGTGCCAGTGCCACGCGCAAGAGAAAGAGATTCAGCGGCTGAAGAGCACGATCGAGGACCGCAAGACCGTGGAGCGTGCGAAGCGCGCGCTCGCCGAGAAGCACGAGATCGACGAAGGCGAAGCGATGCGGCGTCTGCGCAAGATGGCGCGCGAAGCACGTCGTTCGTTGGCGGAGATCGCGCGAACACTGCTGCGCTGAGATGACGAACTCGAGCCCGCCTCGAATTCATCATCTTCCTGACGTGGATCGAACACGAGCGGTCGCGTCCGGTCCGAGCGGCTGTCGTCGGTTCGAGCGCGAGTTCGAAGTGAACCCTGACTCGAGAGCTCGGATGCAAGGGTGACATCGAACCGGCGAAATCGAACCCGCTTCGATTCCGTCATCTTCCCGACACGAATCGAACCTGACACGCGCCGCTATCCCGTCGCTCGCGAGCTACCGTTCTTTCGACCGCGGCGGTCGCGGCTTGTCGCCCGGCTTCTTCAGGCCGCGCACCATGTCCTCGAACATGTCCTTGAACACGCGGCCGCCGACGACGTCGTGCTTGGCGAGCAAAGCACTCTGGTGCAGACCCTCGAGCACGAACTCCATTCCTGCCGCGAGCTCGGCCGTCGTCTTCGCGCGGAGATACTTCGCGGTGAGCGTGCGCAGTCCCGTGATCTCGCCGAGCTTCTTCTCGAGATCGTGATCGGACATCTTGTCCGAGAGATCGATCGACTTTCCGTTCTGGAACCAGCTCACGATCGGTTGGAACTCCCCTTCGCCCGCGCCGGGTTGTTCGCCGGCGAGGTACGCGTCGGGGAACGTGCGATCGAACACGGCTTTCGCCGCCTTGCCGATCAAGTGGCGCGCGACCGAGGCGACGCCTTCGCGCTCGCCTTCGTACACGAGCTCGATCTTGCCCGTCACCGCCGAGCTCGCCGCGTCGACGTCGGAGATGCGCGCGACGGTCGCGTCCTCACGCGCCACGAACGAGCGGCGCTCGGCGTTCGAGATCGTGTTCTCGAGCAGCGCGATCGTGACGCGCGCGCTGACGCCCGAGTTCTGATCCACGAGCTCCGACGCGCGCGCTTGCACCGCAACCTCCTCGATCGCCGCGCGCAGATAGTCGGGCATCGCGACGCGCGGGCTCTCCGTGCGCTCGGCCCACGCTTCCTGCGCCGTGATCGCCATGCCGTCCTCGAGCGTGCGCGGATAGTGCGTGAGGATCTGCGACGAGATGCGGTCGCGCAGCGGCGTGATGATGCTGCCGCGATTCGTGTAGTCCTCGGGATTGGCCGAGAACACGAGCACGATGTCGAGCGGCAACCGCACCGGGAAGCCGCGGATCTGCACGTCGCCTTCCTCGAGGATGTTCAAGAGGCCGACTTGGATGCGCGCTTGGAGATCGGGCAGCTCGTTGATCGCGAAGATGCCGCGGTTCGAGCGCGGGATGATGCCGTAGTGCACGACTTCGGGATCCGCGAACGAGAGCTTCTTCGTCGCCGCCTTGATCGGATCGATGTCGCCGATCAAGTCCGCGATCGTGACGTCGGGCGTCGCGAGCTTCTCGCGGTAGCGATCCTCGCGCGCGATCCAGGTGATCGGAAGCGCGTCGCCCTCGACGGCCGCGCGCTTCTTGCAGGGCATGCACACCGGGCTCATGGGGTCGTCGTTGATCTCGCAACCCGCGATGGCGGGGATCTCGTCGTCGAGAAGGCTCGAAAGCGAGCGCAAGATGCGCGTCTTCGCCTGTCCGCGCAGACCGAGCAGGATGAAGTCGTGGCGCGAGAGGATCGCGTTCACGATCTGCGGGATCACGGTTTCGTCGTAGCCGATGACGCCGGGAAAGATCGGTCGCCCTTCGCGCAAGTGCGCGATGAGGTTGTCGCGCATCTCGTCCTTCACGCTGCGCGAGCGCCAACCCCACTTCGCGAGCTCACCGACCGTCGCAGGCTTCCGCATCGTGGGCGGCATTCTGGCCCATCCGCGTGCCGTGTACCACCCTTCGTTTGCCAGCAACATCACCAAGCCGAATGCCGGAGCGGCGACCAGAACCTCAAAGCGAGGTCAACCTAACTGGGAGGTGGGGAATCCTGTCTCTTTGATCTGAGCTGATCGCGAATCGCAGCTACGTAGCACCAGGCAAGCAGCGCTCCGGTCAGCAACTGAGCGGCGCGTTGTCGAGTGATGGGCTGTTTCGTGACTCCTTCGTGGATGATCTCGTTTCGAAGGACGCGCAACTCGTCGACTGCTCTGACTACTTTCACAGGCATCGGCGGGACGGACAGGAGTCGCGTCAGCAATGGCAACATGACGTTGAGCTCTGTAGAGAAGTTTAGGCCTTTCGTGTGCACGCTGAGCGACCTCGATGCATCGGAAACTGCGCGACCGATTATCAATTCCATTGCCTGACTAGCAGGAACTACGATGCGATTCCATCGCGGGTTGACTCTGTCTCGCTCCGCGAGCGTCTCAACCGAGTATGCATGGAGTGCATCGAACAGGCATTCCTGGCCCACATCCTGTGAGGGATTCCACCATGTCACCATAAACGCGATTCTGCACGAATCGGCGGACCTTGAACCAGCGGGGGCGACGGCGTGTAGTCGCAAGCTGTGCCCAATTCGCTCGTGAGCGAAGTAGTGCTGGCGAATCTCTGCCGGGAACGGGCCGGGTCCCTGCGGCGTGATGTTCACTGACACGATATACGCATCATCGGGGATTCCTTCCGACGTGAGATTGATCTCCAAGGTCTCGTCACGGCGCAGGTTGCGAGTAAACACGCTCGTGCGCGCGCCAGTCAATTCAAGAGCATGAACGAAGAAGAAATTCTCTTCGACCGTCGCTGCGATTGTGACCCACCAATCAACCACTGATGAGCAGCTTGGGCATGTCGAATTCGGCTCGCGCGACATCACATATGCTTCAAGCTCAGCCGGTCCAACGACAAGCATCCCGCCACACGAGCGGCATTTCACCCACGGCGCTACCTTTGAGTCGCCCATATGGTGCAGAGATCGCTGGTGTTCATAGGCTGCTATCCGCCAATTGCTGGGCGACCAGTCGCAGCTCCTCGTCCCGAGCCGGGTGCCCCGGCAGCGGAGGGAACTCGCCGCTCGCGTTCGTCGGAACGAGGTGCACGTGCACGTGGCGCACTTCCCAGCCGACGACCGCGACGCACACGCGCTCGCACGGCATGCGGTCGCGCATGAGCTCGGCGACTTCGCGCGCGGCATCCCACAGCGCGCGGTACTCCGCCGGCGGCATCTCGAAGAGGTAGCTCGCGAGCTTCTTCGGGATCAGGATCGTGTGACCGGGGACGATCGGGCGCTGATTCAAGAAGGCGAGGTGATGCTCGTCTTCCCACACACGATGACAAGCCTGCTTGCCCGACACGATGTCTTGGAATGTCTTCATCGACTTCGCCGAGGATAACGGCGCGCTTCGAAAAGCTGACCTACCTCGGCCTCGCGTTTCTCTTCGGCGGCGGCGCCGCCGAAGAGAAACGCGAGGAGCCGTGGGAGGGTACTCGCCTGCGGTTCGGTCCTCCGTTGCGTTGCAGCGGCTTCGCCCCATGCCTCCACGGCGAACACAGCGTGGATTCGGTATCGGCAACTGCGCCCCGACGATCTCTGCGACTCAGCTCGCGAGGATCTTGTCCATGCGCGCGGAAATGTCCTTCAACCCCTCGATGCTGTCCGCGCCCGGTTGCTCCGCGATCGCCCAGCCTTCGTAACCGATCGCATCGAGCGTGCTCATCACCGCCGGCCAGTCGTCGTCGCCTTCGCCGAGCTTCACGTCGAACCCTTTCCAAAGCCCCTCGTCATCGCGTTTCTTGCAGCTGAACTCCTTGATGTGGAGCTTCTTGATGCGCGCTCCGAGCACGCGGATCCACTGCTCGGGCCAACCGTTGTTGATCGAGTTGCCGACGTCGAAGTGCCAGCCCACCGCTTTCGATCGGAACTCGTCGACGTAGCGCGCGGCTTCGAGCGGCGAGAGCAGGAAGTGATTCCACACGTTCTCGAACGCGATCGCGATGCCGAGCTCCTCCGCGAGAGGCACGAGCTTCTTCACCTCGGCTTGCGAGCGCTCGTACGCGTCGGCGTACGAGGTCTCCTTCGTCACGACCGCGGGCACGAAGAGCACCGACGACGCGCCGTAATACTTCGCGTCGCGCAGCGCGCGCTCGAGTCCGGCGAGGCCCGCGGCGCGCACTTTGGGATCCGCGTCGGAGAGCGGGCTCTGCCAATGCGTGCTGCAGCACACGCTCGGAATCGCGAGGCCGTGCTTGTCGCGCGCGGCGAGCACTTCGTCGGTCGACATGTGACTCAACGGCTCGAAGCCTTCGAATCCCGCGTCGCGGATCGCCGCAAGCTGATCATCGAGCGTTCCTTTCACCGTCACGGTGGCGAGCATGATCGCCTTGCGAATCGAACGCTTGCGCGGCGTCTTCGGCGGCGTCGCGGTCGCGCCGGTTCCGCGATCCGCTTGCGCGTCGGCGCGCGCTCGAGCGATCGCTGCCAGAGCGGCTGCGCAGCTTGCGCCGAGAAGCGCGCGTCTCGAGACGTTGCCGCCGTTCATGTGCAGAGCTCGCGCGATCGATCCTTGGCTGGTCGACCGTGCGTGCGCGTCGCATTCTAACGGCGCGTTGCACTGCGCACCGCCCGCGGTGTCGCCGTCCGCGCGCTCACCGCACCACAGTTCAGCACGGCCGTCGCGCGCTGCCGCTTCGCTTGCGTGCCGACGTTGCGCCGCGAGCCGTTCTCGCGCTCGCGACGCGCGCGCAGCGCCGCTACACTCTCGCGCCCGATGCCTGCACCTCCCGCCGACGCGCGCTCGATGTCCGGCCGCGCGCTGTCCGTGACGCCGTGCGGCGACGACGGCGTCATCCTGCGCGTCACGACCGACGAGCCAGTCGCACCGCTGCGCGCCGCGCGCTTCTTCATGTTGCGCCGCGAGGACCGACTCTCGCCGGCGATTCCGCGGCCGTTCTCCGTGTACCGACAGAAAGGTCGCGAGCTCGAGTTCTTGATCAAGGTGATGGGACCCGGCACCGCCGCGCTCGCCGCGTGCACGAACGGAACGCCGCTGCGCATCGTCGGTCCGCTCGGCAACGGTTGGCCCGCGATTCATGGTGGCGACGGAGCGCGTCTTCCGTGGGTGATGCTCGCCGGCGGCATCGGCTCCGCGCCGTTCTACATGGCGATCGAGCAAGCGCTGCGCGGCATGGACGGCAAGTCGCCCGCGCGCCGCGACGACATCGCGTACTTGTACGGCGCGGCGCGCAAGGGACTGCTCTACGACCTCGCCGCGTTCGAGTCGCTCGGCGTGCGCGTCGCGACGTGCACCGACGACGGATCGCAGGGCATGCGCGGCAACGTGCTCGAGCTCCTCGAGCACATGCAGTCGAAAGGCGAGCTGCCGAAGAGCGTGCGACTGTTGGCGTGCGGTCCCGAGCGCATGCTCGAAGCGGTCGAAGCGTTCGCGCGCAAGAAGAAGCTCGACTGCTGGCTCTCGCTCGAGACCGTGATGGGTTGCGGCGTCGGCATCTGCAACGGATGTCCGGTGCCGACGCGCGCGGAGGGGCCGCTCGGCAAGTGGCCGAACGCCAAGTGCTGCGTCGAAGGACCGGTGTTCTCGGTCGACGCGGTCTCGCTCGCGCACGGGCGCTGAGGCTTGGCGACGTGCGCCGGGAGGAGGCGCGCGCCCGCGGTCTGCGATCGGCGGTGAGCAACCGATCGCAAAGTTGCGTCGATCGTTGCTCGAACGAGCGCCGCGTTTTCGCGGCGCCGCCGTGAGCCGGCGCCGGCGCGGATGACTCCCATCGTCGCCGCGCAACTCAGGGCGACGTCCGCGCGCTCACGAATCAGCGCGCGTCCTGCTTCACGCGCTCGATCGTCTCGCGCAGCATCTCGATCGCGCGCCGGTCGTTCTCGTCGTTCGACGGCGTGCGCGTCGCGATCGCGAGCGCGGACTCGAGCGGCGGCAGCGCTTCGGCGGGGCGCTTGAGCTCGACGAGCAGCATTCCCAGCGATTCGTGCACGAGCGCGTTGTCCGGCATCGCCGCGCCGGCCTGGCGCCATTCGGCGACCGCGGTCTCGAGATCGCCGCGCTTGCGCGCCAGCGAACCTTTCAAATAGTGCGTCGGCCCGTGATCGGGCTTCACCGCGAGAGCGCGCACGATCCATTCCTCCGCGTCGGAGTCGTGTCCGTTCTGCGCGTCGATCGCGGCGAGCTTCGCGAGCAGCTCGGGGTCGCGGATCTCCATCTTGAGCAGCGTCTGCCGCAAGACCTCGCCGCTCGCGCCGCGCGTGCCGACCGGCCGGAGCTCGTACGCGCGCAACAGGTAGGGCACCGCCGCTTCGAAACTCTGGTTCTTGAGCAAGAGCGCGGCTGCGTTGTGGTGCGCTTCGAAGCTCGTCGGCAAGAGATCGGCCGCGCGTTGGAACGTGCGCAACGCGCCGGCGTACTCCTGGCGCGCGAGCTGGAGCTTGCCTTTCAAGAGCAGCGCCTTGCCGTCGTCGGGCGCGAGCGTGAGCGCGCGGTCGGCGTAGGTCGCGGCGCCGGCGAGATCGCCGCGTTGCGCGGCGAGCGTGCCGAGCATCGACAGCGGCGCAGCATCGGCGGGATGCTTCTCGCGCGCTTCCTCGGCGACCTGGATCGCGCGCGCGACGTCACCGCCGTCGCCGAGCGCGCCGGCGAGCGAGAGCGCGTCGTCGAGCGAATCCGGCCGCAGCTCGAGCGCCTTCGCGAAGTTCTCGCTGGCTTTCTTGAAGTCGCCTTGGCGCAGCGCGAGCACGCCCATGCCGCGGAAGGCCTCGGCGTGCGCGGGATCGACCGAGAGCGCTTTCTCGAAGTCGCGCTGCGCATCGGCGAGCTCGTTCATCTGCGAGTGCGCGACGCCCGAGCTCGTCCACGCTTCCGCGCTGGACGGATAGCGCTTGGTGACCATGCCGAACACGTCGCTCGCGGCTTTGAAGTCGTGGTACTCGTCGACTTCCGCTTCGTACAAGAGCGTCCACCCGAGGCCGAGGTTCGCGAGCACGTGATCCTCGACCGTCGCGAAGATCGTCTCGTCGCCGTGCTGCGCCGCGTCGAGGAGGTCGAGCGCGTGCTGGTAGACGGCGTGCGCGCGCCGCAGCACGTCGCCCGTCTTCTCGGCGCGGTACTGCTGGAGCAGCACGCGCCCCAAGCTGATCTCCGCGAACGGACTCTTCGGATCCTGCGCGATCGCGGCGCTGAACAGCGACTCTTCGTTGCGCCAATCGGCGGTCCGGCGGAACGAGGACGCGCCGTACACGAGCGCGACGGACGCGAGCACGGCGCTCGCGACGCGAAGCGGGAGCGCGCGCACCGCGACGACCGCGGCGAGCAAACCGAACCCGAAGACGGCGAGGTACACGTTCCGCTCGCCGAATGGAAAGCGCCCGAGCATCTCGACGCGCAGGAGCATCGGCGAGATCGCCGCGAAGACGAACAGCGCGGCGCACGCCGCGGCGACCGCGCGGCGCTCGTACGCGATCCACGCGACGGCGGCCAGCGCCGCGATGCACGCGAGAGCGATCCAGACGACGGGGTCTCCGAAGTCGCGCGACGGTTGGAACGCGCGGAAGACGCTCATCCGATCGGGCCACGCGAGCAGGCGGATGAAGCCTCCCAGAAGCTCCACGCGCAGCAGCGCGAGTCGCGACGCTCCGACGCCGAAGTGCACGGTCACTCGGTCGAGACCGGCGGCGAGATCGCCGAACACGGCGACGCGCGCCGAGTAGTAGGCGACGAGCACGATGCCGAACGGCGCGTAGGCGGGTACTACGGTGTCGCGGAATCGATCGCGCAAGTTCGCGTCTCCGCGCTGCCGCGCGACGTCGAGCACGAGAGCGATCGGCAGGACGGCCGCCGCCGTCTCCTTCGACAAGAGCGCGAGAGCGAAGAACAGGGCACTCGTCCGCGGGAAACCGATCGACCCGCGGTCGCGCCAAGCGACGAACGCGTCGACCGCGAGCAGCGCGAACAGTCCGAAGAGCGGATCGTTGATCGCGCTGATCCACGCCACGCTCGAGACGTGCACGGGATGGAGCCCGAAGAGAAGGCTCGCGAAGAACGCGATGGGCGCGCTGCGCGTCAGGCGCAGCGCGAGACGGAACGCGACCGCCGTGGCGAGGAGGTGGAGCGCGAGCGAGAGCGCGTGGAACCACAGCGGGTTGCCGCCGCCGATCTCGTGCGCGACGAGCAGAACCACCCCCGTCAGCGGTCGCCAGTAACCGATATCTGACGACGCGGTCGAGCTCGCGAAGTCCCACGTCGCGCTCGAGAAGAACTTCGGCAAGTACGCGAAGCTCGTGATCCATGGGTTGCGTCCCACGAGCTCGAGGTCGTCCCACACGAGCGCGCCGCGCAACGCCGGCCACAACGCCGCGATCGTCGCGAGCAAGACGACCGGCAGCATCCATGTCGGAGCGCCGCGGCGTGCGAGCGGTCCGCTTCCGGAGTCGATGCTGTCGCGAAGCTCTGGACCGGCGCTCATGCGGCTTCTCTAACCGCAGAAGATAGCGCGCGGGCGATCGTTCTTTGAGCTCCGATCGTGCGCGGACGAGCGCGGCGAGTCGCGCGATCGATGGAGTGGAATCCGTCCGCGAAAGGCGGTCGCTCGTGCGACTCGCGCGCGCTCAGCGCGACTTCGCCGCCTGAACGACGCGCGCGCGCAGATCGTCGAGCGTCAGGTTCTGCGGCACTGCGTAACCCGCGCCGCGACCTTGCACGATGACGCCCTTCGGCGCTTCGAACGTGCGGTAGAGGCCGCCGTGCCAGGCGAACAGCGCGTTGCCCGAATGACCACCGCCCATGTTCTCGGTCCACTTGTAGAAGGCCACGACGCGGTTGCCGACCTTCTGGTCGTCGGTGTTCGGCGCTTCGGAGTTCCACACGCCGTGCGTCGCGTCGACGAATCCGCCGCCGAACCACACGGTCGCGGTCGTCGGCTTCCCGTCGCGCAAGGAAGTGCCTTCGATCGTCAAGCTCGTGAAGTAGAGCTCGGGCCCGTCCTTCGGATGGTCGATGCGGATCACCTTCTTCTCCGTGATCGTGCCGTAGATCACGTTGTCGGTGCGCGCGACCATCTGTTCCAAGCTCAAGCGCTCGATCTCGGCGCGACCGAGAGCGGCCGACGCGCCGAACGCGGACAGAGCGATCAGCGAAACGAGCGAACGGTGGATGGCGGTGCGGAGATTCATGTGCGTGATCGTTCGCTTCCAGAGTACATCGGAATCGGCGGATGGATAGGTCGGAGCGGATCGCCGCTCGCTCGGATCAAGGCTTCTTCTTCGCGCCGGAGCTCTTCTTCCAATTGTTCGGGGCAGGCTCCGGATACGGCCCGGGCTCGAGATACGCGGCGAGCTCGTCGTCGCCGGGAGACTTCGCGAGCAACGACTCGACCAGCACGCGACCGTCGGGATCGCCCGCTCGCACGAGCTCCATCGCGAGCTCGCGCTCGAGCGCGCGGTTCTCGGGCTGCAGCTCGTGCGCGCGACGGAAGCTGCGCACGGCGGAAGCATGATCGCCCGCGCGACGCTGCGCTTCGCCCAGCCAATACCAGAGCTCGAGATCCTTGCCCTTCGAAGCGGCACCGCCGGCGTTCGTGTCGCCGCCCGTGACGCTGTCGACTCCGTCGTTGGTCCGCGCGCGCGCTTCGATCAACGCGCTCAGCCGCCGCGCCGCCGCCGCCGGCTCCAGCGCTTCGAGATCCGCTTGCGCGAGCACTTGCTCGAGCACCGGCCACGGCGCGTGCTTCTGCGCCAGCGGCTGCAGGTACTTGTAGATGTTCCCGACGTCGCGCTTGCCGAGCAGCACGCGCGCCAAGCTCTCCCACAGACCGCGCGTGAGAGCGCTCGGCGCCTCGAGCGCGGATTGCTCGAACGCCGCGAGCGCGTCGTCGGGGAGCTCGATGCGCTCGTCCGCCGATTCGAAGTCGGGGCTGCTCGCTTGCGCCGCGTAGAGCGACGCGAAGCCGTGCATCAGCTTCTCGTGCGCACCTCCGCGCGACGCTCCGGCGAGACGGCGAGCGAGCGACGCTCGACACCAGTTCGTGCGTTCCTCGCTGCGCGCGCATTCGCGCATCGAGAGTCGCGCGAGCGGCGACGGTGCGCACACGGGCTCGCCCGCGGCGACGATCACCGGCGGCTCGCCGTCGACGCGCGGCGCCGCTGCTCCGTGCACGACGACACCGACGCACGGGTCGTCGACGCCGTCGCTCCAGTACAGGACCGATCCGCCGAGCTCGCGCTCCGCGATCCACTCGTCGGCGGAGAACCATGCGACGAGCGTCGTCTTCTCCGGCACCGCGAGTCGGCTCGTGAACGGAGCGTCGCCGGGCACGGGCGCGACGATCACGAGGTCGTATTCGCCGGCATCGATGCGCCGCGTCGCCTCCGCCGGCGGCAGTCGCTCGCCGAGCGGCGGTTCGACTTTTTCGAAGAGCACGCTCTCGATGCGTTGCATCGACGCGAACCACGCCGCGGTGCAGTCGACGCTCGCGACGCCGGCGTCCTTGAACGCTTGCGCGCGCACGGGAGTTCGCTGGCCGACGAGCAGCACTCTCGGCGCGCGATCCGCGCGCGGCGCCGAAGGCAGCATCGCGATCGAGAGCTTGATGCGCTCCATGTCCGCGACCGCGAGCGACGTCGGCGGCGTCAGAGGTCTGCGATCGAGCGTCGCCATCGCGAGTCCGCCGTCCGAAGGCTCGACGGTGACGAGACCTTCGGGACTGTCGAACACGAGGAACTGTTTCGGCGGCACCGTCATCCACGGCGACACGATGAGTGTCGGCGTCGCGTCCGCGTTCAACGGCACTAGGCCGAGGCAGAGCGCGCACGCGATCGCCGACCAGCGCGCGCGCAGGGTGATCGAATCGTCGGCGAGCAGCGCGAGCGCCGCGCCGCCGATCGCGACGAGGCAGCCGTACGGAACGAGGTGCGAGCTGAAGATCTCCATCTGGCCCGCGCTGCGCTCGGCCGTCTTCAAGAGACCCGGTACGAAGTAGAGACCGAGCGCCGCTCCGATGAGCGCGCTCGAGAGCTCGAGCTTCGAGCGCGACGCGCGCAGCGCCGCTCCGAGCAGGAGGCCCGGCAGCGCGAAACACGACGCCGCGAGGAGCGCGTCGTACGCGAGCGTTCCGTGCGACGTGGCGTCGAGACCGTACGCGGCGAGATAGCGCTCGAGCCCGCGCGTCGACGCGACGCGAGCGAGCACGCCGAGTCCCGCGAAGGACGCGGCCGCCGCCGCAGCGCACGCGACCGGGAACGAGACCCCGCGCAATCGAGCCGACGTCGCGATCCATCCGCAGGCCGCCGCTCCCACTGCGATGGAGACGAGCAGCACCGACGCGCTCACCGAATCGTCTTGCGCAAGTCCGCCGCCGAGCAATCGGACGTGGCGCGCCAAGCTCTCGAGCGCGAGCGCGATGCCCGCTCCCGACGCGCACGCTCCGATCATGTGCACGAGCGTCGGCTCGACCGCCGACTTCCGCTCGAGCGACACGTCGCCGCGGCCGAGCATCAACAAGGCCGCGAAGCCGGCCAGTGCGGTGATCCAGAGCTGCAGCGCGTTCGTCGGCGTCCAGTACGCCGAGAGCCACAGCGCGTGCGCCGCGAAGGCGACCGCGGTGGAAGCGAGGAACGCGATCGAGACCGCGCCGTCGCGCTTCAATCGCCACGCGAACGCGACGAGAGCGAGAGCGAGCGCGCGCCAACCGTACGCCGCCGCGGCGTCGACGGCCGGGATCCGCGCGAGGTCGATGCCGAGCGGCGCGCGCAGCGCGGACAACACGACGCCGACCACGAGACCAGAGATCCAATCGCCGCGCATCCGATCGCGCCCTTCGTGCGGAAGCTCGTGCATGACGGAAACTATCGAACGATTCGACGGGGTCACAATAGGGGAAGGTTCGGTGGAAGTCGGCGCTAGACTCGCGCGGATGAGACGCAGCGCCGCCGCGGCACGCCAACGCAAGCTCTTCGCCGCCGCTGGGAACGCCGGTGATGCCGATGCGCGGGTGACTGGCGCGTCATCCGCGAGCTGCCGCGCCGCGTTCCCGAAGTTGCATTCGAAGCTCTCGGCGTGGTTCGCCGCGCACAAGCGCGATCTGCCGTGGCGCGCGGACCGCGATCCCTACCGCGTGTGGATCAGCGAGGCGATGTTGCAGCAGACCCGCGTCGACGCCGTGCGGCCGTACTTCGCGCGCTTCCTCGAGCGTTTTCCGACGCTTCGATCGCTCGCGGAAGCGCCGGAAGCGGACGTGCTCGCGGCCTGGAGCGGGCTCGGCTACTACCGCCGCGCACGCACGCTCCGCCAAGCGGCGCGCGCGATCGTCGCCGATCACGACGGCGTGTTTCCGCGCGAGCGCGAGTCGTTGCTCGCGCTGCCGGGCATCGGGCCCTACACCGCGGGAGCGATCGCGAGCATCGCGTTCGACGCGCGCGAGCCGCTCGTCGACGGAAACGTCGCGCGCGTCCTGTCGCGATTGTTCGCCCTCGACGGCGATCCGCGGTCGTCGGACGCGCAACTGTGGTCGCTCGCGCGCGAGCTGTTGCCGACCGAGAGCTCGTGCGGCGATTGGAACCAAGCGCTGATGGAGCTCGGAGCGCTCGTGTGCACGCCGCGCGAGCCGCGTTGCGGGACTTGTCCGCTGCGCGCGGAATGCCGCGCGCTCGAGGAGGATCGCGTCGACGAGCTCCCGCGACCGAAGCCGCGTCCGTCGGCGATCGCCGTCGATCTCGTGGTGATCGCGGTGGTCGCGGACGGGCGATGGTTGCTCGAACGACGGCCGAGCAGCGGACGCATGGCCGACATGTGGCAGCTGCCGACGATCGAGATCGCGAGCGGCGTGGGCGAACGAGCGGGCGGACGAGAGATGCAGGCAGACGGCGAGCGCACGGCGAGCGAGCTCTCGCTCGAACGATCGAACGCGCCGGGAGCTCGCGAGCGATCCGACCTCGACTCGAGCGCGATGGGTCGTCTCCATCCCACGCGATGGCCGTCGGGATTCGACGTCCGCATGGGGCCCGAGCTCGGTTCCGTGCGTCACACGATCACGCGCCATCGCATCCGTGCGAGCGTTCACGGCGCCGAAGTCCGTCGTGCGACCCGATCGAAACAGGAGCACGCTCCACACCCGAGCTTCGAATGGTTCGAGCGCCGAGCGATCGACGATCTCGCGCTCACCGGGCTTTCGCGGAAGGTGCTTCGCTCGCAATTCCTCGCTATCCTCCCCGCGCTCGAGGACCTTCGCGCCACCACGACACGGAGCTCGCAATCGAATCCTCTCGCGAACGACTGACCGCGCGCGGCGTCACGTTGGTGGTGCCGGCCTACAACGAGGAGCGCGGCATCGAAGGCGTCGTGCAGCGTCTCTTTGGCCTCAAGCTCGGCGTGCCGGTCGAGATCGTGGTGGTCGACGACGGCTCCAGCGATGGCACGCCCGCGGTGCTCGAGCGCATCGCGCCGAAGTATCCGATGATGCGCGTGATCCGCCATCCGGTGAACAAGGGCTACGGCGCCGCGCTGAAGACGGGCTTCGCGCGCGCCGGCCACGAGGTCGTCGTGATCACCGACGCCGACGGCACGTATCCCGAGGACAGAATCGCCGAGCTGCTCGCCTGCATCGACGACGGCGCGGACATGGCGGTCGGCGCGCGCACCGGCGACGAAGTGCACATTCCGCTCGTGCGAAGGCCCGCGAAAGCATTCCTCAAGGCGCTCGCGAGCTACCTCGCCGGCACGCCGATCCCCGATTTGAACTCGGGCTTGCGCGCGATGAGACGGGAGCTCGTGATGGCGTACCGGCCGATCCTGCCGCAGGGTTTCAGCTTCACGACCACGATCACGCTCGCGGCGCTCACGAACGATCACCGCGTCGACTACGTCAGCATCAACTACCAGAAGCGCGCCGGCAGCTCGAAGATCCGCCCGATCCGCGACACGCTCGGGTTCACGGCGCTGATCATTCGCACCGTGATCTACTTCAATCCGTTGAAGGTGTTCTACCCCGTCGCGTTCGTGACCGGAGTGATGCTCCTCGCGTCGCTCTACCGCGACTACTTCGTGATCGCGCGCGGGCTGTCGCTGCGGAGCGTCTTGCTCTTCACGATCGTGATGATCGTGCTCTCCGTCGGCTTGCTCGCGGACCTGATCGAGAAGCGCTCGCGGTTGTAGCCGAGAACGGCGCGCTCACAGGAGCGATCGCACCGCGCGGCGGAGGAAGTGCTCGAGCTCGCGCTCGTCGGTGCTGTCGGGCACCACGCGGGCGCCGAGAGCTCGCGCGCACGCGCGACCTTGGCGATCGCAGTCGATCGAAACGCACAGCTTCGCGACCGCTCGCGCCGAGTGAGTGCGGGCGTCGTCGGGGCTCGCCGTGATCGCGAGCTCGAGCCCGGCGTCGGTCCAGGCGAGCTCCATCGATGCATCCTTCGCATCGTGGGCGCCGTTCACCCGCACGCGATACCGCACGCCGCTCTCCGCCGGCGCGTCGAGCGACGAGCAGCCGGCGAGCGCGGCGGTCAGGTTCTCGCGCACGGCGATCGGGCCCGAGCGCAGGTTCGCATCGCGCAAACGACGCAAGAGCGTGCGCGCTTTGTCGGGCGTGAAGGAATGGTGGGTGAGCTCGAGCATCGGAGGGATCGGTCGCGAGGATTCGGCGCGGTGCGCGCGTTGCAAATCGCGCGAGCGAGAGCGATGAGGCGCTGGTGAGCGTCGCGCTCGCAGCCATTGGGGACGCCGTTCATCGGCCGAGACGCGCGCGAAGTTGACACCCGCGGCGGCAGCGTTTGTGATCATTGCCGTCGCTCGCCACGATCGTCTCGAAATCGACTCATGCCCCGAAACACACTGACCGTGGTCGCGAGCTGGCTCTCGGCTTCGACCCTTCTCTCCGCCGCGCCGCTCGTCGCTCGAACGCTCACGGCAGAGCCGAAAGGCGCCGCGAGCTCGCAACCTGCGGTGCTGTCCGCGGCGCACGCGGCGATCGAATCGAGCGCGACGTCGTCGGCCGCGACGAACGGCGCGTGCTCCGAAGCGAGCTGCGAAACGGCGCTCGGTTCGATCGCCGACGATCGCGTGGCCGAACTCGTCTCGAAGCTCAAGAACCAGAACGACGCCGCGGATCCGAAGCTCCTGCGCGAGCTCTCGAGCTTGAAGACGCGCGAGGCGATGTCGGGCTTGGTCGAGGTCTACGACGTCGTGCACACGCACTTCATGAAGCGCGAGATCGTGCGCGCTCTCGTCGACTTCGACGGTATCGCCGACGCGGAGCAGCCGGCGCTGCAGAAGATCATGGACGTCGCGACGACGTCCGAGGAGCCGGAGCTGCGCGATGCGGCGCTCGAGGCGCTCGGCGCATGCAAAGCGCACGGGAAGGACTTCTTGATGTTGATCGTGCGCTCGGCCGCCGACGACAAGGTGCGCGAGAAGGCGATGCGCTTGCACGTTGCGAACGCCACTCCCGACGACGAGTCGTTCTACCGCGAGATCTACAAGCCCAAAGTCGAGGAGAAGACCGGGGCGAAAGACCCGACGAACCGCTTCGCGAAGCACGACATCAACAAGGTGAAAGCGGACAAGGAGAAGGAGAAGGAAAAGGAGAAGGAAAAGAACCCCGACGAGAACGCACCCAAGAAGGCGCGCAGCCTGCCCGCGGTCCGATTGCTCGCGTTCAATGCGTTGACTTCGACGCTCGCGCCCGACGAGCTGATCGATGCCGTGAAGGACAACTCGGCGGAGATTCGCACGCAAGCGTTGCTCGCGCTCGAGAGCCGCGGCGTCAAGCAAGCGCTCGAGATCGCGACCGCGACGCTCGAGAAGACGCAGCCGCAAGATCCCGATCGGATGGACCGGAAGTCGAACGAGCTCGCACCGGTTCGCGTCGTCGCGGCGAAGGTCGTCGGCCGCTTGCAGGGCGTGAAGGCGGCGCCGGATCTCATGAAGCTCGCGCTCGCGAACGGCACACCCGCCGAGGTGCAGCAAGGGCTCGCCGAGGTCATGGTCTCGTTCAACGACGCGAAGCTGAACAAGGATCTCGTCGACAAGCTGTCGAAGCCGCATTTCGACGAGCGCTTCGTCGGCCTCTGCGCCGCCCGCGCGATGAAGGACGAAAAGCTCTCGAAGCCGATCGTGAAGTTGTTGCAGGAGTCGAGCGTGGTCGCGGCGAACGGCAAGCCGGCGGACAAGCTCGCCGACGAGGCGCGCACGCTGGCCGTGTTGGCGTGCCAAACGCTCGCCGCGCGCGGCGACAAGGACGCGATCCCGGACATCCAGAAGGTCGCCGACAAGTCGAAGGACCGCGCCTGCGTTCGCGCGGCTCTCGATGCATTGGTCGTGTTGCGCGGCAACGATCCAGCCTGGATCGAGGACCTCGTGAAGCTGACGAAGCACGAGGACGCCGAGGTGCGCGCGCTGGCGCTCACCGCGCTCGGGAGAACGAGCGACAAGGCGCACGTCGCGAAGCTGGCCGAGGCTCTCAACGATGCGTCGTGGTCGACGCGTCTCGCGGCGCTCGAAGGGCTCGAGACGATCCACACGCGCGAGTGCATCGGCCCGATCATCGAGCGCATGGGCAAGGAGGAAGGCCGGATCCTGCGCGCGTTCGTCGACGCGCTGTGGCGCATGACCGGTCAGCCGTTCGACGACAAAGTGCAGGCCTGGGCGAATTGGTGGAAAGCGAACGGCGAGAGCTTCCAACCGCTCTCGGTCGAGCAGGTGAAGTCGCTCGAGGCGAAGGAAGCCGAATGGCGGATGAAGCAGACGACGCACGTCGAGACGCGCTCGTTCGAGGATCCCGCCGCGAAGAAGACGAAGTTCTTCGGCATCCGCATCATCTCGCACCACGTGCTGTTCGTGATCGACGTGTCGCTCTCGATGGACGAACGGATCGCGAGCGAGTACGACGGCAAGACGGGGCGGACGCGGATCGAGGTCGCGAAGTCCGAGCTCGCGAAGTGCATCCAAGGCCTCGAGCCGACGGCGTTCTTCAACATCATCACGTTCTCGGGCGAGGTGCGGCGCTGGTTCGAAGGCCGGCTCGCAGCCGCGAGCTCGAAGAACTTGGAGGAGGCGAAGGCCTACGTCGACAAGCTGCTCCTCGCCTCCGGCACCGGCACGTACGCCGCGATGCGCGAAGCGTTCAAGGATCCCGACGTCGACACGATCTTCGTGATGTCGGACGGCGCGCCCTCGGTGGGCGAGATCATCGACCCGGTGATCATCCGCGAGCACGTCAAGCAATGGAACGAGCACCGCGGCGTCACGATCAACACGATCTCGGTGGGCGGGAAGTACGAGATCCTTCAGTGGCTGGCCGACGACTCGGGCGGGACGGCGATCAAGTACGACTGAATCTGGTCCCCTTCGCTGTCTTCACAATCACGAGAGGCGAAAGATCCTCCACGCCAAGAGGTCCTCCCGCTTCCACATTCGTCGCTCGATCCCGAGCGACATCGCTGAGCTCGTGTCCGGCGCATCGTTCGTGATCGCTCGCACGTAGTTGCGGTACGCGATCCAGATCCAAAGGTGCAGTGCGAGCCTCGCACGCAGCTTCGACGCCGCCCAACTGCGTCGCACGAGGCGGGAGAGTCCGTCGCGCAACATCGCCATCGTCAAGTTGATCGGAAACAGCGGGTTCTCGTAGTTGCGCGCGGTCTTCGACGACTCTCGCTTGTGTCGCAAGCGCCCGCCGAAGATCCGCTTCAGGTTCACGACGTAGCTCTGCTTGCGGTCCGTCGTGACGAAGACCAGCTCCTTCGCGCGGTGCACGCTTTCGAGGCGCTCGAAACACTCGCGCACCACCGCGACCGAACCGCTGCGGCGCTTGCCGTCGATCGCTTCGGATGCCTCCTTTTTCTTTCGCCAGCGCGGCGAAAGCCCGCCGCGTGCCGCAAGTGGCGCGCATGCTGCGTGCACCACGAAGTAGCTCTTGCGCTCGATGAGCACCGGCACGGTGACGGGTTTCAGTCGGCGGCTGTGCTCGAAGGTCTCGAGCTCATCGAGCTCCTTTCCAGCACAGTGGGATCCGAAGCTTGGAATTCACGTGACTTGAAGTCGCGGC
>JADMIO011564984.1_pt1 | contig 63649 bp, 44 predicted proteins | sample 8958161 | NCBI WGS metagenome assembly JADMIO01 (sample SAMN16585339, study PRJNA669376) | soil metagenome | isolation source: Crop rotation soil | place: USA: Cullars Rotation, Alabama | collected 2011
GCCGCGACTTCAAGTCACGTGAATTCCAAGCTTCGGATCCCACTGTGCTGGAAAGGTTCGACACGTCCGGCAAAAAAGCGTGGCAGCGGCTGGTTTCTTTTCTGCGGCTGACCCGCCTGCCTGCGCTGTGGAATGTCGCGGGCGGGACGGTCGCCTGGGTCGGCCTGCGGCCGCGCACGCGCTCCGAAATGAGCGCGCTGCCCGCGGACTGGCGCCAGATTTACGCGGGCGGGAAAGTCGGCATCGTGCGGCTCGCGGAGCTTGACCAGAACCACTCGGACGATCATTCTGACGACCAGATTTACAGTTCGGAAGCGTATTACGTCGCCACCAACCGCACGCGGACCGACCTTGCGATCCTGTGGCGCGCGATCTGGCGGCGGTAAGTTTTTTATCAAGGAGAGCGCATGCAGGTAAAGCTCGAAGAGAAGTCCGGTGTGACGATCGCCACGCCGCAGGTCGACCGGCTCGACGTCAAAACCGTTCCGGAATTTCGCGACGAAATGAACCGCGTGATCGAGAGCGGCACCAAGGTGATCATCAACATGGAGCTGATCACGTTCGTCGATTCCACCGGGCTTGGCGCGCTGATGTCCTGCATCCGGCGCTTGAACCTGAAGGGTGGCGGACTGCGCCTGGTCGGCCTGCATAACCAGGTGATAGCGATGTTCCGGCTGGTGCGCATGCATAAAGTGGTCGACACGTTCGACACTATTAATGAGGCGCTGGCCGGCTGGTGAAGCGCGCTATTTTTCAGGCCGCGGGCCGTAGCGCGGCAATTCCGTGCCGAATTCGTACGCGCCGAGATCGGGCGCTTTGCCTTTGAAATCCTGATTGAAACCAGGCAGCACTTCGCCGCTGTCGATCGCGGCGCTGCCGGCTTTCAAACGCAGATCGACCGTCGAGGCGTCGAACTGCGTGCTGGAACTCGCCGGCGCTTTCAGGCCGGACGAAAACGCGCTCGCGGCGTCGACGAGGATGGCATTGCGATACACGGGCGCATTGGCGCCGGCGTCCGCGAGAGACTTGTAACGGACGCCGTTCCACTTCAGAAAATTGTTCCACGGACCGCCGCCGAAGCCGTCGAAATCGAAATCGCAGTCGACCATTTTCGGATCGATCAGCGCCGCGTAACCGCCCGGCGTGCCGATGAACAGGTTGTTGCGGAAGACGCAGTTGCGGGGACTGTCGGTCGTCGATAACACGAACGGCTCGCCGAATTTCACGATCGTGTTGTGAAACACCAGCACGCCGGACGGCCGGTTGTGAAGCTTGAACGGCTCGCGATAAACGTTGTAGAGCGCGTTGCGAAAAATATAGACCGGGCCGCCGAAGACGGGCTGCGCGGAGATTCCCTGAAAGACATTCGTGAAGCGGTTGCAGAAGCAGCGCGTGTTGCGTTCGGAGAAATCGACTTCACAGCCATCGTCGATGAGCTCGCTGCAATCGTTGTGATGGAAGTCGATCGCGGCGCAATGCGCCGACGGAAAGGTGTCGATCGCGTCCTTGAAATTGCGGATGCGGTTATAGCAGACGTCGTGGCCGCTGCCGGTGAGTTCGATGCCGCGGTCCTCGAATTTGTCCCACATCTCGCGCCACTCTTTGCCTTCGGGCGGCACCCATTTCAGCAGTCCTTCGATGACGTTGTCGGCAATGAAGAATCCGCTCACCGTATCGGTCGGATTGCGCGTCGCCGTGATGCCGCTGTGGACGGTGTGAATGTGGCAGCGCCGCACGACCATTCGCGCGCTGCCGTTTAGAACCATGCCGCGTCCGGCATTGCGCAGCGTCAGGTTTTCGAACCAGACATCGTGTATGTCGGTGGCTGAGATCACGCGACCTGCATCGTTCTGCGGACCGCCGTCGAGAACAACGGTCCCGCGATCGACGCCGCGCCAGATGATGGGCTTGCCAGGCTCGCCGCTGTGCTTGATTTCAAAAGTTCCCGAATAAATCCCCGCGCCGACGAGAAACAAATCGCCGGGGCGCGCTTCTTTTTGCGCGGCGGCGAGTCCCTTGAACGGATCGTCCGCAGTGCCTTTGCCGCCGCCGTCGCCGGGGACAACGAAGCGCTTCGCGGCGTCCGCCGGAGCCTGCGGCTCGGCGCGCGTCGCACACTTCAAGACACGTTCGACGCTGCCGCCGTCGGCATCGGCAAATTTCAATTTGAGCTCATAATCGGTGCCAGGCTCGAGCAGCACCGCGCTGCCGGCGAAGAGCCAGCCATCCGGCGGAACCTGCAGTTTCGTCGAATGCGTTTTGCGGTCGCCGTCGCGCATCATCAACCCCTCGGGCGCGCCGCGTTCAACGCGCCACAGCGGCAGGCATCGGGTCCATTCCGCTGCGCCATTTTTGCGGATGCTGAGCGCGACGCCGGCGTTCTTATTGTCGTCGCCTTTCACGATCCAGTAGACGCCGAGACTGTGGAGCGTGGCGGGTTCGAGCACGGGTTCACCGAGCGGCGCGGACGCATTTTCCGCGCGAGCGAGTGCGGGCAGCAGCGCCAGAAATGCGGCGGGCAAAATCCAATTCACTTTAACCACTGATCGAGGTGCTCCCGGACGAATGCGTCGTCGCTGAGGTGGGGATATGCGTGCCAGACTCGGTCAATCTCGGCGGCCTGCCCCAGAGAAAGTTGTTCGTGCGGATTGAGACAAAAATTGTTTTCAAGCAGCCCTTGGCGGCGCAGCACTTCGTGGATTCCCGGAATGCAGCCGGCGAAGCCGTTGGCCGCGTCGAAGAATGCGGCGTTGCAATCGGTGACCTGCTCGGCGAGCGTCAAAATGGAGCGGGGGAGTGCAGCTTCGTTGCGCAGCCGCTTGCATTCGTTGAGCAGATTCACCGCGGCGCGCGTCCAGCATGCCCAGTGACCCAGCAGCCCGCCCGCAAAGCGCACCGTGACCGCGCCGCTCGGCGTTGGCACGGCATAATCCGCGATGAGGTCCCCGACGATATGATCGTCGTTGCCCGTGTAGAGCGGGATCTCATCCTGCCGTCCCGCTGCCGCGACTGCGCGCACAACATCGAGCGTTTGATAACGGTTGAAGGGAGCGACCTTGATCGCGGCGACATTGGGAATTTCAACAAAGCGGTGCCAGAATCCGTGCGACAACAGGCGTCCGCCGGCGGCGGGCTGCAGATAAAATCCGACGATGGGAATTTCGCGCGCGACGGTATTGCAATGCGCGATCAGCGCGTCGTCGGACTCTGTTTTCAACGCGGCCAGCGAGAGCAATCCCGCGTGGTAACCGGTGTCGTGCGCGAACTGAGCTTCGCGCACGGCTTGTTCGGTCTGGCCACAGACGCCGGCGATGCGCACCGTTTGGCTGCCGGCTATGGCGTCGCAATCCGCGATGGTCTGCGCGGCGAGCTCGAGCACCGGCTTGTAAAGCCCGTGCCGCGGATCGCGGATTTCAAACTGAGTCGTGTGCACGCCGACCGCGATGCCGCCGGCTCCAGCCGCGTGATAATAGCGCGTCAGCGCGCGCTGCCGGCGCTCGTCGAATTTGCGCTGTGCCGTCAACGCCAGCGGGTGTGCAGGGATGACCAGGCCGTCGCGGAGCGCTGCGCGAATGGAAGCCGCCGCCATGGGGAAACCCATCAGTAGCGCCCGTCGCGGACTTCAAAATGGGTCGGTTTATTCAGCGTGCGGCAGTTATTCTGGACCCAATGAGCGGTCCAGCGCAGCAGCGTGTCGAGAGGCATCTCCGGCGAGCCGAGCAGCGCGCAGGCGCGCGCGGGATTGCTGATGAATTCAGTGCCCGCTTCGGTGCCGGTCATGATCGCGGCGCGGCCCATTAATTCGGCGAAGCGCAGCACTGTTTCGCGCACCGACAGCGGCTGCGGATGCGTGAGGTTCAACGGCAGCGGCGGCGTCGCGCAGTGTTCCAGCATGCGCACGATCGCATCGTTGGCATCGCCCTGCCAGATCCAGTTCAGGCGGCCGGCGCTGACGTCGATCGGCTCGCCGGACCAGACTTTTGATGCGATATCGAGCAGCACGCCGTAGCGCATCTCCACCGCGTAAGAAAGCCGCGCGAGGACCAGGCGCGTGCCGTTCTGCTGCGAGAAGTATTGGAAGATGCGTTCGCGCGCGATGCAGGCATTGGCATATTCGCCCAGCGGCGTGAGCGGGTATTCCTCCGCCGCGCCGCCGACGCTCACCGGGATCAGCGGATAGACATTCCCGCTGGACAGCGCCACGATCCGCGACGACGGATAACGTTCCGCGACATTCGCCGGAACGAGCGTATTCATGGCCCAGGTCAGCGCGGGATTCTGCGCGGTGCCGAACTTCAAGCCGACGAGATAAATAATATTTTCGGCGTCGGGCAGCGACTTCAGCGCGTCGCGCGAGAGCAGGTCGGCGTTGATCGTCTGCACGCCGTTGTCATCAAGCCACTGCCGCGCGCGCAGGTCCGAGAAGCGGCTGACCGCGATGACTTTCAGATCAATGCCGGCGACCTGCACCGCCCGTCGCGTGCGCACGGCCAGCGTCGGCCCCATTTTGCCGCCGGCGCCGAGTATCAGCAGCGGGCCGCGCAGCGTGCTGACGAATTCCACGAGCGCCGCCGACGGCCGCGTGAGCACTTCGTCGAGCTGTTCTTCCGACGCAATGGTATCGGGGAGTTCTGCCGGATTGAGCATCGAAAGCCAGTCCTATTTCACCGCCGCCGCTGCTTTGCGCACGCAGCGGAAACCGATCTGGTCGCGCTTGAAGCAGGCATCAGTGAAGCCGGCGGTCTGGGCCGCGCGCGCCGAACAGCGCGTCGCCTCCGGCGCGGAATCCCACGCCCCGCCGCGCAGCACGTATTTATCGCCGGCCGCCGCGCCGTGCGGATTGGCCGGCGGCGTAGTCTTGTAATAATCCTTGTCGTACAAATCCTGGCACCATTCCGCGACATTGCCGTGCATGTCGCAGAGTCCCCAGGCATTGGGATGCTTCTGCCCGACCGGGTGAGTTTTATTGGCGGAATTCTGCCCGAGCCACGCATAGTCCGGCAATTTGCGGTCGTCGGCTCCGTAGCAGAAAGCAGCTTTGCTGCCGGCGCGGCACGCATATTCCCATTCCGCTTCGGTGGGCAGGCGATAACCGTCCGCGTCGAAATTGCATTCGCCGTTGTCTTCATTGTAGCAGGGCGTCAGACCTTCAGCCTTCGACCGAGCGTTGCAGATAATAGCCGCGTCGTTCCAGCGCACCTGCTCCACGGGGTTTTGGGGATTCTTGAAATGCGAGCCGTCTGCGATCTGCAGCGCGGTGACTTGTGCCTGGGTGAATTCCGTTTTGTCCATCAGGAATGCATCGAGCACGACCGTGTGAGCGGGCCGTTCGTCTTCGCCGCCGGTGGCGCTCCCCATTAAGAAGGACCCGGCCGGGATGAGCACCATTTCGACGCCGGATTTTGTTTTGATGATCTCCGGGATTTTTACGGCGCTTGCATCACCGCATCCGGACAGCACCGCGAGCACCAGTCCGCACAGCACGACCCGCCACTTGAATAATGTCATGAACTCCTATTCCTTCACATAGATCCAGTCGGGCTCTTTGTTCGATTTGCCGTCGGTCGTGACCATGACCCAGCGGTCTCTCTGCGCGGCGTCGGCGATGCAGATGTTCCAGCCCGGCGCTTCGACGCCTGGAAATTCCGGCAGCAGATTCTTCAGACTTTTCTTCGTCGACTTCGGTCCGTGGCTGAATGCGATGTATTTGCCGTCGGGCGACCAGTCGGCGTGATAGGTCTCGATCGGGTCTTTTGTCTCGACAACGTTGTGGACCTTGCTGGCCTTTGGAATCGGTCCCGAAAAATCCAGTTCCGCCCACCCGACCGCGCAGTCGCCGTTGCCCCAGGTAATCGTTTTGCCATCGGGGCTGACGTCGGGGCGGCAGCCGCCGAGACCCAGGTCGTAGACTTTGTCGCCGTTGGCTTCCAGCGCCAGAATGTTGTGTTTGAAGCCCATGCCGCCGTGCACCGTCGCAACAAACCACTTGCCGTCCGGCGTCCAGTTCAATGTATATAGGTGGTGAATAGTCTTGTTGGGATGCTCACGCGTTTCTTTCGACAAGGTGTCGTAGATAAAAAGACCCTTTGTCGCGAAGTCCTGCAGATTGTAGCTGTCGAATTCGGACTTCAAAAAAGCAATCGATTTACTGTCGGCGCTCCAGCAGGGCTCGCGCCCGCCGTCGGCGATTTTCATGCGGCCGGAGCCATCCGCTTTCATCAGGTAAAGGGATCGGCTGCGCACTTCCTTCTTGCCGTCGTCACCAAGGAAGGCGATCATCGTGCCGTCGGGCGACGCCTTGGCGTAGACTTCGTCGAGGTCCGGCGTTTTCGTAATATTGACAAGATTCGAACCGTCCGCGCTGACTGAATAAATCTCCCAATTGCCGTCGCGATTGGTTTCGAAAAGAATTTTGTGCCGATAGGTTTTGAGCTCCTGCGCAAGCTCCTTGCTCTGTCCGCCCGGCGCATCACCCGCGCTGAGACACGTCGCGAAACAAATCAGAATTGCGAGCAGCGTATTCTTAAGCATGGTTCCTCGTTGAAAAAAATTACTTGCTGAGTTTCGCAGCCGTCTCGAGCTCGTCCAGGACCTTCAATTGAGCCTTGAAATCGTGCCGCACGTATTTGGTTTCCGATGCCGGCCGATGCCCGCGCAGGCTGGCGTGCGCGGCGTGGTAAATCTGGTCTTCAGGCACAAACAACACCGAATGCAGATTGCTGGTCATCGAGACGGGCCGGCTCATGAGCTGCAGCGCGCCGGCTTCGTCGAGCTTGCCGTGGCCTTCTTTTGCGCGCTGCGACAGGAGCTTGTACCGGTCGCCCGCCGAGAGCAGCACGCAGCCGGGCATGCCGTTGGGCAGCAGCTCGTGCGAGTCGCCCTGCTTGAGGAAATCGATTTTTTCAGGCCACGCCGCGACACCGTAAGCGCTGCGCGTTTTGCCGTCGGCCACGACGTAATAGTATTCGCACGTGCGTTTGGCTTTCTCCAGAATCGCGCGCGCCTGCTCAAGAGTCTCGGCGTGCTCCAGGACGCGACGCATGAGGAACGCCATCGGTGTGCCGTCCCAGTTGCCCTCGCCGCGCCCGCCCATTTCGCCCATTGAAATCTGCGCATCATTCATGCCGGTGACGCAGCCGATGAAGCCCGCGTAACCGACGTTGACCGTGCCGCGCCGGTTCGATCCGCGCGAAACGAAATCCACCTGGACGTGCTGCAGTCCGATCTCGGTCATGTAGTCGAGCACGCGTCCGTGAAACAGCTTGCCGCCGACAGTCGCTTCATTGGCGATCGCGAAGCCGGAACAGTGAAAGAGCTCCGGGAAAATGTTGGCGATGCGCATCTCGTCTTTGTCGATGCCGGCGCCTTCGGCGAGACCATCGAGCTCCTCGAGATATTCTTTGTCGCAATGCGGTTCGAGCCGCTTCCAGGCGTTGCGGATGTCCTGCAGGAACCACTGCCCTTTCGCGATGCTGTAGTACATGCCGACCACATAAAGGGTGGAGTCGGTGACGCGGCGGATTTCGGAGCGCAGCAGTTTGCCGTGGGCGCGGCCCATCTCGGCGGGCGTGCCGGTGAGGTAGCAGACGCGCTGGCCGTCCTTGATTTCGAGGCGTGCGCCGGGGATCGACGTGACCGAATCGGCAGGCGCTTTGGCGTGCATGTTGTCGTTGAGAATGTCCAGCGCGCGCAGACTGCCGCGCTGCAAAGCGCGGTCGATTTCAGCGCGCGGAATGGCAATTTCGTTCTGGCGTACCGCGGCGACGGGACGCACAGCCTTCGGCGCGATCGACAACTCGACGACATTGTCGGGCGCGTCTTTGGCACTGCCGGGAATACGGATTTCCGCGCTGAAAGCGAACTCGTTCTTCGGATCGTTCTTGATCTTCAAGCGGATCGGCGACTTCTTGTTCAGCGAAATGGAATAGGTTTTGAAGCCATCGGCGTCCGCAGCGCCGGCGTCAATCGTTGCGAACAATTCGATCGCCGGCCCGAGCGCTTCGCGGTCGCCGCCTTGTAGGAAGGCGAGGGCGATCTGCGCGCTGGTGTTGAACTTCGCGGCCTGCTGCAGAAGCTCCGAAGGTTTCAAAGATTCGCCGTTGGCGACCATTTCTCCTTTGCCAACGAAGGCGGCATTTTTGAGCGGCAGATCGATGCGGGTTTCGGCGGAATTGACGAGCAGGAGAGCGTCGACATCCTTGCCGCCCTTGACGCTGAGCCAGTAATCGCGGGCGCTCTCACGGCCGATTTCCGCCTGCGCGGTGGTCTTGCCGAAACTGACCTTGGCGCGCACGGTGTAGTGCTCGGACTTCTCCGCAATGACATCGAGCAGCGGCGCGAGCGCGGCGATAAGTTTCGATCCGCCGTCGGTTTCAGCGGAAAAGAGAAACCCGCCGGCGAAGCCGTGCGCGATGAAGAGCACAAGCAGCGGGCGAAGGACGGTCTTGCGCATGGTTACTCCTGTAAAACGGTGCGAAACGGGCGCGATGGAGAAGACTACCCCGCGGTGCGGCGAGAAACAAATGATTTGGGCAACGAAGCGACTTGCAAAGGCGGCGCGTGCGGCTAGTATGCGGAAGCCAGTCGTCCCCATCGTCTAGCCCGGCCCAGGACAACAGGTTCTCAGCCTGTGGACGGGGGTTCAAATCCCCCTGGGGATACTATCCGCAGAATCAGGCCGTTCGACCAATCCGTCGAACGGCTTACGCCAGTCTAGACATAGACTTGTAGAATCCAAACTGCGGTTCAAACAAAGTACATCCAAAAGTTCCCGTCTAAACGCATTGTTTGAACCTTTCCAGGTCTCCGCCGCTCGCTGCGTCAGGTCGAAGATCGCAACGGCCATGTCCTTGTAGTCGGCGTTCAACTTCGCCTCCTTCGACATCTCCTCGCGAACCCTGTCCAACTCCATCTTGATCTCGACGTTCTTCTTCGTAAAGATTTCCTCGCTGATCGCCCCGCTGATGTGGGTGTTTAGAAGTCGATCCTGCATCCCCTCCAGTTCGCTCTCGTGCTTCCTGAGCGCGGTCAGCGTCCGCTTGCGGTATTCCGTCTCGTCCGACAGTGCAGCCGACAGCGAAGTTCTGAACCACGCCGTAACCTCCGGATTCGGCAACTTCAACTTAGCGAGTTCCGCGACGATCTCGGATTCGAGATCCGTGGCGCTCCAACGAACGGTGGGATGATCGGGGCTAGGCCTGTTGTTCGCGCAGCGATAGTAGAGATGGTGTCGAAGCGAGCCGTTCTTTCGCTTGCGGCGAATGTGCTCCGCCGTGATCGCCTGACCGCAGTGCTTGCAACGGAAAAGACCGCCCCCGAGAGGCATCTCCTCGTTGGACTTGCCGGTGCGACGATTCTTGCCCGTCAGGATGTCCTGACAGGTCTGGAATGTTACTGAATCCACGATCGGCTGATGCTTGCCTTTGAAGACGCGACCATGCCAGTGGATTTCGCCGATGTAAAAGCGGTTGTTCAAAATGTACGACAGGCTTCTGCGACCGAAGTTCGGCTCGGAAGCCTTATAGGAATGTCCTTCGGCCTTTAACTTCTCAGCGAGCAATTCGAATGTCATGTCGCCAAGCGAATACAACTCAAAGATTCGCGTCACCGCCGCCGCGCTCTCCGTTACGGTCTTGATCGGCTGGTGGTCGTCATTTGGAGCACTGCAATAACCGAATGGCGGGCGGCCTCGGAAGCCAGCCTTGGCGGGCCTTCTCATGCACGACGCATCGCAGTGACGGCGACACAGAAAATCGAAGATTGGACGAAGCTCGCGGAAATTATTAAACACCCAGAAACGCCCGAAGAAGCCATTCTTTTAATAGGTGCGTTTATTCACTTGGATAGGTATGAACTAGCGCTCGGCGTGTTAAACAGTCGTCAGGACATCGACCGTGGTACACGTAATGGTCTTGAAGAGAGGATCGAGACACTGCGGTTAAGGAGAAAGTCATGAGCACAACGCTGATTCCGTTTCAAATTGAGACCGAGCGCGTCATTCAACTGCTTGCCAAGCAGATTTACCAGTCGCCGCTTGCCCTTTTGCGCGAGAATACACAAAATGCATTTGATGCTATTAGGCAACGCCTTCATAAGGACATTAATTTTGAGCCTCGTATTGATATAAACCTTACGCCTGAATTGGTAGTCATCTCGGATAATGGTCTTGGCATGACTTCGCAAGACTTGGAGCAGCATTACTGGAGGGCCGGCAGCAGTAGTAAGAATAATGAGGAAGCGAGAGCGGCTGGAGTTGTCGGGATATTTGGAATCGGCGCCATGGCCAATTTTGGAATTGCTGATCGTTTGACAGTCGAAACGGAAAGCGCAATACCCGGTTGTAGCTCTGAGACCCCACGACGTTTTCAAGTGGAAGGACGGCAAATTCACGGTCGTAGCAATGTCGCGGAAAGAGCTCCGAGAAAAGTTTGGCATCCCTTGCGTGCCCGCGTCATGTTGCGTGGAGTTGATCGAGATGAGAGGCTGGAGCCGTACTGGACTGAACGCCAGCAATCGAAGCTGGCCGAATCGCTTTCTGGCCTAGGAATTTCCGCAATCGTAAGCGACAACTCATCTGTTTGAGCGAGCTGGATGCCGCCGGCATCACCGCAGTCCCGCACTTGAATCGCGCGCAGGAGGGCGACTGGGATTATTGGACCGCGTATTTTCACGCAAATTCACCGGTCAGCATTTTCGCCAAAGAATTTTATACTGGCGACAAGAACGAAAGACGCGTGAACGCCTTCCTGACCGGCCCGGTTCCCTGTTCCGGCAATTTGACCAACCGGGCGACGGCGCGGACGATTCGGTCTTGCGTTAGAAAAAACCCCTGCAAAGCTCTGGCGATTTTCGCGCATGGTTTAAATACTCCTATGCACGGGAGATATGACTGGAACATGACATTTCCACTGGATTTATTAATTCGGTTGGTTGATCGCGGTGAAATCAGATCTTTTGAAGTATGATGGATGGCAGCCGCGGAGATTTGTCCCTGGCCGAGCGCCGCCTTATCGTTGCAATCCGCACACATTCACTCTTAAGCTCGCTGTCTATCGTTGAACGCGCCGACCGTGAATGCCTGCCATATCAAGGGAGACGCACGTCTATGCCGAACGAACTTGAGCGGCGGTTGAGCGAGCTGAGGCCCGGCGATCACCTGTGTCCGTTGCACGACGACGAGACGGAACAAACGATCGTCGCGGTCACCCTCTTGAAACACGGACTGATGCGCGGCGAACGCTGCGTTTATGCGGCTGAAGAATCCATGTTTTTGCCGCTGCTGAATGCACTCGCCGAGGCAGGGGTGGACGTTGAACGTGAACGCGGTCGCGGCGCGCTGCAATTGTTGACCGAATCGGAGACATACCTTCATTCCGGCTCCTTCGCTCCGCAGACGATGATCGATTTTCTGGGGGGCCTGGAGAGAGCTGCGCTCAAAGACGGATTCACCGGTTTGCGCTACCTGGGCGTGATGACATGGGCGCTGAAACACAATATCGACGGTGATCGTCTGATCGAGTACGAAGCGGCCATGAATCGGTTTCTGTTGAACAGCCGGTCGGTGATTTGCTGCCAGTACTGCCGGCCGCGATTTGATGCCGCAGTTATTCACGATGTCCTGCGCACGCATCCGGTGGCGATTCTGGGTAAATTATTTTGTCCGAATCCATACTATGAACCCCCCGAATTGTTGCTGAGGCCGGAACCGGCCTCGATCGCCGAGTACAAACGCAAACGTGCGGATTGGTGGATCGCGCGGCTCAAATCGGCCCTTGCCAGCGAGCAGGAACACAAGCGCACGGCCGAGGTACTTTTTGAAAGCGAGGAACGCATCCGCCTGTTGCTCGATTCGACCGCCGAGGGGATTGTCGGCATTGACAGGGAGGGCAATTTCATCTTCGGCAACAAGGCGTCCGCGCGCATATTGGGCCATGCGGATTTGAGCCCGTTCGCCGGCCGGAACATGCATGAGCTGGTTCATCACACGCTGCCGGATGGAACACCTTACCTTCGTGGAGAATGCCGGATTAATCGGGCAATTCAAAATGACGAAACAATTCATGCCGATAACGAGGTCTTCTGGCGCGCTGACGGAACCGCAATTCCCGTCGAGTATTTTTCCCGCCCCATGCGCCACGCTGGAAAAATCGTCGGCGCCGTCGTGACATTTTTCGACATCAGCGAGCGCAAACGGGCTCAGGAGGAGCGCGAGCGTTTGCTGCAGCAGATTCAGGAGAGCCATGAGCGCCTTGAAATGGCGTCGCGTCAATTGATTTCAATCCAGGAAACGGAGCGGCGGAACCTGGCGCGCGAACTTCACGACGAGATCGGCCAACTTCTGACGCTGGTCAACGTCAATCTACAATTGATCAAGAAGCACTTGCCGGGACCTGGCGCTGACACACTGATTCAGGATACTTCCGCCGTCGTGAATCGCGTGATACAACAAGTGCGCGATCGTTCGTTGAATCTGCGTCCGTCGATGCTCGACGACTTCGGACTGGCTGCCGCGTTGCGCTGGTATGCCGAACGGATGAATCAGGGCGTGAATTTAAAGATCAATTCGGACATCAAGCTCGCGAATGCGCGCTTTGCACCGGAGATCGAAACTGCGGGTTTCCGCATAGTTCAGGAAGCCATCACGAATACCGTGCGGCATGCAAAGGCGACGGAGATTTCAATACTGGCCGAGCAACGCGGGGATGCGCTTGAAATTGAGGTCAGAGACAACGGCGTCGGTTTCGATCTCGCCGAAGCGCGGCAGCGCGCTGCGCTGGGTGCAAGCGCGGGTATCCTGGGCATGATCGAACGCGCCGCGTTGACCCATGGCCGACTGGATATCGAATCGCGCCCCGGCTGCACCGTCGTTCGCGTTCGATTCACGCTGTCTGCGCCGCGAAAGGATGGCCGCAAATGAAACCGATTCGCGTGATGCTGGCGGACGATCATGCGCTACTCCGAGCGGGCATCCGCGCGCTGCTTCAGGCGGATGGCTTTGAAATCGTTGGGGAGGCAGGCAACGGTCATGAGGCTATTGCAATCGCCGCCAAGTCGCTCCCGGATGTCGTGTTGATGGATGTGACCATGCCGGAATTGAACGGCCTGGACGCCGCCGCCGCGATCGTGGCTCAAGCCTCCTCCGTCCACGTCATTATCCTGTCCATGAATTCAGACCGCGAATACGTGATGCAAGCGCTCCGCGCCGGAGCGTCGGGTTACCTGCTCAAGAACGCAAGCCCATCCGAATTGCAGCAGGCCATTCGGTCGGTGATGCGCGGAGAAACCTACTTGAGTTCCGCTATCGCCGGACATGTCGTTGCGAGTGTGCGGGGCGATGGGGACAAAGATTCTAAAGCGGTCGAATTGACGCCGCGTCAAAGCCAGGTCCTGCAATTGATCGCGGAAGGATTCACGACTAAGGAAATTGCCCGGAAATTGCATATCAGTGTGAACACCGCCGACACACATCGGACACATCTGATGGGCGCACTGGGTATCCACGATATCGCCGGACTGGTTCGTTATGCCATACGGACCGGTGTCATTTCGCCGAACAACTGAGCTTCTCACGTAAAGACCTGAGCCGGTATCACGTCTTTCCGGTCGACAGAATCATGTCCTTTATCTGCACGAATCACGAATCAGCCCACCAGCAGCCTGCACTATATTAACGTCATAATAACGTGATCCGCCTTGAGGCCAGAATACAGGCTCGCTTTGAACAGTGAGTTTATCTCGTAAGGGTATTAAAATGATTTTGGATGAATTCTCCGGCAAAGCTGTCCTGATCGTCGAAGACCAGGTGGACATCGCTGAAGCGATTCGCATGGTTTTTAAGCAAGCGATTCTGGACGTACAGATCGCCAGTAGTGTTACCGCCGCGCTGGAAGCGCTCAGGTCCCTCCGCTTCTCGGCAATTCTCCTGGACCTCGTCATTCCCAACGAAGACTCGTGGGCGGTTCTGCGCGCAGCGAATGCGTTGAAGCCCAAGATTCCCGTCATCGTGATGACAGGACTGGGTGACGAACGTATCGCGGCGAAAGCATTCCGGCAGGGCGCGTGCGATTACATGATCAAGACACTCGATTTCTACGAGCAACTGCCCGCTGCGTTATTGAGGGCGTTCAAACTTTCAGAGGCGAACGAGACCCTGTGTGCTCAGGAAATGCTGTTACATGCCGTCGTGAAAGGCACAACCGACGCAATCTTCATCAAGGATTGCCAGAGACGCTATCTGGTGGTCAACAATGCCGCGGCTCAGCTGATTGGCAGGGATGCAAAGGAAATCATTGGAAGTACCGACCACGACCTGCTTCCGCACGAAAATGCGGAAAGGATCGCCGAGGACGACAATCGATGCCTGCAAACCGGCGAATCGCTCACGTTTAGCGAAGAAATGGATTTCGCCACAGGCAAGACAGTGTTGTTAACAACGAAATCTCCGATTTGGGATGACAAAAACCAGATCGCCGGATTGATTGGCGTCGCGCGCGACGTGACAGAACTCAAGCGGACCGAAGAGGTGCTTCGCATCAATGAGCGGCACTTTCGTTCAGCGCTGGAGGCCGCCAAAATGAGCGCGTGGCAATACGACGGCGCGCTGGACCGCGTTAATTTTGATGAGCGCGGCCTTGAGTTCATGGGACTCGACCGCGACAGGCCCGATGGCACGTACGCGGAGTTTCTCGCACTGCTTCACGCGGACGACAGGGCAACCGTTGAAGAGGCCGTGGCAAAATCAATGGCAAAGGCGGTGCATTACCGAACCGAATTTCGAGTGCCTCAAAAAGATGGAAGCATGCGCTGGCTGGCAACGAATGGGCATGCGTACATCGATCCAGGCTCCGGCGCGAAGCGGATGTTGGGCGTGATGTGGGATATTTCGGAGCGCAAAAAGTCCGAGGAGCGGATGCTTCAGGCCGAAAAGATCAACGCGCTCGGACAGCTCGCGGGCGGCGTGGCTCATGATTTCAACAATCAACTGTCGATCATTCTCGGATATTGCGAAATGCTCGAACAACAGCTTCAGGAGTCAGACCCGAAACGGTTCGTGAGAAACATCCTCACCGCAACGCAGCGGTCCGCAGCGCTGACGAAAAATTTGCTCGCGTTTGCGCGGAAGGGACAATATCAGAAAACGCCGGTCAATATTCACCGCATCCTCGCGGAAACCACCGAAATGCTGGAGCGCAGCCTGGACAAGAAAATAGTTATCGTACAGGATTTGAAAGCCCACGCGCCGGTGACACTCGGCGATCCGTCGCAATTGCAGAATGCGCTGCTGAATCTGGCCATCAACGCGCGCGACGCCATGCCGAATGGCGGTGTGCTCACGTTCTCGACTGAAAATGTTCTGCGCGCCGACTTGAACGGGGCCGCCCATTCAAACGACTTGAACGCGGACGAGTATATTCGGATCAACGTACGCGATACGGGCACAGGCATGTCTGATGAAGTTCAGCGCCATCTCTTTGAGCCGTACTTTACAACCAAGCCGGTCGGCAAAGGAACGGGAATGGGCCTGGCCTCGGTCTACGGAACCGTCAAGAACCATAAAGGTGCCGTTCAGGTCCACAGCCAACTCGGCCGCGGTACGACTTTCAAGGTATATCTTCCGGTCGAGCGGGATACGGCCGCAGCATTGCCGCCCAAAATCAAAAATGTCAGGAGCCTGAAGAAGCTCAGGATTCTGCTGGTCGACGATGAAGAGATTGTCCGCAGCATGTTATCGTACACGCTTTCGTCGCGCGGGCACATGGTCAGGGAGGCGTTTAATGGCCGCGATGCCGTGGAAATCTATAAGCGCCATTGGAACGAAATTGATCTCGTGATTCTGGACATGATCATGCCGGAGATGAACGGGAGCGAAACCTTTCGCGAGATGAAAAAGCTTAACCCGCGCATCAAGGCGCTTGTTTCGTCCGGCTACAGCCAGGAGGAAGTTCAGGCCATACTGGACGAAGGCGTGACGGGGTTCATCGAAAAACCCTTTGAACAACATCGGCTGGATGCTTTGCTTGAACGGGTCGCGACTTAAAAAGCACTGCATTGCGAGCCTTGCCACCGCAAAGGCAATTACAATCCATCCCGCCGAATTTTTCCGGCCAAACGGCCTCCGAAGCAGCTCGAACAGGCTGGACGGCTCAGAGCTTCGCAGTGCCCTTCGCCGCCCAGCGCTCAGTGACCCTCGGCAGGGCGAAGAAGACATACACCAATGAAAGCGGGACGAAACTGAGCGGCACGCTCCACAGCGCCATCAGCAGCGCCAGCGCATGCAAGACCGGGGCCGCGGCATGCTCCCTGCCGAGGGCTTTCCGCAGTTGAGGGTCGAGGTGTTTATCGACCAGCCCGCTGCGTGTCGCATACGCCCACACAAAGTTGTAGGAGAGCGAGGCCATCAGCAGGATGCCGTAATACACCAGGGCTGCGGTCCGCTCCCCCGGCTTGCCGTAGTGCTCAGCCAGCAACGCGGTGGAAAACGGCTGCAGTGCGATGGCCATCAGGAAGAACAGGTTGATGATGAGCAGGCCGTGGGTCGTACGCCGTATGTACCGAAACATGTCGTGGTGGGCCGCCCACGCAATCCCGATGAACAGGAACGAAATCACAAAGGCGACATAGGACGGCCACTCATGGGCGAGCGTTTCCAGCAGCGTCATCCCTGCGAGGCGTTCGGCGCGCGGCGGGTGGAGTTCGACAACCAGCAAGGTCGCGGCGATGGCGATGATGGCGTCGCTGAAGTATTCCAAACGCTCCGTGTCTTTTTTATCCTCTGTCATTTCCCCCCCCCGAAGCGCTTCCAATGCGTGATAAGTTACTTTATCCAATCGGCGCAATTCCCGTGCAGCGCAAATTGAAAAGCGATCATTGCCGAAGTGCAGCGATTTAAAATCTCAACCTATATAGCGGCTGGATGGTAAGCGAGGGTGAGTTGAGCGCGGCCGTCAATCCCGGAGGCATGCCCTCGCCGTTATCGCTCACGGAGATTCGCACGCGATCCTGCCCGTTGCTCACGCCAAGTACCAAGCGCCTGTCCTTGGGCCCCCGAGCGGTGCAAGCTTCTTTCGCATTGCGGATCAAGTTGACCAGGATTTGGAGCAATTTATGTTTCTCCACCGTGATTAATGGCATGTTCGCAAATTCCCGGACGATTTGAATGCTATGACGAATGATGCCGCTGGCATTGATTTTCAGCGCATCCTCCACCAGCTCAGCGGCACTCAGCGATTCCGTCAGTGCGGGCACCTTGGCGATGTTTTGTTGCATCTTGACGATGGCTTTGATGTGTTCAATGTTCTTCTGCAATCCCGCCAATTCCTTGAGCACGGCAGCTTGTTCGTCGCTTAGATGCACTGCCAGTTGCGTGAAAAAGCGGGTCAGGTTCTTCCCGCGCGGGTCGTGGGTGACGAAATTACCCAGGTCGGATTCGTGCTCACGCATGAGTGCCGCCACCTTTGCCAGATCGGCTGACTTGGATTTCCGCAGACTCTCCGCGACGCATGACGACGCCACGTTCACGCTGTTGAGCACATTGCCGACATTATGCAGAACCTCGGTGGCGACTTCCGCCATGCCGGCCCGTCGCGAGGCCTCAAGCAGCTTCCAGTTTGTCTTTTCCAACTCGCCTTCCGCCTTTTTGCGGTCGGTGATGTCCGTGACAATCCCCGTGAGGCGGATTAGTTGTTTTGCGGCATTCAGGACTTGAAAGCCGCGGACGCGAATCCACCTGATTGCACCGTCGGGCCGCTGGATGCGGTACTCGATGTCCAAACTGGGAGCGTCTTTGGTGAGAGTCACAAAGGCGGCCCGAACCCGCTCACGGTCTTCCAATACTGTAAAGTCATTCCAGATCTCCGGATTTGTGAGCAGTTCATTCACCGAACGGCCCCAGATGCGTTCAAAGGCCGGACTGATGTAATGGATCTCGCGCATATCGGGCGAACGAATCCAGAACGTGTCGTTGATGTGGTCCGCCAGCTGGTGAAATTTTTCATCGCTCTCGCGCAGTTTATCTTCTGCGTTGCGTTGGTCGATTGTCGTCCAGCAGCGTTCCACGGTCTCCTGCACAAGGGCGATTTCGGCGGGCTGCCAATCGCGTGGAGTGGTGGAATGGACGGCCATCAATGCGCGCAGACCGCCATTCTTGATCAGCGGGCAGCAAATAATCGCCTTGATGCCGATGGCGTTGAACATGTCCGCCCCCTCGTCCCGAAGCAGCTCCGAATCCACATTGCGAACAATCAGGGTTTCTCCGCGACGAAGTTCTGCAACCGCCCGGGCCCCAAAGAGCGAAAGGTGATAGCTGCCCACGGTGCTCTCGCAGCCATCCGTGTAATCGTCTACAATGGTGAACTGCTCGCCGTCCTGCGCCACATCCGCATAAGCGCAGCGGGATGCCAGTAAATGTTCGCCAAGCATGCGTGCCGTCGCAGCCATGATCAGCGCCGGGTTGGCCAGTGTCCGTGTCACCTCGGCAAGATTGCTGAGAAAGCGAAGGCGTTCCTCGCTTTCCCGAAGCGCCGTATCCGCCTGTTTGCGCTGAGTAATGTCGCTGGCAATACCCGTGACGCGAATCACCTTCCCGGAGGGATCACGCACCTGAAACCCACGGTCGTAAATCCAGCAAATCGAGCCGTCCGGACGTGCGATGCGATACTCCACTTCCATGCTTTCTTCGCCCGACGCCAGGCGCAGGAACGCCCCAAAAGCACGCTCGTGATCCTCCGGTACGATCGCATCGGGCCACTGCATCGGATTTGCATATTGCTGCGCCACCGTTCGTCCGAACATGGGTTCGTAGCCTGGACTGACGTAAAGAGACTGCCGCAGGTCCGGCGAAGCGATCCAGAAAACGTCCGAAATATTGTCCGCCAACAAGTGGAATTTCACTTCACTCTCCCGCAGGACCAGTTCAGCGCGTTTGCGTTCCGAATTTTCCACCTGCAAGGCGGAGTTGGCCTCGGCCAGGTCGGACGTCCGCTCCTGGACCCGGATTTCCAATTCATCATGCGCATGCTGGGTGCGCGCGCGCTCCTCGATCTCCACGTGGAGCTTGGCGCTTCGATCGGCAAGCGTGCGCTCCACCCGGCCCAGAAAGATGTAAAAGAAGGTCAGCAACACGGCGCTGACTCCGAAGCAGATGACACCGATCAGCCAGACCGAACGGCGCGCCTGGGCCACGGAGTCGGTGACGTCCCGCATCACGCACAGTTCGCCGAACTCCTCGCCGTTGGTAACGCCCAGTCGCATCGTGAGCATTTGGACCGCCCGTCCGTCCCAGAACGCCACGTTCATTTTCGATGTTTCGTGGACGTCCGACGCGAGGAATTTCAAAATGGGTTCGGGAACCGTTTTAAAGGTAGAACTGACGACCACCTCGTTAGGTAATTGGTCCCAGGGGACCTGCTTTCCCAGCGACGTCTGCGCTTCGATCCATTTTTGTTGATTGATAAATTTTTTATCGACCGTCACGACGAAATCCACGGCGAGGAGTTCCTGAATTGTCAGCGCGATGTTTTCAAACTCCGTGCCCAACTCGACATAGCCGAGCAGTTTGCCATCGGCGCGCCAGGGGACGACCACGCGCAGCACAAACGCGCCGATCGGACCCCGCTCCAATCCTGAAGTGATCTTGCCGGTCCGTTCCGCCTCGAGCAAAGTGAAGCGGTTGATGAGATCGCTGTGCTGGTCAGGGTGGTGCAGGCGCAGGATATTAATTCGATCGGGACCGTGAAAATAAAAGTGCGTGACTTTGTGGCGGGTCTCCAACGATTTTTGTAACGGGAGCGCCAGGCGAAGGAGCGCGTTACGGTCGCGCGCAAGAAGTGCGCGGGCCATTTCATCGTCCTGGAGTATCGATTGAATGGCCGTCGTCATGACGGCGACCTGCTCACCCTGCTCGATATGGAGAATGTTCTGCAAGTCGCTGGCCGAGCGGCGAATGTAATCCTTGTCCCGATTTTGCTGATCGTGGCGCAGAGCCAGAACGAACGACAGCAGCAGCACGCCCATGGCCAGAATGAGTGGAATGAAAATGCGCAGCTTGATCCTGTGCCCACCCTGGCCAGGATAGCTCATTCCGTTGGAAATTTTTGGGGTCTCTGCAGCGATTGGCGGGGTCAAAATGGGCCGCGCATAGGTTTACCCTTAATCGTGCTGTGCCCGAAAGCAACGTGAGGCGTAAACCCGCTGCGTATCGCCACCGAATTATGGATTCGATCGGCGTGTAGCTTAAGACACGATAGATCGGGCTGGCTTCAATAGATATGGTGTGAGTCGCTTTTAATTGCAGGACCCATCAAAACCAAAGAATAAGAATTTGGAGAGCAGAAATTCGATCTTTGATCAACTCCAAGGCGCGGCGTCTATGGTCAAATTTTTGTTGTGGAGATTATTGGCGTGGCGGTTTGGATGACCCCGAACACGAGTTCAGAAGGTCGGGAGTTCCAACAGGCAGCAGTAAAGCACCACACCGTGACGCGCTTACGGCTCGACCGCGGCTTTGTGTGCTGCTTTCAAAATTGTCGCTGCGGACTGCGCGTCGGCGCTTTGTTCTTTGGTCAACGGCACGAGTTGCCAGACCTCTTCGTTGGCGTACTTTTCTCCGGCTTTGATTTCTTTGAGCGGGCTGAGCAGCTCCAGTTCAACATACCCGCCGTTGCCGTTGTCCGACGTATAGAGTTCGATCGGACAGCCGCCGTCGGGGTAGACGCCTTCTTTGCGCAGGCGCTGCGATTTCAGGATGGCGACGTCGTCGTAGACGGCGGCCACCCAGCCGTTGCTTGCGGCGGCATCCGCGGCTGCGCCCGCTTTCTGGCCCGCGCGTTCGTCGTTCTGCAGCGCCATCGTGCCGTTGAGAATCTGAAAATTCAGCGGAGTCTGTCCAAGTGATTTGAACGGTTTTCCGTTGAACGGCACGCCGAGCGGAAGCAGCGAATACAGCGGCTTGCGCACTTGCGTGATGCTCCACACCGTCATGTCCGCCGGGTCGCCTTCGGTCTTGTCGAACCACTGCCTGACCCGCAGCAGCGGCTTCTTTGCGTCGAGCAAAAACTCGCGGACACAGCTCGCGCCGAACTGCGGGCTTTGCGCCGTTCGCATCCGCACGCCGCCGGAAATCGGCTCGACGATGGCCGGCGCGCAGTCGAAATGGTACGGCGGCGGCCAGCCATTTTTTCCCGTGTATTTTTGCCAGAAGCTTTGCTGTGTCGGCCAGACTTTATCGCCGCCGAAATTGTGCCATTGACCGTCATCTTTGAGAACACTTTGCCCGGCGATGCCGCGGTTCACCCAGAAAGTGTTTTCTTTTCCGGCGAGCGCGAAATGCATGACGCGCCCGATCTGCGGAACGATCACCACTTCGCTCGTCGTGTTGCGCAGGCGCAGGCAATCCTTCCAGCCCATGTACCCAATTTTTTCGACGATAATGCCGGCGCTGGTGGCCGCGTCGATTTTCTCCGGCGGCTGCTCGACAACGATTGCAGCGGGCGCGGTTTTCGGGGGCGCCGGTTCGCCGCTGAACACGGCGAGACCCCAATTGTCGGGGTCATTCGCGGCATCGGACGTTGCGGCCGACCACGCGGCCGGTTTGCTCCCGCTCTTCAGGCGAAATTCGATACGGGTTGTTTTGCCGCCGTCGAAATCGCACGGAAAACGGCCGTCGGATTTCAGCGCGTCCAGCGGAACGACGGCTTCCATGACACAGCCGTCGGGCGTCTTTGCGCCGGCGAGACTCCATCGGCTGTTGCGCGGGTTCACGGCCCAGCCCTGCTTTTCAAAAAGCGCAAAGCCGAGCCTGTGATCATCGGGCTGCAGCGCTCCAGTGCGCGGCTTGAGCGCGCTGGCCGTCGGCGATGTGATCAGCACTTCGACAAGCGACGCGGCGAGCAGCGCCTGGTTGTCCTGGTTCTTCGGCACAGGCTTGAGCTGGAGCTTTGGGTCTTTAATTTCGAAACCGAAATGCAGCTCTTTCGACGTATAGAGAATGCGCGCGGTGAGCGTGGCGTCGCCGGCTGTCACGACGAACGGCGCGGCTGCGGCAAACTCGTCAAGCTTGCCATCGGGCTTTGCCGCCGATTCTTCGCGGGCAATTTCGCCGGGCGGTTTGGCGGGTATGAATGCGATCAGCGGCAGGTCGGCGTCGCCGTCGGTGTCGCTGGCGAGAAAGTGTAGCGTGCGCAGTCCCGCGCCGAGCTGTACGGCCGGAACTTTGGCGCTGAACATTCCCGCGCTCTTTGCGTCCGGCGCGAGCTGGAATTCTTTGCCGTCCACGGCCGCGCGGATTTTTTCCAGGCCGCCGCCGGCGCTCGCGGCACGCACGCTCAATTTCACTTCGCTGGAAGCAGGCGTGAACGCCGCGGCCGCGCCACTCAGGTCCGGACCGGGCCGCACGACCAGGCTGAGATCGTCGAAGTCGTAGACTCGCGGCGCGGCGCTCGGTGCAACGAAGACCAGGTCATAAAGCGCGCTCTGCGACGTTGAGGATCCGAAAATGAAATCAGCGAGCGGGATTCGGACCAGCCGGTAATCGCTGCCGACCTCGGGCAGGTACTGCGCGAGCGGCACTTCGTTCGAGCGCCGTGCGTTGATGCTGCCGTAGTTGCGCCCGTCGTCGCGCAGCAGCAGTTTGAGGTCGCTGGGCCCCGGCGTGTTGGAGCGCACATAAAAGGAGAGCAGCTTGTGGCTGCGGGCGTCGTCGCTGCCTCCGCGCCGCCAGGAGAAACCGGCCTGCCCGGCGCCTTGCACATCCAGCCGCATGTGCGCGCGCCCGCTGAAGGGCTGCTCTTCTGAGCGCGCGATGGTGAGCCGCCCGTCGCTCCAGGTCGTGAAGACATTGCGCGCCTCGCCGAGCCGCGATTCGCCGTCCCAGAGAATCAGGTTCACGGCGGGTTTGAGGACGGTCAGCAGCAGCGACGCGCTGAACGTTTTGTCGCCTGCTCGCGCGGTGAGCGGCAGCGCGACCTGTCCGGTCGGGGTCTCCTGATTTTCGCGCTCCTTCGGGATGACTTTGAGGCCGACCTTTGCGACGCGCTGGCTGAAGACGCCGTCGCCGGCCGCGCTATCGCCGTTCTTGCCGTCGTCGCTGAGCAGCAGCGCAGCGGGCCCGCCGAGGCGGCTGAGGTCGAGCGTGACCGTCGCGCCCGCGGGAGCTTTGCAGGAAAACAAAACGGATTCCTGCTCGGCCACGACCGCCGCTGGTTCCGCGCGCGGAGCGCTCAAGCCTTCCGGCGAACTCTCCGCGCGGGCGCAGCGAAAGAGGCCGCCGTTGACGCTCGCGAAAAGCGTTGCGCCGTCTGCGCTCGCCGCCATCGTCGCGCCGTCCGCGACCCAGTCGCCGACGTACAGGCCGTCGTTGATTTTTGTTGAGCTTTGAAAATTGTCCGCGGACATGAGCACGCCGTCGCCGCCGGGATCATAGGCGAAGACCGCGTCGCTGCCCGGCGCCGCGCCGAAACCGACGGCCAGTGAAACGATGTTGGCGTTGGGCGGTCCGACTTCGTTCGACGAGACGCCGAAATCGCGCGTGACGCGCAAGCCGCCGCCCGCGGTGCCGAACCAGACGCGCTTCGTCTCGGTTTTGCTCGGCGCGAGCACGGTCGGGTTCTCAACGCTCAGCACGCGGAACCAGCCCCGGTCCGGATCGAAGCGGTAGAAGCCGGTCTCCTGCCCCCCCGCCGGGCGCGCGCCGGCAAAGAAAATCGTCGAGCCGAGGATGATCAGGTCGCCGGCGCCGTAGTCTTTCGCGAACGAGCGCCAGTGGCGGCCGCCGTCGATTGTCATCGAGATGCCCGGGCTTTTGATTGAATGGGTGGCGAAGATCGTCGTGAACGACGGGTCGTCCGGGCCGAAGACGAGCGTGTGGATGCGCGCACTGGCGAGGCCGCGCTCGACGGTTCCGAGCGGGCTCCACGTCGCGCCCTCGTCGGTGCTGACGAAGACGCCCTTGTCCGCCGTGCCGGCGTAGAGCGTTGCCGTTTTCACCGGGTGAAAAAGCAGCGCGGTCATCCTTCCCAGCGCGGTTCCGCCGGGGACCGGCTGGAACGTAGTGCCGCCGTCTTTCGAATGGCTCAGGCCCTGTTTTGTCCAGACAAAGACGCGCGCGGCGTCGACCGTCGACGGAAAAATGCGCTCGACGTTTTTGAGGCCGGCGACGGGCTTCCAGCGCGGCGCGGATTCGCCGGCGCAGGCGAGCAGCGCGCTCAGCGCGAGCGCGAACAGCGCGTTTCGCGCTTGAAGAAAGAGGGGATGGAAGCGGGACATGAGCTCAAGGCTTTCCGAGAAAGAAGGTCTTTGCGATTTCGCCATCGCCGGCTTTTGAAGGGAGCGGAGTGAAGGTTTTGCCGTCCTCGAAGATGCCCGAGGGCTGGCCGTCGCCGTTGTCTTCGAGGCCCGCGGTTTCGACGAGGATGCGCCGGCCGTGCCAGCCGCTGATGTCATTGGCATCGTTGCGCGGCGAGACCGGCTCGGCGGCGCCGGCAGTCAATTCTTTGTCCGGATAAAGCTGCGCAAAAATTTCCTGATACTCCCTGCCGTTGACTTTGAAGACCTTCTTTTCAATGAACGTGTTTTGATAGAATTTCACGGTGTTCGTGGCGGCGGTGTTGAAGGCATCGAGCGCGGAGACGTTGCCGGGCTGGAACGCGCGCAGGAGGAATTCGCCGAAGCAGGTGTCGCTGCGCTGTTCGTTGGACGTGGTCGCGGTGATGATCACCCGGCCTTTGCGGGCGAGACTTTGCGCCCATGGCGAACTGCACGGCGCGGTGTTGACGACGAGTGTCTGCCGCGCTTTGAGCTTGTCGAGCGCGCGGGCCGCGTCGACGTCGCTGATGTCTTTTCCGGGCAGACAGAATTTGCTGACGCTTTGCGAATCGTAGCCGTGGCCGACGAAGATGATCACTACCTGGTCTGCGTCACTGCTTGAGGCAGCCAGGCTGCGCAGGCTAGTCAGAACATTCTCTAGCGTCGCCGCATCCGCGGCGGGAATGGCCGCGGACTTCCCGTCTCCACGTGTGCTGCGCAGGACGCGCACGTTCCCGGCTTTAAAATGGCTCGTGTCGACGAGCAGTTTGCGCCAGCGCTCGGTCCAGTTTTCGAAGCGCTTGCACGCGTTCGGATCGGCGCCGCCGTCGCCGCAGACGATCAGCGCGCGGCTCTCGCCGGCATGCGAGAGCGCGGCCGCCAGCATCAGCAAACAGATTATTCCACGTGAGCGCATCGTTGCTTGAGTTCCATTTCAATCAATGAGTCAGACAGTACATGACGACGTTGACGCCGAATTGGATAGCGAGAGTGCAGGAGTTCCGGTCGAGGTTGCCAAAGCGCACCCAGCCGCAGTGGATGTCGCCGGACGTCACGACGGCCATCAGCCGGTTGGTATCTTTTTCGAAGAGTCCCATGGCGGGATGGCGGACACCCTGGACGTGCGGCGGGCCCTCGAGCTCGAAAAAACATTTGTACAGCTCGTGATCGTTGGGAATGGGCCGCATGGGGTTCTCGGGAAAGGCGCGCGCCATGTCGCTGATGAACGAGCGATAAAAATGATCGCCGTGCTTGCTGTCCTGATTGAGAACACAGTCGTCGCCGAAAATGAATCCGCCGCGCAGCAGGTACTCGCGCAGGGTGGCAATGTTTTTGTCGCTGAGCTTAAAATCGCCTTCCGACGTCATGAACACGTACGGGTACTTGCACATCTCGTCTTCGCGGTCGAGGTTGACGACGACGGGGTCGGTGAGAATGTTGATGTTCGACAATTTTTTGATCGCCGCGCGCACGACCTGATCGCCGATGGGGTGAACGTCCCACTTGTCGGGCACGTTTTCCTTGCACTGAAACTGCAGGCGCGGGAAGTAGAACTGCCCGGTCTTGACACGCTCGTTGCCGGCCGAAAGTTTCGGCACGGCGACGGTGTCGTTGTGGTCCTTCGGCACCGGCAGGTCTTCGCCCGCCAGGCTGCAGAAGCTCAGCAGAGCCGCGATGGCAACACATAGCCTCATACCAATCCTCCGCGTTTGCGCGTGATCCATTCGGCGATCCAAAGTCCGGCGATGAGCAGGAGCAGCGCCGGGACGTCGCGCAAGTCGCGCTCTTCGACGAGTTCAGTCAGTTTCTGTTTGCGGCTCGCGGCGGACAAAATTGATTCGATGGCTTTGTCGGCGTTGCCGTCAAGATCGACGGTGCCGTTGCCGGATTTGGCGATGCGCGTCAGCGTGTCGGCGTCGAGCGACGGATGCGCGAATTCGGCGGACGATTCGATCACAGCGAGCGAGACGCCGCGTTCGAGTTTTGTGTCGCCCGCGCTGGCCACGACGTTGATCGTGTATTCGCCGATTTCGGTGGGGCGTACGACGGCCTGGTAGACGCCGTCCTCGTTGAGCACCCACGGCAGCGGCAGGTCCTCGACGTTGCCGAAGGGGTCTTTGATCTGCGCGACGACCTGGGCGTCGTTGAAGGGGCGATGCGTTTTGTCGAGCACCGACGCGCTGACGGTGACGGGCTGGCGCAGGCTGGCGATCGGCGCGCCGGTGCTGACGCTGAGCATTTCACGCGAGCCGACGGCCACCCAGCGCAGCATCTGCGTCCAGAATCTCAGGTAGCTGGGATCGTCGTGCTTGCGGCCCATGCGCCAGCGCCAGGAATTTGCCGGCGTGAAGACGCCGCAGCGTCCGGCGCCGACGTCCTGAACTGCGAGTAGAACCGCGCGGCGGCCGTCGGGCGCGCTGCCGGATTTTACGGCCAGCACGCGCGCGCCGGGCTTCGCGCTGTAAAGGGGGTTATGTCCGCGCAGCGCAGGCATCAGCGCCCACTGGCTGCGGTTTTCGGCGGGGTCAGGCGTGAGCCGCAGGATCTCGTGCTCAACCCCGTCGGCCGTCAATTCCAGCGTGAATTCCGAGTCGTCGAATTCAGCGCCGGCCGCGTCGCGCGCCAGCGAAACCGGGAGCATCTGCGCCAGCGGCGTGGCGTCGTAACCGCCGAGATTGAAGGCATTCACACCCCCGAGCATCAGCAGCCCGCCACCGCGCACGCGCACGAAGTCCGTAATGGCGGCGAGCTGTTTCGCGTTGAAGTAAGATGCCTCAATGTCGCTGAGAATGATCGCTTTGAAGCGCCCAAGTTCTTCGGCGGTCTGCGGAAATTCGCCGCTCATGAGAGTGTCGTCATTTTGGCTCTGGTACGCGCGTCCCTTGCCCAGGCGCAGCAGCGAGACGAGGCGGAAGTTTGGATCGTTCCACATCGCGCGGCGGAGGAACGCGTACTCGTGTCGCGGCGAGCCTTCGACCATCAGCACTTCGACGCGCGAGTCCTGAACGTCGACCTGGAAACTGCGAGTGTTGTTTTGGATCGAGACTTCGCCGGAGACGGGCGGGATCTCGACAGAGAGATGCGCGGGTCCCTTTTTTTCGAGGATGAAATTCAAATCGACCGTGACCGGAGCGCCTGGATTCTGCGATGCGGGAATGGTTTCGGATTTCAGCAGAACGAGATCGTTGAAGAGGCGCAGTTCCAGCGGCCCGTCGTAGCTGCCGCGGCGCACGATCACGCTCGCGGTGACGCGCGCGCCGGGCTGAACGCGCAGCGGCGCATTGACTGCGAGGATGTCGATGTCCGGCGCGCCCGAGCGCTCGCCGAGTCCGATCGCGTGAACGCTTGCGCCGCGCGACGCGGCGAACGCGGCCAGCGCGCCGGGGTCGGCGGAGGTCGTGTCGACACCGTCGGTCAACAGAACCAGTGCTTCGACCGGCCCGCCGCGTTCGGCCTGCACCATTTCTTTGATGGCGCCGGCGAGCAGCGTGTTGTCATCGGCCGGCGTGAGCGCCGCGAGCGCGTGAGGCTGCAGCGGCCTCGTCGTATTGCCGAAGGCAAAGAGCCGCACATTTCCGGCGGCCGCGAGCCGCTCGGAGAGCGAGTTTTTTCCTTCGAGCAGCTGCTTCGCGCGCTCGAAGCGCGACTGGCCCGCGGCATAGCTCAGAGCCATGCTTTTCGAGACGTCGATGCCGATGCAGATCGCGCCGGCCGACGAATCGCGCTTGCGCGTTTTCAACACGGGCGAAAAGAGTGCGAGCAGAACCGCGGCGAATCCGGCGGCGCGCAGAATCCACAGCAGCATTCGGCGCGAGCCGGCGATGCGCTGTTCCCGGCGATAAAGCCACCATGCCGCGGCGGCGAACGCGGCCAGGATCAGCACAACGATTTCAATACGCGGCGCGTGGGCCAGCCGCAATTCGCCTTCGCGAAAGAGATCGTACGGATATTTGAACAACCACTCGAACACAGCCACTCCTTATAGAGAACGCAATCATCGCCGGAAAGATTTGCCGCGGTCATTTGTCTTTGGAAAGCTCCTCGTAATATGCCGCGACGGCTTTGCGGTAGGGCTGCGGGATGTCGTCTTTGCGATAACTATTGAGTGCTTTGCGTTCTTCGTCGCCGGCGATTTTTTTGGCGAGGGCGAGCTCGATTTTTTCGACTTCCTTGAGCAGCGAGGCGACCTGCGCGAGGCTGCCTTCGCGGTCGCGTTCGAACGCGGTGCTCTTTGCCGCCAGAGCGCTGATTTCTTTCGCGGCGTCGGGATTGATGGCGGCCAGCGCGGGGGCGAGCTTCTGCAGCTCCGCGTTGATCTGCTGTGCGGAGCGGTTAAGCATGCCGCCCCACGTTGCCGAAACAGCGACGCCGTCGTTGTCCTGATTGGCGTGCGGCGGCTGCGTGGCGGCGTTTGGATTCGGTTTGTCGTTGGCGTTGGGTTGAGTGTTCGCAGACTTCGGGTCCGGGGGCTGCGCATTTGAGTTTGCAGGTTGCGCGCCCGCGCCCCGGGCATCGCGCTGCAGGCGCCGCAGCGCGGCGGCGGCCTGTTGAACCTGGCCATATTCCTGCTGCATGGCAGCGCTGTTGCCGGCAAGCGCGCCGGCGGCGGCTTCGAGGCGGCGCTGAGCGGCCTTGAGCGCTGCCTGCGTCTGCATCATCGCAGTCGCGGCGGAGGCAGGCTCGCCGTTGGCCAGGCGCATCGCGGCGTTGACCAGCGCCTGTTTCGCGCGGCCCTTCTGCAATTCTGCAGCGGCGTTGTTGAGCTCCTCGCGAGCGGCATTTTGCGCGGAATTGGGCTTGCCGCCGTCGCCGCTTTCGCCGAGCTCCGCGAGCGTGCGCTGAACGCTTTCGAGCTGCGGCTTGAGCTTGCCCTGCTCGATCGCGAGAGTGCGTGCGCGGTCTTTCTGCAGTTCCTCAGAGGCCGCGGTGCCGTCGGCGTTGCGCTGGATTTGCTGCGTCTGCCCGAGAATTTTTTGCTGCGCGGACTGCGCGGCGTCGAGCTGGCGCTGCAATGCGGCGATGGCTTCGGCCTGGCGCTGCCCCGCGTTCGCTCCGGCCGCGGTGAGCGCTTCACCGATTGCGCGCTCGACCTGGCGGCTGTTGGCGGCGGCCGAGTCAAGCTGGTTGTTGCGCAGCAATTCGGCGGTGCGGGCGGCTTCGTCCCCGGCGCGGCGGAAGGCCTGCGAGGCGCGGGATTCGGCTGGGTCGCCCTGATTTGACGGCGTCAGCGCGGTGGCGATGCGGTGCAGCGCGCGGGCGATGTTCTCCTGATTTCGCGCAAGCTGGTCGGGACCCGCCTGGCCGCCGCCGTTCTGTGGAACTTGGTTTTGATCCTGATTTTGCTCCGCGTTCGCGGTCTGCTGCCCCGGCTGCTCCTTGCCTTGATTCTGTTGTCCGTTTTTATTCTGCTGATTTTGCTGAGCCGCAGCGGTCTGCTTGTTTTCTTGATTGGGCTGCTGATCCTTGCTCGCCTGCGCGCCATTCTGCTGCTGGGCCGGGTCCGCGGTTTGTTTTTGATCGGGTTGATTTTGCGACTGCTGATTTTCGGGCTGCGCTTGCGACGCGGTGCTGCTTTGTTGGATCAATATATTCTGCTGCACACCTTTGTTGCGCTGCTTCTCGGCGCCCCCTTGCTGCTCCTGCTGCTGGGGCTGGCCCTGCGGCTGCTGTTGCTGCGCCTGCGCGATTTGCTCGGTCAGCTGCTTTTGTTGCTGTGCGAGCTTGCGCGATTCGTCGGCGGCGAGCTTGGCGACTTTGCGTTTGTGCAGGCCGTTGTCGACTTCGGCGGGCGCTTCGACGGCCATGTTCGCGGCGATCTCGATGATGCGTTCCATGCCGCCTTCGGTTTCGATTTTGTCCTCGGGCGTGCCGCGGCCGCTGAGTGAGCCGGTCATGAGCTGCTCGGGCTTGAGGAGCTTGAGCTGGTTGGCGATCGCAAGCGCGCGGCGCAGCTGTTCGACGGCCGCGGCGGGGTCGTGCGATTCAATCAGAAGTTTGTGCCCGGCTTCGAGCGCGCGATTGGCTTCTTCGAGCATTTTCTCTTCTTCGGGCGTGAGCGTCACCCCTTTCGGCGGTTTCATTTTTCGCAGCGTGCCGGGCTCTTCGGCGCTGCGCGCGATGGGGATCGCGGCGAGTATGCAGAGGATGATCAAGAGTTGTTTCATAGATGCCACCTTTTAAAGTCAGCCCTTTCAGGGCTCAATTTTTTTGTCGCTGTGGAACCGGGGCTGCGCGGTACCGCTACACGCTAATAAGACTCAGTTGTGAAACATGTTTAATTTCCCGGCGTCTCCAGACCGTGTCCGATTTTTTCGCTTTCGGTTTTGAATTTTTCGGGAGTGAGCTTTTTTCGTTTGGTGGCCAGGTCCCAGGCGGCGCCGATGACGTTGATCAGTTCGGGCCCGGCGTACGCGTGCGGCGGGGCTTCGGGGTGGTAGCCATATGCGGCCCATGTGACCAGCGGGCGGACACTCACCGTGTACATGTCACTCGCGGTGATCTGGCCTTTCAGGTCTTCGGCTTCAAAATGAAACAGCAGCGTGTCGCCGGGCTTCACGGCACTGCGCTCTTCAAGCGGGACGGTCAGCTCGGCGAGTTTTTCTTTGATCGCAGCGGCGGTCATAATGCAGGGGACTTTCAGGATCACTTCTTTGTCGTGATTGTAGTAATAATGGAGCCGGACCTCTTTCAGGCCGACGCTGTCTTCGGCTTTGGCGGCGAAGGCGATTTCTTCCATGGGGTGGACTTCGGTGTCGATCGACGGGTAGACGACTTCGAGTTTTGGCGGGTCGTCGCGAATGGCTTTGATGATGAAGCGCGACGGGGAGGCGAGCGGCGCGCCGCGGGCGTCCGTCGCAGAAAGGGCGTAGTCTCCGTCGGCGCTGATCTGCAGTGTGGTTGAGGCTTCGGCGCCCGCAATGCGCATGCTGCTTTTCTGACCATTCAGATTGAGCTGCGCGGTCTTCAGCGCGGTGCTGGCGACGAGAGTGACGTCGACAGTCGTGCCCTCGACGGCTTCGATGTTGCCGTCCATTCCGGAAACTGTCTTTTCGGGGAGTCCGGTATATTTCGGGAATCTGTACGTGAGCTTGAGCGCTTTGATTTGCGCGGGATCGTAGACTTTGACGGCGAAGACGTCGGAGGCCATGCCCGCCATCTCGACCTGGTATTCAAGATCTTCGGTGATGTCGGGAAGGCTGCGCGCGAATGTGTCGGGAGCCTGCGGATCTTCGGGCATCTGGAGCGGCCGCCACGGGCCGCCGGCGGAGCGGAACTTCAGCGTGACCGGCCCGCTGCTTCGGTTGACGGACGCGCGCACGGCGAGTGCGCCGCCGCGCGGCAGATCGGTGCTGCCGGGTGCGACGCGCAGCTCGATTTTAGGCGGCAGCTTCGGGCGTGCGGCTTCTTCGATGAGACGGCGCTGCTCTTCTTCCTCGCGCTCACGCTGCAGTTCGGCGGGCGACGGCGCGACGGCGTTCCAGGGTGTCAGCACGCGCGCGAACTGGTGCGTGAAGAAGCTGGGTTTGACTGCGGCGGCGCCGAGCAGAAACAGCAGCAGCGCGCCGCCGATGGCCGCACGGCGCATGAGCCGTTGTTTGTCGATGATGCGCGACGGTTCGACTTTGGCCATGCGCTGCAGACAGTCGACGGTGAGCGCGTCGGCGAGCTCGCCGTGGATGCCGTCCGCCGCGGGGCGGCGGCCGTATTCGACAGCGGCGATCAGCGAGCCTTTCAATTCAGGAAAACGCGTTTCGACGTAAAGAGCGAGATCGTCGTCGCTGATTTGGCGCTTGAGCGGCTTGATCAGCACGACCAGTGTGGCGATCGCGAGCACGGCGAGGCCGCAGAGGAGCGCCGCGAGGCGCAGATGTTGCGGGAGGTGATAGAGGGCGTCGATCGCGACGAGCGCGAGGATGACGAGGACGGCGTCGGCGCAGAGCACGGCGGCGGCCTTGAGCACTTCCGTGCGGCGCCAGGCGGCTCGGACGAGCGCGATGTGGCGCAGAAGTTCACTTGGTGTTGGCGTGTTCACGTCAGCCTCGTTGATAATCTTATTGCTTCGACGCGATTTGGGCGACCCACAATTCAATCAAACTGCATAGCAACAGCACTGTCAGGCACCACCAGCCCAGACTCACGCGCGATTCGGCGGCGGCGCGGTCGGCCGTTTGTACAACGCGTTCGAGTATGTTTCCGCTGCGGCGAAGCGTGACTTCGGGAACCGGCTCAATGAGTTTTTCGATGCTGGCGGCGTCGGCGGCGCTGAGGTCGGATTCGCGCGGGTCGGCGTTGACGGCGTAGCGTTCGACTTTGCCGGCGTGAGTGAGCGTGTAGACACCGGGGTCGGTCAGCGGCGCGGCGCTTTCGCGCCCGGGTTCGGCTGTAAACGCGGAGCCGTCGGGGCGTGTGAGCGTGGTGCCTGGCGGCAGGGCGAGGCTTTCGCCGACGGCCAGCGAACGAGTCTGTTCGCCGCGCGCGCAGAGCAGTTTGACGCTCTCGCGGATGAACGGAAGGAAGATCGCGCGGAGCGGAAAGTCGCCGGCGAAGAGGTCGAGCGAGCTGGCAAAAAGCAGCACGCCGGAGCCGGCGCGGCCGGGATGGCTCTCAACCAGTGCCGGGCGGCCGTCGTTGAAGCGCAGCGGCGTCACGGCGTCCTGCGAATCTTTGAGCCCCCACGCGCCTTTGAAACGCGGCGCGCTGAGGTCGCCTTTGCCTTCGGAGACAAGGCGTACGGTGAGCGGGTGGCGCGTGTCGGTTGCGATGAGAAAAAGCTCGCGCGTCGGAGCGTGCCATTGGCGCAGCCTGGCAGGCGCGATGGTGCCGAGAGAGTTGTTGAAGGTCTCGGCGACGATGCCGGGACCGACGCCGATGATCAGCGCGCCGCCGGCATGGACGAACGCTTCGAGGCGCTGCACATCGCCGGGCGGCAGCGCGGACACTTCAGAGAGAATCACCGCGTCGAATTTTTCCAGAGGCGGCAGCTTTTCGAAGGACTGCGCGTTGAACGGGCTGTCCTCGCCGGCATTGAGAGCCTTGATGAGAAAATACGCGGCGTCCTGCGCGGGTGTGCGGCTGGGCTTGCCGTTGATGACGGCGACGGCGAGTTTGTTGACGACGCGCACGACGAAGTGGAAGCGTTCGTCACCCTTGAGCGCGGCGGCGGCGCCGCTGACGGCGACTTCGCCGGCGTGTTCGCCGAGCTCGCGGAGCGTGCCCGTCAGAGTGACGATGGCTTCGCCATTCTGCGGCAGGAGCAGGCGTTTGGTGGAGAGCGGCTTGTTCGCGACGCTGCACGTGGCTGTGACTTCGCGGGCCGGGCCGCGATTGAAGACGCGGGCGGAGACCGCAAAATTGTTGTCGCCGGGCGTGAGGTCCGTGGAGCAGGCGCCGCCCTGAACGGCGATGGAATTCAGCGCGGCCGGGTCGACTTTGCCGGCGACGCCGATGACGTGGAAGGTACAGCCTTTGGGCAGGCGGCGCGACTCGCGCGTTTTGACGAGAGCGCTGGATTGCAGGTCGGAAATCAGGAAGACATCGCCGCTGCGATGGCCATTCGTGACGTGCTGCACGGCGCTGTCAAGCGCGGCCAGGATGTCGGTCGCGCCCCCGCCTGGCGAGAGGCGTTTGATGAGCGCTGCGGCATCGGCGGCGTTCGCGGTTTCGGTGACGGTTGCGCTGCCGGCGTCGGAGAATGTCAGGACGCTGACGCGCGCGGATGGATCGGCGGCGCTGATAATTTTCAGCGCTTCTTTCTGCGCGTCGGCGAAGCGCGAGCCGAAGGTCATCGAGCGCGAGAGGTCGAATATGATCAGCGTTTCGCGGCCGCCGGATGCGGCAGATCGTTCAGCGAAAAACGGGCGCGCGAATGCCGCGACGAGCAGCAGGATGCAGAGAACGCGCAGGCCGGTGACGAGCCATTCGAGCCAGCGCTTGCGCAGGACGAGCTCGCGGCTGTGCTTGCGCAGAAAACGCACGGCGCTGAAGGCGACCTTCTGCACGCGCTGGCGGAAGAGCAGGTGCAGCAGCACAGGGACGAGCGCCAGAGCGGCCCAATAAAGAATGGATGGGTTAAGCCAGCTCATCCCGCCCTCCCGCGCCGATGCAGGTATTCAGAGAGCGCCAGGTCGAGCGGCACGCGCGTGTCAAAGAGTGCGTGATGGATCTTCAGGTTGGCAAGCAGGTCTTTCAGCGCGGCCTGGTGCGCGTTGAATTCTTTGAGATATTCGTCGCGCACGGCGCGGCCGCCGGCGGTAATTTTTTCGGCGTTTTCAAGGTCGGTGAATTCGGTGATCTGATCGAAGGGAAATTCGATTTCGTGCGGATCGAGGACCTGGAAGACGATCACGTCGTGCCCGGAGAACTTCAAGTGCTGCAGTGCTTCGGTGAGTGGTTCGAGTTCGCAGAGCAGGTCGCTGATCAGGATCACCATGCCGCGGCGCTTGAGCGCTTCGGCGACTTCATGGAGCGGCGCGGCAAGGTCAGTCTCCGCGCCGGGCTGAGTTTCTTCCAGCGTGGCAAGGATGTGATGGAGGTGGCTTTGACGCAGGCGCGCGGGAAGGAATGAGCGGATTTTCGTATCGAACACCGCGAGACCGGCGGCATCGCGCTGGCCCATCATAAAGTAGGAGAGGCAGGCGGCGAGGCGCGCGGCATAGCCGAGTTTCGTAAGGGGCTGGGAGCCATAGGACATCGAGCCGCTGGCATCGAGGAGCACGTGGCAGGCGAGGTTGGTTTCTTCCTCGAAGAGCTTGACATACTGTCGCTCGGTGCGTCCGTAGACTTTCCAGTCGATGTGTCGCAGATCGTCGCCGGGGACGTAGGGGCGGTACTCGGCGAATTCGACGCTGAACCCTCGAAAGGGCGATTTGTGCAGGCCGAGGATAAAGCCTTCGACGACGGTGCGCGCAAGGAACTGCATGCTGCTCAGGCGCGCCAGCGTGGCGGTGTCGAGGAGCTCGGGTTTGGCGGTCGGAGGGGCGACACTCATCGCAGTGAATTCCCCTTGGATTGCGCCTGCTTCTTTTTGTGCTGGCTCGACATGAATGCAAAGATGATCAGCGGAAACAGTGCGGTACCGAGCTCCTGGCCTGAGCGATACGGCGCGTTTTGGACGTCGGCAGCTACGATCAAACCGATGCGTGCGAGCATGATGATGAGTACAATTCCAATTGCCAGATTTGCGCCGTTGACATCGGCGTTGAAACCATATTTGGCGATGAGCTGTACCAGCGCACCGAGCAAGCCACCGATAAGCAGATACCCGAGGCACGGGCTACCAGAACTCAGAGACCTGCTGCCTGCCGTGATTCCGGACGCTGGCGTCACGGCCTGGAATTTCAGTGAAGCGATCAGTTTGCTCAGATTCGGGCTCGGCTTACCGTCCGGAGGGTAGGCGCTTACGACGACGCAATGTTTTCCAGTGCCGATGTAATAGCTCAACATGTTTATCGTTCCGTTGGGCATTTGAACAGTAAACCTGTAGCCGGTAATGCTGCCGATCGAGGGGACGTCGAGGCTCTCTTTGGACTCGCTGAGAATTTTGGCGCCCTGTTGAGTCACACTCTTTCGTACGCCGCGCTCAACCGCGTTCGTAAATTCCGGGGGCGGCTGAATGCCGGTGGTGGCAACGGGCACAATCTTGACAACATAGCGTTCGCCGGTGGTCTCATTGGCTGCGAGGTAGGTTTTTGAAATCCGGTCTCCATCATGAGCAAGGTTCCAGGAAAAATCGGGTGCCGGCAGGTCGATGGAGCCCGAGATATCCGGCAAGAGCAATGTCGTACCCTGAACCAGTGACGGATCAATCGACTCGATGGTTGCCTCGCCGGCGCATGTTGCCAGCGCAAACGTTAACGCGCAGATAACTGTGGCGGTAGCGAGTCCCGCGTGACGCAAGCTCATAGCTCCACTTTCGGCACGGGCACGGTTTCGAGCAGTCGTTTGACGATCTGGTCGCTGTCGATTTTGGCGGCGTCGCCTTTGAAATTGACGGCGATGCGGTGGCGCAATACGGGGATGGCGACGGACTTGATGTCGTCGACCGAGACGGCGAGGCGGCCATCCATCGCGGCGCGCGCGCGGGCTCCCAAAAGGAGGTATTGCGAACCGCGCAGACTGGCGCCGTGCGAGAGGTACTGCTTCACAAAATCCGGCGCGCTCGGACGGTCGGGGCGTGTGGCGGAGGCGAGCCGGACGGCGTACAGCGCGACGGGCGTGGCCACCGGGATCGCGCGGACGGCGGCCTGGGCCTGCAGCAGGTCCGGGCCGGAGAGCACGGGCTTGAGATCGGCGCTCGTGTTCGAGGTCGTGCTTTCGAGGATGCGCAGTTCTTCGTCCTTGGTCGGGTAGCCGATGACGAGGCTGAACATGAAGCGGTCCTGCTGCGCGATCGGGAGCGGGTAGGTGCCTTCCTGTTCGATCGGGTTTTGCGTCGCGAGGACGAAGAAGGGTTCGTTGAGTTTGTGGCTGGTACCGCCGGTGGTGATCTGGTGCTCCTGCATGGCTTCGAGGAGCGCAGCTTGAGTTTTAGGCGGCGTGCGGTTGATTTCGTCGGCGAGGACGATGTTGCTGAAGATGGGTCCTTTGATGAACTGCAGCTCGCGCTTGTGGGCGTGCTGGGTGAGGATTTCATGGCCGACGATGTCGGAAGGCATCAGGTCGGGCGTAAATTGGATGCGCTTGAAGGCGAGGTTGAGCGCGCGGCCGAGGCTGGAGATCAGCAGTGTTTTTGCCAGGCCTGGCACGCCGGTGATGAGACAGTGGCTGCCGGAGAGGAAACTGGCGAGCACGTCTTCAACGACCTGGTGCTGGCCGACCATGATCTTCTGTATTTCGGTCAGGATGGCGGCGCGCGCGCCGCGGATGCGGGCGACGTGTTCGCGTCCGAGGTCCGCTTTGGACGGGTTGCTCATGATTGAATTTTCTCCAGCAGCATCGCGACGATTTTTGCGGCGGGCACGGAATCGTTTTCGGCGCGGAAGTTCACGCCGATGCGGTGGCGCAACACGGGCAGCGCGGTGGCCTTGACGTCGTCGGCGGTGGCTTCGCCGCGTCCTTGAAGCGCGGCGCGGGCCTTGGCGCCGAGCGCGAGGAACTGCGTCGCGCGCACGCCCGCGCCCCACGCCACGTACTTGTTGACGGACTCCAGCGCGTCCGGTGTTCCGGGGCGCGAGGCCGACGTGAGGTTGACGATGTACTTCTGCACGCCCAGCGGAATGGCGACGTCGCGCACGACCGATTGAAAGCGCAGCAGGCTTTCGCCGTCGACGACCGGCTGGAGCTTTTCGAACTGCGCGCCGATGTCGCTCAAGACGACTTTGAGCTCGAATTCTTCGGAGAGATTTTCGAGTTCGACGTTGAACATGAAGCGGTCCTGCTGCGCTTCGGGAAGCGGGTAGGTCCCGTCGGTTTCGACGGACGTTTTCGTCGCCATGACGAAGAACGGCCGCGGCAGCGGTCGCGTGGCGCCGGCGATGGTGACCTGCTTTTCCTGCATGGCTTCCAGCAGCGCGGCCTGTGTTTTGGGCGGCGTACGGTTGATTTCATCGGCCATCAGCAAGTTCGTAAAAACCGGACCCGGGACGAAACGCGAGGCGCGCTCGCCGCCGTGATCTTCTTCGAGGATTTCTGTGCCGGTGATGTCGGAGGGCATCAGGTCGGGCGTGAACTGGATGCGTTTGAAATCGAGGCGCGACGCGCGGGCGAGGCATTGCACGAGCAATCCCTTGCCTGTCGCGGCGGGGCCCGTGAGGAGCACGTGTCCGCCCGCCACCAGCGCCACCATGACGTGGTCCAGCGCGTCGGTCTGTCCGACGATCACGCTTTTGAGCGCACCGGATAGCCGCTCGTGAAAATCGGCGACGTCCTTCAGCGCCTTACTGTCTGCCATGTCGCGCTCCTTGGAAACAGTTTCTCATTTGACCTTCAGCGCGAAATACATCAGCAGCGTCGCGCAGGGTGACTGATAAGTGATGTCGGGCTCGTTGAATTCCCATGGTTTCTTGCGCCAGTCGAGATCGTCGATGTATTTTTTCATGCTGCCGTTGACCCCGCCAACGACCATGCCTGGAAAGGGGCCGATCTTGCCTTCGCCTTCGCCGATGTATTTTTCGCTGAACTTGTCTTTATCCTTGCCGACCCACATGTGGAACATGACCATCGTGGATTTTTCCGCGCCGAACTGTTTCATGTTCGACAGGTAACAGCGGCCGATGGGGTTGCGGCCGTGGAGATAGTGGACGTACTCTTCGGCGCTGTCGATGTACTTGCGGCGGGTGGCGGGATCGGAGGTGAATTCGGCGGCCATCAGGCAGACGACGCCGACCTGGCCGATGGCGCGGTTGCTGCCCCACCAATAACCTTTCAGGCCCGCACCGTAGCCGCGGTTAAAGCCGCACCAGTTGGCGGCGGTGTCGGCGGCGTCGGTGATCAGCTTTTTCATCTTCGCCACGGTCGCGGCGTCGGCGCCGGAGGCGTGCGTGTAAATCCAGATCGTCGGATAAATCTCGTGGTTGTCGCCCGGATCGAAGCGGTTCCATTTCGCGGCGGCTTCCTTGACGATCGTGTCGTATTCAGGCTTTTGCGTGAGCCGGAAAAGCGCGGCGGCGGCCTGCGTTTTAGTCTTGTTGAAATCCTGGTCGAACCAGTTCCCGGTGTACTGCTGCTTCTGCGGATTTTTCGGATCGACGGGCCAGGGGAACGGTTTTTCGATGAGCAGCTGCCACGACTTCTCGGCTTCTTCCTGGCACTTTTTCGCGAAGGCGTCGTCGAACTTCGACTCTTTCCACACGGCGGCGGCGTAGGCCAGCGCGGCGCAGCGGCTCATGGTTGAGCAGCTGGTCTGAACGGTGAGCTGAACGGGCGAGGTGTCTTTTTCGGGCGGACTGGTGCCGAGCTCGTGTGTCTTGCCGAAGGCGGCGCCGGTCTTGTCAGCGATGCGGATAAGGTACTCGGTGCCGTAGCGGATTTCGTCGAGCATGTCGGGCACGCCGTTGCCGGATTCGGGGATGTTGAGCTGGTTGTCGGAGGCGTTTTCTTTGAGCATCTCGAAGGCGACGAGCATCTCGTTGTGGCACTGGACGGTGTTGCCTGTGTACTTGTTGAAATCGCCGGCGTCCCACCATGCGCCGCGGACGTCGTAGGGTGTTGGGTCGAGAACTTCCTTGCCGACACGCTCGGGGTGAGCCTTGCCGTCCCATTTATAGACGCGCGCTTCGGTCGCCTGGTTCGGGCCCTTGTGGTTGTCGCCGTGCGACCAGAGTCCGCCGTGCTTCTCAAGTTTCTCGCAGTCGGCCCGGTTGTAGTAGAAGGCTTTCCAGGACGCAAGGCCGGAGTCTTTGTAGACGTCGTCGGCGATGTTGAAGACGTAGGAGCGCTCGGTCGTGCCATTGTTGTCGATGGTGAGATAGTAGCGGCCGGGCGTGGTGAAGGCGCTGAGGTCGAGGTGTGCGACAAAATCGCCGGACTCTTTGTCCTGCGGCCCCTTCTTATAGGGCTTGATGGAGTCGGCGTTGTCTTTGGACGTCCAGACGGTCGCTTGCGTGCGCATATTCTTGAGTTCAACGACGGGCGCGGCGGGGATGGCGCTGTCTGAGGCGAGGATGACGAGCTTGCGGCCCGTCGGGCGGTAGCCAAGCTGATCCACCCAGATGCGCACGGCGGATTGGGTGGTGACGGCAGGCGGGAGCTTGCTCACGTCGAGCGAGGTGTCGGCTGAGTGCGCGTTCAAGAACAGTAACGCTGCGGTGGAAAAGGCAACGAAGAATCTCATTCGAGCGGCCCCGGATACGCAGAAATGCGGCAGACGGAATACACCACCGCGTGACGCGCAACTGCTCCAAGTCAGAAATGAATGGCAGCCGGCGACACACTTCTTCCCGTCGAATGTCTTCCACGGTCTTTAGCCGTCGGGAGAACTGGGCGTGACTGATGCACGCGATCCCAATCTAGCCGCGATCACACCCGCTAATCTCGTCAAGGAAGACTGGTCGCATGTCGGCGTGAAGACGGACGACACCGTGCGTGCCCGATTCGATTTTGGATTTCTTCAGCACGTTAATGACAGCGAAGGCTTGTTTCACGATTTCCCCATCCAAGACGCCGAAGAGTTACCGCGAATTCAGAACCGCGACAAGCGCAGCCAGTTCGATTGTCGGACTTTTGACGGCGTTGTTCGTGAGGTACCCGACAAATATGCCATTGCTGTTGTAAAGTCGGGGCGGACTGGACGCGAACCGGTTGGCGCAAGAGGTATGCGAAAACGGGCTGCCATAAGCGCCGAATTGGTTAAAAACGCTGGTCGCGCTGAACTGACTCCCATATTTCCCAAATTTGAAAGAAATGGATTTCACATCAAATTCGTTACTGTTAATCGTGCCAAGGAACGTCCCGTCTTCAGCGACAATAGTGCCGCCTATCAGAGACACAACGATTAACGGCCGCTTCGCAATGACCACGGGGCGGTCGATAGTGCGTTCATTCACACCGTTGCGATTGAGTCTGTCCTGTTCCGCAAGCGCAGCCGCGGCGGCGGCCCGTTCGCGCTTTTCGGCTTGGATCACCTCCCGAGTCGCCGCTAAAATCTCTCTCTCGCCTGCATTCTGAGCGGCTACGTTGTCCGCACGGCGCCGCTCATCGGCAATGGCGAGCGCCTGGCTTTGATCTTGCCGCGCCATTTCTGCGACGCTGGCTTTTGTCGCTGAAAGTCGTTCTTGCTCCACCCGAGCCCGCTTCTCGGATTCCTGGCGCATGTTGCTCTGCCGGAGGCGATCAGCCGCGGCAATGTCCGCGAGTTGCTTCTCAGTCAAGGTGCTATTCTGAGTGTAGGAAACAGATTTAACTTGATCCTTTTTGTACCAATAACGCTGCCCGTCGAGATTGATCCAATATCCCGTTTCGGCCTCGTCAACGAGGCACTGTTTTCGAACTTCGCCGGTGACAAAAACCACCGTGGCTTCAGTCGCCGACACTACGGAAAAACATGCCAGCAAAGTGATGAGGAAAAGTTTCATGAAGCACCTCTCTGTAAATTCGTGGGGGAAAGCAGTTACTTCCGGCGCGCAGCTTCTACCGCCTGAACGCTGTCTTGGTATTCGGACTCAACGGCCTTGAGCGTTGCCTTCGCGGACGCAACGGCGGGCTCAAGCCGGGAGATTTCCAGTTTGGCGAGTTCCATGCGGGTGACTGCTTTGCGCTTCTGAGCGCGCGCGGCATCCATCCGCCCCGTCAAGATTACCAGTTGTTCCCGAGACGTGACGACAATAATTGCAACCCGCGCGGATTCAATGGCTGCATCGGCGCCGGCCGCATCTCCGGTGGCTGTGGCAAGCTCCGTTTGAGCATTCACCAGCCGCTCGTCGAGCGCTCTGTATGCGGCAAGCGCTTCATCTCCGCGCTTTTTGATGGCGTTGCGCTTATCGACCAGCGCATCGACCGTGCGGATTTTGTCGGCCAGCTTGGACTTCGCCTTTTTCTCGGCCTCGTCTTTGGCGTCCTGGGCGGCGTTCTTCGCAGCGCGCTCTTCTTTCTCATCGGCGTTGAGAGCTACCTTAAGCGTGCGGCGTTCCGCCACATCCGCTTCCGCGATGGTAACCCTCGTGTTGTCCGGTGTGACGATCCGAATACTGCCTTCAAACGCGATGAAGGTTTTCGCGGTGACTTCTGAACCGTCCTTCAGCACGAAGACTGTCACTGACTTGGTGGCGGAATCGGCCCCACGTGCGAGCGCAAATGTGCAAATAAGTAGAGACAAGGTAATTTTCAACATGTGACCTCCGCATCATTTGAAAATGGATAGAACGGCATGAAAGCGGATACACCGCATGCTGCAATGTCGCAAAAAATAAAATCATGTCCGCGATCCGGGCTACCCGGAAAAGTATTTTTTGCAATTCTCGAATACGTATAGGCCGGTATGTTAATCACCGCTCACATTCGACGATTGAAACAATAGGGGAAAATATGGCTTCGGGATTAGTGTCCCTCCTGCCGAAGGGAATGCGCACGGTCTATGACCGGGCCGAAGTCTACCTCATCATCGGAATGAAGAAACAGCAATCGAGCACCTGGTTTATCGCAAAGTCCTCCTACGGAAAGCCGGTTCCGGTCTCTAACCGTTCAAGCTCGCCGACGTCAAACAGTTCCTCGCACGCCTCAATTGCGGCGAAATCGAACTCGTCGACAGGTCCGGAAATTTCAAAAAGCATTACGAGGACGAGCCGCGGGCGTCGTGACCAATTATTCGGACAGGGCTGCGGCGTCGCCGATGGCTCGCAGCGTGGCCGGGTTCGCTCTCCGGCGAGATAATCATGCCCCACGTTGCTGTCGCAGACGCGGGCGGTCAGGCTTTTATTAACAGGAAACGCTCTTATGAACATATTTCGCGGCCTGCCAGTTTTCGGACTGATCTTGTTGACGCGCAGTTTCGCAGGCGAGCCTGCCCTGACCATGCCCGTTGGGCCTGATGGTATCAAGCGCTCGACGGTTCCGGAGCGTGTACCCCTGACGCCAGAACCACGCGGTAAACCGTACAAAGCTCCATCGACGAACTGGGAGCAGCGGCCCGTGCTCTGGGGCTGGAATTGCGAATTGCCGGACGGCACAGGGTTGCAGTTCGGGGGTGTGCATCAACTCGCTGATGATGGCCGCAGTCACACCTGCATCCGAGAAGGCGGGCAGTGGAAGCCTGTCATCGATGAGCTGCGCAAAAACAATCCGTTGCAGAAACATTGCGATGCGGTGTGGGAGCTGCGCAACGGCTGTAAGGATGCCCTTGCACGCGCGCGGTCGATCTATTTCGATGGAAAGACCGCTGACGAAGAAATCAAGAATGTCAAAGCGGAAGTTGATCCGCTCTTATTGGATGTGGCCACCAAGCTTGCGAAACAGATCGGCGAATTTAAACCTGCGGTAAAGTCAACTGACGCAGCGACGACGTCGGCGCTTAAGCATCTCGAATCGGCAGCCGCGTTGATTAAACCGATCGACGCGGCGGTGACGCCGGAGCTTCTGGCCGGCTTGCGCAGCGCTCAGATTGAGCTGGAATTTGCGAGTGAGCTGCTGGATGCCGAACCGCCGCCGCGCGCACTCAGCTTGATCGCCTGGGATGCGAAGACGAAGCTATTCGTGCTTTTTGGCGGCGACCACACAGACTATCTGACAAACGATCTATGGGTATTCGACCCGGCGAAGCGCAAGTGGACTGTGCGCCTGCCGGAAATGGCTCCAGAGCCGCGTGCGGACCACTACCTTGAGTCGTCGACCGATGGATACGTGGTTATGTATGGCGGCTACACGCGCGGGCAGAATTACGCGCATTGCGGGCCGGCGCGCTGGATTTACGACGTCGAAAAAAATGCATGGAGCGCTCAGGGTCATACGGAATCCCTTGTGCCGGCGGGCATCCGCTCCGCTGGCTATCATCCGCCCAGCTTGCCCGAAAAATACATGAAAGGCCCGCGCCCGGATGCTGCCGCGCATGAAGCGAAGCTCAAAGCAATTCCCCTCAACACGTGGGTGCGCCTGAACGCGCCGATTCCGCTGGGAGGACGCGACTGGGGCACGTGGGTACTCGATCCTGACCGCGACCTGTATTATGTCTATGCCGGCGGCCACGCCAGCTATGCGGGCAACGACGTCGCACGCTACCATCTCTCCACCGGGCGCTGGGAGATCAGCGACCCGACCGAACTGCCGCTGGGCGGGGCCGGCACAAATGAACAGTATCCGGCGGGCGTGAATTTCAACCAGCGGCCGTGGTGCCGGAACCACGTCTGGAATTCACAGGCCTACGAACCCACGCTGAAGAAATTGATCAACGCGGGCGTGACTGACACCAAACTCGACGCACATTTCTACATTTATGATCCAGACAAAGCCGACTGGACGGAGCGGCATCGGATCACCAAAGGCATGAACAATTCCACGTATTCCATGCAGGTTCGCGGCACACCGCATGGACTCGTCGGCTGGTGCGACAGCTCTGCCTGGCTGCTGGACGCGAAGACGCTGCAATGGAAGCGCCTTGAGGTAAAGGGAAAGATGCCCGGCACCACTGTGGACAGCTGCGGCATGGTGTATGACACAAAGCGCGACCGGATGCTGCTGTTGACGCTGGGCGGTTACGCAAAACCGTACGACGGTCAGATTCACTCGCTGGATATGAAGACTCTTGAAGTTTCAGCGCTGAGCCCGGAAGGTATGGACGCGTCCAAGTCATGGCGGATTTTTCTGCGCGAAATGGCATATGACCCGACTGCGGATATGGTGATTTGTCCACAATTGTTGAATCGGGGCGGCAAACATATCGCGGAGAAAATTCTGGGTTACGACGCGGCGTCGAACCGCTGGGTACTGATTACTACTCCTGGCGCCACTGAAAAGCCGTTCATGCATAATAGCGTCTGCATGTCAATCGCTTATGATGCCAAACGTGGACTTTTCTGGTGCGGCGACGCGAGTTGGAATGGTACGATGTGGGTATTGCGGTTTGATCGTGCGAAGGCAGAAATTATGCCGTTAAAGGAAATTATTCCGCGGTGAAACGGGAAAGAGAAATTCAAAGGAGATTTTAATGTCGCGAATGATGTGCTGTATCACTCTGCTGGCCTTTATGACCAGTCAGCCCGCTCTCGGCGGTCAAGCTGTGCCGGAGATAAAACCGGAAGCGCAGGTCAGCCGCATCAAGGTTTTGCCGGACAAGGCGCCCGATTGCAGCAGTCTGAAAACGATTGCTGAATCTGTGACGCGCGGTTGCAAAACCAACGATGATAAGGCCATCGCCATCTACAATTTTATGCAGCTCGCACATTACCACCGGAATTATCCCAATGAACCGGGTGGCCTGAGCGTTCTCAAAGAAATTAATACTTACGGCTGGAGCCTGTGCGGCGGTTTGCATGCACAGCAGTCAGCGTTGTGGCGCGAGTTGGGCTGGAAGTGGCGTTTCGTCGGCTGGGACGGGCACACCACTGTCGAAGCACAGTACGACAACCAGTGGCATTATCTGGATGTGTTCTTGAAATTCTATGCGTGGAAACCGGATCCCAATGCGCCAAACGGACGCACGATTGCCAGCCAGGACGATTTGACGCGCGATTCGCAGACCCTCATTTCAGACGCCTTTGTCCTCGATAAAGGCCGTGGCGCAGTTTACGCGAAAGACAACCAGTTCGAAATGATTGGCGGCAAGCCGAACTGGACGGCGACGGCATTCCTGACCTGCGGCGACACGCTGAAAGACGTGATCGGTGGACTCAAGACGCACAAGGTTGCAGGCTCGCCTGAAGGCTGGGGAGAGATGAACCATGCGACGGGAAACTATTCGGCGGATGTCGACCTCGCGCCGGGATATGCGCTGACTAATACCTGGGACGCTGTGGATGCCGGCTGGTATTGGCTGAATTCAAAAATCGCTCCACAGCACACCTGCGGCAACAAGGATCTGCGCAACAGTCCAGACGCCGGATTGATCCTGGAACCGTATGCGCAGCGCGTGCGCAGCTATGCCGACGGGACGCTGCAGTTCAATCCCGATTTCAGCACCGCGGCGTGCCTGAAATCGTTCGCGGCGCACAGAAATGTTCAGTTTTCAAACGGCGCACTCGTGCCCGCCAAAACCGGCGAACCTGCCAGTGTCACCGTGCTGCTGCGTTCGCCCTATGTCATTACCAAGGCAACCGGCGCGGCAGACGGCGCGGATTCGTTTGAGATTTCAACCGACGGCGGGAAAAAATTCGCGCCGGCCAACATAAGGGATTTCACGGATAGCGCTAAAGGCCAGATTGCTGTGCTTGCGCGCGTGACGTTCAAGACCGCGCTGAAATCATTGAAACTCGAGACTCTGGTCCAGAACAATCCGGGCAGCCTTCCTTACTTATCTCCCGGAAAAAACGAGATCGCCGTGTCAGTGGGCGACGCAACCGCGCTGGGTGACAACAGGCTCGTCGTGACGTACGCCTACTCGCCGGGATACCGCAGCAAATCGTTTGAACAATTGTATTTTGACGGCAAAGAGATCGCCAGGCAACACAACGCCACATGGGCCGAAAACCCCACTGTCGTGCAGAAAACATTCAGCGCGAAGGAACTGCCCGCGACCTTCACGATTGACATTCCGACACCCAAAGACAAACACGCCGTTTACCCACGCATGCTGTTCGTCCGCCGGGAAATTCTCGCACCCGGAGCGAAGCCGTTGCCGCTGCCCGAGAATGCGCAGCAGCCTGAGGCAGTCACCGGCGCCAATGAATTAAAGACGCTGCCCAACCCGTTCCTGATCGGCTCACAAGTGCCTCCGAAACGCGTGCCCCGGACGGTCAAGACAACCACAATAGCGCTTGTTCCGGGACATTTCGTTTCCAAGACGACAGGGCCGCTCTCCAGTGATTTTATCAAATGGCCCAAGAATGCCGGGGAAGAAGGCAAGGTCGATTCAATCGTCTTCCTGATCGGCGGCGAATTGAAGAACCTTCCCGAGCAGAAAGCTTTGGCAGAAGCGCGTCTCGTCTTCCCCGCCGTGCGCGGGCATGAAGTTATGGGCACCAAAGTGGGCGTTGTGGCTTTGAAGGCACCGTTCACCGAGGGTGCAAAATACGATTTCGCCAATCTGGGTGAAGTCGCCGGGACGGCGATTGTACCCAAACTGGAAAAGACTGCCGCCGCGTGGGAGCCGCCGAAGGAAATCAAGATTGACGTCACGCGATTGGTGCGGTCGGTGATCTCCGGTGATACGAAGTTCAACGGCGTCGGTCTGCGTGTTGTTCCCGACCGCGGTGTGGATGACGGCTACACCGTTCGCGTCAACCTGCCAAAGTCTCCGAAAATCTATCTTGAAATCGACACATTCGAAACCGAAGCGGCCCAGTGAATCCGGGGACATTGATGAAAAAGACGATGTTGTGTTTTGCGGCTCTTTTCGCCTGCTGCGCCGTGTGCGGTGAAGCCCTTGAAGGCGTGCGTGTGCTCAAGGCTGAAGTTGGCCAGTACGAGTGCGCGGAGGTCTCGCTCGCGGCTGACCCGGGCCCCAACCCGTTCGATCCCAACCTGATCACTCTCGACGCCACAGTCACGCAGCCGTCCGGTAAAACGCTGCGCGTTCCGGGGTTCTGGTTCCAGGATTACAAGCGTTCTTTAAAAGACGCTGAAGCCAAAGGCAGCGCGCGTGTCGAAGTCCTGGACGCCGTTGGAAAGCCCGAATGGCGCGTGCGTTTTTCCAGCGGCGAAATTGGTACGCATCGCGTTGAGCTTGAACTCAAGGACGCTGCGGGCATTCGCAAAAGCGCGCCGGTCGAAATCAACATTATCAAGAGCGCTCACACGGGGCCGATCCGCATCAGCACGCGAAACAAGATGTATCTCGAAGACGCGAGCGGGCGAAGTTTTTTTCCGATCGGCCAGAATCTTTGCATGTCCCCTGACCGGGAAGGCACATATTACTACGACCGCATACTGCCGAAGCTCGCGGCGAACGGCGCAAATTATGTGCGTCTCTGGCAGGAATACATGGTCCAGGGCGCAACGAACCAGGAGCCCTCACCCAACAATGGATCGAACACCGGCTTCCCGCTCGAAACGGTCATGACCGGCATGGGCAAGTATGACCTGGAGTGCGCGTGGAAGCTCGACACCGTCGCAGACATCTGCGAAAAGCACGGCGTTTACTGGCAGCTCTGTTTTGAAATGGTGGTCTGGTGGAACCGCAAACTGCCGGCGCGCTGGAATCGCAACCGCTACACCGCCGCAAAAGGCGGACCGGTCAACGAACCGATCGACTACCTGCTCAAGCCCGAATGCCGCGAACTTGCGGCGCGGCGGCACCGCTATTCAGTCGCACGCTGGGGCTGGTGTCCGAAACTCGTCGCGTGGGAAATGTGGAACGAGGTCGACAATCTCGACGGGTTCACGAGTGAAGCGAATACCGCCTGGCACAAAGATCTCTGCGGCCGCCTGCGCGCAGTGGACCCATTCAAACACCTGGTCACATCAAGCTGGCGCGACGCAGGCATGTTCGCGCTCCCGGAGATCGATCTTGTCCAGGCGCACCAATATTGGCCCATTGAATATGACGCCGCTCAATACTCGGTGCAGGATAGCGATCACCTGATGCGCCCGTACGGCAAGCCCTACTTCTTCGGTGAACAGGGCATGCATAAAGGTTTTGAATTGGACCCGGCGGGCAAACAATTCCATGATGCCATCTGGGCATCATCTCTGTGCGGCGCAGCCGGCACCGGAATGCATTGGCACTGGAACACGTACATCGACAAATACGACCTCTACACACATTACCTGCCGCTTTCAACATTTCTACGCGGCGTTGATTTTCCATCACAGCAGTGGAAACGCGTCAACATTACGCGGCCGAGCCTGCCTGTAACTTTGAATGTGTACGGGCTCGCAGCTCCGGACCGTGCGCTGATCTGGATTCACGATCCGCTGGCGTTCCGCGTCGTCAAAGACCAGCCGCAAAAGGGCCCGTCGCAAACAGAAGCCAGCTTGAATGTCGAAGGCCTCGAGCCGGGCAGTTATACCGTCGAATTTTTCAACACGACCACGGGAAAAGTCGTTGGCAAGGATACACAACCTGTGAAACCCCTGCGCCACTTCGGATATGGCATCGAGCTCAAGCCGCCGGAGTTCTGGGGCGATATCGCGGTGAGGGTGATCCGGCAGGGGCGGCAGTGGAAGGAGTAGGAACAAAGTTTCGTGCACGTCCCCGAAATTCCGGAGCCATAGAGATGTTTTAGATGCGTGTCTGTCCCCTTAATTCTCTGTGTAACGTGATGCGGCAATCCCGGAACAACCGCCCTCGCCAATCGGCCCATCAAAGCATTTGAGATCTTTATCATGTTCCATCAATCAGAAAAGTTCGGTGCACTGTCTCCTGAATTCCTGCTTATAAAAACGTGATATCCACAACATAATTCAACAATTGTTTGCTTTTTTCATCAAAATATATACCGAACGTATATACATTTGAGAGCTTAATCTTTATGACTTTATAGCGCTTAATTGTGCCGATTGCCGGCATAATCGTGGTTCGGTCGCTTTTAAAAGTTTTGCTAAGGTGCTCTAATAATAGATCGCTGTCTTTGCTTTTACTGTATATGGAAATTATAGTTTTGGCCTGTTCAAACAATTCACCTGACTTCCCAAGCTTTTCGATATTTTGACCTAAGGGAAGGCTCTTGATGCTGGCAAGTGCTTTCTCTTCATCTTCTGTTGCGACGAGGTTTGCACTCGCGCTTGCAATCGCCATGGCAAAAAGCCCCCTTAAAATGTATGACGCCGTAATCATTGTTTTTGATTTAATGCGTTGCACGTTGTACCCTTTGCGAAATAAACTATGCAGAACGCCGCGCAGCGTGTCGAAGGTAACTACCGGGCCCGAATTCAGGGGGACAGGAATTCAGCGGACAGTCAGTTAGGCTTCAGATACATCACCACGAGCCTAAATCTTTGGATAAGTCTTGCAGCACGCCATTCTTAAACGTCAAGCATATAAACGGAGGACCAATGATTGGCGACGCATTGTCGCCATAATACCATTTTGTGAACTGATGGTCAGTTTTTTTCCAATGGAAATCACCCAGTTTTTTCTTTACACCTTCGATGGTAGACACTCCGATTTGTAGCATTTTAGCCCGCTCGAAATACTTCAAGACACGCTTTGTTAATGGCCTAACGTTTTCTATTGCCAATATAGCCTGCGCGTCAGTCATTGACGTTGGTGCGTCGATGTCCTCTGCGACAACCTTGGATAATGGCAGAAAAAGGCTTGTTGTTAGTATTGTAACGGTCACTATCGATTTCATGTTATGTCCTGTGCTCCCGCTAACCCCGCAATACTGCGACGTACTTGAGCGGCACGTCGCGAACGCCGATGCCGGCTTCGATGGCGCCATTGTAGCGCGGAAAGTAGCATGGCGAGAGCAAAAGTGTGACGCGGTGTTCGTTGAGGAGCGCTTTGAAGCGCGCGCGGGGAAAGGCTTGAAGGTCTGATAGAAATCAACGGACAGCGAATCGTCTAAGCACAAGGTGCAAATTTTGCAACTAAAAGTGGACGTTCGAGAGCGAGGGAACAGGACTCCTGCTCTCTCTTTAAGTCGAGGCTGCGGAAATCACACGTAGTGCAACTTTAGTAACCGAAGATCGGCGAACTGAATGTTCCACGTGGAACATTTCCCTAATATGCAAGCACGCTCACTTCCGTAACGGCTGCGAATGTTTTCTACAACTGAGGAAAGCTGATGGTCGTAACGACCCTGCGAGTGCGAGCCTGATAGAGCAGTGCGGGCGTTGAATTCTTCGGATCATGGGACAATCGGCGTTTTGATGAGCGGTTGCCGTCGAAGCGGCCGCCACTTGTATTTGCAGCGCGGTATGTGCAGGGCGCTGTCGAATCGCGCGGCGCCGGCCAGCGGGCCTGATTCGAAGTACTCGCAATACAGATCGAGCGGCTGGACGAACCGCGCGTTCCACGGGCCGCGGTCGATCGTGAGGATGTACATCCAGCCGCCGGAACGGTCTACGCCGAATGCATCGTAGCATTCCACGAGCGGCTCAAACAAATCGTCGAGTGATCCCCACACCGAACCTGCCGGCGCATTGGCCAGCGGTGTCGTGTCGAACATGCCGACGAGCTTTCCGTGCTCGCGCCGCGTGTCGACGCCCACGCTCAGCCGCGACGCATCGCGGACCATCACCATGTTAGCCGCGCCGAACTCGTGGAACTTGAATTCGGCGAGCGCATTGCCGACGTGTCGCATCACCTCGTGATTGGTCTCCGATCGCACGAAGTAACCGCCGCGGCACCACGACCCATCGACATTGCGATATCGCACGGCGGCCCGGTAGCTGATTTGGTAGAAGCACACGCCGAACAGGCTGCCCAGCCCTTGGGGGCGCATGTCGCGAAGCGACGACATCAGAACCTGAACCCAGCCGGTGCCGCGCCACGGTTCAGGCTCAAGCGGCGGCGGAAGCAGCGCTGCGAGTGCGCCGATATCGACGGCGTAGTTGAGCGACACGGCTTCAATCCACTCGGTCTGCACCGTGGTCAGCCAGGGTATGGACGGGCAGTCGACGTCCTTCGACGATCGCGGTGTTGGATCAAGCGCGGCTGCGATTTCCGCATGGATCTCGAGCAGCCGCGCGATCCCCGCCGGCGTCAGCGACCAGCGGCCATTGACGCGTCGCGCGAGCTTTTCGCTGGCGAGGGCGGCGAGCGCCGGACCCACGGCGCTGGAGACGCCTGCCAAGCCTGCCCCGGCAAGGCACCGCACCAGCTCGGTCTCCCCGACGGGCTGCCCGGCGGCTGCGATTGTGCCGAGCAGCGCGAGGCGAATCGGGGATTCGCTCATACCAGCTCTCCGCCTTTGCCGCGCGACCGGTGCAGCACGAATCCCCAGGTGAATTGGGCTGCCGCCCATACCACGCCGAGTATGGTGAAAGCCCAACCCGGATACATCGCCATTGCAATGGCTGTTGCGACGAAGATCGCGCTCGCCGCGAAAAACGCCCGAGACATGAGGAGCCCCATCATCGTGAACGCGAACGCGGCCAGGACCGCCACCATTGGCGCGTAAGTCATCGCCGGCAGGCTGGGGACCGCGTTGAGTACTCCGAGCAGCGGCATCGCGGCGAGAAACGCGAGCCAGATTCCCCACATCTGCGTCTCGACAAACGACCGTGCCCCGGACCGCCGGCGCAACACCAGCACGATGGCGACGTTGATGGCGACGATTCCGCCCCACATCGAGAAAATCGGCATTGGCCCATAGCCGCGCCGCACCAGTTCGTCGGTGCAGACAAACGCACCGCCGTTGGTCACCGAGTGGATCATCCAGATCAGACCCCAGTTGTTCAGGGCCGTCTCGTCGCGCGCCTGGCGTACGACGCGACGCAACATATCGAGTGCCTGCACGGCCTCTTGTCGGTCCATCGGCCGGTCGCCTCCAATTTATTTAAGCTCAGGTATTCAGCCGTGACATTCCAAACGATCTCTGGCCAAAACGTCCGCATCGATCCCGCAACAGGGAAGAGAATAACTTCCTGAGTCGACGTTAATCGCCGCGATGGACTCCGCGCACAAAAAGCAAGTCAACGACGCGACTATCAGGGCAAGGAAAAGCGGGACGCTGTCGCATGACAAGTCTCCTCATTGAGCCGTGGCGGCTGGTCTCCTGCCAATCGCAATATCGTGGCACTGATGTACATCAAACGCAAGAGCCTTACGCCAAGGGCTCAATGTACGGCCACCTCGCAACGCCGATCGCTTAAATCAACTTGATTCTTGTTAATCATATAGAGTTTCTCGGCCCGTCAACTTTGGCTGATTTGCACTCAAAGTCTCTCCCTGCGGGGTATTCCGTTGGGAAACGATTGACAGCTTGGTTGATCATCGTTTCGAATGATTTTCAGCGGCGCGGCGGTGTGTAAGCTTCATGCCAATTGTTGCATCGATAATCTCGCGAGCCAGGACCCGGGTTTGCCTGCTCGTGAGTCTCCTCGCGTGCTGCGGGAGTCTGCTTGCCGCGGCTCATGTGGAAGTTCAACCCGCTCACATTGAATTGCGGCAGGGCGAACGGGAACATGGGCTGCTGGTGACGCTTGTCAGCGCGGATGGACGCCGCACGGACGTGACGCGAAAGGCAAAATTTGCCAGCAACGCCGACGGTGTTTTAAAAGTAACGCCGGATGGAAAGTGTACGGCTGTCGGCGACGGCGCGGCAGAAGTGACTGTCTCGTTCGATGGCCTGGCGGCGAAGGTTTCCGCGGTCGTGGGAGATTCCAGCACCCTTCGCGTGCCGTCTTTCCGCCAGGAAATTTTGCCTGTTTTCACAAAAGCTGGCTGCAACGCGGGCAGTTGCCATGGGAAGCTTGCGGGGCAAAATGGGTTTCGTCTTTCGTTGCGCGCGTATGCGCCGGAGTGGGATTACGACTGGATCACTCGCGAAGCCGGCGCGCGCCGCATCGACTTCGGATTTCCGGAAACGAGCCTTCTGATCCGCAAGGCTTCAGGAGGAGTCGTCCACGAAGGCGGGACGCGATTCAAGCCTGGTTCCCGATCTTACCGGATGCTGGTGGCCTGGATCGAAGCGCGCGCGCCCGGACCGCTGCCGAACGATGCCGACCCGGTGAAACTCGAAATTCTTCCAGGCAATCGCGAAATGCAGGCAGGCGAATCGCAGCAGCTGCTCGTGCGCGCTCAGTACCCCGACGGCCGCGTGCGCGACGTGACGTGGCTGGCGCAATTCTTTTCGAATGACGAAGGAATCGCGTCGGTCAAACCCGATGGCTGCGTGAAAGCGTTGCGCGCGGGTGAGACGTCGGTGCGCGTGCATTTCCAGGGGCTCGTCGAAGTCGTCCGCTTTGCGATGCCTCATGACGCTGCTATCGACGCCGCTCTTTTTGAGCAGCGGCAGAACCCGCTCGACGCGCCAGTTTTTGAAAAGCTTCGCAGCCTGCGCATTCCGCCGTCGCCGCCGTGCGACGATGCGACATTCATTCGCCGCGCATCGCTGGATGCGATTGGAACGCTGCCCACGCCGGAGGAAGCCAGCGCCTTCATCGCGGACCCGTCGCCCCAAAAACGCGCCGCGCTGGTCGACCGGCTGCTCATGCGACCCGAATGGAATGACTATTGGGCGCTGCAGCTCGCCGACCTGCTGCAGAATCGGAAGGAGCGCGACCACGACGTTCGAGGCCTGAAAGGCGTGCGTTCTTTTCACGAATGGCTGCGCAGGCAGCTCGCCGACAACAAGTCCTGGAGTGACATCGCACAGTCGGTGCTGCTGGCGCGCGGCGACGTCGGTTCCAATCCGCAGATCGGTTATTTTATTACCGTGGTCGGTGAAAAGAACCGAGTCGAGGAAAGCGAACTTCCCGATTCCGTCGCACAGTCTTTTCTAGGCACGCGTATTGGTTGCGCGCGCTGCCACAATCATCCGCTGGAAAAATACACGCAGGACGACTTCTATCATTTCGCCGCGTTTTTCTCGAAGGTGCGATTGGTGCGCGAGTCGCCCGAGAAGGGCGGCAGCAGTCTCACAACCGTCAGCCGCGAGGAACAGGATGCGCAGAAGCGGCTCGCCGCGCATCGTTCCGTGGTCAAAGCGGCCAGCGTCTACGCCTCCGCGCTCGGCGAAAAATTTGGCGGAAAAGAAGCACGAAAGAGTCTCGCGCAATTGGAGAAGAAAACCGCCGAGATTGAAAAACAGCTTGCTGAATTGCAGGCGCGTCCGCCACGCGTCACGCAGCCTCGTACAAATAAACAGATGGCACCGCAGGCGCTCGACCGTACCGCCTGGACGGCAGTACCGGGCGTCGATCCGCGCGAGCAGTTCGTCGAATGGATGCTGCAAAATGAAAATTTCAGCGGCGCGATGGTGAACCGGCTGTGGAAACATTTCTTGGGGGTCGGAATCGTCGAGCCCGTTGACGACCTCCGCGCGAGCAATCCACCCTCCAACGGTGAACTTTTCAGCCTGCTGAATCGCGAGTTCGCCGGGCACGGATTCGACCTGAAGCATGTGATGCGGCTGATTCTAAATTCGCGGACATATCAACTGAGCAGCAGCACGGTTTCCGGGAACGAAACGGACCGGCGCTTTTACTCGCACTACTTCGCCCGCCGTCTGCCTGCGGAAGTCGTCCTTGACGCGATCGGCTCGGCGACCGGAACGCCGCCGGTCTTCGCCGGATATCCCGCCGGCCTGCGTGCAATTCAACTCCCGGACGCCGGTGCGCAGTCTTACCTCCTCACGCTCTTTGGACGCAGCGACCGCGTCACCGCCTGTGCCTGCGAGCGCATGACGGAAGTCACGCTTCCGCAGCTTCTGCATGTGCGCAACAGCGAGGACATTCAGAAACAGATCACGGATCAAAACGGCCGGCTCGCCGCGCTGTTGAAGAATCCGGATGACGAGCAGGTGGCACGCGGGATTTTCCTGGCCAGCGTCGGTCGCCTGCCGCGGGAGAACGAGTGGTCTGCGATCAAAGCCAGTCTCGGAAGTGGGCCGCGCGAAGCCGTATTTCAGGATCTGGTTTGGGCATTGCTTAATTCGAAAGACTTTGTTTTCAATCATTGAATGGGACGTTGGAGACTCAATGCATGCTCGACATTTTTTCAGGGACTTCACGCAGCCGCCTTTGCAACGGATTCACGCGCCGCGATTTCGTCCGTGTTGGCGCGCTGGCTCCGCTGGGTCTTTCGCTGGCGAATATTCTCGCCGCTGAAAAGGATGGCGGCGGCAAAGCGCGCGCGAAATCAGTGCTGCTGGTGTTTCTCGGCGGCGGGATGTCGCATCACGACACGTTCGATCCGAAACCCGATGCCGTCGAGGAGATTCGCGGCAAATACAAGCCTATTGCGACGAGCGTTCCCGGTCTCAAGGTCTCCGACCTGCTTCCACGCACGGCACAGGTGATGGACAAGGTTGCATTGATTCGGTCCGGGACACACGAGAATGATCACCACGAAACGGCCTCGAACTGGGTGCTCTCGGGGCGGTCCGGCTCAGCCTTCGGCGATCATCCGGCGATCGGCGCGGTCGTGGCCCACGAAACCGGTTTTACCGGGCTTGTTCCGCCTTACGTCGCCGTGCCGAAGAATCCATCGTTCACGTGGGAACTGGGCCGCAGCGCATGGCTCGGCGGGCGCTGCGAAGCGTTCAAATGCGGCAATCCAAACGACGAGAAATTCAAGGTCCGCGACATGGCTCAATCCGGCGGGGTGACGCCGCAGTCGCTGGAACGGCGCAAATCGCTGCTTGCCGCAGTCGATCAACTAGCATCGACGATCAAGGGCAATGACCAGATCGCGACGTACGACGAGTTTGGCCAGAAGGCCGCTGAAATGGTACTCGCGCCGGCAGCGCAGAAGGCGTTCGACATTGCACGCGAGGACGCGAAAGTGCGCGACGATTATGGGCGCAATGAATTCGGGCAAAGCTGCCTGATGGCGCGGCGCCTGATCGAAGCGGGTGTGCGGTTCGTGATGGTGAATTACGCGGGCTGGGACCACCACAAAAAAATCTTCGAAGGCCTCGATAAGAAGGTGCCGGAATTCGACCGCGGCTTTTCGGCGCTGGTCCGCGACCTCGACAGCCACGGTCTGCTGAAGGACACCCTCGTCGTTGCGATGGGCGAATTCGGGCGCTCGCCGAAAGTAAACAAAGACGGCGGGCGTGACCACTGGGGCCGGGCGGGCTCGCTCATTTTTGCCGGTGCGGGCGTGCGCGGCGGGAATGTCATCGGCGCAACGGACAAGAACGGCGCATTCGTCATCGACCGACCGGTGCGACCGGCTGATGTCGCGTGGACGATCTACGATGCGCTCGGCATCGACCCATCGAAAGAGCTGCGTATGCCCGACGGCCGGCCGACGACGATCCTCACAGAAGGCGCACCGGTAAACGAACTGTATGGTTGAGCCCACATTCATGCGATGCGTAACAGCCTGGCTTCTGGCACTGTTTGCGATTGCGCCGCTCCGCGCGGGTGAGCAAAAACAAGAGGCGCCGAAGATCGTCCTGCAGACACCGCTCATGCTCACTCCAGGAGCGACGGCCACGTTCAAATGGCGCGGCATGAAATTGGCCACAGCCAGGGAAGTGCGAATCGAAGGCGCCAACGTGCCGGTGAAAGTCGTGTTGAAAGAAAAGAAAACCGCGGAGGCTCTGAAAGGATTCGAAGCGAAGGACGCCGGCGATTCGATCGTCGTCGCCGAAATCACCGCGCCGGCAGCGCTTGCCATCGGACACGTGCGCGTGGCGATTGTTACTGCCGATGGCACCGCGACTGCCGACATGCGCGTCGCATCCGTTGCGGACTCGATTGAGGAAAAAGAACCCAACACCGGCTTCCGCGACGCGCAGCGTATTGAAATGGGTCAGACGATTCGCGGCGGAATTAATGCGGATCAGGACGTGGACACGTTTCAATTTGCCGGACATGCCGGACAAAAAGTGCGCGCGTCCGTGCTCGCCGCGCGCGCCGGATCGCTCCTCGACGGCGTGCTGACGTTGTACGACGAGCGCGGCCACATTCTCTCTTCGAACGATGACGCGGAAGGCCGCGACCCGGTGCTCGCCGCAACCCTGCCAGCTGACGGAAAATATTTTCTTGTGCTGATCGACGCGCACGACCGCGGCAGCGAATTCCACCGCTACGAGCTGGCGTTAGAGGAGGCGAAATGATTCGCCGGCATGGCCTCGTTGCGTTAGCGATCCTAATTGCCGCGCAGTCGTTGCGCGCAGCGGATTCGGCAGTGAGTTTCTTCAAAGAAGTCGTCCCAATCCTCCGCGCAAACTGCATCGGCTGCCATCGCCCCGGGAAGTTGAAAGGCGGACTTGATCTCAGTACTCATGCCGCATTAATGAAGGGCGGCAAACATGGCGCAGCCGTCAAACCTGGCAGCGTGAAAGATAGCGTCCTTTGGGAAAATATTTCCGGCGACGAACCGGAGATGCCGAAGGATGCCGACCCGCTTTCGAAGGATGAACTCAGCATCATTGAGCGCTGGATAGCGCAGGGCGCGAAGGACGATACGCCGCAGGACGGCGGGTTGCATCGTCTCGCCGCGCCACCGGTCTACCGCGCCCTGCCCGCCGTCTCCGCGCTCGCCTGGTCGCCCGACGGCACGTTGCTGGCGGTGTCCGGCTACCACGAGGTTCTGCTGCATGCCGGCGACGGCTCGCGGATCGTCGCGCGGCTGGCGGGCGAAGCGTCGAGGATCGAATCGCTCGCCTTTTCTGCCGATGGCAAAACACTCGCAATCGCGGGTGGAGTCCCGTCAGAATACGGACAGATTCAGCTTTGGGACGTCGCCGAAAGAAAGCAAATTCGCACGATCCAGATAACGGGCGACGTGGTGTACGGCGTGTCGATTTCGCACGACGGAACGCGCGTGGCGGCCGGCGCAACGGACAAATTGGTTCGCGCGTTCACGATCGCCGACGGCAGGGAAGTCATGCGCTGTGACAATCACATCGATTGGGTCTTCGGCACTGCATTCAGTCTCGACGGAAAACGTCTCGCCAGCGCCGGCCGGGACCGCGCGCTGAAACTCATCGATGTCGCCAACGGAAAGCTGATCGACGACATCAGCCGCCCGCGCGAACCGCTGACCTGCCTCGCGCGGCAGCCGAAGGGAGAACTCATTGCCGCCGGCAGCACCGACGGGGGAACGCGGCTGTTCCGCATGGAGCCGCGCGGCGGGCGTCTCGCCGAGGGCGACGACAAAGAGAATAGCTTCGTGCGCGAACTCGAAAAACTTCCCGGCACTGTTACCGCGCTGGCATTCAGCGGCGACGGCGCGCGGCTGGCCGTCGCAAGTTCCGCGGGGGAGGCGCGCGTGTTTTCAATCCCCGACGGGAAGCGCGTCGCCACGTTTAAAACCGACAACGCACTTTTCGCAGTGGCCATCTCACCGGACGGAGTTCGCGTGGCAGTTGCAGGATACGATGGGAAGATCCGCTTTTTTGGAGCGTTAAAAGGAGAACTCCTTCAAACCGTCGACGCCGTTTCGCTCGATCCATCCATTGCTCCAGTTCGTTCCCCTCGAAATTAGATGAAGCGTGGAATTAGAATGCGGCCGTGCAGAAAAGCACGGGACCTGCTCGCCGAACATCTCGGTTATGTTACCCCAGCCCGTTCCAATTCTGTATCGAAGGCCGACACCGTGATTACCCAGGTGATTGCATAATATTCTCATTTTGAATGTCTAAAGAGTTTGAGTCCTCAGGGACTTTCTAGTCCGCAGCTCAAAAAAATAAAAAAAGCACGTTTCTCTAAAACGCGGCTAGATATCTGTAGCAGGCCAATGTAAAACATGATGGAATTTTAAACAAAGTTTCTAAAAGATATTATGGAAACAAGCTTTTTGGCAGTTGACAGTATTCCCGGCATGGCTAGCGTAATGGCTCTTCGTGATGTCCTGATTGCCGTGGGCTAATGCACGGCAAAGGCTCCAAGGTTTGCCGAATTAGGAAATTGCTGCGATTCTCCAGCACTGAAAAGTCCCGCGGAGCTAAGCTTATGCCATCGGATAGCTGCACCTGCCCGCCGTATCACCAGTTCGAAAATCGCGTGGACCGGGCGAACCGGAAATCAGCTAACAGGGTGTCCGGTCATGGAACTACCGCCGCCGGCGTGACGGCGAAATCCCAGCCGACCTCATCAATCTGCTGGAAGGATCGCACCTCAGTCTTTTATTAATCAATGCTGATGAAAAGCTGAATGTTGCGCTGCCATTGCCGGATGCGGGCAATGGCTACCCCGTCGTTTGGGATCGGTGGCAGCAGCGCTATTTGAGCATTTCCATTTTTTCACTTTGGCTTCTTACAAACTAAATACTCAATTGCAGGAGCCCTGTAGGGCGACAAAAAAAGATGAGAAATTTGGTATTCACGGGGACATTTTAAAAGGGCATTTAAGCCTGGAGCACTATCTCGCCGATATTTTACACTAGGCATTTTCGAGGTGCGGTAATAAGAATCAAATGCCTAAATATGTTTACTGGAACGAATACAAAAAGATTGTCGTAAATGATATCGATGAATTGCGACAACTGGATTATCAGGCGCTTGAAAAAGCAATTTCATCGGAGCCGTTATTGTTTTCGTTCTATTAGACGACGGCACTGAACTCGTAGCAGGCTTGGGTCAATCAGTTTCCGTGATTGGAAACAGCTCGGGTCCTTAGAATTGGGCAAGCGTAACCGACTTTCAAGGAGCTGGAGAAATTAAGTTCAAAGCCTTGGGGTAATACTCCTGGTTTCGGCCTGAAAATGTAATAAATGCAAATAAAGTGTTGCTGTTATCGAGGAATTTTATTTGACGGCAAACGATCTGTTCAAATATCATGGGAAAGAGTTTGGTGTTTTAGCGTCTCAATATCTGCTTTGTTTAAGGAAGTACTACTACCGGGAAACTTGCACTTCGATTACGGCCGTGATTAAGCGGGGCGGATTGTGAGATTATCGCGCGAGCCTGCCGAGGAAACGGTTCAGTATTACACGTATGACAATGCCGACCGGCCCTTGTCTGAACGCTGGATGACGCCGGACAAAGAGGTGTTACGAGGCGAGATTTGCATAGCATTATCGTCGATGGGGCCGGATGCTTCGTACTGGAAGTTTCCAATGTCGCCCGATTGAGTGCATGTGACGGCGGCGTTGGACTCATCGATCAAGCCGAAATTGATGGTGATTGTGCTGCCAGTTGTCGTGCAGCCCGCGTTGATCGTGCCGTTGATGTTTTGACCTCATTGCCAGCCGGCCCGCCGATGTAATCGGTAATTTTCGCCTTGCCGGTGAAGGAAGTTTTCGTATATACAGCGATTACCGCGGCGAAACCCGAAATTCGGTGATTACGATGACAGGTCCGGGCGATTGCGGAATCTCTGGAATCGCATGCGCATCTTACTGGGGCTTTATCGACGCAAACTTTCGCATTATTTTCTGCATCCGAAGTAATGAGTGGTCTTGTCCGTTCGCCAGCATTTGAACTAGGTTATGGACTTTGACTTTAAATAGGAGCCGCGCAAATGCGCTTTGCGTTTGTATCAACAATGGCTGGCGCTCCATGGGGTGGAAGCGAAGAGCTTTGGAGCCAAGCAGCATTGCATCTGGTTGCACAGGGGCATCACGTCAGCGCGTCAGTGGTTTGGTGGCCCGTGCTTTCAGACAGAGTTATAGATTTGGAGCGACGAGGGATTAAACTTTGCGTCCAACCAAATCCGCAAGGCCTGATCCGCAGGGGAATTCGCAAAATAAAGCAAAAGGCTGGATTTCAACCGATAATAGGAAGGTGGCTCCAAAAGCAAAAGCCAGATTTGATATGCGTCTCGAACGGAGGCTATGGCGACAATATTGAAATTTTAGAAGTATGCTTAAAGAATAAGATTCCTTACGTTTGTGTTGTTCAATCAAATGCTGAGTGTTTTTGGCCGCGTGACGATGTTGCTGAGCGACTAATAAAGGTTTATGACGGGGCATTGCGCGCGTTTTTTGTGTCCAACGGAAATAAAGAATTACTTGAAACCCAGCTCGGCATTGCGCTTGGCAACGCTCAGGTTATCCGAAATCCGTTTAATGTAAAATGGGACGCTTCGACACCGTGGCCCGATGAACGCGCTGGATGGAAAGTTGCATGTGTCGCCCGTTTAGAACCCCCTGCAAAGGGTCAGGATTTGCTTTTTCAAGTATTGGCTTCTGGTGTCTGGCAAAACCGTCCGTTAATGCTTTCAGTTTTCGGAAAGGGACCGATGGAGCAAGGCTTGAAGCGTCTTGCGTCGCGACTTAATTTGAACAATCGGGTTTATTTTGCGGGACACGTCTCTAACGTGGAAGAGGTTTGGGCCACCCATCACGCACTTGTGTTACCTTCGCGTTATGAGGGATTACCGTTAGCATTGGTCGAAGCAATGCTGTGCGGGCGCACCGCGATCGTTACTGATGTCGCAGGAAATTCAGAATTAGTTATGGACAATATAAATGGTTTTATCGCATCGTCTCCCTCCGTCGCACAGTTAGCCGATGCAATGGAACGCTCCTGGAGTCGGCGCAATGAATGGCAAGAAATGGGCGCAGCCGCTCGAGTATTGGCACGGGAACGGATTCCCAAAGACCCAGCCGCATTATTCGCTCAAATACTTGCGAAGTTAACAACTTAAGGAATTAGAACTAGGAAACTGCCAAGTATTGTCGGCGCGTGCACAAATATCGCGTCCCATTCGATTGATGCCGCACGGCATGCCCTGCTTGCGTACGATTCGTTAATAGCAAAAAATAAAAAGGCTTGCGACGGATGCCATGAAAGGTACGCCACGCCGATGATTAACTAGAATAACGGCTGCAGACAACTCATTTGGAAACAGGAGATTCGGACGGGCTCTCGATTTTGTAAATCGCGATGCGGCCGAATTCGGGAATTTTGCCTTTGTCGTCCGGCTTGGCCTGGCCCAGCGTCTCAGCCAAAAATAATTTTGTGCCGTCGCGGCTAAACAGCGCTTTGGTGACGCGGGATTTGGTGTCGAGCGTCTGCACGCCCGCGCCGCTTTTTGCATCGAATGTTGAGAACGTCCACTTGCCGTTTTCCAGCCGGCCGCCCATGGCAAATAACTTGTTTTTTGGATGGAAGGCGAGTGTTTCCATCAGGCCCTTGCCGGCATCGGCGTCGCTGGTCTCACCCAGTTTTTTACCATCGCGCCAGGCGTAGCGCTGCCACAACTGCTTGCCGTTGCCGGCGGCCGGGTCAGTGGTGCTTCCCATGCCGGCGAGCAGCAGGTGTGTGTCGTTATCCGCGAAATGCAGCGCGAAGATGCCGCCAGTGTAATAGTGCCCCTTGATGATGCCCCAGCCGGTGAAACTGGACGTGCTGATTACGCCGGCCTGTTTGCCGCCTGCCATCTCCCAGATGCGCACCTCGCCCATCAAGTTCCCCCGCGGCGAGAAATTTGCCGTCGCTGCTGAACGCAACGCTCTGCACCGGCGGAACGTGACTGAACGAATAGCGCAGCTCGCCAGTGCGGGCGTCGTAGACACGCACCGACGGCCCGCGCTCGGCGAGCGGCTTGTACTTGTAGTCGCCGCAGATGTACTGCCCGGTCACGGACGCCACCAGCGCGCCATCCGGCGAGACAGCCGACTGCCAGCTCCAGAAGCCGTGCGCCTGAATTTTGCGGAGGACCTTAGCCTCTTTGAGGTCGTACCACTGCAGCGCGCCGTCATACCCGGCGGAGACCAGCAGGTTGGAGTCCGCCACCAGGCCCACGCCGGAGGCATAACTTTCGTGCCGCCCAAGCAGTTTCGTCGTGCCGCTCTCGAGCGCCACGCTAAAAATGCCGCCGTCGATGCAGGCTGCGTAAGCGGTGCTGCCGTCGGCTGTGACATCGAGCGACAGAACTCCGGTCGGAAGCTTGATTTCTTTGACAGGCTTCGTTGAGATCTTCTCGCTCATGCCTTGCCTCCTTTCAGCAGCACTTCGCTGATCGGCGCCGCCTTCTCCTCGACGCGGTGGAACGTGGGCATGTTGGGCAGATCGAATTCGGCGTAGGGATCGAGTCCCAGCGCGGTGTAGATCGTCGCGAATAAATTCTGTTCGTTGAAGGGCTTTTCAGACACGTCGACGCCCAGTTTGTCGGTCGCGCCGACAACCGCGCCGCCGCGGATGCCGCAGCCGGCCATGGCCATGCTCCAGGCGTTGGGGAAGTGATCGCGCCCGCGTTTCAAGTTCAGCCACGGCGTGCGCCCGAACTCACCCATCGCGATTACCAGCGTGTTTTCGAGCATCCCGCCTTTCCAGCACATTGGGATCCTAAGCTTAGAATTCCACGTGGACAAGTTGTCGCG
>JADMIO011683282.1_pt1 | contig 63625 bp, 57 predicted proteins | sample 8958161 | NCBI WGS metagenome assembly JADMIO01 (sample SAMN16585339, study PRJNA669376) | soil metagenome | isolation source: Crop rotation soil | place: USA: Cullars Rotation, Alabama | collected 2011
GAGCCAGTGTGATTACATTTGCGGCCTAACTGTGGCCAGTCCAGTTACGCTGGAGTCACTAGTATTTAGGTGACACTATAGAAGCGGCCGCGACAACTTGTCCACGTGGAATTCTAAGCTTAGGATCCCAATGTGCTGGAAAGAATACGGCGGGCGTGGGTATCACCTTCACGGGCGCGACTAGCAATACCTTCAGTGGTTCGGGCGCGCTGACTGACCTGCGCACGTTAACCGTGAACAAGGGAACCGACCCGAGTTCGGTGATTGATGTGACTACTTCGAATTTCAGGGTTCAGGGCGTCACCACCGACGTAGCCGGTTTTCTCACGCTGACTAATGGCACGCTTAAAATTTCGGGTACGTTTGCGGTGACAAATCGAGTCTTTACAACGGCCGGATATACGATTGGCGCTACGAGCGGGTTCTGGCTGAACAATCCGAATTTCATCGTCGCTGGACAGAATGGATCCCCGACCAACAACGGCTTGCTCCGAATTTCGCAGGGCACATTCAATGCAGGCAGCTCGTCCGGCAATGCAATGGGCGCGGGAACAGGAGCTTTGTTTACTATTGAAGGCGGTACATCGAACTTCAGCGGGCGGCTGAACACGGCCAACGCCGTCACATACACGCAGACGGGCGGCACGGTCAACGCCTGCACGGCCGGCAACGCTTCATCGCTGACCGCGTCGTTCGGCCTGACCTCGACTGCCTCCATATTCAACATGAGCGGCGGGACGATCAATCTAATTCAGATCAACTCGAACGCCACCGCGGCGAACCGGCTTGATTATCAAGTCTCGAGCACGGCCAATGTCACAGGTGGCACGCTGAATGTTGGCACGGCTGCCACCACAGGTAATACGGGTAACTTCGATTTTCGTATTCGCGGCCAAGTTCCGGCACTGGTGCTGGACAACACGACCAACGCCAAAAACGTATTCTTCGCGGCGCAAACAAATACTTTCGGCAACGTCACGATCCCGGCCGGCGCGTTCATTAACACCCAGTCGTTCGTCTGGTTAATCGTGGGCGACGCAATCACCAACAACGGAACGATTACCGTGCCCACTGCCGGCGCGCGCTTCTACTTCTTTGGCAACAATGCGCAGACATACACGGGCTCAGGGACCTGCACGATCGTGACTGCATCAGGCTCAGTTGACCTGACGATGGACAATCCGCTGGGATTGACTATCAACCCTGCTTCAACCGGCATCGTCACGCAGCGCGTCAACTTCTTCCGCGGCGGGATAACTAATGCGAACAAGATCACGCTCGGCAACGGCGGAACGACCGTCGGCGTGCTCCAGTACGGCCTGACTGGCGGAACCATAACTGCAGGAAACTTCGACGTGGCGCCTGTCTTCAATATCGGCTCAGGCGGTCAGACCGTTCTCTGGGCACAGGAGCCAACGCCGCGCACCACCAGCGTTGAGATTCCACCGTCGAGAACCATCACGAATGCAACCGTCAACAATACCAACGGTGTCGTCATCGCAGGCGGCGATCTGACCTGGACGGGCACTCTAACTTTCACTGTCGGTAACCTGACGACCAACTCCAACAACGCCATCATCGGCTCCGCGGGCACGGTCGGCCGGACGAGCGGACACGTCATCGGCAACCTGCGGAAGGTTTACACCGCGGCGGCCAGCAAAACGTTCGAGGTCGGCACAGCCAATGGCTACTCACCAGTCACCGTTAACTCAACAGCCGGAACTTATCCCGGCGACTTTACCGTTAAAGCTACGCAGGGCCAGTTGCCGCAAATCTCAGGGACGAACGCTTTGCAGAGATATTGGGCATTAACGAACAACATCAGCGGCAACGTTACTAATCTGACTTTCAATTACCTGGCGACCGACGTGGTTGGTGCTGCCGCCAACTATGTTTTCGTGAAGGAAAATGGCGGCGCACTGATTAACAACATCTCGCCGGCGGCAGCACCAAGCACCACGCAGGCAAGCATTAACGGAGTCTCAGCGTTCTCTAATTGGACGCTCGCCGAACCGGCGGCCGTGCAGTCCGGCACATTCCAGTTCTCCTCGGCGACTTACATCGACAGCGAGACGAACGCCGACCACACCTTCAACGCCGTAGTTCATCGCGTGGGAGGCTCAGATGGAAACGTTACGGTCGATTATCAGGTTACGGACGGCACAGCCACAGTGGCTGATCTTGACTACACTATTGGCTCGCCGACCGGGACCCTTAGCTGGAATTCAGGCGATGCGACGCCGAAGAACATAACGATCACGGTCAAGGGCGATACGTCCTTTGAACCGGACGAGACCGTCAACTTCGTGCTTAACAATCCCCAAGGCGGCCCAAGTCTCGGCACGCCGAACAGTGCGGTGCTCACTATTTCCAATGAAGACGCGCCGGTTAGCGCCGGTCAAGTCATCATTTCTGAATTTCGTTTGCGGGGAGTTAATCCGAACGGGGCTCAAAATGAGTTTATTGAGATTTACAACAACTCGAACTCGCCGCATACGGTTGGATCCACAGATGCGTCCGCCGGTTACGGCGTAGTTGCTTCCGACGGTGTCCTGCGTTGCACAATTCCGAACGGCACGGTAATACCGGCGCGAGGACACTTCCTATGCACTAATTCGGTAGGTTACTCGCTCAGCTCTTACCCGTCGGGCAACGGTCCATCAGAGGCTGAAATCGGCGGTGATAAAGTCATGAGAAGAACAACACCGAAGCCGCGCGCCATACCGGCGAATGATCCTCAGCCCAACGTTCCCAGTTCCACGGGCGATGCAAGTTATACGACCGACATTCCCGATAATGCCGGCATCGCGCTGTTTAGCAGCACGACAACCTTTACGGCAGGGAACCGTCTCGATGCAGTCGGGTCGACGAGTGAAGCAAATGCCCTTTACAGGGAGGGCGCGGGATATCCGGCGCTTTCAGGAATGTCATACACGAACGGAATTGACTACTCATTTGTCCGCGACGAATGCGGCAAGGGTGGGTCGATCTCTACTTTCGGTCCCTGCCCGAGCGGACCGAATCCGAAGGACACGGACAACAACGCGGCAGACTTCGTCTTTGTGGACACCAACGGCACAAGCGCAGGTGGGGGCCAGAGACTGGGTGCACCGGGTCCGCAAAATCTTAGTTCGCCGATCCAGCGCAATTCTGGATTTGGTCTTTCGAACCTCGACACCACCCTGGCTGCCAGTGCGGCTCCGAACCGCGTACGCGACTTCACGACTGATGCGGGAAACAATTCGACGTGGGGAACGATCGAATTCCGTAAACGTTTTACCAACAACACCGGCGGAGCAGTTACACGTTTGCGGTTCCGCATTGTTGATTACACCACCTTCCCAGCGCCGCCGGGCGTCGCCGACCTGCGGGCACGAACCTCAACGCTGGTGGTCATCAGTGGTATCAACGACGCTGCCACATGTTTTGCTTCCACGGGGTCAGCTACCACGCCGTGCGTCGTTAACGTGCAAGGCTCTACACTTGAAGAACCACCGTCACAGCTAAACGGCGGAGGTTTCAACTCCACATTTTCGGCAGGCACCATAACGTTGGGTACACCATTGGCAAATGGGGCCAGTATTAATTCGCGCTTCCTGCTCGGCATCCAACAGACGGGGAGCTACAAGTTCTTCATCAACGTCGAAGCCTTGCCGTAACCCATCGCGCTCTCGCGCGAATTTCACGAGCCCTGGCCACGCAAGTGGCCGGGGTCTTTTTTGCTTTGGGCTCGCCACTTGTATCTGAATTATACTGTCGAGCATGACAAGACTAATTTCCGTGCTTCTGATTATGGTTTTGGTGGGAATAGTGTTCGGCCAGAAAGGCCCTGGATCGAAAACCAGCGGCACCTGGCCCGCCAGCTACTGGCCGCGCGAAAAGAGCCAGCCCATAATCGACAAAACTCAAACGATTCGGCTCGCGCCGGATTTGTCGCAGTTGAGCGCAGGCGAGCGCGCAGCCGTCGCCAAGCTGCTTGAGGTCGGTAAGATTTTTCAGAGCCTTTACGAAGAACAGCGACACAAGCAGGCGCTTTCCTCGTACGAAAAACTCTGGGAGCTGCACATGCATGTGGGTGATGCCGGGCCAACCGAAAATCTGCTGACACTTTATCGTTTGTTCCAGGGGCCCATCGCGACCACTTTGGAAAATAAGCGCGAAGCCTTTCTTCCAGTCGAGCCCGTGGTGCCGGGAAAGAACATGTACCCGTGGGGTGTGAAGAAGGCAGAAATCGAGGCCGCGATCGCCGCGGGCCACGCAAACCAGGCTGAAATCTCTGACCTGCGATCGGTCGTCCGCAGCGTTAATTCAGAGAACCTGCGGGAAGATATGGCTAAGCTCGTTAAGTATCCGGTTCTTGATACTTTACATCCCGGGCTGAAAGCCAGATTGAGCAGTCTCACGTTGGCGCTGATGCGACGTGGTTCACGCATGCGTGTTGAGCGGACGGACTTTTACGCCGTGCCGTATTCAGTTGCCTACGCGGACCAATTGATCAAAGCGCACGGCTTATTGAACGACGCAGCGAACCTGCTGCAAAAAGACGATGAAGAGTTTGCCAGGTTCCTGCGCAATCGCGCGCGTGATCTTTTGACTGACGATTATGAATCAGGCGACGCCGCGTGGGTCACGGGACATTTCAAGAATCTCAATGCACAGATCGGCTCGTATGAGTCTTATGATGACGAACTTTATGGCGTGAAGAGTTTCTTCGCGTTCAGTTTGTTGCTGACGCGTCAGCAGGAGACGAATGCGCTGCGGCAGGCGATGAAAGGCTTGCAGGGACTCGAGGATTCGCTGCCTTACGATCATCACAAAAAAATTCGCGAAGATATTCCGGTGGGCGTCTATGACGTAGTTGCGGATTTCGGACAGGCGCGCGGGGGCAACACCGCGACAATTTTGCCTAACGAGAGTTATCTCGCGCGCCGCTATGGCCGCACGATTCTGTTGCGGGCGAACATCATGCGCGATACGAGCATTTTCGGAAGCAGCGAAAACACGCTCGCGGCCGCGATTGGACCAGAGCAGGCGAAAGACTTGACACCTGACGGCAATTTTTACCGCACGCTTTGGCACGAAGTGGGCCACTATCTCGGCGTCGATCGCACAAAGGACAATCGCGATCTCGATGAGGCTTTGCAGGACAACTCAAACACTTTGGAAGAGATGAAGGCGGACCTGGTTTCGCTGTTCGTCGCCGACGCCCTTCACAAACAGCATTATTACACTGACGAACAGCTGCGCTCAGTTTATGCGGGCGGCATTTTGCGAGTGCTGCAAAATAACAAGCCGCGCCGCGACCAGCCCTACAACACCATGCAGTTGATGCAGTGGAATTTCTTTCTCGAAAACGGGCTGCTTACTTTTGAAAATGGCCGGATGAAAATCCATTACGACAAGTATCACGACGTGGTTGGCAAGCTCTTGAAGAAGGTACTGGAAGTTCAGTACGAAGGCGACAAAGCCGCGTCGGATCGTTTCATCGATCAGTACGCGGTCTGGAAAGAGGATCTGCATGGCGTGGTCGCGAAAAACATTCGTGACCAGCAGCGATATCGGTTCCGGCTGTTCAAGTATGCAGCGCTGGGCGAGTGAAGGACAGTCGGCAGTAAGCAGTGAGCAGTAAGCAGTGAGCAGTGAGCGGTAAGGAGTGAGCAGACGCAGGACTCACTTACCCAACTCGGCTCACGCCGCCAATGAAAAATAACTCACGCGACGTTGTACAGACGCTCAAGCGTTCTTTGATGTTGCAATGTCCTGCCTGCGGCCGGTCCTCGGTAGTCCGACGTCCCTTTCACATCAAGAAAAATTGCTCCGCCTGTGGCGCAATCTTCAAACGCGAAGAAGGATTTTTCGTCGGCGCAATTAATGGCCAACGTAGTTGCTACCGAGGGAATAATTCTGCTGACTTATTTTGTCTGCCTGCTCCTCACGCGCAACGACCAACTAATGCTTACCATCCTGTTTGTGATGGGAATAATTTTTCCGCTCGTGTTTTATCATCACAGCTGGTCGATGTGGCTGGGACTGGATTATTTGATTGAGGGATTGCCGTCTGCGCCGGACCGAGAGTGGTAGCGAGCTTAAAGTGCGATTCAATACAAAGCGGCGACACGTCGGCGCACTCCGAAATTATTTCTCAGTGTAAGGTTCAAGCGCGCGCCGCAGCTCTTCGGGGATCGGAACGGGTCGTAAATCGTCGCGCCGGGTGGCCACCAGGACGAAGTGCGCAGTTGCCATCAAATCCGCCTCCAGTTTCCCATTCTGATCTTTGCGCCTAACTTCAAAATTCAGCCGCAGTGAAGTCCTGCCGATCTTTCCTGCATAAACGCTGACCTCCAACAGATCGTCCAGTTTCGTCGCATGGTGAAAGTCGCATTCCAGGTGCACGCGCGGCAGCCAGATTTCGAGTTCATCAAAGACTTTGCCGTAGGGCATGCCCATCGCGCGAAACAATTCCGTTTCGGCAATTTCAAAAAAGCGGATGTAAGAACCGTAAAAGATGATGCCGGCGGCATCAACATCGCCCCAGCGGACCCGCTCATCAATAAGAAATTTTTTCATTTGATCATTTGCTCATTTGTTCAGCGTGCATTCGGGATTGAATCATCAAATGAACCAATGAATCAATGAGTTAATGAGCAAATATCAAACAGGCGCCGGAGAAGTTGTACTTTTGTGGCCCCCTCTCTATCCTATTCGTTTGCCTATAGCGGCATTTTCTCAACAAGGTAAAGTCAGAAACCGTCTGCGGTAGCGGGCGGGTGAAGTGATTATGGATACAAGTAAGATTCGGAACATCGCAATAATCGCCCACGTCGATCATGGCAAGACCACCCTGGTCGATGCCATGCTCAAGCAGGCGGGCACCTATCGTGACAATGAAACCATTGTCGAACGCGTCATGGACTCAATGGACCTCGAACGCGAGCGCGGCATCACGATCATGGCCAAGAACGCTTCGGTGCGTTACGGCGATTACAAAATCAACATCGTGGACACGCCCGGGCACGCCGATTTTGGCGGCGAGGTTGAACGTGTCCTGAAAATGGTCGACGGCGTGATGCTTCTGGTTGACGCAGCCGAAGGCTGTCTCCCGCAAACTCGATTTGTTTTGCGAAAAGCCCTGGAGGCGCGCCTGCCGGCAATCGCCGTGGTCAACAAGATCGATCGTCAGGACGCGCGTCCGGAAGAAGTGGTGAATGAGATCTACGAGCTTTTTATCGACCTCGATGCAACCGATGCACAGATTGAATTTCCCATTCTCTACGCCGTCTCGCGCGAGGGTCTGGCAAAAAAGAATCTGGCGGATTCATCAACCAATCTCAAACCGCTTTTCGATCAAATAATTGAGACGATTCCGGCGCCTCACGCCTTGCGCGATGATTCGCTTCAGTTGCTCGTGGCTAACGTCGATTATAGCGAGTACGTGGGCCGGCTGGCCATCGGCCGGATCTTTTCCGGAGAGATTTCGAAAAACCAGGAAATCGTAATTGCCGGACATGAAGGCGCATCGCAGAAAACGAAAGTGAAAGAGCTGTACGTCTTCGAAGGGCTGAAACGTCAACCTGCCGAAAGCGCAGGTGTGGGCGAGATCGTCGCGCTCGCCGGAGTCGAGGGCATCAACATCGGCGAAACGATCACCGATCCCGACAACCCGAAACCTCTTCCTTCAATTGCGGTCGATGAGCCGACCATCTCAATGATCTTCAGCGTGAATAATTCGCCCTTCGCGGGGACTGAAGGCCAATACGTTACCTCGCGGCAGATCAAAGAGCGTCTCGATCGCGAAATCCTCGGCAATGTCGCGGTGCGCGTGGAGGAAACAGGATCACCGGATCAATTCAAAGTATCGGGACGCGGTGAGCTTCAACTCGCCATCATGATCGAGATGATGCGCCGCGAAGGCTATGAGCTTCAGGTTTCTAAACCAGAAGTAATCACGCGAAAAGTAGATGGCGAACTCCAGGAACCGATTGAACAGGTAGTCGTAGATTGTCCCGAAGAATTCATTGGTGTGGTTACCGAAGCGATGGGCCGGCGCAAAGGACAGATGACGAAGATGGTAAATCACGGCACGGGCCGCGTGCGCATGGAATTCGAAACGCCTTCGCGCGGCCTGATTGGTTTTCGCGGCGAGTTCCTGACCGAGACCAAAGGCACCGGCCTGCTGAACACACTGTTCCTGCGTTTCGACAAATGGATGGGCGAAATGAAAGGCCGCGGCACCGGTTCGCTGGTCGCGGATCGGATGGGCGAATCGACAACTTATGCGCTCTTTAACCTGCAGGAGCGCGGCTCACTGTTTATCCGTCCGAATACGCGCGTTTATGAAGGCATGATCGTGGGCGAGAACGCGCGCGCCGTCGATTTGGACGTGAACGCTATCAAAGAAAAGAAGCTCACCAACATGCGCGCCGCAGGTTCGGATGAAGCCATGCGTCTGGTGCCGGTAAAAGATCTTTCGCTCGAAGAGGCTTTGGAGTTTATTTCTGACGATGAACTGGTGGAAGTAACTCCGAAGTCGATTCGTCTGCGCAAGCGTGTGTTAAAGGCAAATGAGCGACCCAAGAAGGAAAGTTAAGAGCGGCACCCGCCTGCTGGCGCGTGAATCACCGGCCGGCGCGCGTGCCACGCTTAAACCTCCGGGATCTTCCCGGTTTTCAGTATCGATGATGGGCAGAGCTTTTCAACCACGCACTCTTCACACAACGGCCGTCTGGCTTTGCAGATCCGGCGTCCATGAAAAATCAGCAAGTGGGAAAAGATAATCCAGTCCTTTTGCGGCACCAGTCCCATTAGATCCTTTTCAATCCTTACTGGATCTTTTTGCCGGGTAAGCTTGAGCCTTTGTGATAACCGGCTCACATGTGTATCGACCACCACGCCTTCCGCGATCCCAAATCCAACTCCTAGAACCACATTGGCAGTCTTGCGCGCAGCGCCCGGCACTCTCAACAATTCTTCCATCGTTTGCGGCACTTGCCCGCCGAATTCATCGATCAGGACTTTGCACGCACCTTGAATCGATTTGGTCTTGTTGCGAAAGAAGCCGGTGGTGCGAATATCCTGCTGTAGCTCCGTGTCTCGCACTTTCAAATAATCCTCCGGCTTGCGGTACTTGCGAAACAGGTCAGCGGTAACGATGTTGACGCGTTCGTCGGTGCATTGTGCGGACAAAATCGTCGCGATTAAAAGTTCAAAAGGATTCGAGTGGTTGAGAGCGCATTTCGCGTCGGGATGAGCGCGTTTGAGGATCTTAATGATTTGCGCGGTGCGGTCGAGTTTTTGAGACTTGGTTTCGCGCATTTTTGGAGTGCGCCGGCAGAACGAAGCGACGACGGCGCTTTTGATCAAATATTGTTCGTACTATGGCTACCTCAATAGCAGTGCTCAGACTCGAGGCTCTGGCAAATACAAGGCGCCGTCGTCACTTCACGATGCCGGCGCACTCCAGATTAACCTTTCAACTTCCCCGTCAGCATCAAACCCAGCATTTTCCAATCGCCCACGAACGACCAAAGCGGATAAGTGAAAGTTGCCGGCCGGTTCTTCTCGATAAAGAAGTGCCCAATCCAGGCCATCGCATAGCCGGGTACGAAGGCGAGCGGAAACAGCCACCATTTCCCCGCCGCGATCAACGCCACGATCACGAGGAGACCCGTTAATGAACCGATGTAATGAAGCAGACGCGTCCACGGCCGGCTGTGCTCGGCGAGATAGTACGGCCAGAATTCGGCAAATGATTTGAATTGACGCTCCGCCATCGGATTCGCGCTCCATTCTAACTTGACCATCGCCTCAGGCACAGGCAAGATCAGGCGCTATGCTTTACAGGCCGGCCTCGGAGGCAAAGGCGCCCCGCATTCTTCCCCGATTTTACGTTCGTTCACTTTTGCTGGTGTTCGCAGTTTTTGCGCTGGCTGGCGAATTCTCCGATCACCGGCCGCCGGCATACGCTCAATCCGAGACAGGTTATGAGCGCGAGCTGAACCTCAGCAGCAAGAGCACGCTCAGCATCATAAATCGCAATGGCCGTGTTTCGGTCATAACTCTAAAAGACGAGAAACAAAAACCGATCCTGCGGGCGACTTCACCCGGAGCACCAGTCGAAAAGAAGGACATCGATGTCTCGGACGGCGAAATTGTCGTTCGCGAACGTCGAGCGCAGGACCGCATCGATCTGACCATTCGCGTGCCGCCACGGATACGCGTGAAGATCGAAAGTGAAAGCGGCATGGTGGATGTCATCGGTGATTTGGCCGAAGCCGAAGTGATGACCAACACGGGCACTATTCATGCCGACGTGCCGCTGGATGCAGTCAAGTTCAAATTCATCTGGCAAGCCAGTCATCCGCGATTTCTCAGTGACGTGGAGCTACCCAAAGTTAAGGAAGGCAAGGCGGGTTCGTTTTCTATTTCCGGCAGATTCGGAGCGAAGACTAAGAAAAGCAAGCCGAAGAAAACGCCGAAATCGCCCGGTGGTACGACTCCCGCTGACGTCGACGCGAATGCGGACGCATCTAATTCCGGTTCTGACGAAAGCGCATCCAAAACTTCTGAAAAGCCGTCCGATAATCTGGTGCAGTTGAATCTGACGACGCAGCGCGGCGTGATTCTCCTGAACGTCGATCCCAGCATGGCGCCGAACGATTTACGCGAGCGGCCTTTGACCGACGCTGCCAAGGCGATCGTGCGGAGCGGTGACGGTCCGCTGAGTGAGGCGATTCGCAAAGTTAGCCCGCGCCTTTTTGGCGATTACGCAAAGTCCCTGCCGCCGCCACGCACCGAACCATCACTGGTGACTCTGCGTCCGCCCGGTGAAGTAGCCACTGCAATAACGCCGCAGTTGATGCGCGTGAATGCCAGCGTCACCGATCGTAATGGACGGGCGATCGCGGGCATGCGTTCGAATGACTTCACGATTTTTGAAGACGGCGCTGAACGCAAAATCACCACGGTGATTCCGGCTACTGAACCGTTTAATTTGATCCTGTTGCTTGATGTTTCCGGCAGTGTCGAAGAGCGGATCGATTTTATTCGTAAGGCGGCCCGCGATTTTCTCAACACCGCCAGTCCACAGGATCGTATCTCGATTATCAGTTTCCGCGATGATATTCAGGTGATCTCGGGTTTTACTACCGATCGAGCTCTGCTTTCGAAGAAGCTTGAAGAAATTGACGCGGGTGGCGCCACCGCGCTTTACGATGCGTTGGCCTACTCTCTGGTCGACACATTGCGCCCGCTGCGCGGCGAACGGACCGCGATCGTGATTCTTTCCGACGGCGACGACAACAAATCGTTCGTGCCTTTTCCGGCGATTCTCGAAGCCACGATCGAATCAGGCGCGCTGATCTATCCGCTTTACGTGCCATCCGGTTTGATTCCCGAAGCGAGCGTGCCCCGGCCCACGGTCACGGTTGATCCGACGCGCACGCGTTATTTGACGATTACAACACGCGCGGCCGAAGAAGGAGAGAAATTGGCGAGCGTTTCCGGCGGCGTCTTTTACTCGATTAAACGCCTGGAAGATTTGCAAAAAGCCTACGACGACGTGGTGGCGCAACTGCGAACCGCTTATACAATCACTTATTCGTCAGACGGGACCGGTCGGCGTCGCATTCGCGTGCGCACGAACCGTGACGGCGCGTCGGTTCGCCTGAGTCCGCCCGTGACTGCGTCCAACTAAAACCGAAACGCGAGCTCTCCTCCGTGCAAGCCCAGCCTTCAGAAACTTCCGACAACGAGTTGTTGCACGCCATTGCGCGGGGCGACGAACAGTCGCTTGCGGCCCTGTATGATCGATACCGGCTAATCCTGTTTGGCTTGATCCTTCGTATATTGCATGACCGTCAGGAAGCGGAGGACGTTTTGCAGGAAGCGTTTTTGCAGGTATGGCGGCGCGCAGCGGACTTTGATGAGGGCCGCGGGCGAGTTTTTACCTGGCTGGTGACAATTGCGCGCAGCCGCGCCCTCGACCGCTTGCGCGTGATCGGGAGCCGCGCGCGGCTGGCCGATGAAGTGATGGCGTACTCTCCCATGGGCAATGCAGGAGACGCCGCAGAGGATGCGCTCAAATCAGAGCAAGGCACAATCGTGCGTCAGGCGCTTGCGGAATTGCCGGAAGAGCAGCGCCGCGCACTGTTTCTGGCATACTTTGAAGGGCTGACTCAGACAGAGATCTCCAGGCGGCTCGGCGAACCTTTAGGAACGGTTAAGACAAGAATGCGTTCGGGTTTGATAAAGTTACGCGATTTGTTGCGGCAGAACTCGCGCGGACTGTAATTGATGGAACATCAGGCATACGAAGAGTTGCTGACCTTGCAAGCGCTGGATGCGTTGGATGCGGCGGATCAGCGTCAACTGGAACAGCATCTTGAAACTTGTGCGGCGTGCCGTACCGAGTTGGCAGAATTGCGTGGAGTTGCAGGTTTGCTGGCGCACGCTTCTACGCCTGCTGAACCAAGTGCCGCCGTACGCGCACGCATTCTCGATGAAGTGCACAAAGAAAAGCAGCAAACGATTTCATCGACGGTGGTTCCGTTTACAGCTCGTCCGGCCGCCAGTGCCTGGGCTAATCTTTTGCGACTGGCGGCGGCCATTGCCTTTGTCGCGATGCTTATCGGCATCGTGGTGTTATGGCGACGAGACGTTAGCTCGCGCGGTGAAATTGCCCGGCTGTCTCAGCAATTCAAACAACAAAACGAGGAGTTGGCGCGCAATCAGGAAGCGCTGGCGCGACAACGTGAAGCAATTGCCTTCATGAATGCTCCCGGGATGAAGAAAATGGAATTGGCCGGGACGCAGGCAGCGCAATCGGCGCGCGCTATGTTTGTCTACGATCAAGAAACCGGCCGTGCGCTGATCATGACCGCTGGTCTTCCCGCAGCCCCGGCGGGCATGGCTTACGAAGTTTGGTTCATTCCTAAAGGCCACGCGCCGATGCCCGGCCAGACTTTCACCGTCGACAATGCGGGCCACGCCATGATGATGGATCAGATGCCGTCTGAGGCGATGGATGGCGCCACGATTGCGATCACGCTCGAGCCGAAAAGCGGATCAGCATCTCCTACGGGCGCAATTTATCTGAGCAGCGCTTCGTAATTAAGTCAGAACCGGGAGCGGTAGCGACCGGGTCTCTAGTATCCCAGGCGTCTAGATGACTGGAGATTAACCGGGTCGCTACCGCTCCTGGGTTCTGAACTTCAGTAAATCCAATCCCGCCGCTCACCCCGTATAGCCTCTTGAAGTTCCAAATCGCAGTACCACGAAAGAGGAGAGGACAAAAAATGAAAAGGCTTTACGCCATTCTGTTTGTGATTGCCGGAATTGCGCTCGCGAGTTCGAGTGCTTCCGCGCAGATGATGAAAGAAAACGCGATGATGAAGGAAAATCCGATGGTCGGCGGTGCGGCAATGTACCCGACCAGGACAATCGTCGCGAACGCCATGAATTCTGCAGACCACACCACTTTGGTCGCCGCGGTTAAGGCCGCCGGACTGGTGGACACGCTCAACAGCGCGGGCCCGTTCACGGTGTTTGCGCCCACCAACGCGGCTTTTGATCAATTGCCGGCCGGGACGGTGGACACTTTGCTCAAGCCAGAGAACAAGGCGATGCTTTCTAAAGTCTTGACTTACCACGTCGTGTCTGGAAAATACGATTCGAAAGTTCTGGCCAGGCTGATCAAGAAAGGCCATGGCAAGGCGTGGCTGAAAACCGTGAGCGGCGGCAGTCTCACGGCAATGATGGACGGCGGTAATATCGTCGTTCGCGACGAAAAAGGAGGCACTGCGACGGTCACCACGGCTGATGTGTATCAGTCGAATGGCGTCATCCACGTCGTTAATGCCGTGTTGTTGCCAAACTAATCTGCGAAAGTTTTTTGAAAACTATCAGGGCGGCAGATCCGAAAGGCTCTTGTCGCCCTTTTCTCTCTCCCCTCGATGAAGGGGTGCACTTCAATTTCAAAGAGGAGCAAACGATGATTAAGAGAATTGCACTTGCCTTTTGTTTAGCGGCGGCGCTTTCAGCCGTTGCAGTTGCGCAAAGTCGTCAGACTTCGACACACGCGTCGCTGACGGGCGTCACCGCTCAGGAAAAGAAGACGCTGTATGCGCGGTTGGGCGGCTACGACGCGATCGCCGCCGTGGTTGACGACTTCATCACTCGCCTGGCGACCGACAAACGCTTCGAGAGGTTTTTCACCGGTTTCAGTAATGACTCGAAAAAGAAGCTGCGCCAGCACATTCTGGATCAGTTTTGCGTCGCGGCGGGCGGACCTTGTGTTTACATGGGTCGCGACATGAAGACGACGCACACCGGACTTGGAATCAGCGAAGCCGACTGGGACGCAGCCGCGAAACATCTTGTGGCGGCACTCGACAAGTACAAAGTGCCCGAGGCTGAAAAGAACGAACTGCTGGCATTCGTGGTTGCTCAGAAGAAGGACATCGTCGAGAAGTAAACATAAGCCACGAGTAACGCGGATGAAACGCGGATCGGATCAGGACGAATTGAATTTCGGTTTCTATCGGCTTCGATCCGCGTCCATCAGCGGCTAAAACCGTCAGAGTCTCCCGCTACTCCCAATCCTGTAAGCGCCAGTAAGAAACGGATTGGTGAGACGTTCGTCGCCGATGGTCGTTACTGGTCCATGCCCAGAATATACTTTGACGTCATCACCGATCGGCAGCAGTTTGTTAAAGAGCGAGTCCATCAGTTGCTCGCTCGACCCGCCGGGTAAATCAGTCCTGCCAATCGAACCTGCGAACAGACAATCGCCGACAAAAACTACTCTTTCGCGGGGTTCGAAAAGAACCACGTGTCCTGGCGTATGTCCGGGGCAATGAATTACCTGAAAACTCAGCTCGCCGACCTGGTAGATCTGTCCATCCTGCCAATGTTCGTCCGCTTTTGGCGGCTGATCGTATGCAAAGCCGTACGCGGCCCATTGCGGTCGCGGAATGCCGAGCCATTCCGGTTGGTTCGGTAAAGCGTCATAGATGAATTCGTCCGCAGAATGAATAATTATGTTTGCTTCGGGTTTACTTTTCTTTAACCCCGCGACGCCGCCAATGTGATCCATATGCGCGTGCGTGCAGGCAATTGCCTGCAGTTCAAAGTGGTGCTTATCGATTGTTTCCACAATGGCATCAGAATCGTCGCCCGGATCGATGCAGATTGCCTTTTTTGTTTTCTCACAACCCACCACGCGAGTGTGTTGCTGGAAAGCGGTCACGGTAATTTGTTCTATGATCATAAAAGCAACGTACTTTGTGCCTGGTTCTTTGTGTTTTGATTTCTTTGCCGTTTGGAATTTTTTACCTCTATGCAGTAGAGACAACAAAATACTAAGTACAAAGCACTAGGTACAGTGCCAGAGTATAATTTATCATCGAGGTTCGCATGGTTTATGCCGTTAAGTAAGACAGCCACATCGCTCGCTGAGGTCCTCGATGAGATGACTGCCGAGGGCGCTTCGGAATTGACGGAGCACCTTGAACACAGAGCGCTGAAATGCTTTGCGTGCGGGCATCGTTGTCTTATCAAAGAAGGCAAGCGTGGCATCTGCAAAGTACGGTTCAATCAAGGTGGACATTTGCGCGTGCCGACGAATTACGTGGCCGCCCTGCAATGCGATCCGACCGAGAAGAAACCATTCTTTCACGTGTTGCCGGGTTCGGACACACTCACGTTTGGCATGCTCGGATGCGATCTACACTGCGCCTATTGCCAGAACTGGCTTACTTCCCAGGCTTTACGGGACGACCAGGCCGTTTCTCCACCGAACGTAGTTAGCGCCGACAGACTGGTAGCTATGGCCCAGGCTTATGGTGCGTCGCTGGTCGGTACGAGCTACAACGAACCGCTGATTACCGCCGAGTGGGCCATCGAGGTTTTCAAGAGAGCAAAGCCCGCCGGCTTGCGCACCGCATTCATCTCGAACGGAAATGCGACGCCTCAGGTGCTGGATTTCATTCGACCATGGACTGACTGCTACAAGATTGATTTGAAATCGATGAGCGACAAAAACTACCGGCAACTGGGCGGAGTTGTGGACAACATTCTCGACACGGTAAAGATGGTCCACGAGCGTGGGTTCTGGGAAGAGATCGTGACGCTGATAATCCCGGGCTTCAATGATTCGGAAGATGAACTGAAACGCGCCGCGGATTTTATTGCGAATGTTTCACCTGACATTCCATGGCACGTGACGGCGTTTCACCAGGATTACAAAATGACGGAAAACGCGAACACGACCGCAGACCAGTTAGTACGCGCGTGCGAAATCGGTCGCGATGCAGGTTTGCGTTATATCTACGCGGGAAATCTTCCGGGGCGGGTGGGGCGCTGGGAAAATACGCATTGTCCCGCGTGTGATGAATTACTTGTAGAGCGCTACGGGTACCTAATCCGGCAGGTTAACGTAACTGCGAATAGTCATTGTCCGAAATGCGACGCGACCATTCCCGGGATTTGGAATTGAAAAAGATTAAATAATCCAGCCGGCCTTTTTACGAAGTGAGTCCCAAAAAATAAAACACCGGCCCATTTTATGATCGGCGAATGGTCTATGGTGCTATTAGTTGTGCAAGTGCATTGGTGCGACTACCAGCAAAAAAGCGTTCGCCTCAATCTTGTATTCAGCCGTGACTTGCGTACGACATGTCCATCGAGTGGCAGATATCGTGGATTGACAAAGCCACAACCCAAACCTACCCTACGACCCAGTTCCGGGAATAATCAATTCAATAATGGAGGATTGGTTATGCCCGACCTTGAATCTCTCATCTTCTCGATGGCCCTGATCCTGTTTCTGCTCATCGGATCAGCAAAGCTGATCATTGAAGAGCTGATCGCGCTGGTAATGATGTTCAAGAAACTGAAGGCAACGATAGACAGCGATTATTCGTTGCTCACCGGAAAACTGGAAGTGCCGTCAGAGGTCCACGGCCAAACACAGCGAACGATTTCCATTGACGACAAAACCGGGTAGTGGGGTAAATCTGTGTTGGTGGTCCAAAACCCTTTTGCGGGCAGTCGCGGCCGTTATATCGGCTTTAACAGCCCCCGCAGGTCCTGAAAACTGCTTTGAAGGACCTCTGCGCCGGCAACTATCCCCTTCGTGCGCTGAGAAACAGTATTGGTGTGTTCGGTTGAGCGGACAACCTGATATTCTTCGGCGGGCAAGCCCTGAACGATGGTGGGCAAAATGGACTTTATGACTTTTACCCATGCAGCCACTGCAGCTTCCCCGTCCGGCGTTATGGCGTCCGTTTTGATTTCCAACGCCTGAGGCTGTGACACCTGCTTTCCGGCAAGCTCTTCGCGTAAGTCTCCAACGACTCGAATCAAAAATTGTTTTGACGCCGGAAAATCGAGCAGACGTAATTGTTTCTCTTCTACGTCTGTCATAGAGCCCGCCGCTGATTTGGTCTTCAACTCGTGTTTTACTCGATCATATGCCCAGCCTAAAGTCTGAACGGCAAAAATATGCCCAATGCTGAGCCAAACCGGAAAGACATTATTGTAGGTGCCATCGGACTCGAAAATATCTGCTTTAGCGCGAATCGCAGTTTGTAGATCTCCGCCGAATGCACAAAGCATTTGTCCGACTTGATCCGCAAACAAAGATGTCTTTGATTTACGCCGACTGTCTCTGCGATGTACATAGTCCACGCTTTTACTCTCGAATTCTTGCTTGATACGAATTTGGACCGGATCGTTACTTCTACGGTCCCACGCAACAATTGAATTCTGCGTGTTGTTTCCTGCGACAATGACAGGGATTAGACCTTCGTCCGCGACGACAATGATTCGGGCCAGCACTGAAACATTCTGCGCATGGTCGGTTCCAACTGCGTGGATCGCGCCCGTAGTCTGGGCGCCATTAACTACCGAGACTCCGAAAATTCGCAGAGTATTATCATCATCCTTCAATTCAGCTTTCTTTGTTATCAGAGTGATGCCGTTGTTTAGAACAAAGAAGTTTCCTGGGTTTTCTTCCGCGGTTTTCTTAATTTGGTTATTCACATTTCCGGCAACCTTGCGAGCTCCAAGAAAGTCACGCAGATTCGCGCTGAAGAGTGCGTTCTTATGCTTGTCGTGCAATTCGTAAAGTGTGGCGCCGTTTACAGACAGCACATAAGCTTGCCATAACGGACCTTGCTCGAAAATGCGTTCTTTAGCCGGAAGGTCGATCTCGTCAGTGACCTGAATCGCACCAAGAGATGTCAGATACAATGCTTCGGTACGCCTGAGGCCTAGTTCTACAACTTCGACTTCTGCATCCTTAGTTATGTTTAGTCCCGTCAATAAATGCCGGACAGTCTGAAGTTCGCCTTCTACGTTCTGAGATTCAAGAGCATTGTGAGCATACGCAAAAATCACCTTCGTGATTGACTCTTTTTCTAGTCCATCCCTCAAAAGCTTCGCGTGAGCACGAATAACGTCGGGTACTTCTTCGATAGGACGTTGTAATAGCCATGCGGCTGCCGTATTAAGGTCACTTGCTTTGTTGGCGGGAGCCTCTTGTTTTCCCCAGTCAACGGCAGTTAGTCCTTGGGCGACGCAGGCGACCCCTTCGGCCTCATTTAAGTAAATAATATCGGCTTTCTTATCGGCCGGATGGTCGGTCAGGCTCTCGGTGGCGAACGTCGCTAAGTCTTCTACTCCCAAGTGCAGAGCGACTGCAAAGAGCGGAAGCGCGTTGTTACCATATGCAGTCAGCGTCGAGTCTGCGAAGAAAGGTGCAATGAATGAGTAGGTAGAAGTTAGTTCTTCAGGGGTTGCCATTTCATCTCCTGTGGGGCTTCCGCCAACACTCGCGGAAGAACAACTCTTGACGATCTAGCCAAAGCCGGCAGATTTTACCATCTGTCGGAGCGGGCATAGCTATATTATCTCGGGCGTCGTAAATGTGCGGTTCGGACCAGGAAGTATTGCTTAGTGGGCTAGTCCGGGCGGGAGAGCAAGCAAACAATAAATGGCGAAGGTTAGCAGGAATGAGCCGTGTCCGTGTGGCAGCGGCCAAAAGTATAAAAGATGTCATGGAGCTGTTGATAATCAAATGGCCGCAAAGAAGGATCCATGTCTCGCTAGCGAGAATGAGCGCAAGCTGGAAGGCACTTGGGGCTTGTCGGGCATAGGGATGTTTATGACTCTGAAGCGTATGTATGGAAAAAATCCAAATGATCCACGAAATCAGGCTCCGCCATCCGGTTCGCCAGGTAAGTACAAAGTAAGTTTTGTGCTGAGCCGACCAGGATTTGCGCCCCTGGCTGAGAAGGTCATTTCCTTTGCGGATGACGTCCGAGGCGACTCTCATCTCTTCATTGGAGATCCTGCTGATGTAAGGCTTGAGATTGAAGCGAAGTTGTCAGATGGAAATCTGGTTCTGTATGGCTATCCCAACGATAAGGGCTTTTTGGCAAAGATCGAAATCGACGAAGTGGATGCAGAGGGCTTTGGCGATGCGAATCTGAAAGCCTACAACGCTCTATCCATTGTAATGAGCCGGTTGTCGCTGTTAACTGACGTGCCGCTTCACATATATCGGATTACAACCGTTGAGCTTACAACTCAGAACTTAATCGGTAGCTTCACGTTGCCGTTTGCGGAAACAGCCGCGCCGATGTTTTCAGGTTATGAGCCCGATGAAGACTTGGCGAAGTTTGCGAGTCTGTATCGTGAAGCGTTGAACAGTAACGCTCCAAATTACCAGTATCTTTCGTTCTTCAAAATAATTGAGGGTATAAGACGAAATGTGGAAGAGCGGACCACCCGCGAAAATGAAGCTGCACTCGCGAAAGGTGAGCGACCACCGTCCAGACTCCGTGACATTTTGCCATCAACCAAAGCCGAACAAATCGGATGGCTAAATCAAGTACTGAAACCGCAGAAGTGGAGCGATCTGGCATTGGACCAAGTATTTCCGACGGAGGCTGTGGGCAAGAAACTGAATGATCTCATTCGTGCTGGCGGAGTGCTGGACATGATTCGAAATCGCATAGCTCATGCGGTAATGAGAGACGAAACGAAGGAAACGATCACGATTGATGATGGGCTTCTCATTAATGAAGTCAGTAAGTGGCTGCCCTTGTGTAAATGCATGGCCAGATATCTGCTGAAAAGGGAGTATCCACAATTCTTTGGTACGTAAATTGACGTTTTTATGGCAATGAATAGAGAAAGGGTAGTTTTTGATGTTTTCATAAAAGTCTGCCCAGACTTCGCTGGTGAGCCGATCAAGGAGTGGTATGTGCTGGATGATTGGTATGCAGCAACTGGCAATGCTCGACCGGCTCATCCATTCAATAATCGGCCTGACGTTATTTGCCTCACTAACTCCGACAGACGTGTGGGTGTTGAATTGAAGGCTTGGCTCAACGAAGGTCAGATTGCGGAAGCGAGGCGGCAGGAGATGTTTGAAGACGCTATTCTTGATGCGATTGGGAAGCTGCCGCCAAACCAGCACAGGCATATCGAACGAATATGGTTACGTGGGACGCCGAGACGCTTTCACGCCCCCGATGCGGCGGAATTGAGACAGCAACTGTTCGATTTAATCCATACACGTGACGATCATTGGCCAGATAAGCCTAATTGGGACCGGTCACTGCGCGAAAGAGTTGATGATTTGTCTGGCTATCCGATTGTTAGAAAATACCTTTCCTTCATCGAATTATTTCCACGAAGACAGCCAATCGAACCAGCGGATGTGCTAAACGAGAAGTATCCCGCCAGGCGATGGATCGCTTTTCCAAACCGTGGTGGCGCCTACACGCTGGATGAAATGCTAACGCCCCTTAGCGAGCTGCTAATCGAAACGACGGCGGATAATCGATATCGTGAAATCTGCAAGCATGTTGGGCTTGATGAGTGTCATTTGCTGGTTCATTACGACTTCGATGCCTTTGCGTACAACACACCGATCGATGTGCCGAACTATTCGTTTGCAAACGTAGCGGAGTTTGGTCGTAATGTGTTGGGTGGTAACGGAGGCTTCTTTGAAAGTGTCTACCTTTTGAATTGTCTCCAAGGCGCAGAAGAAGCACATCCACTGATCTGATTTCCCTCAACCTTCGCGTGTGGGTTAACGGGTGCGGCCTCCAAGTGTTGATACCTTGACTTGTAATTTGGCGGAGGTAATAGGGCAATCACAAACTTAGACTATCGTATCGTCTCGAGATTTGCCTTAAGTCGATCTGCTATATCAGCGAAATTCATAGCATCTAGTGGCTCTGTTGGCTGGCCAAGTGCACCGAGCGTTAACGAGAAGTGCCACTTCTTTAGTAAGAAGAAACTCTCTCTATCTGGTTCGCTTAGTTTTCCGTTTTGATGTAGAGCGTTGACGATTTGACTTAGAGCTTCGCCGTCATTCGGTTGTGTTGTCACTTGATTTCGAGAACCGGCCGTTAGGATTGTTTTGGCGAGGTCCTCCCACTTTTCGCTAATCGCTTGACGAGGTGACATAGTAGCGAGTTGACGGAATTGGTCATCATGGCTTGTCAGAGTCTTCCGTACCGTTCCACCTGTGATTACCTCCAATAGACGATCGACAACTGCCTCAATCCCGTCACTCCATTTCAAGGCGACTACATCGGCGATCAGCAAGAAGTGGTCACGAACCTCCTCTAAGGTAACGTCATGCCAAATTGGAAGAATGACGGTCCGTTCTAAGCTTTGTTTTTGCGCGAGAGCGTGCAACTCCCTTTGAGGCCAATCCTTTTTGAAGAACGCCTGGGACAATATAACGATGCCAAACTTCGAGTTTCGCAGACCCAAATCGATCGAAGCCATCAAAGACTGACCAACCCGTAGTGAGAAACGGTCGTACCAAACAGACACACCCGCTTTCATGAGAGCTCGTGAAAGTGGTTCAGCGACAGCTTCTTTATCCTCGCTCGCATGCGAGATGAAGACGTCCCAGGACTTGAGCGTAGCGTCATCAAATTTCGCCGGCTGAGAAACCGAGATCGACACATTTTGATCAAGGTTGCGGATAGTTCTCAAAATGTAGTCCATGTCCGCGATCAGTGTTTTGAGGTAGCGGCTTGGAATTTGGCCTTTGATCAGGCCGTTTCCGGTTTCGACCGGAACCTCGGGCGAGTCGCGTGTCGGCAAGTCGGAAAATAGTTCGGAATCAATTGTCCTGAATTCGTCTCGCAACGCGGCATACCTATGAAAGAACTCTAGGGTGAGTTCTGCGCTGTAATGCATATCCTGCCAATCGAAGTTAACGGTCTCCGCAACTTGATCTCGTAGTGCCGTAAGTTTAGCGAGCGCACGCTTTCGAGTTCTCATAATCGCAGCTTGCGAGAGAGTTGCCCCTTTTTCGCCTAGCCACTTTAGACGTCGACGTACTAATTTCAGGTGAGATATCCAAGCCTCTGGTTGGTCATAATACGCGCCACCATAAACTAGTGGAGAAGATCCGAAAGCAGCCCATTCACCCGTGAGACCCGAATTTGGGTCTTGCTCTGATAACCAGCGCTGAACTTCAGCGGCCCATTCCTCATGAGCACTAAAGGCGGCGTTTGGATCTCCGCCGTTATCGTCGAGGAGCTTGATGCCGGAATTAACTAATGAATCGAAGAATTTCATCTTGCGCCAATATACTAATAAGCGTTCTCGGGACAAACTAAACGAGGCCATGCCGGTATAATCGTTTGGTTGGACGTGATTCGAAATGAAGCAGAAGTTGTTAGAGAAAAAGCGAAGGCGCGAAGCCGAGCGTCGTTTGCGTGGGTGGGTTGATTCGGTTGGAACGCCAAATCCGGAGATGAAATCCGTGCCAGCTAAGAACTTTCGAATGCCAATTTGTTTTTCGGATTTAATGGATCGTGCTCCAACCGAGGCCGAGCTGGACCAGTTAGTCACCACCTTTGCCCGCACTCCGACATTTCTAATGCTAGCGATGCTGAACACGTTTCTATCCTTTTATCAGCATGCTCAAGACGATCGGGAAGCATTTACCTTCGTGCAGGGATTCCTCTTTCAGAACTTAACCGATGAGGACACGTTTGAGCGCGCAAGACAACGATTCCCTCAAGACAACATGGGGGCACGCCCAATTTTCCACCGGCAGCAAATGCTAGTGCTACTCAAGAAGATCTTGCTGCGCTCAGATGAACACGGCCGAAATGATCCAAATGCCGGAAATAACAAGGATGCAAGATATGCGTTGGGCACGCTGTTATTAATGGCTAACGATCTGCTTAACCCGACGGAACAGGGAGAGAGGCTTGTCCAAAGAGATGACACCGAAGAGGATCGGCAGCGTCGTTATGAAGAATTCTGCACACAGATGTTGCCGATGTACGAACTGTCTAATCCCGCAGACGTAATACCGGCGCTCGTTCGCAACGACGAATACTTCAATTTACTTGAACAAGGAGCAACAGACGGCAAGTTTCTTTTCAGTGATGGCGATAGCATCGCCAACAGATTCCTAAAGCTCACAGGCCTCCACCTCCGGGATTACCTGTTGATGATTCTCTCGATTTATATGTACTACGAAGGAACTGCCCACGCCGACGGCGCAGTGAAACAGCTAATCAAAAAACCGCAAACTTTCAATCTTGACGTGAATGAAACCTTTAGAAAAATGAGGTTTTCGGATGACGAGGTTCGCGCCTTTTTTCGTCAGACGTCGATAGGAATTGACGGATTGGCTGCGGAGTGCAAAATCGTGCGCTCCAAGTTTGATTTGATGCAGCAGTATGACTTCACAGCCTTTAGAACTTATCCGCTTGTATACACACGCGACGAACAAGACTTCGCGACGCTGATTGACCACTCGTTTCTCACGGAAAAGATCTCGACTGGTGTTTATTACAACATCAAATTACCTCTGGAACAGGCCGCCAAGTTAGACGTTGCCGAGGGAGACGTAGAGAGTGCTGAAAGGGTTAAGACGGCAGAACGCGACCACCGACGGTTCTTGGGATACTGGGGTGAGATCTTCGACAAATATGCGAACGATAGATTGAGCGATGCTCGACCACGCGGGCTAAAACATTTCTTCCGCTCGCCGCACTATGACGAACCACCCTCGAAGTCAGATCATGAAGCGTTTGACGCTGTATTTAACTATGGCCGCGACGTGGTTCTGATCGAGCACAAAGGCAAATACCTGGACTTGGCGTCAAAGTATAGCGGCGATCGTGAGATGTTGCTCGCTGAGCTAACCGGATCGAAACGGATTGGAGAGGCGATCACTCAGCTTGCCGATAACATTCAACTCGTATTTGATAACAGCGAGGACGCGCAGCGTCGAACTTTTCACGATAGAGACGGTCAAGGACAGCCTGCAAGGCGGTTTGAGTTGCGCGACATTCAACGGGTGAGGCGAATTTATCCAGTGGTGGTTCATCAAGATTTCGCACTGCGATTAAACGGGATTAACCAAATAGTTAGCCGCGCCTTTCGGAATGAGATCTCTAAGCGGCATATAGATCTCCGTTTGATGCGTCCGCTCTGCATATTGAGCATTGAAGACTTGGAGGTATTGATACCTTATCTCGTAGATGTTAGTTTGCCTGATGTCTTGGAGTATTACGCTACCAAAGATGATCCGCTCACTACATTTCGGTCAATCTTTAATAAGTTTCGTCGGAAACGGCATATTGCGAACCGACGCAATGAATGGATAGATGCGCGATCGGAAGATATTTTTCAAAGGCTCAAAGCGTCATTTGTTGATTTGAATTAGAGCGGGGTCGTGGTAGGCCGAAAAAGAGCGCCCATAGCCAAAGGCCCCCAAGTTCGCTACCCCCTGAGCAAATCCTCAAATTTCCAAAGCCTGTTGGTAATTCCTGCGGCCATTGCCGGAGTACATCGAATAGACGAGTGAATGCGACAGAAGTTGTAATAGGCGAAGTAGAGAGCGATTGCGGCCTTAAGGTTCTCCCATTTTTTACTGAAACTAATAGTCAGACGGGTGAATCGCCGCATAGAGATGCGGATGTTCAAATTTTGACGTTCGACGTGTGATGTACAAATGCGTTCAGGATCCGGATTTCCCCACAAGGGGGTTGGTATCGCCTCCTTAATTCTGCTCGGCGAGTATTTCTGTTGGTCCTCAGGCGCGAGCGGAGTTTGATAAATCTTGACGAGCTGCGCGAAGCTTGAGCGCGTACCTAGCGCGTATGCGATTGCCGCCGGATACGGCGGGAATCCATCTGTGGTGATCTGGATAATGTTGGTTGTGCCATCAACGGCATCGAAGACTTTCTCGACGAAGATAACCGTGTCTGTTTCGGTCCGTCTGCCAAGATGCCAAGCTAGCAGTAGCTTGGTGTCGCGTTCAAAGGCAGTAAAGCAATAGGCGTCACCCACTCTATCACTCGTGATGTTCTTTCGGACTTTCTGCTTCTCCTTCATCTGACAATAGGTCCAGATCTCATCAAATTGAAGATCACGGCATACGACCTTGCGCATGTGGCGCTTCATTAGTTCCTCGCAGCGTTCGCCGCCGATCCGGAGTAACGTTTGAATCGTCTTCTTGTCCATGTCGAGTATTCGCTCGATGCTGCGAATAGCGACGCCCTCACAGAGCATCTTTAGGACCAGCAAAGCTCTCTCTTCGGAGAAGTACATTCGGCCGAAGAGCTTTTCGCGTTTGGGCACTTCCTGGAACGACTTTCGGCACTTTAGGCAGAAGTAGCGCTGCTTGCCTTGGCGGTCCTTACCGAATTTTTGTGCTTGAAGTTTACAGTTATGACACGTCACAGATATGAGCCTTGCCTTTCGGATGCGACAGGCTCACAATGACTTTTGCGTAAGATCGGATGCGAGCAATCGCGTCTGGTTTTCAAAGGGCTCTGACAGTCGGGTCACACCAACTGTTGGAGCCTTTGTTATTGTTGCTGCCCGCTTATTTGCCATTGAGGGGAAGGCGGGCGCTCTTCCCCTCCTGTGTTGGCCACTTACCGAATGGTGGTCCACGATTACGACCTGCAAAAATGAAATCCTGGCGCATGCAGCCCTCCTTTACTTGAATAAGCTGTCTAGGTGCTAAGGGGTCCCAGTTCAGTTGAGGCCGGCTGTGAGTTCTTAACTAGCCGTAGTGCTGTTGCCGGGTTTTGCCGCGGTGCGGTGATGAAGAACTTCTTTCCTTCCTTGATGGCCATGCCTCGCTTTCGCAACTTGCCGAGAATCGTGGTCAGATAACTGCGATCGATCTCGGCGCCGTTGGAGGGCATAAAACTGATAATTTCATCAGTATCCAATCCTTGCTGTCCGTGTTCTTGAAGAATTCGTATAACAATGTGGGTTTTGCTCTCAACGGCCTTCTGCGTCGTTTTGCTTTTAGAGCTGAGTTCCTTTCTCAGTTCATTGATCTCTTGAAATCTCGCTTTGACGGCGCGGTCATAGAAGACGGTTTGTAGATATTGCTTCGTTCCGTTCATTTCGAGCACAACCCGACGTTTGTGGTGCTCAAGTTCTTTCAATTCATTCACGATTTTGACTTCTTTGCGAACGAGGATTTCGTATTGCTGAAGCATTTGTTGGCGTATAGTTTCCATGTTGATACCTCCATTGAGGCGAGGATTGTTTCCCGTCTCTATAGGTAAGCGATCCAGCGCGGAAAAAAGTACCCGGCTGGTTAAGAATTTTTCACGGCCCCCTGGTGCGTCCGGTTAAAGGGCTATCCAGTCGGGAACTTGGCGTAAGACGTTCCTGAATCTGTAATGGAAAGACGAGAGTCCGACTCCCGCAGGAAAGTATTGACCGAGGAACAGATTCGCGACCGCGAGTTTCTAGAATCCACGTACGGCAGACGTTTGCGAGCTTATGCGGAAACTCTATTTCGAGGGAAAATTTATGGCGGAGTTGGGCCGGACGATCTGGTTCAGAATACGATCGGCAGAGTCGCCGCTGATCAAAAAGAATGGCAGGGTCAGACAGCTGAAAGTCTCTTGGGACGTCTATGCACGAGCATACGTAATGACTTTACTGATATAACACGCAAGTATGGCTTAACGAGGCACGGAGAACTATCAGAGGCGGAAAAGACGGAACGTGCTTATGCGGCCACTAAGAAGGTGCTGTCAGATGCTTACCTCGCGTCGTATGTCCGATTTCTCAAACGGCAGTTTCCGAACGACAAAGAAATGCACGTATTCGTAGACTTGTGGCTACGCCGCTATACGGCAGCTGAAGCTGCAGAGATGATGGGTATTACAGAAAATCGTGCTAAGAAATTGCGGGTTAGATTGCTGAAAACGTTACGATCTAGCGTTACCGAGGAAATGATCAGAGGGCATTAAGCGAATTTGACCATGGCAGAGCAGGACGAATCACTTAGTCAGGAACAAATTGGCGATCTAATCCGCCGATTGCTTGGTCCGCCGGAAGAGTGGGACGACGATGCGGCCGAGTTTGTCCTGGACGTGTACGGGATTGATCCTGAGCGCGCGGGATCATATGTGCAGGACTTGATCCTGCGTGAAATTGACTCCCGTCGAAAACGAGGTGACGCGATCCCTCCCGCGTTATTAAGAATGCTTTCATCACTTACTGACGAAGCCAAAGATGAAGTCGAGGCCGCAAAAGTTGAACGTTATTTGAGGCAACAGTTAAAGCCTGCTGTCGGTCAGCCTGAATCTGAAGATATGCGGATGTTACGTGCGGCACGGCGAAGTCCGGGGAAACTGTCAAAAGACGATGAGCGGATTCTCAAAGATCTCGAGGAAGAACTTGCTCGCGATGTCGATGGCAAGGAGCAGTCATAAATGCCTGAGTCTGGTCTCTCACCTGAAATATTGGCGCGTGGTTTACTGAAGTTTGTGAGGATGCAGGCGCCGGTAGACTTGTACGAACTGAGCGAGAAGATCGGACTGCGTATTAAAGACGTGCCTTCAACTGGTTTTGATGGGGCACTGGTGCGGGTTGCGGATCGTCCTCGAGGGATAATCGGGAAGAGAGAGACCATCGCGGGAGACGGCCGGAAACGGTTCACGGTTGCGCATGAGATCGGACATTACATTTTGCCCGGACATGGGGTCGATATTTCTATTTGTGCTAGGGAGCAGCTGGATGTTGCTCGCAAGAACGTTGCGCGGATGGAGAAGGAGGCAAACAAGTTTGCGAGCGAACTCTTGTTACCTTCAGCGACTGTACGCGCAGTAGTGAACAAGTTTGGAACGTCGATGGATACATGCAGCTTTGTTGCTGGGCATTTCGATGTGTCTTTGACCGCCTCAGTGGCAAAATGTGTTGAGGTGTCTGACGCAGTGGCTGCTCTGGTCGTGGCTGACGACGGCGTAATTAAGTACTTTCAGCGTGGTGACCGTTGGAAATATTTTATTAGCCACGGAGAAAAACTGAAGCCCGACTCTTTAGCTGCAAGGCTTTCGCCTGCAATGCTGGAAGTCCAGGGAAGGGTTCCTGGTCTGGCGTGGACTTTCGTGCAGGCATGTCCGGACCTATGGGAAGAGTCTGTTTTGATGCCGCGTTATAACAGGATAATTACACTGTTGAGGGAAGCCTAAGGCTGTCGATTGAAGAGTTCTACCCAATCATGCAGTAGTGGTGGAATCGGTTCTCCCTTTTCCTGTTTTTCACGCACGAGATTATTGAGAAGTTTCTTTACGTAGGTTCGGGCGTCGCTGGGATCAATTCCGTAAACCTGTAAAACAAACTCGGCGGCATCATCATCCCATTCCTCGGGAGGGCCCAGCAGTCGTCTTACAAGGTCGCCAAGCTGCTCATCGGTTAGTTCAGGTTCGTCTTTGGGCATGCGCCGCTCTTCCCTCCGCGTGGATCTGTCGCTTGCCCTCCACATTTTTACTTGATTCGTTATTTCGAGAACACTGTTATTTTCTCGACGGAATGAAATGCAATGATCCGAAGAATCGCCGGCACAGGGATTTGTTTACGGGGCGTCCGTAGATTTCAGAACTACAAGCCAACGTATAGACGCGGCCCTTTCGCATGATGGTCTGTCTGATGTAGTTGAGGCTGTCGCCGGTATCAGAACTCGAATCCCAAATTTCAGCTTCAAATCCATTCGTTCCAATGTATCGCGTGCGGATGACACGCCTTTTCTCGTCCCGATCCTTCGCAAGCAGATGTTGCTCATAGTCCTTATTCCAGGTGTCGTTTGGGTCTGACACGTTTTGGAAATTGATATGGAATAACATTCGATTGTCTGGCCAATCAGTGTAGAGACTGTAGGTTTGAATGGGACTGGCAGGGCCAGGCACGTCTGGTTCCCGGTTGGGTTTTTCAGGGAATGACAAGGTGAAGTCGCCGTCAGGACTCACAAGGACGTACCAACCATCGACTTTAGAGCGCGAGTGATTGGTGGTCTTTCGTCTTTGGGCAATTCCGATCGAAGAAATCGTCAGAAGTAACGCAGTCACTACGGAAACGGTGAGAAGTTTGTTTTTCATTTGAAATCCTCAGTTTTAGCTGGCTAAAACATGGATTGCCGACGCAAACTCTGGTATTTTTCGAGCGTCCTTAGTTGAGCTTTGCGCCAACCCGTTCTCTGACAACATGGAGCGAGCGTTTCCTTATCGGGGATGAGAAGCGCTGCCCGGAGCTTCGGCCTGACGCTCTTGGCAACGTGGTATCCGACGCCATTGCTAATACCAAAACGTATTAGCGAGGCAAAGTTAATACAGAATGGTATTAGCTGCAAGAGTATTCGGGCAGACATTTCCACGGGAGGAAACTCTTGATGGGAAGCGCCGCTCGCCGCAAGCCGCAACGTTTGGCAGAGAAGCTCTTAGAGATCAGAACGGGCCTGGGGCTTTCTCAAAACGGGCTGATCAGGCAGATGGGGTTTGGCAATGAACTAACGCAGGCGCAAATCAGTATGTTCGAGCGGGGAATTCGCCGGCCTGGCTTGTTGATACTTGCAGCCTACGCGCAAGTGGCCAATGTCTATGTTGAAGCTTTGATTTATGACGAGATTGATCTTCCGCGCCGGTTGCCAGCGCAGGTTAAGAGTGAAGGTATAAAAGCAAGGCGATAAAAAGAGCAGTTATGAGCGACGAAGCGAAAGTAAATGATTGTTTGAAAGTCGTGAGTGCCGCAGTTGCTGATGGGGAAGCGGAAGTGGAACTGGCGCGAGCGGCATTAAGAAAGTGTGAGACGAAAGTAAATGCGCACATCGCTGGATTGGTGAAGGATGTCGCGAGGGTTGTATTCGAGTCCAACAGCCAAATACTTCGTCAAAAGGCAATTCGTAATTTGTATTGGGGACCCCGCGTAAAAGCGTCGATTATCGCTGCCGCTTTCGGCGTAAACGAGCATGGTATTCATTCGACAGCGGGTCCGCTCATCGAAAAAGTGCCTTGTGGCGGCAATTGCGGACGCGTAGTTGAGAAGACTTATCGGTCACATTCCGACTGGAAAAGCGGCCGTCGCATCCAAAGAGATCTTTGCACGGAATGTAAAAGGCAGCAGGACGCCCTGGGCCGAATCGAGCACGAAAAGTATTTGGCGCAACAGCAAGCGGAAGCCGCCGCGTATTGCGCGGAAAATGGTCATCATTGGGGAGCTGAGGATATTAACGGCGAGCGTGCTGAGAATGGCGTAGATTGGATCTCTAATAACCGACCCATTCGACTTGAGAATGCCACGCTTGTGAGTTTTGACAACAATTCAATAGTCCTTCAGTTATTCTGTATGAATTGGTGTGGCGCCACGATGGAAACGACAATTTCGGAGAATCCCGTTCAACCTTCAGCTTGATCAATCCGAGATAACTACCTGTAGCTGCCCCCGTTGCTTTGCTGGAAGATTAGCGGCATGTATCTCGACATCGATCGTGAACGATTTGATCGAATGACGATCATTGAATGTAATGATTATTGGTTTCGGGAACGGTTTCGCGAAGCCATGATTAAGCTTCTGGATCTCAAAGGAGGCAACCCGCTGATGTGGGTTATCGGTTGTTTCCAGCCAGCGTATCTGGTCAGTTCTCGCCGCGAAAAAGGAACTAGGATCCAACCTCGGCATGTGCGGCCCAACCACCAAATCGCTGATATTGACAGTTTCTCCGGGATAGGGCTTCTTAGGCGCCGACGGGGCTTTTGGATATTCAAACAGTCCGGGCTTACAAGCAATATTGAGTGATATAGGAACTTTCAACAGGACGCTTACGTCCGTAGCGGGAGACGTTCCAGAATTCTTTAGCTCAAGGTCAAGGCATATGGAGCGGGACTTAAAGTCATCAATTTGGTAGCAGCGGTTCAGATACTCTTCGTACCGTCGGAAGAAGTCGTCCAACCGGTTGTTATACTTTTCAATTTGATAATCTGATAAGCGCTCTACGGCGAGCTCGCGGAATGCATTTGCGAAATTTTGGGTATTCAATGGCGGTTGCCAAAGCTTAGGATACTTCTCCTTAAAGCGTTCGATGTCCTCCCATGAAGGTTCGGGCCGCGGGTCCGCTGGTCGTTGAACTAAGCAACTATCTAAACCATTGACGAATTGTAACCGTAATTGTGGAGCTACGGACTCCAGTTCTGTGAGTCTTGTTTGAAGTTCTAGGATCCTCTCTTCATTTGGATCGGGGCGTCTAAGTCTGATTACAGCCCACATGGCGATCGCGACAAGCGCGATAAGCAGGCCGAGGGCGATGAAGGCCCAGCCCAGCCAGCGCTTGTTAGGCCACAAGATGACTATGCCCGTGCCAATCAACCCAATGACTATTCCACCGATCCCAATTGTTCTATCAACAGAGACTGTCATTAATCCTAAACGCGCATTGAGGCTCAAAGCTTCGACCAAGCGCGGATGCAAATTCAGCAACTGAGATTATACTGCTTAAACCATGCGGTCATCGGCAAAGAAACAGTGCGCATATTGCGGGCAGGCGAGCGCGACTACCGTCGACCACGTAATACCGCGTTGTCTATATCCTGAATCGACCAGTTCATCAGTTCAACGTCTCACCGTTCCGGCTTGTAAGATGTGTAACAAAAGTTGGTCCGACGATGAAGCGCATTTTCGAACGATGATCACTTTGGCGGGCGAAGCGAATTCGGTTGCTACCGAGTTGTGGAAAGGTAAAGTAGCGCGTAGCTTTCGGGCTGCGGATGGTAGGCGAAGATTTATGGAGCTGTGGGCTAACATGCAGGCCGTGCAAACGCCCGCGGGAGAACGACACAGGATTTACCCTGCATCTGATCCGCGTTTTCTTCGAGTGTTACGTAAAATCGTCCGTGGCCTTCATTATCATGAACTCGGATACGCGGTGCCAGATGATATGGCGGGCGCTGATCTCTTGCGATACGAAGTACCTGAAGAAATCACCAAGGCGATGTCGCTTTATCATTTCGGTAAGGACGTCTTCGAATACCAGTTTGAAACCTTTGACCGCTTTCCAGATATTCCAATGAGTTCTGGTTGGTTGTTAACGTTCTTCGGAAATAAGAGATTCGCAGGATGGGTCTGGAAGAACGAGGCTGCGATCTAATGAAATAGGGGTTGCATGGCACAAATATTCATCTCTCACAGCCAGCGAGACGAGGACATTAAAAATCTCTTTCTGCGTGCGTTTAGGGGAACTGGCGTAACGGATCTGTGGCGAGAGTACGAAGATGCGCCACCGACAGGGGTAAAGGCTGAAGATATTACGCGCGATATCGAGCTTTCGAGTGCCGTGTTTGTGCTTCTAAGTCAAACCGTAGAAACATTGCCGCACACTAGAGATTGGATTTTGTTTGAGTGCGGAATTGCTGCCGCTAAACAGAAGCCCGTGTGGGTGTTCGAGCCGTACGATTCGTTCGGAAAGATAACAACAGCAATTCCGCGGTTTGACCATTACATCCGCTTTAATGATAACGACATTTGGCGGCAGTATATTCATCAGATAGCAGCGTCTCATAATGACAATCCCATGCTTGCGCGAATAGCGGTAGGATTGTTGGGTGGGTGGTCGTTTGGATGGGTAATCGGAATCGGGGCATTCATACTAAGCCAAGGGATATTTAAGCCGGCAGAACGTCCGGTTGGGTATTCCACCAGCTGTCCCACTTGTCGAAGGATGTTTGTTGCGCACCTTCCGTATGAATCGGATCCGTTCAGGTGCCCAAATTGCAGATTTCAGAGTCTCTACTTAAGGGCTGATCTTGTTCCACGGATAAATGGTGTGCCACAGAACTAGACGACCAACACAGAATTACCCCACTACCCAAAACCGCTTCCGGTCAGATACTTGAACTCAATCTTCCGAGACGTTCGTTGCGTTAAGCAAAGGCGCGTCAGACGAAATCGGCCTGACCTCAGTTAGTGGCCTTTGCTGCCGGTGTACCCTGATGCAGCAGTGCCACCCATTTCCCATTGCGGTTCGCCCAGACGGTTGCGTGATACTCTCTGCCCTGCTGCGGATTTTTCCAGTCAATCGTGTAAGTCGACATCGCCGCATCGTCATCGAATTTCACGGATTTCCAATCACTCAATGTCGCATCGGCGCCGTCGAAAGTCTGCACGCCTTTAACTGACCCCGCCTTGTCATAGACACCGAATGCTTCGACTTCCATAAATTCGGGCGCAAGCAACGCGGCAAAGGCGTCGTAGTTTCTGCTTCTGAATAAGTCCCAGACGATCTTGTCGTTCGCGATTGGGTCTGAAGAGGTTTCCGCCGGCTTGGCGGCATCAGGTGAGGCGCTGCCCTTCTTTTCCGGCGGCGGAGGCATCTGAGGGGGTTTCACCGCGGCCGTCTCCTGATAGTAGATCGCGAGCCACTGTCCGTTGCGGTTCACCCACGCAGATGCTTCGCGGTATGGTCCGGTAGGAACCTCGGCGCCTTTGTATTTTGCTTTGACGGTGACGCTGTAAGTTATCAGTGCCGCGTCTTTGTCGACGGGAATCATCTTCCAATCCGCATAAGTAACTTCAGACAAATCAAAGTCTTTTATGCCGGCCAGCGCTGCCGCTTTGTCGTGTACTCCATTGTCGAGCACTTCAACATACTCAGGGGCGAGCATCGCGCCAAAAGCGTCCCAATTTTTATTCTTAACGGCGTCCCATGAAGCTTTCTCTTTCGCGATGATGTCGGACTCGGAAGGCATCGCAGCCACCGGCTTGGTTTCCGCCGGTTGATTGGCATTCGCGACGGTATCTTTGTTTCCCGTCGGTTGGTTTGTACATCCGGCGACGGCGATTAAAAGAAAACAGATTAGTACCAGGATCTTTTTCATGACTCGGGCTCCTTTGCAGCAATCGATGGTCTTTGGCCGCTGCTTCTATAACAAAATAGCCCGCGAGTCAACGCATGTGTTCACGCAATTAATATTGCATGCACCTAAGACTTACGGCTGGAAATTTATGAAGTAAGGGCAAGATCAACTCAGGGAGTTGATGCGGGAACAGGCGGCGCGGCCTTCTTCGCCGGCGCCGGCTTAGTTCCAGGCGATGGCTTCGATGCCGGAGAAGTTTTGACTGCCGGCGAAGCTGACGCCGGCGGTGACGCGGATGGACTGGCAGCCGCAGTAGCGCCGATTACTGGCGTCGTCGCCGAACCAACCAGTTGCCATTGGCCGTTACGGTGGGCAAAGGTGTCAACTGACCGATACTGGCCACTGATATTCTGGGATTTCCCGTCCGGACTTTTGAACTTGCCGTTCGTGACAATGATGCGCAGGCTCGCGACGGCTGAACCTTTGTCGATCACATTAACTTTTAAATCAGCTATTTCCCAAGAGTCGTAGGTAATATTTCCGGACTCAATATCTTTGGCATCCTGTTCCTTTGTGCCGATCGAGCCGTCCGGATAGACCACCACAAAATCATCGGCTTCGATTCGTCGAACCGTAGCCGCATCGCGTTCTTTAATAATCCGTGGCCAGTCGTTCTCGATCCGGGTAATCTCAGCCGTAATTGCCGTTACGTCTGGTGTCGGTTCCGGCGTGGCCGCCGTCGTAACTGCGGTGTTGGTGTTTTGCGGAGTGGCGCAGCCCATTTGCGCCAGAGCGATCACCGCGAGTGCCAGCGACAAACGAATCATTAATGAACTCTTCATGGCAAAAACTCCTTCAGCTCTCTTTTGCGAACGCGATTGAAACTTTTAAAAGGGGCTATAAAATTTCTAAGCCAATTCCCCGGCCCGCGTCAATAGACCTTTTCGTCGACAGTCACATTTTTGCTTCTCACGCGGACTTCGGACAAGTCTCATTGGCTATCTGGACCGGGGTGTGATGCAGCAGAGGTAACTCTTTCGCGCGTGTACGACAACATCAGGACGAGTTACGCGCACCTTGATTACGCGCCGCTCGCCCGGTTGCGGCTTATTCGCGGGGTAATAACCGATACTGTATTGATGACGGAGCTCTTCGGCGATTGAGGTAAACACCGGAGCCAACGGTTCGGATTTCGCGGCGGAATAGAAACGTCCCCCTGTCCTCTCAGCCAATTGATGCATGTAATCGTCAGCGGCGTCGTAAACCTTAACTGCGTTAGCGAACTTTGGCTTTCGCTTCATGTCCTCCTTTAGTGGCTCGATAAACTGGAATGGATAGATCAGTACGCCTGATTCTTCCGCGTCGTGCAAATTCTGCTTGTCCGTGACGCATGGCATCAAGTCACAAGAGGGAAACCCGGTAAGTGTGACCTGCGCCCCTTTCGGCAGTGCCGCGCAGACATCGCAATGCACGCGATCGTCAGCGTCCAGACCATCACTTAGGACCACTAAAGCTTTCCTACCGCGGAGGCGATTGAAGAATTTGACAAGCAAGAGCTCCACGCTGCTGTACAGCATGGTCCCGCTACGGCAACAGCTGATTTCCTCGACCGCTTTGCGCAGCGCTGCGCGATCGTGCGTAGGCTTGTTTAAAACCCGGAGGCCGCCGTCAAAGGTGACGACCATGACATTATCATTGGGGCGCAACTGATCGAGGAAATCAATCGCCGCCTTTCTGATTTCATGCCGGCGGGGCATCGTCGACAAACTGGTATCGATAAGCAAAACTACATTGAAAGGTGTTTCCACTGAATTGAAGAATGCGATTTGCTGCTCGACGCCATCTTCCTCCAAGCGAAAATCGGACTGCTGCAAATCAGGAATGAATCGGCCCTGACGATCCAAAACACTCACCGGAACATTAACGAGTGTGGTGCCGATCGTAAGGGTTTCTTCAGGGCCAGGCTCCGGGAGGCCTGGTTCATCCGGAGGGGTGGGCGACGGTTGGGCCACCGTCGGCTTTTGCGCTTTGGCGCCGGTTGGTTCCTGCATCGACGACAAACCGACGACGCTTACGAAAACCAGAAACAGTGCGGCGCGATAATACATCGACTGAATCGTGCTGAAGTCCTGAGGTTATCGGGAGAGACATCAATCATAACTAAGTTGACCTCATTAGGCCATTGATGCCACCGATAGATCCTAGTTTTCTTTGCGCATCTTGTCGCCCCAACTCCTCACCCAACCTGCAAGTAAGCCACTGCCGGGTTGAAAACGGTTTGACTTGGAATTCCGGGATGGCATATTGTTTTTTGCAAAGAGGGTGGTTTTTTCGGCGCATTCAGTCCGTTGTAAGACTTCCCGGTATTTTACCTTCCGCCGCGTTTTTCTAACGTGGCAAGGAGTTTTTGAGGAGGACCCACATGGTTCGCATTTGTCTCAAATTAATTTCAAGACCGGTTCAGGGCTTGTTTATTTTCAGCTTTGCCCTGGCGGTCGCTTTGCTGATTCCAAGCACCGCCAGCGCCCAGCGTACTAAGAACGCTTTGGATTCCGGCGATGAGAATCAACCAACTGTCAATCAGTTCAAAGGCGTTACTATTGGCATGCTCGCCGACGAAGCGCGCAAGAAGTTGGGAACGCCACGCGACAAAAGTGCCGAGCAGGATTTCTATATGCTCAACGATAACGAAGTACTTCAGGTCTATTATGATAAGAGCGGCGCGGTTAATGCGATCTCGATCGATTTCATGAGCGGCGCGTCCGCGGTGCCTACTTCCAAAGAAGTTTTTGGCGCCGATGCCGAAACGAAAGCTGACGGTTCCATTTACAAGATGATGCGCTATCCGAAGGCCGGATACTGGGTCTCGTACAGCCGCACAGCGGGAAACGAACCCACGACTACCATCACCATGCAAAAGATTCAGTAGTACCGCCATCAACTAATTGAGCTTTAAGCCGGACGCGAGCTTTCTCGGCCGGCTTTTTCTTTCCCGGCGATTCCCCAACTGGACAAGCGACCTCGCGCAGTGTAGAAAAGTTGGTTTCGACTCGCGGAGGAATTTCTAACCATTATGCTGCAGGCAGGATTTGTCGGTCTCCCGAACGTGGGCAAGACCACCCTCTTCAACGCGGTTACCGCGCAATCGTCGGCGCTGATTGCGAACTACGCGTTTTCTACCAGCAAACCCAACGTCGGGGTCGTCGCGGTGCCGGACGAGCGGCTCGCGCCATTGGCCAAAGTCGTTAAGACCGAAGTCATCGTGCCCGCCAGTGTCGAATTCGTTGACATCGCCGGGCTGGTGCGCGGGTCCTCTCAGGGCGAGGGCATGGGCAATCAATTTCTTCATGCGATTCGCGAAACGGATACGATGGTGCAGGTAGTGCGGTGTTTCGAAGATGAATCGGTGGGTCACGTGGAAGGCTCGATCAATCCGCGCCGTGACATCGAAACGATTCAGATTGAACTCGCACTGGCGGATCTTTCAACGGTCGAACGCCGGCGCGAACGCGTGCAAAAAACAGCGAAGAGCGGTGACAAGACCGCGAAAGCTGAGCTTGAAGTCCTGGACAAATTGCAGCCCGTGCTCGAAGAGTTTCAGCCGGCGCGTCGTGTAGAGCTCACCGAAGACGAGCGCGCCATTGCGCGGAACTATTTTCTTCTCACGATGAAGCCGACCATCTATGCGGCCAATGTGAACGAAGCAACCTTGAATGCGCCTGATGAAGATGAACACGTAAGCACCATGCGCGAGATCGCCGCCGGCGAGGGCGCGGAGTGTGTGGTGATCTGCGCACAGCTGGAAGCCGATCTGGTGGATCTCTCACCGGCGGAACGGACCGAGTATCTGGAATCGATCGGAGTGAAGAGCAGCGGCGTCGATCAATTGATCAAGAGTGCATACCGAGTGCTCGGCTTGATGTCGTTTTTGACGGCGGGCGAGAAGGAAGCGCGGGCCTGGACCATTCCGCAGGGCTCGCGCGCGCAGGACGCCGCGGGAGCGATCCATTCGGACATTGCCCGGGGTTTCATCCGGGCTGAGATTGTTAGCTATGAAGATCTCATTCGCGCGGGCACGTATGCCGCGGCTCGCGAACAGGGATTGTTAAGATTGGAAGGGAAAGACTACATCATGCAAGAGGGCGATGTAGTGAATTTCAGGTTTAATGTGTGAGGTCTCCGGTTACTTCGCGGCGCTCGATAGTCACTTCAGTATTCCCCGAACCACCACCACGATCAGATAAACTACCGCCATCACGATCGCGATCTTGATCACCCACACGGCCAGGGTTACCAGGAAACCGAGCACGACTCCGGCCAGCGCCAGGACCAGGGGCACTCCGACTGCCAACACGAAAAGCGCGAGCAAAACCATGCCAACTATTTTCAGTACATCTGTCGTCTCTTTCATCTTCTTAGCCCAGTATCCTTCGTTGCGATGACTTATGCCGCCTTTCCGGCTTGAGTTCAATATACGAGAGGCCCGGTCGGATCGTTCCCAGGATTTCACAATCGCGCAAAACGTCAACAAAAAGGGCCGCTGACTACAGCGGCCCGTGGATAAGCATGTTGATTAGATTGAGGTTACGGAACGAGCGTAATCACGCCGACGCGGTGACCCGCGGGCCTGACGATCGTTGTGGCGGTAGCTGCGTCTTCGGTCGTAAGCAATAGACCGAAATCGTTGAATGAAACGTTTGATCTAATTTCCGCTTCATTCTTGCCGTTGAAGTTAACCACCTGGCCCAGACGCTGGAACTGATTGTCCGGCGAAACGGCCCAGAGCGTATACGCCAAACCCGCCGGTGCATCTTTCAGTTCATGAAAGCGCATGCGCACTTCGGTCAGATTGGCCTTCTTGTGGTCGATGAATACGTTGGCACGCGCACCTTCCAATGGACCGCTGAAGTCCAGTTTGAGTTTGGTGTCGTCGCCTTTCTTGAATGTGGCAATGCCCAGCATCGGCACGGTGTAATCAGACGTAGGCGCGGCGACTGCTGCCACAGTTTCACCAACGGCGCCTGACAACGGAATGATGCTCAAGCCTTGCGGCACGGCACTGCGGAAGAACACTTTAGTATTTGCGTCATACGCGGTCAGCGTTCCATCCGCGGCGGTGAACAGCATAAAGCGGCTTAACGGAGTGGTAGTAGTAAATGTCCCGGTGCCGTTCGCGACTTCAATCGGTCCCAAAAGACTGACCGCGCCGGTTGGATCGACGGCGTAAAGATTCAAAGCCTTCAGATCCGCCGGCAGGCTCGCCAGGTTTACTTTGATTGTAGTTCCATCAGCCGCACGCAAAATGGTGGCGGTGCCGGTTGCTCCGGTCAGACCCACCGGACTGAGCGTGACGGTGGTTTCCTTGCCGACTGGATATTCGACGATGGTGTATGTCCCATCAGGATTTTGAACTGCTTGTGTTTTTGTGACGGTGGTTGTTTGTACCTGGCCGCTGCTCACGACGGCCAATGAGAGTAAGAGCAGTGCGGTTCCGCACACTGCAATCAGACGTTTGCTCATAGATTTTATTCCTCCTAAAAAAACCATGGTTTATGTTCGTCGGGTGTAGAGGTTTATGTGTTTGCCATGAAGAGGAGTGCAACCGTTGTGCCGATTGATATTTGCGCAAAAAACCGAAAAAATCGGGGTGGCTGAAGCCTCGGGAGGGAAAGCAATACAGAACTTTCAGACGCTGCTGTTCGGAAGGAATTCAGTTATTTGAGGTGGCAGAAAAACCTCACCCCAACGGCGGGGAGGGCCCGCTGACCTGGAATTTCAAATGAGGCGCTTGCCTTTCGCGGACGCTTTGATCAGCTTATTAAGCCGCTTCAATCTCGTCGCTTCCTGCTTTGCGCTCACCACGTACCAATTCAAAGTCTTGCGATAGTAAGGCGGTTGCGCCTGATAAAACTTCCACGCCGTCTTGTTTTGCTTGAACGTTGTGGCGTACGGCTCTATTAGTTCGGGACTGCGTTGTTCGTAAGCATAGATTTCAGAGCGATTGTCTTTGCGCAGTTTGAATGCATTCATCCCGGCCGGATTCATACGTTTTTCTTTGATAAGTCTTTCGACGTTGCGCATGTTCACCGCGCTCCAAATACTGGTGGGTTTGCGTGGAGAGAAGCGAATTTTGTAACTCTCGTCGTCGATCCTTTTTCGCACGCCATCGATCCAACCAAAGCAGAGCGCTTCATCGACGGATTCCGGCCACGTAATACTCGGCTTGCCTGATCCTTTTTTGTAAAAGCCCACCCAAAGTTCCTGTGACTTGTCATGATTTGCTGCAAGCCATTTACGAAAGGCAACCGGCGTGGAGAAGAATTTGGGATTCACGGTCAACAGGCGAGACTGGCTGCGTTCCGATCGTAAGAAGCCAGGTGTTTATAGTTTCTCTATCCGCAGGATAATCGCTTTGCGATTTTAATATCTGTGCAGCTCGTTAATCGCTGCGAGCACGTCCACACTCTGCGGCAGGATTGCGTCCTCGAGCTGCGGCGCATACGCGACGAATGTATCGAGTGCTGCCACGCGGCGCACGGGCGCGTCGAGATATTCGAAGAGTTCGTTGGAAATTCGCGCAGCGATTTCGGCTCCGTAACCCCATGAGAGCGAGTCTTCGTGGGCCACGATCACGCGGGAAGTCTTCTTTACCGACTCGGCAACCGCGTTCCAGTCGTACGGACTGAGCGTGCGCAGATCGATAATCTCCACGCTAATACCCTGCTTGTCTGCTTCCTTCGCGGCCACCAGCGAACGTTGCACGAGGGCTCCGTAAGTGATGATGGAAAGGTCTGTTCCTTCACGGACTGTTTTGGCCTTGCCGAACGGAACCATGAATTCGTCGCCCGGGTACGGTGATTTGTTGTAGGCCTGGCGATAGAGATGTTTATGCTCGAGAAACAGCACCGGATCGTCGCAGCGAATGGAAGTGCGCAACAGTCCATTGGCATCGAGCGCATTTGAAGGATAAACCACGCGCAGACCGGGAATCTGTGTGAAAGTCGAAACACCGGATTGCGAGTGATAGACCGCGCCGCCTTTCAGATAACCGCCCACGGGCACGCGCATTACTACCGGGGCCGAAAACTCATTCGCAGAACGCCAGCGCATCAGCGCCAACTCGTTTCTGATCTGGTGCATTGCCGGCCAGATGTAGTCGAAGAATTGAATCTCGACCACCGGCTTCATGCCGCGCGTGGCCATGCCGATCGCGCGGCCGACAATGTTGGCTTCGGCCAAAGGCGAGTTGAACGCGCGCGCGCTGCCAAACTCGCGCTGCAGATTTGCGGTGACCTTAAAGACGCCGCCTTTGCCCTTAACTTTATCCAGAGATTTTTCGCGCGAACAGTCAGCCACGTCTTCACCAAAGACGACAACGCGCGGATCGCGCTTCATCTCGGTATGCAGGCATCGATTAATCAAATCAACCATGGTGCCTGGATTGCCGCTTAGCTCAACCTTTTCTTCGGTATCAAAGTCGGTCGAGGTCGGATCGACGTCGGGTGAATAGACAAACGCCGTCGCCGTGTCGGTTGCCGGTTGCGCGCTGGCGAGCGCCGCATCGGCCGCATCGTTTACTTCCTGATCGATTTCATCTTTCAGTTTTTGCAGGCCGTCCTGATCGATGACGCCTTCGTCGATCAGCCGGGCGCCAAAGCGCTTGATCGGATCGCGCTCAGCGTCTGAAGTCCGTTCTTCGTCGGCGCGATAAAGCTTTTCATCGTCTGAAAGCGAATGTGAATACGGCCGAATGACCTTCGCATGCACAAATGACGGCCCACGATTGCGGCGGCAATTCTCAACCGCGCGACGCATCGTCGCGAGCGACTCGAGCGGGTCCGTGCCGTCGCATCGCTGCACGAACAGGTTTGGGAATCCTTTGACCAGCCGCGAGACGTCGCCGCCGGCGGTTTGGACTTCCACCGGGACGCTGATCGCATAGCCGTTGTCTTCAACCAAAAAAACGACCGGGAGTTTGAGATTGCAGGCGGTGTTGAGCGCTTCCCAGAACTCGCCTTCACTCGTGGTGCCGTCGCCCAACGAAACGTAGACCACTTCGTCGTTGTGAAACTTCTTAATCCGCCTTTTCAGATCCTTGATGAGCTTTACGCGATAGCCGGCTTCGGCGCATCCCACCGCCTGCAACAGCTGCGTTCCCGTAGGCGAGGACTGAGACACGATGTTCAGTTTCCGGTGTCCCCAATGCGATGGCATTTGGCGGCCATGCGAGTTCGGGTCGGCTTCAGCGCCGACACTCGAGAGCAGCATTTCAAGCGGTGTCATCCCGAGCTGCAAACACAACGCGCGATCGCGATAGTATGGATAGAACCAGTCGTGACCGGGTTTCAGGCACATGCCCGCGGCCACCAGGATCGCTTCATGACCGGCGCCGCTGATCTGGAAGAAGATGCGGTTCTGGCCTTTCATCTGGATTTCTTTGTCGTCGAGCCGCCGCGAACGGTACATCGTGCCAAAGATTTGCAGCATCTGTTCGCGGCTCAGTTTTGGCGATTCGCGCTCGCGTGGCTTCTGCTGTTTTTGTGGTCGGGGTTGCGGCGCAGGCCTGATTGCGGGAGCAGGAGCGGGCTTCGGCTCTGCCCGGGCCACAGCTTTGGCCGTGAAGGCCTTCTCGGGCAAGCCGCCTTCCGATTTCTTTACCAGCCGAAGAACTTTTGTATCGCTCATAATTAAAATCCAGCACCGGCGGCGGCCACTTGCGCTCACAAAGGTTTGAGCGCCTCAGTGTTGCGGTACTCGCTTTCCAGAATTTCCCGGTACTCCTCGGCCATCCCCGGATGACCGTGCGCGGTCGAGACCTTTACGCCACGTTCGTAGGCGTCGCGCGCTTTATCGCTTTGGTGGGTGCGCTCGTACGCACGGGCGAGCATGCCATAGGCGTTGCCTTCATCATCTGACGCCGCGATATAACGTTCAAGCGTTTCAATCAATTTCGATTCGTCACCCGTTTTTTCGTATTCCTTCGCCAGTCCGAACAGAACCGCCGTATTCGTCGGATCCGCGACAAGCATTTGTTCAAAAGTTTCGATACGAGACATAAGCTTGGTCATTGAATCATTGATTCATTTGTTCGTTAGCTCGTTTACTCATTGAGAGAACCAGTTTGAGCAGGTGATTAATTTCAATTGATCGATTTCAAGTGAATCAATGAGCCAATGAATCAATGAATCAATGAATCAATTCTTGATTATCAATTTGGCGATCGTTTGCAACTGCATGTTCGAAGTCCCCTCGTAAATTGCGCCGATCTTTGAATCGCGCCAGAACTTCTCAACCGGGTAATCTTTGACGTAGCCGTAACCGCCGTAAAGCTCAATGGCCTTTGAAGTGATCCGCTCAGCGGCGCGCGATGAGAACAGTTTCGCCATCGCGGCTTCCTTGACGAAGTTCCGGCCCATGTCTTTCATGCGCGCGGCGTTGTAAACCATCAAGCGCGCCGCTTCGAGTTCTGTCGCCATCTCGGCAAGTTGAAATTGCACGCCCTGAAATTCATTGATGCTTTTGCCGAATTGCTGACGCTCAGTCGTATAAGCCAACGCACTCTCAAGCGCGCCCCGCGCGAGCCCGATCATCTGCGCGCCTATCCCGATGCGTCCTTCATTCAGGGTTTCGATCGAAGTTTTGTAGCCCTTGCCGACTTCACCGAGCACGTTTTCCTTCGGCACCTTACAGTCTTCAAGAATTAGTTCTGTGGTGGACGACGCGCGAATGCCAAGTTTGTTTTCCTTCTTGCCAACGGCAAAACCTTCGGTTGTTTTCTCGACGATGAAAGCAGTGATGCCTCGATAGCCGGCTGCCGGATTGGCATTCGCGAACAACACGAAGATTTCCGCTTCCTTGCCATTGGTAATCCAAAGTTTTCTGCCGTTCAGTACAAAGTGATCACCGGCATCAACGGCGCGCGTTTGCATGGCGAATGCGTCCGAGCCTGAACCCGCCTCGCTGAGCGCGTATGCGCCAACTTTTTCGCTGGCCAGTTGCGTCAAATATTTTTTCTTCTGCTCAGGCGTCGCCCAACGTATCAAGGCGTTATTCACGAGCGTGTTCTGCACGTCGACGAACACGCCCACCGAGGCATCAACTCGCGACAGTTCCTCGACCGCCAAAATGGCCTGAAAAAAAGATCCGCCTGCGCCGCCGTATTCTCCGGGCGTTTCGATTCCCATCAAGCCCAGCTCGAAACATTGTTTTGTCAGCGCGGGATCGAGATAGCCCTGCTCGTCCATGGTTTCGACGCGTTTGCGAATCTCACCTTCGGCGAATTCGCGCACACTGTCGCGAAACATCTGTTCGTCTTCCGAGAGGGTCGTCAAAGGACGCACAAGCGATTGATCGATGGCAGTCTGGGTTTGAGTCATATTGGTGGCCGCGGAAAAGTGTGACTTCTATTGAATCGACATGATAATAAACGCGTCAGGTAAAACGCAAAACGAGGCTGGCAAGCCTCGACCTCCTTCAGTTGTCTTATTTATCCGGCACCGCCCGTCACGTGCCGCACCGACCCCTTACTTTTGCCTTATTTATTCGTTAAGGCACGCGCCTTGTTCTTTGGACATCGCTCTCGCGATGATTTATTTTGTCTAGTTAGATAAAGATGACAATGAACCCGGCGAAAAGCGGAAAAAGAAAAGGCGTCACTCCGTTTGGAGTGATTTCGCTTCTCTTGGGTCTGGCGCTGTTTGGATACTTCATCAAAAAAGCCGGATTCAATGAGATCCTAGAAGGCATTCGCCGACTCGGCGCCGGGTTCGTTCTGGTCATAGCCATCTCAGCCGTCCGGCAAATCGCACGTTCACTCGCGTGGACGTTGTGCATGGAGGCGCCTTACAAACTACGTTTCCTCGATGCCTTTCGCGCACGCATCATGGGCGACGCAATCGGCAACATTCTGCCATTTGCGGGCTTTCTCGTTTCCGAACCGGCCAAGCCCGCCCTGATCCGGGACCGCGTTCCCTTGATTGCCGGCTTCTCAGCGCTTGCCATTGAGAATCTTTTCTACGCTTTGTCGGTCGCGCTTTTTATCTTTGCCGGCATGCTGGCGTTTCTTTTGAGCTTCACTTTACCAAAGGGCTTACGGCTGGTGAGCATCATCACGCTGGTGGTAATCACCCTGGTGGTGGCTTTGGGCGTGATACTGGTGGCTAAGCGTCTGAGGTTCATTAGTGGCGCGGCAGGATTTCTCAATCGCCGCGGGCTGAATGAGAAGTGGATCGAGAAAAGCAGATCGCTTGAGGATCGCATTTACGGATTTTACGAGAGCAACTCGTCACGCTTTTTTCCTATTCTCTTACTCGAAGCATGCTTTCATCTAGCCGGTGTGGCTGAGATCTATGTCACGTTGTCTTTCATCAGTCCGGATCATGCCCCGACGTTTCTCACGGCCTTCATACTGGAATCAGTCAATCGAGTCATTACCGTGGTCTTTAAGTTCATTCCCTTACGGATGGGCGCCGACGAAGCGGGTACGGGCCGAGTATCAAAAGTTTTAGGATTCACGGTGACGATCGGAGTGACGCTGGCGATCATTCGCAAAGGGCGTGATGTCTTTTGGGCGGCAACGGGTATGATACTTCTGCTACAACGTGGTCTTTCACTGCGCGCCGTCGCGCGCGACGCTGAGGCAGCAGTGGCTGAACAAGCGGGAATAAAAGCCGCGGCAAAAGTGCCCGCACGCGAAGCTAGTTAAGTTTTTCCAATGTCAGTGGCAGGTTTCAATTCCGCAAACCCCGAAGCTTTGGCCTCGGCCCAACCGCATGCGATTCCCACGATTCGCGCCGGCGGCTTCGTCGTCTCTGGTCAGAAAGTTGTGGTGGCCGCGCTGGCGCTGATGATTGTGATGGGCGCGGGTTTGCGGCTTAAAGGGCTGGGTTCCGTTGGTTTTGCGGAAGACGAAATAAACAAAGTCGAAGCGGCCCAGGCGTATGACCACGGCGATTTCACCGCGAATGCCGAGCATCCGATGTTGATGAAACTGATGATTGATGTGTCGCTGCGCGGCGCGCGTTTATGGACTTCGTTGACCGGACAAACAATTTTGGAAGAAGCGGCCTTACGGTTTCCCAACGTTATCTTCGGCGCGCTCACGGCCATCCCTCTGTTCCTCTTGACCGCGGCGTTGTTCGATCGCACCACGGGACTGTGGGCCGCCGCCTTGTGGTCGTTTGGCGTGAATGCAATTACCTACAATCGCATCGGTAAAGAAGACACGCTGATGGTCTTCTTCATGTTGTTCGCCTTTTATCTTTTTATTCAGGCCAAGCAGGCTGATGGAAACAATCGGAGGCTAGTGAAGCGGCTGACAAATCTCAGTGCGGTAAGTTTTGGCTTGATGATGGCATCCAAATACTTTCCTCACTACATGGGTCTGAACATGCTCTATCACCACAATTACACCATGCGCGAGCGCAAGGCCGGCGAGCATCGTTGGACCACGCCGCTCAGCTTTTTTGTAATCATGGGTGTGGCTTTTCTGGTGGCGAATCCGGCAATTCTTTCTCCGAAGGTGTGGGCGTACATGAATGCGTACTCCGGAGAGAAGTTGTTGACGCATTCAGGCTATTTCATGGGCGATCATCTTTACAAGAACACTGTTTCGCGTTCACCTTTCTGGGCGACGCCGGTGTACTTTTATCTCTTGTTTCTCGCCATAAAAGTCCCGCTTACAGTCCTTTTAACTTTTCTGATTGGCTTGGTTGCCAGCGTACGGCAATGGCGAAAGCCCGGACCCGGTTTCGTGGTTTTCATGATTTTCTTCTGGATCGTTCCGTATTCTTTAATGGGCGCAAAGTGGCCGCGCTACCTGCTTTCGCTGATGCCTTTCATCTACATGGGCGCCGCCGTTGGGGTAATGCTGTTGATTCGCTGGGCCACGTCGACCTTTGAGAAATGGAACGCCAAAGGCGCCGTCACTGTGATCGCGACCGCGGCGCTCCTGTTCGCGAGCGTAATTTGGCCGGCTTTCACTGCGTACGCTAGCGCGCCGCACTACGCACTGTACTCGAATGTGATCGGACATCGCTCGACGGCGTATTACTTCCCGCACGACGAGTTTTACGATGACGGATTGAAAGAAGCGATTCAGTTCGTTTGTATGCAGGCGCCGGCCGGCGCGACGATTGTCAGCGAAACGCCGGGCGTCGTGCGCTACTATCTGGAAAAATTTCACCGCACCGATTTGCAGTCAAGCGTGCTGTCGGATGCCGGATTCCCTGTCCCCGAACAGGGGCAGGCATTCATCATTCTGCAACGCGGACGCACCTATTTCGAGAATCAGGAAAAGATGAAGCAAGTGCGAGAGCGTTTCCCCGTGGTTTATGCGAGTTGCGTGCTCGGCCACACCGCGGCGTCCGTTTATTCGGCTCAGCCGGGCGCAACCGCTACCGCACGCTGTGCTGACGGGCAATAGTAGACGGCTGTTCTCTCCCAGTCGACCAGGTTAACCCCGCAACGATGGAAACCCGTTTGAAGCGGTTTCCGCTTTCGGGTTTCCGCTTACCACCACCGGGCCGAGTCCTGGTGTTATTGAATGACATGAATCGCAAACACTCCTTAATCGTCGCATTTGTTTTCGGCCTTTTAGCGCTGTTATCAATTCAATCAAACCGAACCGGCGCAGCGTCGCAGCGAGCTCACCTGGTAATTCTCGGCACGACCGACATGCACGGCCGCATCTTTCCCGTCGATTACTACACGAATAAATACGATAACGTTGGCATCGCGAAAGTCGCGACGCTGATTAAGGAAGCGCGCAAGAACGATCCGGATTTGTTGTTGCTTGATTCGGGCGACACGATTCAAGGCACGCCGCTCGAATACATTCACAACCGTCGCAATAACACGCCGCCCGATCCAATGATGCTGGCGATGAGCGCGCTTAATTACGATGCGATGACTGTCGGTAATCACGAATACAACTTCGGCCTGAAAGTGATTGAGAAGGCGCGCAGCGAAGCAAAATTTCCGTGGCTCTCAGCCAATACGTACCGCACAAACGGCGACACGAATTATCACAAGCCTTACATTGTCAAAGAACTACAGAGCGTGCGTATCGGTATTCTCGGATTGACCACTCCCGGCATTCCCAATTGGGAGAACAAACCAAATTACGAAGGCCTGGAATTTCGCGAGACTGTGAGCGAAGCGAAGAAATGGGTCAAGGTTCTGCGCGAAACTGAAAAAGTCGATGTCGTTATAATTCCCATGCACATGGGGATCGAGGAAGATCTGCGCACCGGAATTCCCAACCCGTCACAAGTGCCCAACGAAAATGCGGCGATCGCCATCGCAAAACAGGTTGCGGGTGTCGACGTCATTCTAATGGGCCACACACATCGCGATGTGCCTTCTCTGATTGTTAATGGTGTCTTGCTCACGCAGGCGAATCGTTGGGCCAGCCACCTGGCTCGCGTCGATTTATACCTGGAGAAAGATGAAAGCAGTCGCTGGCATGTGATAGCCGAATCCGCGCGCACCATCCCGGTCACAGAGAAGACTGAAATTGATCCCGAAATCGCCAAAATCGGCGAGCCCTATCACAAAGAGACTCAGGATTGGCTGGCGCGAGCAATCGGCCAATCGAGCGACGATTTGACATCAGAAGGCTGTCGTTTTCGCGATACCGCGATTATCGATCTGATTCAAAGGGTACAACTCGAAGCAGGCAAGGCCGATGTGTCGATGGCGGCCTGTTTCAATCCTGAAGCACGTATTCCCAAAGGTCCGGTGACTGTGCGCGACATTGCCGGACTTTACGAGTACGAGAACACACTCGTGACTCTGGAGCTGACAGGCCAGCAAATAAAAGACGCTCTCGAACACTCTGCAAAATATTTTCGCGAATACCAGCCGGGCAAGAGTCCGGCTGATCTAATTGACACGCGTATTCCCGGTTACAATTTCGACATGGCTGAAGGTGTGACCTACGATCTCGATCTCACTAAACCATTCGGACAGCGCGTGCAGAACCTCAAATTCAAAGGCCAACCTCTGTCGCCGTCACGAAAGTTGCGCGTCGTTACTAACAACTATCGCGTGAACGGTGGCGGTGGCTACACGATGTTCAGGGACGCGCCGATCGTTTATCGATCCAGCGAGGAGATACGCGAGCTGATCATCGATTGGGTCGAGCGAAACAAGACGGTTCCCACTCAGCCGAGCAATAACTGGCGCATTGTCGGCGCACAGTAAAAACGTACGCGCCCGCGCCGCGAACCCCGGATCCGCTCTGGCTAGAAAGTAAATTTCACGCCCAGACGCCATGCGGAAGGCGATTGAAAGATCGTGCCGCGCCCGTAAAGCGGGTTGGTCACGGTCGAGAAAAAACTGGTGTCGCCCCTGACGCTGAACGTCGTATCCTCACGTACCGCTTTTTGTGAATTGATGACGTTGAACCAATCGAATTCGAGATTCAAGTGTTTGTTTTCGCTCAGTTGTATCGGATAGTAAATTCCAAGATCAAGGTTATACAGGGCCGGCGTTCGACCACTGCCAGTGAGTGGGTTGACGGCGGTGCCGCGCGGAAGGCCGAAGCCCTGGTTGTTGCCGTATACCGGATGTGGAATCAACTGATCGAATGGAATACCGGAACTCGCCCGGAACGAGGCGGCGGTCGTAAGTTTGAAAGACCAGCAATAACTGCCGTCAAACTTGAATTGATGCGGACGATCGTTAGGCAACCGCCCGTACGTATTGAACAGTAAACTGATGAGATCAAACTGGCTGGTGATATTTGGGTCCTGTTCGCCGTTGTCGTTTCGTAACAGCCCTTCGTAATTGCCGATCAAACTCGAAAATACGTACGAAGCGAGGAACTGGTAATTGCGCGAGAAACGTTTTTCGGCGGTGAACTCAAATGCACGATAGTAGCGGCGCGCCCGACCAAAGCCCACGCCGGCGTATGTGAAAGAGCCTTCCTCCGTGGTGCCAGGCTCACGCCGTCCCGGATTGAACAGGAAATATTTGGCTCCGTCGTCGGGCGAACCATCCTCGATGATCTGATCCTGAGCGCGGTAAATGCCGCGAACTCCGAGCGCAAAATCTTTAGCAACCTCGTATTCAATTCCCGCGGTCACCTCATTAACCGACTGCGGCTTGAGCCCGGGGTCAGCCGGCGTTCTGATGCCGCCGAGGTTGCCAAAGTCCGTTACGGTCGTCGATCCTTCAGGCGCATTCAAGCGATTGACGCGAATGTTGTAGTCAACCTGCTGACCGTCACCACCGGCGCGCACATTCAAGTCGAGCGGAATCGGCGCTTCGAGGAAGCGGGCAAAATTGGCAAAGACTTTGCCGCGACCTTCTCCCGTGAAATCCCACACAAAGCCGAGACGCGGTTGCGTGTTCGAGATGAAATCATTAAGCGTGAAGTACTTGCTCTTTGACGTGTGAATCTGCTGGTAGTCGCCCCGTAGGCCCAGGTTGAGATTCAGGTTCCGCGTTACACGAAAGTCGTCCTGCACATACACACTTTCGACATTCGTGTGCGCGAAGTCGCCGTGAGTATCAAGCCTGAAGTCTCGCACACTCACCGCGCTGAGAATGAGAATTGGGTTAACGATGTCCTGCAGCGTGACGGTGCCGTTCGCGGTGTTGGTGTACTGTGTGCCAAAGCGGCCGGCCGCGACCAGCGCCTGCGCCCTACTTTGAACTGTTATACTCGGGCAGATAATGGTGGCTGTCGCCGTGTTGCCGCGGCAAACGTCGAATTGGTTCGTCACGCGGAAGCCGTTGAGAATTGGAGTAGTGGTTGCGGCGAAATTTCGCGACGGTCCAGTCGCGTTGGTCAGAATGCGATAACGATCATGCTCGAGACCGAAACCGTAACTGAGCGTGTGTGTTCCCCAGATGCTCTGCAGTCTTGCAGCTATCTCAAATCGATCGCGATCCTGACGGGATTGAAGGCCAAAGCCCTGACGCACGAAGTTACGTTGGAGTGCGCTGGCGCCGAGACCCGTGCCGTTAACGAAAGCCAGGTTCAAGGAACTAAAGCCCGTCTGGACGTTGGTGTCAGTCGGCGTCAGGACTGCTCCATTGTTGACTAACGCAAACTCGTCGGTAATTAGTTCGCGAACGTCGCCGCCAGGAAGAGTGTCGGCACGTCCCAAATAAAATCCGCCAGAGAACTCGGCACTCCAATGCGGCGTCAGAACTGAATTGAGACGGAAAGAATAACTTGAGCTGCCGGTTCGCGTTTCGCCGTTGAAGCTTTCCGGATTCCCGAATCCCGTGCCCCCAAAGAGGAAGCCCTCTTGGTTTTGGTGATCGCCGAAGGTCGAAAATGTGATTGTGTGCTGCGAATTGATGCGCCAGGTTAGTTTGCCCGCATAGAAAGCAGTGGTGATTTCGTTTTGTACCGGCGTCAGAAACGTTTGAGTTAGAAAATCATTGGTGCGACGGCGCGGGTTAAACCCGCCAAAGAACCAAAGCTTGTCCTTCGCGATCGGCCCACCAATGTCGAACCCCGCGTCGTATTGTGAGTATCCATTCTGAGCCGATCCGGTCGCGGGTAGCGCCGAAGCCTTCACGTCACGTACGAATGCGCCCGGCGTGAAATAACCGAAGACATCACCGTGAAACGTGTTAGTGCCGCTCTTTGTCGTCACATTGAAAACACCACCCGTCGATTTACCGAACTGAGCGCCGAACGCGCCGGTTTGAATTTGCAGTTCCTGCACGAACTCAAGCGGAAGGTTCGCGCCCGATCCGCCGAACGCCGGGTCGCTTACATTAATCCCATCGAAGGTATAGTTGTTTTCGGGACCGGACGATCCAGCGACTGAGGGATCGCGGTCAACGCCCGAAGAGTTGCGTAGACCGGAACGACTCGCCGTTGGGGCAATTGTAAAAAGTGACTGCAAAGTGCGTTGAGTCGGAAAGTGGGAGAACTGCTCGGTAGATACATTCGTTCCTGTTGTGTTGTTAGCGACATCGACGGACGCGCCGGCGGTGGCGTTGGTTGCATCCTGTGACTGAAGCGTAATCGCCACGGTAGACACGCGTCCTAAATTCACCTCGACGCCCGGCGAGGCGATGACGCCGATTCCCTTGGCCGAAATCTGGTAGCGTCCAGGCGGAAGATTGGAAATACGAAAGTGGCCACCACCATCCGCTGTCGCCGTCAGTTCATTGACGACGTTCGCGCCCGAAACCGTGAGTTCGAGGCCCGAAACCGCGTTTCCGTTCATGTCCACAACCCTTCCTTCGATGGCGCCGGTGGTGGCTGTCTGCGCTGAGGTGATCGCCGTCAAAACGGCCAAGCAGATAACAGTTATGGTTATCGTGACGCAAAGCGAACGTTTCATAATCCACCTTCCTCGTGATTCCTGGGTCTTTACAATTTGCGTGACTTCAGTGATGTCGCTGTGTAATCTGGGCAGCCGATTCCGTTGAAATATCCGACGGAAAAGGCTTTTGATTGTGTATGCGTAAAAGTCGGCCCGGGGCGGCCAACTTTTTTCAAGATTTTCTGAGAACGAAAACCTTCATTCGAACGAAATGCAGATCTCAAGCGAACAAGCTCTATGAACGAACAATCGGCGGCGGAAATCACACGAATTCTGCAGGACTGGAACGAGGGCAAGGAGGACGCGAAAGAGCGTCTGCTGCCATTCGTCTATGACGAGCTAAAAAGACAGGCCCGTTTGTTGATGTCGCGGGAACGGTCAGACCATACGCTGCAACCGACCGCACTGGTGCATGAAGCGTTCCTCCGCTTGAGTGAGCAGACCGGCATTGATTGGCAGAACCGCGGGCACTTCTACGGCGTCGCCTCGCGGCTGATGAGGCAAATCCTGGTTGACCACGCGCGGTTGTACGCGACCGAGAAACGGGGCAATCACCCAATTCATTTTTCAATCGATGATGTGCAGATTCCCGTCCAGGAGCGTGCGAGCTCGATCCTGTTTCTCGATGAAGCGCTGGAACGGTTGGAGCGACTCGATGAACAGCAGGCGCGAATTGTCGAGATGCGTTTTTTTGGCGGCATGAATAACCAGGAGATTGCCGAAGCGTTGAAAATTTCCGAGCGCAGTGTCGGCCGCGAGTGGCAAGCTGCGCGGCTATGGCTTTACCGCGAGTTGAATCAGAAGTAGTCCGCTATCGTGGCGCCTTCAGGCCGCGCGAATAGGCCGGCTTCGCGTATTCCCCTAATCGGGATTTTTTTGCGTGCTCAGGTTTTCCGTTCGCGCCTGTGCGTAAAAATCTTAGGCGTGTGAAAGCAGATTTTTCGCAAAGACGAGAAAGAAACGCGTGCGGGGCAAAAGCAGGGCACGACGCAAATTGAAGAGTTTGCAGCCGGAGAGTACCGAGGTCATAGAGCTGCGTGGCGGCGAATGCGTAGCTGTTTGTTGGCCTAATCGGGGGACGATTTTCGCATATGGCAACAGAAACCAGCCACGTCTATATGGAATCCGCTGACTGGAAAACCATCAAGGAAATTGTGCTGCGCGCGCTTGAACGCGACCCTTCCGATCGCCGCGCGTATCTGGATCAGATTGGCATCTCTCCCGAGACCCGCGCTGAGGTCGAATCACTGCTTATTTTTGAAACGGAAGCTGAAGACTTCATGTCCCTTTCAATGGGCGAGTTTTCCAAAGACCTCCTCGAAGATCTGGCTGCCGGCTCACTCGTGGGCCAGCGACTCGGGGCTTACGAAATTGTTTCAGAGCTGGGCGTCGGCGGGATGGGCGCTATCTATCTGGCACAGCGTGTTGACGGAAAATTTGAGCAACGAGTGGCGATCAAGATGCTCAGACGCGAATTCAACACCGGAAAGATTCGCCAAACCTTTAAGCGGGAGAAAGAAATTCTCGCCGCGCTCTCACACCCGAATATCGCCACGCTCCTCGACGCCGGCACGACTGATGACGGCATTCCCTATCTCGCCATGGAGTATGTCAACGGAGAACCCATTGATGAGTTTTGCCGGCAGGGAAATCTCGCTCTAAACGCGAGACTTAAACTCTTCAATAAAGTTTGCGACGCGGTTGCGTTTGCCCATCGCAATCTGATCATCCACCGCGATTTGAAGCCGTCGAATATTCTGGTTAACGAAAAGGGAGAGCCAAAACTTCTGGACTTTGGCATCTCGAAATTGCTCGACAGGAACGCGGACGAGGGCGCGCAAGTGACGCAACTGGGCGCGCTCACGCCGCAATATGCCAGCCCCGAACAGATCAAAGGCGAGCCCGTTACGACGGCCACCGACGTTTACAGTTTGGGCGTGGTCTTGTTCAGGATTCTTACGGGCAGTTTGCCTTATCGGCTGCGCAATAATCCCAACGGTAATCTGGTGCATGCGATTACCGAAACCAAGCCCGCGCTTCCCAGCGAAACAGCCCTGACTCCGACGACGCGTCAGCAACTCAAAGGCGATCTGGACAACATTATTCTGAAGGCGCTGAGCAAAGAACCTGAAAGGCGTTACCAAACGGTCGAGCAATTCTCTGCAGACATCTGGCGCTTCGTTGATGGCCTGCCGGTCCTGGCGCGACCCGCTACGGTGCGGTATCGAATTTCGAAATTCGTCACCAGAAACAAAGCACAGGTAATCGCAGGGGTTTTGGTAGTCCTCACTTTACTGGTGGGAATAACCGTGGCGCTTTCTCAGGCAAAATCGGCGCGTGAACAGGCGCGGGTGGCCCGAGAACAAAGGGACGCGGCACAACAAGAGAGAGCGCGCGCTGAAAAGACCAGCCGGTTCATGCAGAGCTTTCTGAACTACGCGAACCCGCATTGGTCAGGTTTGGGCTCAAGCTATGAAGGCCGGGTGAATTTCACCGTGCGCGAGGCGCTTCAGGAAGTGGTGAGGCGCATGGACACAGAACTGGCGGACTCGCCTGAGGTGCGCGCCGACCTGCACTATACGATCGGCGAAGTTTATCGGGGTTCAGGCGAGCAAGATCGTGCCGCCCAACATTTTCGTCTGTCACTGGAGCTGTACCGCAAGGTTCTCGGCGAAGAGCATCCGAAGGTCGCGCGCGCGATTTACTACGTATCTTTGTTCAATGCAAATCCCGAGCAGGCCGAAGAAGAGTTGCGACACGCGGTTTTGATAATGCGCCGGACCGATCCCGAGAATCTCAATTTGCCTTACATGCTGCAATCGCTGGCGCAATGGATCGCGGAAAGCGAGAAGGAGCGGCGGAATACTTCGCACCTTGACGAAGCCGAAGTGTTCATCCTCGAAGCGCAGACCATCTTCAAACGTCGGAATGGCGAAAATGACGGTTCTACGGTTTCTACCTACCAAACCCTGGCTTCTATCGCGCTTGCTCGCGGCGACCTTGAGCAAGCTGAGAAGTTCAGGACCGAAGCGCTGCGACGTTACGTGCAAACGCAGGCGGGCTCATACGAACACATCTGGGCGTTGGCTTACCTGGCTGACGTCAAGCGTAGGCTCGGGAAAGAAGCAGAGGCCGAATCCTACTTCCGGCAATCTCTCAAGTTGGCGCGAGCCCGTTGGTCTGCGAAAGACTACCGCTTTGATCAACTTGTTCACTTCCTGAAACAAGCGCGCGCCGCCAGGCAGCCGGTTTGACCTGGCCGGTGGATAATTCTTCGTTGCGCCATTGAGAAAGGCGATATGCAATTGGCCGAAAAGTTTTTGCGTGAGTCTCTGGACATATTTCAGGCCGGCGAAAGCCTACGCCTGCAACGCCGCAAGTAGCTTTTCATGAATCCCGCCAAAGCCGCCGTTTGACATAATTGCCACCACGTCTCCTGGGCGAAGCTCGCCGGACAGGCTGCTGACAATTTCATCAACATTCGTGATTGCGAAGGCAGGTTTGTTTCCGAGCGAGATATCTTCGATTAATTTCGAAATATCGAGCACGCCGCCCATCTCAGCCGCGCGTTGCGCGTCGTAAACCTGCGAGACGATTACGTAATCCGCGGGCGCAAAAGCCTCGACGTACGGACCCTGAAATGTCGCGTGACATGACGTACGTGAACGCGGTTCGAACACAGCGATTAGCCGCCGCCCTTCATACTTGGTTCGCAAAGCTGCAAGCGTTTCGCGGACCGCGGTGGGATGATGGGCGAAATCATCGATGACCGTGATGCCGTTAACTTCGCCGCGGACTTCGCAACGGCGACGCACGCTCTTGAAAGATGCGAGCGCGTCGACAATTGCCGCACGCTCAACTCCCCACGCATCGGCAGCAATAATCACGGCGAGACAATTACGCACGTTGAACTCGCCGATTAAAGGCGTTTGCATCTCTGCCCACTTCGCACCCTCGCGGAAGACGCTGAAGCGCGTCATGCCTTGCGAGAAATCAATGTCGCGGGCTTGCCACTTCGCATCGCCGCCGGTTCCGAATGTTTCCAGCTGGGTAAACAGACGATCGCCAAAAGAAGAAACCACGTCCTGGACCGGGCCGCTGTCCCAACCGGCAATCAATCTGCCATTTGCCGGCACCAGATTCATCAGCCGGCGAAACGCGAGTTTCACCGCGTCGAGATCTTTGTAAATATCCGCGTGATCGAATTCGATGTTGTTGACGACGGCAACTTCGGGCAGGTAATGCATGAACTTAGGTCCTTTGTCGAAATACGCCGTGTCATACTCATCGCCTTCGATGATGAAATAATCGCTATCCGTAACGCGAAAACTGACACCAAAGTTTTGGACCACGCCGCCGACCAGAAATGAAGGATTTAGTCCGGCTTGATCCATTATCCAGGCGGCTAAACTGGTCGTAGTGGTTTTTCCATGCGTGCCCGCGATTACCAGCGAGCGCCGCCCGCGAATAAATTCCTCTTTCAAAACTTCAGGCAAAGAACGATAGAGCAAACGTTGATTGAGCGCGCTTTCAACTTCGGCATTGCCGCGCGGTATGGCGTTGCCCACCACCACGCAATCAGGCGCCGGCGTTAAATGCGTCGCATCGTAGCCGCGCATGATTTGAATACCCAGACTTTCAAGCATAGTAGACATGGGCGGATAAACGTTCTCGTCCGAGCCCGTGACGACGTGGCCGCGCGCTTGTAGCATTCCGGCCAGTGAGGCCATGGCCGTGCCGCAGATTCCGATCAGGTGGTAATGCATGCCGGGGATTTTAGCCTACTTGAGTTCAGGTTATCGACGCGGCGGCAGGTTCATTGACTCAATCGCGGAATCTCATAGAATGAAAGTCCTTCGGAATCATCACATCCAGATGTCATCTCTTGCGCAAAATGCGGTCCCCGAAATCGAGTTGTTGCCGCGGCGAGTTTCCACTTGCCGCTTACCACTGAATTTGCGCGAAGACGATTTGAAGCTTTTCCGAGCCGAGCTGGAGATTGCACTGCCGCCCGCGCGCCTGCTCGAACTACACAACGTGTCGATAAGTTCGGACGGTTTTCTCTACCAGGGCACGCAAATTCTCCCCCAGTCGTTTGCCTTCCCGTTCCTTCAGGACGACTGGAAAAAAAGAAGTCTGGTGAAATTTTTTGCGTTGAATTATCTGTCGCGCAAACGACGGCCTTTCGAGGAAGATGCGCTGTTTGTAACTGACGACTGGAGCACTGGTTACTTTCACTGGCTGTCCGACGTGCTTCCCAAGCTCAGTTTGATCAGCGATCGTCTAAACGATCTCGTCCTGCTCTTGCCGCATCAGCTCGAAGGACTTGAATTCGTTGGATCGTCGCTGAAAACATTCAATGTGAAGAAGATTATGTTTCTGGCCGAGCAGGAAACTCTCGTTTGCCGAAAGTTGTTTGTTCCCACCAGCGTGGCTCCTTCAGGCCGATACGATCAGGCGGTAATCAGAAACGTAAGAGATCGGATGGTGGCGCATTATGCCGGGTCGTCCACGCCAAAAGATTTGGTTTATTTGAGCCGCAGCAAAGCGGCCAAGAGACGAATCGGAAATGAAGACGAAGTAATAGCAGTGCTGACTGATTACGCTTTTCGTGTGATTCATGGCGAAGATTGTTCGTTCGAGCAGCAGGTGCAAATCGCGGCGGCAGCGCGTTGTTTTATTTCCAATCATGGCGCGGGACTCACAAACATCATGTTCATGAGTCCGGGCACACACGTGCTCGAGCTTCGTCATCGCGCCGACGAAACCAACAATTGTTACTTCACCCTGGCCTCGTCGTCGGGACTGAACTACTTTTACCAAACCTGCGCCCCGGCCGCCGGCCCCGACGAAGATCCACACACGGCGGATATCATCGTCGATGTCGCCACGCTGAGACACAACATCGAGCGAATGCTCTCTCTTGACGCCCACTGATGTTAACGATCAGGACGATTTGAAATTCTGGCCGGAACTGACGCGGAAATTCTTGCGGGAAATAAAAGATTGTTTCAGGTGTTGCCAGTGAATGCCTCGCGCCAACTGAAGTTCCGGCGCGGGTACGCGGCGAATTTGCCGCCAACTGTGCTGGAGCACGGTGACAAAATAATTCGCCAGTTGATTAGTAACCAAAGCAACCGGGCCCAGCGCCTGCTTTTGAAACTCGAAAGACGCTTCCATTTGCACTCGGACTTTTTCAAGATTCGTCCAGCGCTGTGAAGAGCTGCTGGCGCCGTGATGCAGGATCAGGGCTGCGGGTTCGAAAACTAATTGCCATCCTGCGCGGCTGACGCGAAAACACCATTCGTTATCTTCACCGTACATGTGAAAACGTTCATCGAATCCGCCCACCTGGTCGATGACTTCTCGTTTCACCAGAATCGCGGCGCCGCTCAGCATCGGTACGACGCGCCTTCGATCATGTTGCCAATGGCCGCCGAGTAATAACTCTCCGCGCATGCGAGCGGGCAGCAACAGATAAAGTTTCATTTGCGAGAGCAGAATCTCCCACGCCGCGGGTGGATTGCGCCAAACGCTGACCTGGAGCGAACCGTCAGCATTGAGAATGCGCGGCCCGCTCGCGCCGACCCGCGCTTCTGAACTCACCGAGGCAATCAGCTTATCGATCGCGCCGGCCGTAACTTCAGTGTCCGGATTAAGCAAAAAAAGAAAAGGCGTGTGGCAAAGAGCAAACGCCTGATTATTCGCGGCCCCAAAACCGCGGTTGCCTGCGTTTTCTACAATGCGAAGTTGATCGGCTGAAATTAACTGGCGAATCTTCTCGTCGCCCCGCACTGCGGCCACGCTGCCATCGGTCGAGGCATTGTCCACGAGGATGATCTGATATGAAATTGCCGGCGGATTGGCAAGGATGCTGAGCAGGCACTTTCGAAGTAACTCTCCGCCGTTCCAATTGACGATGATGATCGAGAGTTCAGCAGGCAAAACGTCAGGCTTCCATCTTCATGAGCTTGTCCGTGCGCAAGAACACCCCATCGATTTGAAAAACTTCCTGCGAGCGTTGATTGGACCACGCTTCGTCGAGTCCGCACAGGCGATATCCCAGGTTGTACAGATAAGGCATCATCTCGCACATGAGCGGTTCGCCTTCGTAGCTTTGCACGATTGAAAGTTCTATGCGGATTCCAATTACGCGATCGAGGCTGGCCGAGCTTTCCAGAATTTTCTTTTCATAACCCTGCGCGTCAATCTTCAAAAACAGACGATCTCCGGACGGATAGTGACGTTGAATTACGGATTCAAGCGTCGCGACTTTGACGCGCTCGCGCCCAATCACCGCCAGGTCGGGCTCGTTCGCCTCGATATGTCCGACCGTATTAAGAAAAGAGCTGGCGCCGCCGCAGCCGCCAGAAACATTAATTTCCTGCTCGCCATTCTGATCGCCGACGGCCATATTTTCTGTTAGCCAGAGCGGATCTCCGGCGGCGGCCTGCTCGAGCTGCCGGTAGTAAGTAGACACCGGCTCAAACGAAACAATTTTTCCCGTGAATCCGAGATTGCGAAAATAGCCGCCCGACATTCCCGCGTTGGCGCCGATATCAAAGATGGTATCGACCTGATAAAGATTGAGTAAGGTTGAGAGTTCATGAGGCGGGCTGGGCACGTAAAACTTTACGTCCAAACCAACCGCATGAAGAGTTGCCTGAATGCTTTGCTTAGCTGTTTTGCGCAGACTTGTGGAGATACTGGTCATTGAGAATTTGAATTCGTTAACAGACTACTTTGGCAATTCTATTGCGGCGGCGCTTTTACTCGACAACCTGGTCACGGCATCGACATCGGCGTCGACCATCTCGTCCACCAGCTGCGCAAAGTTGCGTGCGGGTGTCCAGCCGAGCACGCGACGGGCTTTGCTGGCATCGCCCACGAGCAGGTCGACTTCCGCCGGCCGATAGAATTGTTTGTCGATGCGCACGTAGTCACGATAATCGAGGCCCACTCTCGCGAATGCTCGTTCACAGAATTCGCCCACAGTGTGAGTTTCCCCGGTGGCAATTACATAATCATCCGGCCCGGGCTGCTGCAGCATTAAATGCATGGCTACCACATAATCAGCCGCATGGCCCCAGTCACGCTGCGCTTCGAGGTTGCCCAGACGCAGTTCGGCGGCCTGGCCGGCTTTAATCTGCGCGACCGTCGAAGTAATTTTGCGAGTAACGAATTCATGGCCACGCCGTGGTGACTCGTGATTGAAAAGAATGCCACCCGCGCAGTACATGCCGTACGCCTCGCGATAATTTCGCGTCAGATCGAAACCGGCGACCTTGCTGATTCCATAAGGCGAGCGCGGATGAAAGGTTGTGTGTTCGCTTTGCGGCACCTCTCTCACTTTGCCAAACATCTCGGATGAACCGGCGAAATAAAAACGACACTTGGGCTGCAGTTCCCGCAAAGCCGCCAGCATGTAATGTGTGCCGTTGATATTGGTGTTCATGGTCGAGAATCCATCGGCAAAACTCTCGGCGACGAACGATTGCGCGGCCAGGTGATAACATTCGTCGAACTCTTGTTTGGCCACCACGTGAAAGATGCTGGGATAACTTTCCATGCTCGCGGGATGCAGAATGATCTTGTCCACGAGATGGGCAATGCGCTTGAAGCGATGTTGGGGGTCCTCCATCGCCACGCGCCGAACCAGCCCATGGACTTCGTAGCCGAGCGACAGCAGGTGCTCAGCCAGGTAACTTCCATCCTGTCCCGTGAGACCGGTAATAAGTGCTTTTTTATGTGCCAAGGATTATTTCCTGTTCAAAAGGTGGTTTTGTTTCCGTAGATTAATTTGGGATATTACACTGATTCGCTCGACTTGCCAGTGTCTGCTTGCCTAACTTATGGTTCGCAACTTCACAGAGTTCATGTACTGAGGCCAACGGGTGAGCATCTTAAGGTAGAATATATCGACTTCCAAAATTTAGTCTTCGCCGGTTGCTTTCAACTTGAGCTTAAGAACTCTGACACGAAGTTGGTTGCCTTTCAAAACCAAAAGGTTTCAGCAATTCCTGCTGGGCTACCATTCTTACGCGCCGTCATTTTCGTGTGCCGGAGAGGACATGATTCTTCGGCATATGATCGGCTCGGACAAGCAAAATGGGTTTTACGTTGACGTCGGTGCTTACGATCCGATCCTTTTCTCGAACACCTATTTCTTTTATCTGAACGGATGGCGCGGCGTCAATATTGAAGCGCGACCTCGCAGCCAACAGGCCTTCAACCGGATCCGGCCGCGAGATATCAATCTCGAGGTTGGCGTCGCTCGCGCGGCTGGCCAGTTGACCTACTATTTCGTGGGCGAGGATTCGACCATGAACAGCTTTTCACGATCTTTCCTGGAACATATCGATATGTTGAAGGAAGTTAAGCGTGAAATCTCTATTCCGGTGCTTCCGCTTGCAGAGATTTTCCGTCGTTATGTTCCGGAAAGCCAGGTGATCGACTTCATGAGTGTCGATGTGGAAGGTCACGATCTGGAGGTGCTGCAATCTAACGACTGGAAGCGCTTTCGCCCCAGATTTGTAGTCGTTGAAGATGCCGAGGTCGATGCGGAAAGATCCGCGATCGTGCGGACGATGCGCGAGCATCGCTACGAACTTTGCGCCCGCAATGTGATCATCATGGACAAAATCAACGAATACTTCTTCGTTGATCGCACCCTCACCTAAAATCAAACGCGTCAGGCCTTGAAGTCGGGGTATTCGCGATCTCGCGCATTGATATTGAGTTTGACCAACGGTGGCCATTCAATGTTGAAGGCAGGATCGTTCCAGCGGAAACCTTTGGCGAATTCGGGAGCGTATGCTGCGGTCACCTGGTAATGAACCTCGGTGTTATCAGTTAAAGACAGATACCCGTGGCCAAAACCTCCCGGCACATACAACATGAGCCGGTTCGCAGCCGATAGCTCAATTCCGATCCACTGCCCGAATGTTTCTGAATGGCGTCGAAGATCTACACCTACGTCATAAATTGATCCTTGCGTACAGCGAACCAGCTTGGCCTGCGCGAATGGCGGGGCCTGGTAGTGCATGCCGCGCAGGGTCCCTGCGGTTGCGTTGAATGACATATTGCTTTCGATAAAACGGCCTTCGACTCCGAGAGCCTGAAACTCCTGGTCGGACCATAAACGTGCAAAAAACCCGCGCTCGTCTTCAAACTTTTCAGGTTCGATGATAAATGCGCCGCAAAGTTTTGTAGCCTGGGCAATCATAAAATTTATTTTTCTCGCAAAAATTTGTAAGGTCAGCTTTGGGTGTCGGCGGCGCTTCCGGACGGGTTTCGAAAAAGATCTTTCGCCGCGCTGCGGAATCCAGCGGAATAAAGATGATATCGGCCCGAGAATAATTCGCGAAGCACAGGCGCCATCCGGCCAATAGTCGATTTCGGCATTTGTGATCGTGTTCGCAGGTGAGCCAGTCGTTGATCGAGCCGCGACAATGCTTCAGCACGTTCAAAAGGAACTGGACGCGACTGCAGCCGCTGTTTTACTTGTTCGCCGATTCTGATTAGCCCTTCATAAGAGTTCTCATGTCGCATGGCGGCTTGCAGTGCATCCACACTCTTTATCCCAGGGCTTTGCGCCCCTGCCTCGGGTTCGGGCGCGCCAATCTGTTGCGCCGCGTGCTGCCGGTATTTGATGAGTGGTTCTTCGATAAACGCCACGCCCGTAACCGCGGCGATCATCAGAGCTATCCAGCCGTCGTGAATTATCGAAAGATTGTTTGGAATCGGCAGAATCAGATCGCGATACTCCGAGCGAAAGGCAACCGTCGCCCCAGTGACACTCCATCCCGGCAGGAGCACTTCAAGGGCGCGGCCTTTTCGCAGCAACTGTTTTTCTCGATCGCCAAAACCGACTCCGCTCCACATCCGGCGACCAGTCGGTTTTAGTTGGTCGTCAACAATCTCGGCGTCACTAAAAATTAATCCCGCGCTGGGTCGCTTTTCAAATTCATCCTCGAGCAAGCCCTTTCCAGCACAGTGGGATCCGAAGCTTGGAATTCACGTGACTTGAAGTCGCGGCCGCACTGACCCTATAGTGAGTCGTATTAATTTAAATCATACCAACATGGTCAAATAAAACGAAAGGCTCAGTCGAAAGACTGGGCCTTTCGTTTTAATCTGATCGGCACGTAAGAGGTTCCAACTTTCACCATAATGAAA
>JADMIO012770942.1_pt1 | contig 63623 bp, 61 predicted proteins | sample 8958161 | NCBI WGS metagenome assembly JADMIO01 (sample SAMN16585339, study PRJNA669376) | soil metagenome | isolation source: Crop rotation soil | place: USA: Cullars Rotation, Alabama | collected 2011
CGACAACTTGTCCACGTGGAATTCTAAGCTTAGGATCCCAATGTGCTGGAAAGGATCATGTGGAACCACTCCCGATTGCGCAGCGGCCGGCCGTCCTGGTGCATCGGATCAGCGCCATGGTCTTCGAGCCATTTGGTCACGTCGAAGTTGAAATACTGCTTGCTCCACAGCATTCCCGCTAAAGCCTGGCGCATGACGGCGGCCTTCTCGTCGCCTAGGCCGGGAGGCGTGACTCCCCGGTAGAACTCGTCAGCCTCGCGCCGGCGTATCTGAACGATTTCGCCGAATCCGGTGAACGGCTGAGACATTGCAGGTTGATCGCAGAGCCGGAGCCAGATGGTCGAGAAGTGACCGGCGTCGATCGGCAACTGGTAATACGCGGAAGCCTTGGTCCCGAAGTTCTCCGGATTTATCCCGGATGCCTTGTCCGAGACGACGAAGTCATTGATACCATCCTTGAAATAGTGGCTATCGCTCCGCGTTCCGCCCAGACGGCCGGTGTTGGTTTCGTTGTCGGTGAAGAGCAGGGGAATACTGCCTTCGCAGTACAGGAACCGCTCGCCCAGTCGATCGTGCTGAGCCTCGATCACGGAGACGCCGCTGAATCCAGCCACGTGCCGCAGAATCGGTTTCGGGGTGCCGGGCCACCACGTCCATGTGTTCCGAAACCAGAGGGTAGGGAGCACGTGCAGGACGGCGCGTTCGGGACCTCGATTGCAGACCGTAATCTGGATCAGAATGTCTTCGGGAGTATTCTTCGCGTACTCGACGAAGACGTCGAAGTATCGATTGTCGTCGAACACCCCGGTGTCGAGAAGTTCGTACTCGTACTCGGTGCGGCTGCGCCGCCGATTGACGTTGACGAGGTCGCAGTACGGATAAGCCCTTTGCGGGTACTTGTAAAGATACTTCATGTAAGAGTGCGTCGGAGTGCTGTCCAGATAGAAGTAGTACTCCTTCACGTCCTCTCCATGATTGCCTTCGCTGTTGGTCAGGCCGAAAAGGCGCTCCTTCAGAATCGGATCCTTCCCGTTCCACAGAACCAGCGCGAAACAGAGGAACTGTCGATCGTCGCTGATGCCCGCAAGCCCGTCTTCGCCCCAATGATAGGCTCGCGACCGTGCCTGATCGTGCGTGAAGTGGTTCCACGCATCGCCGTTTTCGCTGTAATCCTCTCGAACCGTGCCCCATTGTCGTTCGGTCAGATAGGGTCCCCATTTCTGCCATGGCGTGTTCGGCTCGCGGGCAGACCGCAAGCGTTCGCTTTCGGGATCGGATTTCATAGGATTATATCTGTGATTAGATCGCGCGCCGGATTCCGTGGTAGCCGATGAGCACGACTACTGCACCGATCACTGCGACGAGGATGCTATGCAGATCCACACCGGTCGCACCGGTTCCGCCCAACAGAACGAACATCCATCCGCCAAATACCGCGCCTATGATTCCGAGAAGGATATCGAGGACTAAGCCCGAGCCTTCCCTGTTGACGACCTTGCTCGCGATGAAACCTGCGATGAGTCCGAGAATGATCCATGAGATGAGAGACATCGTTTTGGCTCCTGCTCAACTTGATTGGAACCACCCCGCCGTGGTTTAGAAATGTGGGTTACAGACCGGAATCCGTGGAGAGCAGGGCGAAGTGCAGCCCGCCGTCCTGGCTGCGCAGTACGCCTTTCCGGGTGGCGGCGAATACCAGCCGTGAGTCAACGGGATCGAACGCAATGGAGCGGGTGGATTCCGGCGATACCAACTTCCACGTGTCGCCGCCATTGCTCGACTGCATCAGCCCGTCGCTGGTGGCGGCGAAAACGACGTTCGGGCGATGCGGCGAACGAACCAGCAGATATGTCCGATGCTCCCCTCCGACCGCCTCTTCGAGACTTCTCCAGGTAGAGCCGCCGTCGATGCTACTGTAGATGCCGCTGCAGGCGCCCGCGAGCAGCCGTTTCGGGCGCACTCCGTCTACATTGATCGCAAAGATATCCGAATCGTCGCGCATGCCGCGCGACATGCGGAACCAGCGCTTGCCGCCATCGGTCGTCTTCCATGCCAGGTGCGGTGTGCCCGCGTAGATCGTATTTCGATTGTTGGGGTCCAGCGCTATGGACACAACGGGTTTGGGGTACGGCGAGGCGGAAGAGGATAGATGCTTCCATGTATCGCCGCCGTCCGCCGACAGGAAGACTCCCTCCTGAGTGCCGGCTGCCAGCACGCGACCGTCGCGTGCCCACCACGTCAACGCCCAGACCTGCTTCTGTTTGAGTTCGGCTAAAGGCTCCCAAGTCGCACCCGCGTCCACCGAGCGGAACACGCCGGCATACTGCGGAAGTTCACTGGAGAGAGCGGCGAGATAGATATCCGGTTTGCTGTGATCGATCACCAGAGCGTGCAGACCAGCGCGAAGCGCTGGAGGAAAGGAGAGCGCGGTCCAGGAAATGCCCCCATCGCGCGAGCGAAACAACTGCGCCGCCGCCGTTCCCGCCAGCAGCGTCCCTGGATGATGCGGGTCGGCCTGGATGAGAGTAACCATATTTCCCGGGTTCGTCGAAATGTTCGCCCGTAGCGGTGGCCCGCCTCCGAAGAGCACCATAACCGTCCAGAGCAGGAAATTCGATGACATGCGATTCACCCTGCGTTAGGGATGAGGGGACGACGCCACGGGTTCAGGAAATCGCCAGCCTGTAGACCTACTTCGGACAAAAAAATTGCAGCAACTCTTCGAAGTGTGTATCAGGCGACTGCAGGGGTTAAACCTAATTTCACCCGGCCAGGCGTCAGCCGCGGCCGAGTTCGGGAAGACATGAATGTTTTTCGAATCGGGAGGTAGCTTTTCAATGAAAAGGTATGCGGTAATCGTACCGGTCGGTTTGCTGACCGTGTGGACCGCGGTCGCGCAGGAGGTGCCTCGAGCCGAGACCTACCTGGGCTATGAGCATATTCGGTTCCGCTCCGCCGGCACGGATTTGTCGGCGTTCAGCGCGAACGGTGGAGGCGGCCAGTTCATCTATAACTTCAATAAATGGGTAGGAGGCGTGATTGACCTGGGCGCCGTGCACAACAACAGCGTGAACGGGCTTAATCTGGATAGCACGTTCGCCAACGCCCTCGCCGGGCCTCGGGTGTCAATCCGCAAATGGTCGCGCTTCACGCCGTACTTCCAGGTAATGTGGGGCGGCGCATACGCAACCTCGAGCACCCGCGTCACTGGATATATGGTCACGCCCGCGGATCTCCCGGCAGGTCCGCCCGTGACCGCGAGGCTGAAGAGTTCCGATGTGGGCTTTGCCATGACTGCCGGTGGCGGTTTCGAAATCCGAATCAGCAGGCACGTCGCTTTCCGGCCGATCGGCTTGGACTATTATCTGACCCGATTTCAAAATCTGGCAACCGGGTTCGACCACAATCAGCGCAACCTTCGGTACTCCACCGGCTTAACCTTCATGTTCGGTGGAGAGAAGCCCACACCCGCACCTCAGCCACATCCTGCGCCCGTGGCCAGCACCAAGCCGTGCCCCGATGGAAGCACGGTCGCCATGAATGAGCCGTGCCCGCAGATGAATGCGTCGGTAAGTGTCAGCGCCACGCCGCGTGAACTGTGTGCTGGCGAACGCGCAGAGATCGTGGCAACGGGTTCGGGCGCTCCAGCTAACCTTTTGAACTATTCGTGGACAGTAAATGGACAGGCTGTCGGCCAGGGCGCCTCGCTGACATTCGACAGCACCGGCCGTTCCGCCGGCACATACGATGTCGGCGTGATGGTCAGTGGCAACGGCATCCAAGAGGCGAACGCCAGCACAACCATTACCGTCCGCGAGTACGTGGCGCCGACCGGCACGGTACAAGCCACTCCGGCGCAGATTCCGGCCGGCGAGAAGTCGTCGTTGTCGGCCAATTTCACCGGTCAATGCGGTGGTCCCATTCAAGCTGCCACGTATGAAGCGTCCGAGGGAACCGTAGAAGGCGATCAGTTCAATTCGGCCTCGGTTTCGTTCGATGCCGATTGCAGCAAGGAACAGCGCAAAACCGTAACCATCACAGCGAAGGCGGATGACAGCCGGAACACGGGAACCGCCACTACCACGATCGAAGTAGTCAAGGCCGCGTGTCCTCAGGCTGTACGGCTGCCCGATGTTCTCTTCTCGCCTAACAACTCGCGAGTAAACAATTGCGGCAAGCGAATCCTGCTGGAGCAACTTCGTTCCTACATCGAGCGGGGCTCGTCGGGGACGGTGGTGCTGGTCGGACACACGTCGAGCGGAGAAAAGCCGGCCGACCTGGCCCAGAAGCGCGCCATGAATGCGGCGGCCGTGATCACCGCCGGCACCGGCGTTTGCCTTTCTGTACCGCAAACCCAGGTGCAAATCAGTTCGCCCGGTGTGGAGCAGAATGGCGTCTCGTTTGAATCCGGCTTCTGCCAGTCCTCGGTCGGCGGCGCCGGTTCCACATCCTCGGAAATGCGCCGCGTGGAAGTGTGGTTCGTGCCCGCGGGCGGACAGGTGCCTTCCTCGGTCACCAACAGCGAGAGCGCCGCGTCCCTGCCGGTTAGCACTCTGGGCTGTCCAAAGTAAGCGGCCCCGACTGGCCCGGCCCGATGTTTCCATACGTCATCAGGCCGGGCATCTCCCTAGCGGGCGGCGCGCGTTATGTTGCGAGCCGGTGTCTTGCGTTGCGGAACGCCGGATCCGGCAACCGGTGTCCAGGTTTCGTCCGGGTCGTAGACGTCCATCTCCCGAACAAGCTCCGAAGTGCTCTTGCCGAGATCTTTCTGATAGACGATACCGGCGCGGTCAACCACGAAGGTCATCACTCCGGTCGACCTGTAATCGGACGGCCAGGCGACCATGGCGAAGCCTCGCGTCATGGCATCGCCATCCATATAGCTCATCTCGCCGCCGCCGGCGTGCGGCCCCTGCGCCTTCAGGATTTTGAAGTAATAGCCATGAAACGGTTCCGTCTTGTTCGTGTACCCTTCGCTGATCGCGCGCGCTACCAGTTCGCCGATCGGACTCTCGTCTCCCTCTTCCAAACTGCGCCAGTAAAGGCCATCGCGCTGGCCGGGCGAGCTGATGAACTTCTGCGCGTATTGTTGCTGGCTTCCTTCCGCTTCGACGCGATGAAAGTACGTGTTTTGGGCTTCCACATAGCCGCGGCAGATATCGATGGCCGCCAGTTCGTTGCCGCCGATTCGCCGCATCAGGACTTCCCGCTTGCCGCGGTCCACGTCAAAGTGCCACCGGGATCCCGCTTGCACGATAGGAATCGGAAAAGGCCAGCGATCCTTGCCAATCTCCATAGTCTTCACGCCGGGATGCCTCGGATCGCCCGTTACCAGCATCTTTTCGCGGGCTTTATCGAGAAACGCCTTGCGGGCACGGGCGTCACCGACTTTATCGGACGTGATCAGGATCGATCTGGCGGATGGCCCCAGGATTTTGAGAACGTCGGCAATGTCGCGTGATTCGGCCGCTTTCACCAGCATGCGTGCCGCTTCTTCGGGACTGGAGAAGCTTTCACCGTACGTTGCGGCGCGAGCCGGATGCAGACTGAGACCAAGAGCCGCGAGCGCCGAAATCGCTGCGGCAAAAAACGAATGTTTGCCTCTGAGATTTGGAAATGTCATAGTGCTCCTCACTTGTCGAATGGATTTACCTTCGCCGGCCGCCGCCGCCACGGAATCCGCCTCCCCCGCGGAATCCACCGCCGCCTCCCCCACCGAAACTGGCGCCGCCGCGATTGCTGTTCATTCGGGCGCCTCCGCCGCCTTGCGAGACCCCATTAAAGGCGCCGCGGTTACCCATCTGACTGCCTCCGCCCACCTGACGGTTACCCATGCGGTCGGCCGCACTCTTGACCGGTTCCAGGTTCTGCATCCGGTTCGCCGTGCCCTGGCCGCCTGGCACTTTGCTGCGATCCAGACCGCCTTCGCCAATCTGCCGGCTCGCCTGTCCGAGGTTTTTCTGAACCTGGTTGGCCGTCGGGCGACTTACCCGATTCGGGTTGTTCTGATTGAACCGGTTGGATACATCAGGGTTCGCATACGGCACGCCCTGCCGGTGCGCGACGTTATGCTGCCAGACATTGTTATTTCTCACGTTGACGTTGTTGAAGTGGTTGTTCCGGATAAAGTTGTTATTGATTACTACATTGTTGTGGCCCCAGTTTGGATGCCATCCCCAGCCGCCGTTGGCCCACAGTCCGCCCACGATCATACCCACGCCGAACGAAATCGCGGTGGCGGCCGCAACTGCGCCCCACGGATATACCATCGGCGGATACGGGTAGACAGGATCTCCCCACACCGCGACCGGATCGTATTGCGGCACATAAACGACTTCGGTGCTGGCGGGTTGGATCTCCACATACGTATTCCCGCCTTCGGTAGCCGTAGTTACGGTTTGCTGCGGCGTGGATTGCAGCTTGCCGTTCTCGCTGGCCTTCATTCGCAGCCGCTGCACCGCCGCCATGACATCCCCTTGTTGCGCAAGAAAGGCGTTGCCCAGGTCGGTAGTCCACGAAATGTTGTCATTGAGTTGCTTGAGTACGTCGGGAAACACAACCAGGGCCTGCACGCTTGCATCCCAGTTCTTTCCGGCGGCCGCGTTCACCAGATCTTTGCCCTTCAGCTTCGAGTTCTGTTGCTGCCACCGGTACGCCTCCACGATTTCCAGTGGATACGTGGAAGCCACCAATAGTTGACTGAGTAGAGCGTCGGGATATAGAGCGACAGGAGCCACGAGACTGTCGAGTTGAGCCGCGGGTATGGAAGCAGCGGGAGGCGACTGGCTCTGTTGCCAACTGTACGCCGGATTATATGCCAGTATCCAGGCGCAGACGCCCGCTAGCAGGCGTTGCGTTTTCGGAAGTGACCAGAACGTCATACATGGTGTCCTTCCTTTAAACACCGGTACTTAGGATGTCTACTAATATTGGAAGTTCCAAAATCTGAACTTCGGAACCGTCTCCCGGCGCAGGTGTTTCCCGGCTGCCCGCAAAAATCGTAAGTCCAACGGCCATTCTGCGAATCGATTCTCTTCGAAGAAGTTCCTCCGCGCTCGCACTCGGGGTGGGTACCAAAACTCTGACCGCGTGTCTGGGACGCAGTCCGCAGACGACGATTCCGTTATATGTCCAAAGATCGAATACTCATCGTGGAAGACGACGACGGTTTGCGCCAGGCTACCTGGGCACAACTAAAAAGGGAGGGATACGAAGCCGCCTCCGTCGCATCCGCCGAAGAGGCTTTGCCGATCCTGGAGCAATCGCTGCAGCATCTCATGCTGGTCGATCTGCAACTGCCTGGTATGTCCGGTCTGGATCTTCTGAAGCGGACTCGCGTCACGTGTCCGGAAACGGCCGTCATCGTCACCACCGCGTTCGGAACCGTGAAGACAGCCGTGGAGGCAATGAAAGCCGGAGCCTACGACTACGTCACCAAGCCGATTCACCCCTATGAGCTCAAGACGATCATCAAGCGCTCGCTCGATCACTATCGGGTGCAGCATGAGGAACCGCTCCAACGCAGTACATTCAGCCCCAACTGCGGATTCGAAGAAATCATAGGATCGTCGCCTGCCCTGTTGTCCGCGCTCGACGTTGCCGCCCGCATTGCGGCAACCGATGCCACCGTGCTGATTTCCGGCGAAACCGGTACGGGGAAGGAAGTGGTGGCCAAAGCCATTCACGTCCACAGCCCACGTCGCGAGCACCCGTTCGCAACCATCAACTGTGGGGCCATCCCCAGAGAACTGTTGGAATCGGAGTTATTCGGGCACGTCAAAGGCGCATTCACGGGCGCGCTGATGCACAAGAAGGGAAAGGTGGAGATGGCCGATGGGGGCACGGTTCTGCTGGACGAAATCGGCGAGATGCCGCTTGACCTGCAGGTCCGCATTCTGCGGCTGATTCAGGAGCATGAGATCGAGAAGATCGGAGCCACTGTCGCGTCAAAGGTTGACGTGCGCATTATCGCGGCCACTCACCGTAACCTTGCGGCTATGGTCAAACAGGGCTGGTTTCGCGAGGACCTATATTATCGACTGCTGGTGGTCCCCATCAATCTGCCGCCTCTGCGCGAGCGGACCGGCGACATCGAGGAACTGGTGGCACACTTCTTTACGCACTGCCGGGCTAAACACCATCGCTTTAACATGATTATCAAGCCCGAAGTGATGCGATATTTCCTGGACTATGCCTGGCCCGGGAATGTCCGCGAACTCGAGAATGTCATCGAACGCATGGTGCTGCTGTCCAAGGGTGCGGAGTTGACGGCCGCCGACCTACCCGAATTCCTGCACCCGGGAGCCATACAGGAAGAACAGTGCCCATTCCATGCGCCGGAAACCGGCATGAGCCTGGAAGCCATGGAGAAGCAGACCATCCTGCAGGCGCTTAAACACTGCCGCGGCAACCAGACTCTGACGGCCCGACACTTGGGCATGAGCCGCCGGAAGCTCGCGTATCGCCTGGAGAAGTACGGCGTGCACCAGGATAAGCTGCGCGCACTGAGGCACGGCTCCGCATGAGTATCGCCCGGTGCGAATTGTGCAACCAGTGTACGGGAATCCGCACCAGGCTGAGCAGGCTGATGGAATCAGCTCCAGGGGTGAGATCGCAGATCGCTGAATCAAAACATAATTCACCTTTCATGTTCCTGGTCTTTGACCTGCCACTGTGTGGGCCATGGTGGAACTCATGGAGGGGAAATTAAGTTTCAATTCGGAAACGAACGGAGCCGGGCTTGAGGAGGAAGCGAGCGAACTCGAAACTGCTCGCGACGCTTCGAACGGCCCAAGCGACGAGGCTTTGGTGACGGCGGCAAAGAACGGGGACTCAGAGGCATTTGGCGAGTTGATCGAGCGTTATCGTAAAGCCTGTCTCAAGCGCGCCATGATGATGATCCGCAATCGCAGCGATGCTGAAGACGAAGTGCAGAATGCGTTCTGGAAGGCATTTCAGCGCCTCAATCAGTTTCGAGGCGAGGGAACGTTCGGAGCCTGGCTGGGGCGCATCGTGGAGAACCAGTGCCTCATGCGCATTCGCGAGTCGCGCAACTCGCGGCTGATCTATCTGGACGAATCCAGTGATGCCAACGTGCGGCTCGAGTTGGTCGGCCAGTCGGCCGATCCGGAAGACCAACTCGGAGTCGAGGAAGTAATCAGTCTATTGCGGCGGGAGGTCTCGCGCATTCCTCCACTGCTCCGCAACGTCATGCTCCTGCGCGATCTTGATCAATTGCCCATACCGGAGGTTGCCTCGCGGCTGGGGCTTTCCATTCCCGCGGCCAAGTCCAGACTTATGCGCGCCAGGCTGGAACTGCGTTCCCGTATAGCCAAGCATTGCGGGCGCAAGGGTCCGGGAACCCTGATTCAAATGGCGCGTTACTCGCAAGCAGCCTATACGCGGGCGAGCTGATCGGGTATCGTTGCGAAAAGTGGGCCAGCGAATCTGATAGGGTGAAACGTGCCCTCGACTGCGTCGAATCCTTTTAAATGGCGTCACTATCCTGGCGACATTATCCTCTGGTGCGTGCGCTGGTACTTGAGGTTCCCAATCTCGTTTGCCCACATGGCCGAGATGGCGCTGGAGCGTGGCCTGTTCATCCATCCCAGTTGTATCTGGCGCTGGGTCAGATTTACGGGCCGGAGTTAGATAAGCGCTGTCGCGCTCACCTGAAACCCACCAACAAGAGTTATCGCGTCGATGAAACCTACATTCGGATCAAAGGGCAGGATCGCTTTCTCTACCGGGCCGTCGATTCCACCGGGCAGACCATTGATTTCCTGCTCACGGCCAAACGGGACACGGCGGCAGCCAAACGATTCCTCCAGAAAACATTACTCGATCCCAATCCGCAACCGCGCGTGATCAACGTAGACAAGAACCGAGCTTATCCGACAGCCTTCGAGGAACTCCAGGCGGAGGGCACCCTGCGCCGACGGTGTCGCCTGCGTCAATGCAAGTACCTCAACAATATAGTTGAGCAAGACCATCGAGTTCCCAAAAAAAGAGTATGGCTGGCCCGAGGGTATCAATCGTCTGGACGGCGTGGCGGATCTTGGAGGGGATCGAAGTGGTTCACATGATACGAAAGGGGCGAGTCCGGTGGGTAGCCAAAGGTGACCCACTGGCGCGGACGCAGTTTATCAACGAGCTCTTCGGATTGGCCATCTGAGGCAATCGTCTGTGATCGAGAGCCAGTGACTACGCGTCTTCAGTTTTCGCAACGATGCCGGTCTGCCCGACGAGCATCATGATCCCGCGGGCGGACCGAATTTTAATAGGCTTTGGTCCTAGTTAAGTTAGCGTCGCTCTGGGCCTCGTAGCCGGCACGGACACGAACGTGCCAATTCTTGCTTTCAGGCGCAACGATCTTCACTTCGATGTGGCGGAACCCTGGCCCGGCCTCCGATGCGGGATAGTAGTAAGCCGTGTAGGAGCTAACGATATCGCTGTGGACCGACTGAAAGGTCGGATTCTGGTCCTGCCATCGCGGCGCCCAGTACAGCTTGCCTCCGCTGCGCTTGGTGAGCGCGTGTAGGGCGGCCGCCAGCGGACGTTCCTTCTCCGGATCCTGCGTAGAGACAATATAGATGGGTACTCCCGAATCCTCGGCCACCCGCGCAACGTCGTCCGGAGACACCACGCTCGCATTATCCCGACCGTTCGAGAACACCACGATCGCCTTACGGCCCGGCACTTTCGCGGCATCGCGGAGGGTCAGCAGAATAGCATTGAACAGCGCCGTATCGTCGCCGGCCACAATGTTCCGCAGCCCAGCGCGCGTTAGACCGCGATCGCTGGTCAGGCTCGCGGCGCGCGCAACATTCCGGCTGAATGTATAGAGCGCTACCGCATCCTGCGTCGCGAGACGCCTTACGAAATCGGCAACTGCATCGTAGGCGTACGAGAACATTCGGTACATGCTGTTGCTGGTGTCGAAAAGGATGAAGACGCTAATGCCCGCCGGAGGGACCTCCCCATCATTTGCGAGCACGGTCCGGCTGCCTTCGCTGAACGCGTCGATCTGCTCGGGAACGCCATTTTCATAAATGCGAATCTGGTCGGGTCTGAGTCCAGTCACGGATCTGCCCTTACTGTCGGTGACGCTGAAGGCCAAGACCACCATCTGCACGTTTGTTCGAAACACCGGGTGAGGTTGGTCCTGGGCCAACAGTAGGGAGCAGACCACTAAAACAATAAGGCCATGCCGCATGGGGAAACGCCTGGAACGAGGCCGCTCCCTCGACTGGCGGCCACTTCGCCACGCGCCGAGGAAGCGGCCACGAATTACTGCTCGGGTTCCGTTTCTTCCGATCGACTGGCCGCGCCCTGTTCTCCCGGCCCATACAGGCGGATGTTCACCCTGCGGTCCAGGCTGTTGCGGCCGTTCTTACCGGTGGTGGCGGCGCTGGTATCACTTTCACGCGCGAATTCCTCCGGCCCATTCTGCTCACCCAGTCCGACCACATGAATGGCCCGCAACGGAACGTTATGCTCCACCAGGTAACGCTGCACCGTCCAGGCGCGGCGACGGCTCAAGCTGAGGTTGTAGTTCGCGGAGCCCACGCGATCGGTAAATCCCGCCAGCTCAACTACGGCTCCGGGGGTCGACTGGCACTTGGCCGCGATTTCGTCGAGAGTCGTTTTGGCGGCGGGCGTGAGATTGGCCTTGTTAAAGCCGAACAGCACATCCGACTTTTCGACCAGTTGGTAGTTCATCGCGTTGTTGGCATTGTTTTCTACCTTGGAGATCGCTTCGCTGCTGCTGGTCTTCGCCTCGTCCGCGGCTTCCATGGCTCGGGAGGCGCTTCCCTGTGTCTCCTGGATGGCAGCTGCTACTTCCGATGCCTTCTGCTCCGCGCCGGCGATGCGTTCGTTGACCGCTGCCGTGTCGCTCTGCTGCTTGTTATTGAGCCACGCGATACGGTCGTTGGTTTGTTTCTCGAATTGCGCGTGCTGCTGATGCACCTGGGCCATCTGCTTGCTGACATACTTCTTCGATGCACAACCGGGGGTGGCCAGCACGAAGGCAAATACTGCAAAAATCGCCCACCTTGGATTTTGTCCAGACTTATTCATGTGTTCTCCCTGCCGGCAAAGGTGCGCGCTATGGCGCCAGGCGCGATTTCAGGCTTAGAAAGCCAGGGATTGCGGCCGCGAGGTGCCATGACAGCGGATCTGTGCCGTCGTACTTGCCGACGCCAAAGAGTTAGAGTCGCTCCATGAGTTGGGGATACTTACTGAGCTCCCGCAACGACAGCGCCGGCAGATTGGCCGGCATTGAAACCAGCCTCGTCATTCTTCGAAGAGCCAAGCCAAACGGCACCCCACCGGTTCGCGCCGTCTTGCTTCCAGTTAGAGGTAATGATAGGTTCTTGAAACACTGCCCCATTGCCTTTGACGGCGAGTCGGTCCTTATTCCCGCGAAAGACCAGATATCGTTCATCAGCACGCCACTCCTACGGTCTCGGTTGCGTGAGCAAAGCCTGCGACGGTTACGCTCCCACTTACCCGGCTCAAGCGTGCTGTCGCTCGCCGAACCGCCGGATTCACTTTTCCCGGAGGCCGGAGATATAAGAAGGTCGGATTCAGATCACCGATTTCCGCGGCATTCTTCTCCAGAGGCACGCCCGGCTGATGATCACCGGAGCACGCCGCGGGTGATGAGATTCCCGTTCGAGCTAAGCCGGAACGACACGACGAGGCTGGATTACACGTCCTGACGCCGGCTCGCCGGCCCACGGGATAGTCCCGTCGGCCTAAGCCATCAATATCGACGTAGTCGCGCAAGCGAACGCGCATAACGTGCACTCCAGCCGCTGCTATGTTGCAGTGCAAAGGTCCTCCGTCCGTTTTAGGGATGTTGTCCGGCGAATCGGTATACCCGCCGGTACTGAGATCGATGGATCCTTCCCGGCATCACGCGGCTCAAAAAAATCGCGTGAAGCCCCAATTTCCGAGTCTTGACTGTACGCCGCCGATCGTACTTTCCGGAGGCGTACACCCATGACGCTGAGTCGAAGATTTACAGCCGAGATGATCGGAACATTCTGGCTGGTGTTTGCAGGCTGTGGAAGCGCGGTTCTGTCCGCCGCTTTTCCGCAGCTAGGCATTGGACCGTTGGGAGTTGCTTTTGCGTTTGGATTCTCGGTCCTCACCATGGCCTACGCCATTGGCCACATTTCGGGATGTCATCTGAATCCGGCGGTGTCGGTCGGCCTTGCGATCGGAGGAAGGTTCCCCGTGCGTGAGGTCCCTGTCTACGTCTGCGCCCAATTGCTCGGCGGCACCATCGCCGCCTGGATCCTGTATATCATCGCCAGCGGAAAACCGGGATTCGATCTGGCTACGGGATTGGCGGCCAACGGCTACGCTCTCCATTCTCCAGGCAACTACTCACTGGCGGCATGCGCCATCACCGAAATTGTGTTGACGTTCATGTTCACGCTAATCATCCTGGGCGCCACCGACCGCCGCGCTGCCCAGGGATTCGCGCCCATCGCGATCGGTCTCGCGCTTACGCTTGCGCATCTCGTCGGCATTCCGGTGACGAACCTTTCGGTCAATCCGGCGCGCAGCACCGGTCCTGCTCTGATCGTGGGCGGTTGGGCGTTGCAGCAGTTGTGGCTATTCTGGTTCGCACCCATTTTTGGCGCCATTCTGGCCGGTTACGGTTATCCGGTCGTAGCCAACGAGGTGGTCATGCAGCCATCAATCAGCCCGCGGCGCGCGGCATAATCTGTTTCGACTCATTGCCCGTATGAACTCCTATAATCACATTCGATTTAGGCACGCGATATTACTCGTCTTCACGGCAGTAGTGATCGCGGGCACTGCCGCCCTGGGCAAACATCCCGAGACGGCCACAGTGGACGCCGGCTTACCGGTGTTATGGCGTGATCCGGTCGACCTGGAGCATCGCGACCTCTACTTCGGACCGGGAGGCAAGGCCCACGAACCGCGGGGCAGTTTCCGGTTCGTGGAAGAGGACAAGTCGGGCAGCACGCCAAAGTTCGAAATCGTCAGCGACGACGGCACAAAATGGAAGGCCAAACTAGGTGTGGAGGCGAGACCGGAGACTGTAGCGTCGCGGCTGGTGTGGGCCGTGGGCTACTTTGCCAATGAGAACTATTTCGTACCCGAACTCCGGGTTCAGGAAATGCCGCGCCTGCAACGAGGCGGTAAATACGTCGATCACGAGGGCGTCGTCCACGGCGTGCGGCTCAAGCGCCACCTTAAAGGGCAAGAAAAGGTCGGCATCTGGTCGTGGCGGGACAACCCGTTTTCCGGAACTCGCGAGTGGTACGGCCTGCGTGTTCTGATGGCAGTGATTAATAGCTGGGATCTCAAAGACACAAACAACGCCGTATTCCACACTCGGACTTCTCCTCCTGAGGCGCACTATGTGGTCAGCGATCTCGGTGCGAGCTTCGGAACAACTGGCTTGAACCCCGGCGCGAAGGGCGATCTCGATCAGTACCGCCGTTCCAAATGGCTTCGAGGCGCTTCAGCAGGCTATGTCGATTTCAATGTCCCGTCCATACCTGGGTTCGGATATTTCTTCTCGCCCGCCGAAGCCAAACGCCGGCCTGCCCTCACCTGGATCGGACATCAGATTCCTGTCGAGGACGCCCGATGGATCGGATCCCTGCTTGCCCGGCTATCGCCCGCGCAGATTCAAGATGCGTTCCGGGCGGGCGGTTACTCGCCCCGCGAGGTGGAGGAGTTCACCAGGTTGCTCCAGGGCAGGATCAGAGAGCTGCGCAATTTGTGAACGAGAACGCTGCTCGTGCTCTGCCGCTCCGCAAAATCTTTAACCCCCGGTCCCCGTACCCGCATCCCATATACGCAGATGGGAGCAGGGAATGATGACCGAATGCAGCGGCAAGTTACTCGACTCCGGGCAAATCGGCTGGCAGGCCCAACGGCTTAGATCCGATCTCCGACAGCGCGTCGTCGGCCAGGACGAAGCGATTGACCACATCGTACAGGTTTATCAGAAGAACCTTGCCGGCATGTCTCCGCAGGGAAGGCCGATCGCGAATCTCCTGTTTCTCGGGCCCACCGGTTCCGGCAAAACGCGGCTGGTGGAGTCCGTCTGCGAGAGCCTGATTGGCCACGGCCGCGCGGTTATCAAAGTCGATTGCGGAGAGTTCCAGCATAGCCACGAAATATCCAAGCTGATCGGGTCGCCGCCGGGATATCTTGGCCATCGCGATACACAGCCCCTGCTGTCGCAGCAGACTCTGAATCAATTCCACACTGACCGCGTCCGCATCAGTTTCCTGCTGTTAGACGAAATCGAGAAGGCTAGCGATGCGCTCTGGAATCTACTGCTCGGGATACTGGATCGAGCGACTCTCACCCTGGGCGACAACCGGCGCGTAGACTTCTCCCGCACGATGATCTTCATGACCAGCAATCTTGGCGTGGCCGAAATGAACTCGATCGTTCAGCCGCGTCTGGGTTTTGCGCCGCTGGCTAACAGAAAGCAACCGGAACCGGCCGGCAGCGGGGCGCTAACGGATAAGGTCGCGCGCGCCGGCATCGAGGCGGCCCGGCGCAAGTTTCCCCCAGAGTTCATGAATCGCCTGGACAAGGCAATCGTGTTCAGACCCCTCGGAATATACGAGTTGCGCGATATTTTGAGCATCGAGCTGAATGCGATTCAGGAGCACATCTGTTGCTCACCCCATCTGGCGCCGTTTGCGATCTGTGTTACCGAGCCGGCACGGGACCACCTCCTGGAGCAGGGCACGGACTTGATGTACGGAGCACGTCACCTGAAGCGCGCGATAGACCGGCTGCTGGTCCAGCCGCTCTCCAACCTGATCGCAACCGGCCAGATCCTGCGCGGGGATGTGATTCGTGTGGATTTCGACGGCACGCCCGGCCGGCTGATGTTCTTCAAAGATTCCACGCGGGTCAAGGCAGCCAGTACCGGCGATCCGCGGCACTGAGGATTAGGACGAGTATATGGAACGAAACGGTCGGGCAGGCGATTCCCGCGCCTGCCCAGGTGATTCAGGGAACGATGGATGAAGCTACGGCCGACCTGCCGGCACGCACCAAATCCTGGGCATGAAACCAGTCTTCTTCGGGCGATCCTTCGGGGCGGCCACGCTCCATCCAGAGATGATAGGCTAACTGCGCGATCTCCTGCTGATCTGCTGCCTTGGCGACAGTCAGATCTTCAGATATATCGGCTTGAGCAATGCTGTTCTGGACGGACTGTTTGCGCATACCCGAACCGATGCATGGGTTTCGCGACCGGATTTAATTTTTATGTGAGCGCGGCTACTCGCGATCCATCATTCTCGAGTACAGCACGACCGTCGATCGAGCTCCCGCCCGGTACACACCGCCCTGGCTCACGGGCGCCGTTTGCCAGGGGACGATGTCGTCAGGCGACGGCAGCCATGTGTCAATCCACCGCCGCCACGGTCCGCCCTTGGCTGGCGGAAGTTCGAAGTCCAGCGGCTGCCAATACGCGTTCCAAATGATGTAGACCTGCAATTGATTTCGGCGAAGTTCGGCTTCGAAGGCGAGGCTGTGGGAGCTACTTCCCCAGTCCGGGTGGCCAATCCGTGTGCCGTGCCAGGTCTTGGCCGCCTGGGCCAAGAGTTGGTTCAGGCTCGTCCGCTGCTCCTCGGGATCGATGTCGCGCAAAAGCCGTCGCGCGATCAACAGGCGTACGAAGCGCTGAATGTCCGGGTGCCTGTCGAGCAATGTCCAATCGAACCAGGTCGTTTCGTCATCCAGAGTATAAGGATTGTTATTGCCGCGCTGCGTCCGCCGGACCTCGTCTCCCATCAGGAGCATAGGTACCCCGAGTGAAAGCAACGTCACCGTAAGAAAGTTCTTCACCTGACGGTTTCGTAGAAGCTCGATACCCGGGTCGTCCGTCTCGCCTTCCACGCCGCAGTTCCAGCTCAGATTGTGTCCGGTTCCGTCCCGCCAGTGCTCGCCATTGGCTTCGTTGTGTTTGTCATTGTAGGACACGAGATCGTTCAGCGTGAAACCATCGTGGCAGGTGACGAAATTTACGGACTGTTCCGCCTCGCGCTCTTCGTGGCCGTAGATGGACGGGCTGCCGAGGAACCGGTCGGCCAATTTGCCCACGGTATCCGGATCGCCGCGCAGGAACCCACGCACATCATCACGAAAGCGTCCGTTCCATTCCTTCCAACTGTCACCGATGAACGAGCCCACCTGGTAGAGGCCGGCGGCATCCCACGCTTCGGCGATGATCTTCACGCCGGAGAGGACCGGATCGGTTTCAATGTCCCAGAGTACAGGCGGACAGGCCATCACGTGGCCGGCGGAATCGCGCGAGAGGATCGACGCCAGGTCGAAACGAAAGCCGTCCACGTGCATCTGCTCCACCCAGTAGCGCAGGCTGTCCACGATCATGCGCCGCACCACCGGCTGGTTCGCGTTGAGCGTGTTTCCCGTGCCGCTGTAATTGGCGTACCGCGACCGGTCCGCCTCCAACATGTAATACTCGGAATTCTCCAGGCCTCGATAACAAAGGGTGGGCCCGCCTTCGCCGCCCTCGCCGGTATGGTTGTAAATCACGTCTAGAATCACTTCGAGCCCGGCCTTGTGCAGCGCCTTCGCCATGTCGCGGAATTCGTCCACCGGCCCCACCGCATCCTGCCGCGAGCTGTAGCCCTGGTGCGGCGCGAAGAACGACACGGGGGCATAGCCCCAGTAGTTGAGGCGCCCTGCCGGACAGTCTTGAGCATCGAAGTGAAACACCGGCATCAGTTCAACGGCCGTAACTCCCAGCTCAACCAGATAGGGGATCTTTTCGATGAGGCCGGCATACGTGCCTCGCTTCGCCGGACTTACGCAGGAGCTGGGGTGCCGCGTAAACCCGCGCACATGCATTTCATAAATAATGCTGCGCGACGATGGCCGGTGAAGCGGCGTACGCCCTCCCAATCGTACGCGAAAGGATCGATCACCACGCTCTTCATGGTGAGCGCCGCGTTGTCGCCTTCTGTTTGCGCAGCTTCGCGGCTATAGTTGCGCGGAGTCACCACGCCGCGGCCATACGGGTCGAGCAGGACTTTGGAGGGATCAAAACGCTTTCCTTCTGCCGGCGCATTCGGTCCATGAACACGATAACCGTAGATTTGGCCGGCCTCCACGCCCTCTACGAACGTGTGCCAATAGTGATAAGTACGGCTGGTGCAGGGATCGATGTGGATCGTGCGCGCCGGTGCGGCGTCGTCCGCGTAATCGAACAGGAGCAGCTCGATCCAGGAAGCGCTGCGGGAGAAGATGCTGAAGTTAACGCCGCCTTCGAGAACCGTGGCACCCAAAGGCGAACTGGAACCCGCTCGTTCGCGTGGGTGAGTTACCGGCCGGTACATTCGCATCGCCATAGTGATTCGGCCGGCTCGCTCGGAGGAGGCGAACCGGCCGCGTCCGTGGTCGCGCAGATGCGCTCCGGAAAGCGAGCAAGAACCGCTTCCCGGTTACCAGCAGACCTCGTTGAACTGCCCTAGACTGCAAGTTCTATTGACCCAGACAAGCGTCTACGTCAGTGCGATGCTTTTAATTTTTCCCAGCCGGTTGAGCGGCCGGTGTCGAAATACCATGCGTCGCCGCTGCGCACGATCGGAATCGGCAGCGGCCATTCGTGCTCTCCCGTGAGCAGTGTGACTGCCGAGGTGCGACCACGGCATGCGGCCAACCTCATCTTTCGCGAAGCCTGATTGGCGAAATCACGCCGAATCCGGCGATCGCCGACAGAGCCAGGCGAGAGGAAGGACTCCGCCGATGGTCCCAGAATCTCGGCGAGCACTTTTTCGTCATCTGCTCTGGCGGCACTGACCAACGCCCGGGCCGCCGCGTCGGCCGACGGAAAAGCGCGGCCGTGGCGAACCGAATCCCGATTCAATACCACGGCAAGCAGGATACATGCCACCGCCAAACCAGCCATCTCGATGCGTAACATAACCGTCGCACTCAGTAAGCAACGATAGATCCGGACCCTTCAGGGATTCACTATATGAGCGGGCGAGGGGTTACCTCGACGTTCACCTTCGAAATTAGATCCGGCTGATTCTACACCCATCCATTGCAAGCAGAGGGAAATAGAGCGTCTCGGCGGCGGAGAGGAGAAATGGAAGGACGTTTTATATGCCGGAATCGTTGTTTTCGTCGCTACTGCATAGTCTGGACAAAAGCAATATTTCTCAAATCGCAAGTTCGCTGGGTGAGTCGGAACGGGGCATCTTCCGAGGAATGGAATCGTCAATTGCTTCGGTTCTCGGTGCCATATCAAGCAAAGCGGAGGATCCGAATGCACTCCGCAGCCTGCTCGACATGACGCCGGAAACCGCCGGAGAGATATCGTGGCCGCGGCTGATTGCAGGTCTCTCCACGCCGGGCGCTTCCTGGATCGTCAAAGGAAAGAACATGCTCGCGAGCGTGTTCGGATCGAACAGCAATGCCGTTGCCTCTGCGATCAGTAGAGAATGCGCCGTAGGTGAGGGCACGTCAACCGCGCTGCTGTCGATGGCTGCGCCGATGGTCCTGCGTTTCTTGGGGAGGCGAGTGCTCGATGAAGGCTGGACCATGAGCAGCCTGGGCCACGTGCTCCAACGGGAAAGCACCACCATCCGCGGTGCTCTTCCGGCCGGTGTCAGTGATCTCTTCTGGCCGCGTGCAGCGTCGGCCGCCGCATCGCCCGTGATTGCTCAATCGGTGCAACCCGAGAGAAGCGCTGCGCCCTGGCTCGGCGCGCTCGGACTGACTGCGCTCGCACTTGGCGCTTTCTGGCTCCTGAATCACTGGAGAACGCCGGAGATGCCAGTCGGATCCGCTGTAACCGGCGAAGCCAGCCGAGCGGTGACGGACGCCACCGATTTTGTGAAACGAAAGGCGCCCGATAGTCTCAACCTCAATTTGCCCCAGGACGGAGCCGAATACCGGTTACTACGCGTTATTCGAGGTGACCGGACCGGCGGGTGGCTAATCTTCGACGGCCTGACGTTCGGTCCGGGCTCGGCGACGCTCAAGCCAGGCTCGTCCCCGCAACTAGACAAGATCGCCGCCATTCTCAAAGCGTATCCCAATACCAAAATCTCGATCGCCGGATTTACGGATAACGCCGGGAGCGCAGAGAGCAATATGGCACTTTCCCGGGCCCGCGCGAAAGCGGTACGGGACGCACTGGTTTCCAGAGGCATCCCAGAGGATCACCTGATAACGCAGGGATACGGTGAGGACCACGCTCTGGCGAGCAACGAAACCGCAGTCGGCCGGGCTCAGAACCGCCGTGTTTCCTTGGAGGTTACACAACGGTGAATACGAGCCCAGACTCGAGAGGCTAAGAGGAAGCTTATGACTTACGAAAAGATCGTGACCCTTTTTGACAATATGCAGCATGCGCAAGCAGCCATGCGGAATCTGGAAGAAGCCGGCTTTTCGCCTGGTGAAATCAGCGCCATCCACAAAAAGACACTCACTTTAGGCGCCGAAAAACTCGTTGAGCCTGGCTTGTGGCGGCGTCTTTTCGGGCGGGACATCCAGCACTACGAGGCGCTCGTCTACGGCCGCGCGATCGAGAACGGCGGTGTCGTGCTCACGGTTCGCGTACCCGAAACTGAAGTCGCCAGGGCCACTAGCATATTGAATGCTCACGAATCGGTGGATCTGCGGAAACGGGCGATGCAGGAAGGACTGATCTCCGGCGTCACAGCTACTGCTCCGCCGCCACCACCCGTCGCGACCATGGCCGCGGGCCGCACTTTCCCCAACGAGGAGGTGCTGCGTCTCGCGGAGGAGCAGTTCGATCTCGGCAAGCGCGTGATTCAGGACGGCACCACACGCGTCCGCCGGTTCGTCGTTGAGACCCCTGTGGAAGCCCAGGTCAACCTGCACGAAGAACATACCCGGGTGATCCATCGGGCGAGCACCAATCCCACGGTCGGCGACGTGGACTGGACGGAACGAACCATTGAAGTCGCCGAATCCATTGAAGAGCCGGTGGTGACGAAATCCGTTCACATTGCCGAGGAAATCGTCATTCGCAAAGAAGCGACCGATACCGTGAAGACTGTGCGCGACAAGGTCCGGCGGCAACAGGTGGAGGTCGAGAAGATACCCAACGAGATGACTGCGAAGAAGCGGTGAACGTAGCGTCCCAACCTCGGCGGGCTTGTTCGAGCAGGCCCGCCCGTTTTTTTGTCTGCCAGAAGTTTTCTCCCCGCACCTTGCCCCGCCGCTCTGCCCCATCGCCCCAAAAAATGGAGTGGTTTCCGGTTTGCCTCATCGGGTGTATCAGAAGGCACAGAGGTTCTCGCAATCCATCGATGAGGTTCGGAAGATGATCACAACGCAAACCGAATTTTCATTCCGCGTGGTGCCGGCTTCGCTGAGGACGGCTCGGGCGGAACAACAGCCAAGCGATAGAGCGATCGGTGCAGACCTTTCTCGAGTGTTGATGGTCGAGCCGGGCTCCCGTCCGTCGCTGGCGGACCTCGATCCTGCTTTTTGCGGCGAGGTCAAAAGCTTTGAGCAGGCAATGCCGCTGCTGCAGACCGAATTGCAGAAGCTCAACCGCCTGCAGTTTCTGATGCACGCCGAGGGCAAGCACTCCCTTCTGATCGTTTTGCAAGGGATGGATGCCGCGGGGAAAGACGGCGTGGTCCGGCACATCCTGAGCGGAGCCAATCCTGCCGGATGCCGCGTGGTGGCTTTCAAACGCCCCTCGCCGCCGGAGACGAGCCACGACTTCCTGTGGCGCGTCCATCCGCACGTGCCTGCCCGAGGAGAGATGGTGGTCTTCAATCGCTCGCATTACGAGGATGTCCTGGTCACCCGCGTTCACCATCTGGTGCCACCGGGCGTGTGGTCGAAGCGGTATCGCCTGATCAACGATTTCGAAAACCTGCTTGCGACAGGCAATGACACTACCGTGCTCAAATTTTTCCTGCATATCTCGAAGGAAGAGCAGTTAGCGCGCTTTAAACGCCGGCTGGACGATCCACGGCTGCGCTGCAAAATCAGCGAGGCCGACTATCAGGAGCGCGAGCACTGGGATGAATATGCTGCCGCTTTTGAGGAGATGCTGTACCGCACCAGCACCTGGCACGCTCCCTGGTTCATCGTGCCCTCCAACAACAAATGGTTCCGGGATCTGGCAATCTCGCAGATCATCAGCCGCACCCTCGAAGATCTCGACATGAGAATTCCGGAGCCTGCCGTCGATCTGCTGTACATCCGCCGCCGCTATCACGCGGCCGAGAAGGATGGCGGACGGGAGCCGGGCAGTCTTGTCGTCACCCCAAAAAAAGCAGCCTAGTTCGCCGTTTGATGTCCATAAGTAACGTGATGGGTGGGGTAAAACGGGGATCCGGCGGCTTACATCCGTAAGCCCGTCGCCTTTCCACAAATGTCCTGTATTCCGGGCGCGGTGCACCTGGTCAGAGGGAGATGTGTCGTGTGTCCTCATTTGGATGGCTATGGAAATCTTGAAACCTGGAGCTTGGCCGACTGTCTGCGGGTGCTGAACAGGCGCAAGGCCACTCTGCTCGGGCTCACCTGCCTGGGGATTCTGCTGGCGTTGCTGCTGAGCACGCTCCAGACTCCGGTCTACCGAGCCACTGCCGTTCTGGAAATCCAGGCCTTCAACGAAAGTTTCCTTGATCTCCGCGATATTTATCCCACTACCTCACCGGCGGGCGAGGCTGCCATTTACATTCAGACGCAAGCCGAAACGCTCCAGAGTGACGCACTACTGCAACAGGTTGCCTCCAAGCTGCAGCTGGAGCGGTATCCGGAGTATCGGGATGGGCGGGGTGTGATTCCTCGTCTGCGCCAGAATATCCGCATTGTTCCGGTGCGGAACAGCCGCATCATCCAGATTCTTTGTGACGCACGCAGCGGCGCGCTAGCCGCTGATATCGCCAACAATCTTGCGCAGAGCTTCGCAGAGCAGAGCGTTCAGAATCGCCAGAATACCGCGCGGCAGACTTACGAGGCGCTGCTGCCGCAGTTGGAGGATCTACGGCGCATCATGCCCGGGGCTAAAGTGTCCACGGTCGCACCAGGTTCTGCCACGGATGTGAACCGCCGTATCTACGACTCGATGATGCAACAGGCTTATCACGCCTGGGTCGCCACCCGTCTGCCGGCTTCGAACATCCGGCTGGTGGCGCCGGCCGAGGCACCTTCCGAGCCGCATCGGCCTAATTGGACGTTGAATCTCGCGATCGGGACGGCCGGTGGCTTGTTGCTGGCCATCGGCTCAGTCATGCTGCAGGAACAGCACCGGGCTGTACTCAGCGTGCCCGGCGAGGCGGCAACTTATCTCGAATTGCCGGAGCTGGGCGCTATTCCGCAGGCGAGCCGGTGGACTCCGTTCGGCATCTTCGTACCGGGCCGTGCCGGCCGCAGAGTTCGCATCGAGAGAGCCGCGCTCGATCAAAGCGGCGGTCTGTCGGAATCGTTCCGCGCCACCGTCGCATCCATTGTTTCCGCCGGCCGCAACGGCTCGTCTGCACGGGTGATCGTGGTTACCAGTTCGCAGGCAACCGAAGGCAAGACCACGATCGTCAGCAACCTCGGTATTGCGCTTGCCGCTATCAGTCGTAAGGTACTGCTGATCGACGGCGACATGCGGCGTCCCCGGCTGCACAAGCTCTTCGACGAAGCCAACAGCTGGGGCTTGAGCGATCTTCTGCTCGAGAAGAACGCAGTTGATGAGTTGCCTCTGGACGTACTGGCCAAAAAGACGCAGGTTCCACACGTTTACCTGTTACCCAGCGGTGCTTCGACGGATAACATCTTCGGTCTCCTCTATTCGGGAAGAATGTCGCGCCTGCTGCCGCTCTTCCGTAAGGAGTTCGATTACGTTCTGGTGGACGCACCGCCGTGCCTGGAATTTGCTGACGCCAGAATCATGGCCCGCTATGCGGAGGAACTGCTGCTGGTGGTTCGCGCTAACCATACGGACCGGCGAATAGTCCAGGCAGCGGTGCAGCGGCTTCGTCTGGACGGCATTCCGCTGCTGGGCCTGGTTCTCAATCGCTGGGATCCCCGGTCCGGTGATGCTTATCGCTATCAGGCGACCCGACCGCTGATCCGGCAGGGAATCTCATGAGCGCGGGAGAAATTGTAGTTGCGGCGGGTGCGCCGGCTATGCCCGCGTTGTCCTTGCGTTCGAACTTCGCCTGGGCGGTCGCCGGAAATACCGTCTATGCCGTCTGCCAGTGGGGCATGATCGTAGCGCTGGCCAAGTTCGGAAGCTCGCTGATGATCGGCCAATTCTCCCTTGGCTTGGCTATCGTAACGCCAGTATTGATGCTGACGAATCTCGATTTGCGCGCGGTGCAGGCCACCGATTCGCGCCGTCAGTATCTGTTTAGAGAATATCTGCGCCTGCGGCTGTTTTCGACGCTAACCGGCCTCGCCGCAATCGGCGCAATCGTGTGGATCGGGCGGTATGAGCATCGCACCGCAGCCGTCGTCCTGGCCGTCGCGCTCGCTAAGGCAGTCGAAACCCTGAGCGATATTCATTATGGCCTTTTCCAGTTGAACGATCGTTTGAACCAGACCGGCCGATCCATGATGCTTCGCGGCCTGTTATCGGTGACAGCCTTGACGGCGGGCCTCTACCTCCTGCACGACGTTTTCTGGGGATGCATGTCCGTAGCGCTGGCCTGGGTGGCCGTTCTAATTTGCTTCGACGCCCCCTGCGGACGCCGGCTGGTAAGCTACACCGAGCGGGCCGGCCCCAGCGAGCGCACCGGACTTTTGCGCCAGGTCCGTCTGCTCTTCGTGGCCCTGCCGCTGGGCATCGTCACCACTGTCGCGTCCCTGAATCTGCACATGCCGCGCTATTTTGTGCAGGCGCGAATGGGAGAGCGTCAACTCGGGATCTTCTCCGCCATGGCATATGCCACAGTGTCTTTGACCCTGGTGGGTGATTCGCTCGGCAACTCCGCCATTCCGAAATTGTCTCGCTTATTCGCCGCGGGTCAATTTGCCGAATATCGCGCGTTGATCTGGCGCTTGCTGAGCCTGGGCGTCGCGATCGGTTCCCTAGCTCTGGCGCTGGCCCGGGCTTTCGGCTCTTCGCTGCTTACGGATTTCTACAACACAGAATACGCCGCGTACGCCGGCGTGTTCACGCTACTGATGGCGGCCGCTGCGATTCATTTCATCGCATCCATGCTGACCGCCGGCATCACCTCGGCCCGCCGGTTCCGCATTCAGGTTCCGCTGTACGTTCTGACGGCTGCGGCTACGGCGTGGGGATGCGCCCGATGGGTGCCCTCCATGGGTTTGGCCGGCGCCGCTCTCGGCGTGATCTGCGGAGCCGTGGTTCGACTGTCATCGGCGGCCGTGATTCTTCGCCGATCGACTATTCCAGTGAGGCGACAGTCATGACTGGAATCTTGACCGCCTTGGTCATGGCGTACGCCGCTCTGCTGCCTTACCAGTTTGAGGTTAGCAGCGCGATGAACTTCGCGGTCGCCGATTGCGTGCTGGTGCTCGTTCTCCTGCTGGCTGCCGGCCAGCTGAAGTACATACGGCAGAACTGGACGGGGTGGCATTTCGGAGTCGCGCTCGTCTTCGCCATGGGATCGCTGGTGGCCGCGATGCGATTCGGCAAGCTCGAAACCTACGAACTGCTGAACAAGGATGCGGGGCTGATTTTGCCGTTCCTGAGTTATGTCGCAGTAACCTCGGCCATCGTCGATTGGCCACAGATCCGCCGCGTCCTGCGTGCATTCGCCTGGAGCGTCGTGCTGCAGAACGTCGTGGGCGTTGCGGCTTTTCTCGCCGCGTATTTTTACGGTGTGCGCAATCCCTTTGCCCGATACGGCGGACTCCGGCTATCCGGAATGCTGCTCGACCCGAACGCCTACGGCGGGCTCGTCGTCATGGCGCTGGTGATTGTCGAAAGCGCGTCCTGGGGACCTGACCCGTTACTCCGTGCGAAAGCGCTCTGGTTCGCCCGGCTGACGCTGGTGCTTGGAATCCTGTTCACGTTTTCCCGCTCGGCCTGGGTGGCTCTGATGCTGGCGCTCGGCCTCTTCTGCATCCTGCGCTGTTGGGTGGCCGGCCGCCTGATCTTCGCGGGATTGCTTGCCGCGCCTTGTCTGCTGCTGATCATGGGCCAGCGCTTTGTACCCGTTTTCGAAACCATGGCCAGCCGTCCGCAACAGGTGCAGGGCCGGTTCGACTTGATCCATGATGCCTACGCTTCGTTTTCGCAGCATCCAATTTTCGGCGGCGGGATCGGCAGCTTTCGTCTGAGCGAAGGCGAAATTGCGCATAACAGCGCCATGTGGTTCCTGGCCGATTTTGGCATCGTCGGGTTCGTCGTTTTTTTGGGTTTCCTGACCTGGTTTTTCGCGAAAGGATGGTTCGCATACCGGTTTGCACCCGCGAAGGAGCAGCCGGTCTGCCTGGCTCTGCTTCTCGGGCATGCGGCTATGTTCGACCTGGCTATGGGAATTGAGGCTTTTTATCAAAGGCACTGGTGGCTGCTGTTTGGGCTGATTGCTTCGGCATACTCGCTTTCGTTTCGGGGTGTCCGTAATCTGTCCCAGCCTTCTTGAGGATTGCGCATGTTCGCACAACCGGGAACCAACAAGATGAGAGTCCTGCACATCGTCGGCGATTCGCGCTTCGGCGGAATCGCCAGGATCATTCTCGGCCTCGGACGCACCGCGCGCATGGATGGCTGGGAGGTGGATGTTCTGACGACGGATGCGGAGGTGCAGGATATGTTGCGGAACGAATCGCTGGGCATCGTCAATCTGGACTGCATTCGTCGCCGCATCCGGCCGTTCTGGGATCTCGCCGGTCTGTTTCGCCTCCGCAGTTACTTGCGCCGCCATCACTACGGAATCGTCCACACCCACACTTCCAAGGGGGGCTTCATCGGAAGATTGGCAGCCTGGCTGGCCGGAGTCCCGGTCATCGTCCACACGGTGCACGGCTTCGCCTTTCACGAGCAGAGTCCCGCGCCTGTGCGGATCATCTGTACCGTACTGGAACGGATGGCGGCGCGATGGTGTCACCGCATTGTATCCGTCAGCGAGTTTCACCAGCGCTGGGCCGTCGAGCTGAATATCTGCTCGCCTATGCATATCCAGGCGATTCCGAACGGAATTGCGCCACTGGGACGCAGCGATCGCGCTGAACTCACGGCGTTGCGGCGCGACCTGGGCGTAGACGACAGCGATCTCTTGATCCTTTGCCCGGTTCGCCTAGCTCCCGACAAAGGTCTGACATACCTCATCGAGGCCGCCGCGATCCTCCCTCGCAATGGTCCACGGTACCGCGTGGCCATCGCCGGCGAGGGTCCCGTCCGCGACAGCCTGGAGCGCTTGGCGCGGGAACGAGGTGTGACCGACACCGTCCGATTTCTCGGATTTCGCCAGGATGTCGGTGACCTGCTGGCCGCCTCTGACATGGTGGTACTGCCCAGCCTGCGCGAGGGTCTTTCGATCTCGCTGCTCGAAGCGATGGCGGCGGGCAAGCCCATCATAGCCTCCAGTATTGGCAGTCATCGGGAGGTCGCCTCGCAGGCCGAGATGGCAAAGCTGGTTCCGCCCGCCGACGCCGCAGCGCTCGCCAAAGCCATTCAGCAATTAGCCGGCGATCCGGAACTGATGGCCCACATGGCTGCATCCGCGCGCTCCTTATTCGACGCGCGCTACACGGAGGACCGCATGTTGAACGCTTACCGGCAAATGTATCTCGGCCTCCTCGAACGCGAACTTCCCGTTCGCCCCACGCCCATCACTCGCGGCTCGTCCGTCATCCGCCGCGCGCGGCCCGAGGATCTCTCCGCGATAGTCATTATTCATCAGCAGGCCTTCCGTCATCACTTCCTCACCCGGCTCGGGGCTCCCTTTCTGCGACTCTATTACGAACTCGTTTACAGCTATAACTCCGGAATCCTACTGGTCAGCGAAGATCACGGCGTTGTGAATGGCTTCGTCTGCGGATTTGCCAATCCGGCTGCCTTTTATCGGCTGATGTGGCGTCACCGCCGGACGTTTGTGTTGCCCGCGCTCGCGGCGCTCGTACGGCATCCGTCATTGGCCGCGAACATGATGGATGGGGTTCGCCGGATCCAGAGTTCGGCTCTCGATGCGCCGCCGGAAGCTTGTGAGCTCTCGTCTATAGCTGTAACGCCCGCGGCATCCGGCAATGGGGTTGGCAGGCGGCTGCTGCGAACGTTCCTGGAGCAGTCGTGGCCCAGGCAGGTCCGCTGCGTTTATCTCACCACCGATGCCGAGGGCAACGACCCGGCCAATGCGCTCTATCGTGCCGTCGGCTTCCAGCATTGCCGCCGTTTTCTCCAACGGCGGGGCCGGTGGATGAACGAATACGTATTTCGCCGCGCACAAGCCGGCGGTCCGCTGGAGACGAGGTCATGAACACCGCCAATACAGTCCGGCGACTCGCGGACATCTCGGTGTCAACCGCGGGGATCTTGGTATTGTCGCCGCTCCTGATGGCAGTGGCCGTCGCGATCGCGTTATGCGACGGCAGGCCCGTGCTCTTCAGCCAGCTGAGAGTTGGCCGGGGTGGAAAGCGATTTCGCATCTGGAAGTTCCGCACCATGCGTGCCGAATCGTCGGGCAAACTCATCACGGCCGCCGGGGATAGCCGCGTCACCACGATCGGAGCTCGTTTGCGGCGCTTCAAACTGGATGAGTTGCCGCAGCTCTTCAACGTGCTGCGCGGGGACATGAGCCTGATCGGGCCGCGGCCCGAAATGCCCGAATACGTAAATACCGCGTCACCTGTCTGGAAGACGATTCTCGAAGTCAGGCCCGGCATAACGGACGTGGCCACGGTGATGTATCGGGACGAAGAGGCGTTGCTAGCGGCTTCGGTCAACATTGAAAAGACGTACCGCGAGTCTATTCTGCCAGCGAAACTGCGACTGAATCTGATGTATCTGCACACGCGATCGCTGGCCCGCGATCTGAAGTTGATCTGGTTAAGCATTCGCTACAGCGTGGTGCCTGCTGGATTCGATGCGGCTTTGATCCGAAAAGCATTTCACACGGAAATCCACAATGACGAACACTTTCATTTCCTTTCATCAGCCGTCAATCGGTGAAGAGGAGATCGCCGAAGTCGTAGATACGCTGCGCTGCGGATGGCTGACCACGGGACCGCGAACCGCACGGTTCGAGGAGGAATTCGCTACGTACCTGGGCGCGCCGCATGCCGTAGCCGTCAACTCGGCGACGGCTGCGCTACACCTGGCGCTACTCAGCCTCGGGATCGGTGCCGGCGACGAAGTCATCACCTCCCCGATGACCTTCTGCGCGACCGTGCAGGCCATCCTGCACGTGGGCGCCGAGCCGGTTCTGGCTGACATCGGTTCGGACGGTAATATCGCACCCGAACAAATAGCAGCGCGCATCTCGCCGCGCACTAGGGCGATCATCCCCGTTCACATCGGCGGCTTGCCATGCCACATGCGCGAGATCCACCAACTGGCTCATGCGCACAACTTGTCGGTGATCGAGGATGCGGCGCACGCAGCAGGGGCGTCCTGTGACGGGCATCCGATCGGATCGGCGCCGACCGATGGTTCGCCGTGCAGCGATGCAGCGGCATTTAGCTTCTACGCCACCAAGAACATGACCACCGGAGAAGGCGGGATGCTCACGACGGCGCGCGCCGGCGTGGCGGAAACGGTGCGCATGCTGTCGCTGCATGGCGCCACTCACGATGCCTGGGACCGGTACACGGAGCACGGAGGTTGGCACTACGATATCGTCGCCCACGGTTTCAAGTACAACCTGAGCGACATCCATGCCGCGATCGGCATCCATCAGCTTCGGAAGCTCGAAACATTCGTGCGCCGGCGCACGGAACAGGCCGGACACTACGATCAAGAACTCGGCGGGTGCGATTGTCTTGAACTACCACCTACCAGGGTGGGCTGCCGTCATGCATGGCACCTTTACATCCCTCGTCTTAATCTGGCGCGCCTGCGCATCGATCGCGACGAGTTCATCCGCTTGCTGCGGCAGAGGAAAATCGGCTCCAGCGTGCACTTCATTCCAATCCAGTTTCATTCCTTCTTCGCAAAGCTGCCGCTCGCCGCAAATCCCTGCCCGCGCACGTTGGCTCTCTATCCGCGCATCGTCTCTCTGCCGCTGTATCCCGGGCTCACGGACGAGCAGATCCACCACGTCGCGCGATCTGTCCGCGAGATTCTCGAAGCTGCCCGAAAACCTCGATTCGTGCCCGCCGGTGCGACATCGGCGCGGGTAGCGCCCTGAGGAAACCTTATGAGCGCCCGTCATCCCGAAGTCTGGTTGGAGCGTCTGTGCCAGTTGAGCGCTATAGGCATCGCGCTGGCCGCCGCCTTCCAGCTTCGTTTCGATTTCAACGTTCCGGTCACTGCCGCGGCGGCATTTCGCAAAGGGCTGCCGCTGGCGTTGTTGATTAAGCTGCCGGTCTTCGATTGGGCCGGATTCTACCGGGGTCTACGCCGGTTCGTCAGCATGCCGGATCTGTATCGTGTGCTGCTGGGCAATGCGATCGGGTCGGTCCTGTTTGCCGCGGTAGCGATGCCGTGGTTGGGCCGGGAGATGCCCGGCTCAATCTTTATAGTCGATGGCTTTTTGTGCTTCCTGGCGACGGCATTCGTGCGCTTCTCCACCCGAATTCGAAATGAAGCGTTTCGTCCGCATTCCGTGCAGGGGCGGACCGGCATCCTGATCTACGGAGCGGGAACCGCGGGCGCCGAACTCGTGCGCGAGATCCACTCCAACCACTGCACTCAATACATCGTCAAAGGCTTCCTCGACGACGACCCCCTGAAACAGGGCGCCGTAATCCTCGGCGTGCCCGTGCTTGGAACCGGACGCGATGCGGTGGCCATCGTGCAGCGCCTCAACCGGCGGCGTGCCGCGGTGGAAGAGATCATCATTGCAATGCGCTCCGCTACTGGCCCACAAATGCGAGAAATCTTGGCCAACTGCCGCGCTGCGCGGATTCCATGCAAGACGGTCCCAGGCATCGACGAGCTATTAAGCGGAGCTATTCTCACCGCGCAAGTGCGCAATCTGTCGGTTCACGATCTGCTCGGGCGCCAGATGGTGAACCTCGACGACACACCCGTCCGCACCTTCATTCACGGCAAATCGGTGCTGGTCACTGGCGGGGCGGGATCCATCGGCTCCGAAATCTGCCGTCAGGTGGCGCGTTTCGAGCCGTCCTGTCTATTGGTGTTCGATCAGGCGGAGAGCGATTTGTTCCGAATTGAAAATGAGCTTCGCGAAAAGTACCCAGACGTGGAGATAGTAGCCACACTGGGAGACATTCGCGATAGGGGCCGTTTGCCGGAGATCCTGGATCGCCATCGCGTCGAGCATGTGTTTCACGCTGCCGCCTACAAACACGTGCCCATGATGGAAGCCCACGTCTTCGAAGCCGTGCGCAACAACATTCTCGGCACATGGAACCTGGTCCGGGCCGTGCGCCGCGGCGGCGTCGGCAGCCTGCTCATGATTTCTTCGGACAAGGCTGTCAATCCCATCTGCGTAATGGGTGCCACCAAACGCGTCTGCGAGCGGATCATCGGCGCCCAATACATGGCCGCTTCCGGAGCGCAATGTGCATCGGTCCGCTTCGGGAATGTGCTCGGCAGCAATGGGAGCGTGGTCCCCATATTTCAGGCACAAATCGCCGCGGGCGGTCCGATCAAGGTGACTCACCCGCACGCCCGCCGCTACTTCATGACCATATCCGAAGCCGTGTCGCTCTCGCTGCAGGCGTCCACCAGAAGTGAAGGTTCGGGAATCTTCGTTCTGGACATGGGCGAGCCGATTCGGATTGTGGATTTGGCGGAGAACATGATTCGACTGGCCGGCATGATCCCCTACCAAGACATCGATATTCAGTTCACGGGTCTGCGTCCGGGCGAGAAGCTCACCGAAGAGCTTCACGCCGACGCGACAGGGCTCCTGCCCACAGAACTCGAAAAGATGCGCGTAATCCGGGAACAGCCGTTGCCCTGGGATGTGATTCCAGAGTGGATTGGCGCGCTCGAAGAGTTACTGGCTTCGCGCCGCGAGCAGGAAGTCCTGGCGCATATCCGCCGTTTGGTGCCTGAGTATAGCCCAGCTACCCGCAATGGCCTGGTGCTTTCTGAAAGATAGTATGAGCGGACTGTTCGAGTGCGGCGTGGTGATGGTGTCGATCGACACCGAGATGCTCTGGGGTTACCTGGACATGCTCGACGAAGCGAGGTTCGAAGCCCGCTATCCGAATTCGCCCGAAACTCACACCAAGCTGCTGCGGCGGCTGACCGATGCCGGTGTGAGCGCGACATGGTTCGTGGTGGGCGCACTGGCGATTCCCGAAAGCACGCGATTGCTGCACTGCCGGCCCTTTCTGGAGCGACTGCGCGACGCCTGGCCGGCGCAGGAGATCGGGCTTCACGGCGGCCTCACGCATCTGATCTGGGGCGACATCCGCAGTTCGCGTCAGTCTATGCGCGGCGAACTCTGTACTGGGATCGACGTTCTTTCGGATCTGTGCGAACCGCCGGTGTCGTTCTCCTTTCCGCGCAATATCGAGGCCTATTACGAACTGCTGCCCCAGCACGGAATCCGATGTTTTCGAGGTCGGCCGCCGTCGCTTGCGTGGCGGCTCGGGCGCACGCTGCCGGGCGCTATGCTCCGCTGCCTGGACGAGGTACGGTGTGCCCCGCCGCCTGTGGTCTGGCCGCAACAGGGTATCGGTCAGCTCTGGCGCATCCCGGCCTCGATGTTTCTATACCCGCTCGGCACGGCGCGCGTGCGGCTGATCGGACTCCGCTCCCGGGTGGCGCGCTTCAGCCGGGGCATCAAAGCGGCGGCCCGCCGGCGCGGCATATTTCACTTCTGCTTTCATCCGGAGAATCTCGCCGAGTCTCCGCACGGCTTCCATCTGCTGGACGACATGCTCGAAAAGCTGATCGAAGCGCGGCGGCGCGGCGACGTAGAAGTATTGACTATGCGTGACGTGCTCGCGCGCGTCGAAAGGCAACCATCCTATGTTTGGCCATAATAGAACTCATATCTATCTAAGAGAAATCGGGGTTGTGGATCTACCGCCCCTCACCAGTCCTTTCGATCCGGGGTATGATCCTTTGACCCTGGAAAGCCACCTCGAGCAGAGCTCGCACTTGGTCGCGATTCTGAAGGTCTCTATGGCCTGCTGGCTGATCGCGAACGAGGAAGCAACGCGGCGCAAGGTAGCGGCTGCACACCATTACAGCGTTCCGACCGTCACGGGAGGCGGACCGTTTGAGATCGCGGTCGCGCAGGATCGCCTGCTGGAGTACCTGGACCTTTGCGCCGACATCGGATTTACGCGGATCGAGTGCGGCGAAGGATTTACTGACCTGCACATCAGTGCGCGCGACATAGTCTCACTGGCCGAGCAGCGCGGACTGGAAGTGCAGTTCGAGCTTGGGAAGAAGCATAGCGGCGCCTTCCGGTCGAGTACGGTGGATGAATTGATCGAACAGGGCCGCCGATGGCTGGATGCAGGCGCTCGCGAACTGGTGGTGGAAGCCCGCGAAAGTGCAGCCGGCGTCGGGCTCTTCGATGATCACGGCGTATTCAACCGGCTGCTGGCTGACCGGTTCGCGCGCGCGTTCGGGCTGGAGATCCTGAACTACGAAGCGCCGACCAAACCCAGCCAGTTCGCACTGCTCGATCATTTCGGCAGCGGTGTGCGGTTATGCAATGTCAGGCTGGAAGAGTTGCTGCGTGTCGAAATTTACCGGCGCGGGTTGCATTCTGATGCGTTTGCGAAAGAGAAGCTGCGCCCTCGCCTGGAACTGGCCGGCGTTCCCAAGGCGTCTTGAGGAACGATTATGCCTGGATTCGTAATGATCGATTATCTTGCCGAGAGCGTTTCTCGCTACCGGTCCGGCTGGGCGATTGTCGTTGTCGATGTGATTCGGGCCACGACTACAGCCGTCACCGCCGTCTCTACCGGCCGGCGATGCTTCACCGCGCCGAGCGTCGAAGCTGCCCGGACTATTGCGGCCGGCGTGAACCACGCGCTCCTGGCGGGTGAGCACGGCGGCTTGACACCCGATTCGTTCGAAGCCGATAACAGCCCCGCCCATCTGGCCGAACGCTACGATACCCATCGGCCGTTGGTGCTGGTCTCATCGTCGGGCACCCGCGTGATTCATGAGGCGGCAGGATGTGAGGCAGTATACCTGGGGTGTTTCCGCAACCATTCTATCATGGCGTCCTATGTGGCCGGGCGGCACGACCGCGTGGCGATCATCGGCGCGGGCAGCAAAGGCGAATTCCGTGAGGAAGACCAGATCTGCTGCGCCTGGATCGCCGCCGCGCTGATCGCCGAAAAATACACCCCGGCCAGCGCCCAGACGTACCAGATCGTGCGCCGGTGGCGGGCGGCGCCGGCCAGCGCCTGTCTTAGCAGCCGTAGCGTTGATTTTTTGAAACGCACCGGGCGTCTCCGGGATCTGGAGTTCATTCTGGGCCACATTGACGACCTTCCTCAGGTCTTCGAGGTCCGGAACGGAGAGGTCAAACCCATTCAGACGCGGACCAGGACCTATCGCAGGGCCCGGTTGCGCGAGAGTTGTGCGTTATGAAACCGGCGGCAAACAATCCGGTTCCGGTAGTAATTCTGCGCTCCGGACATCACGGCGGCCTGGGAATCGTGCGCAGCCTCGGACGTCTGGGTATCCCGGTGTATACGGTCGAGTCAACACGCTGGGAGCCTGCGTTTTCCTCACGGTATTGCCGTGGACGCTTTCTGGTCGACTTCGAAACCGAATCGTCCGAGGCAGTGACCGGCAGACTACTGGAAATCGCGCATAAACTCGGAAACCGTCCGGTCCTGATTCCAACTACCGATTCGACGTGCGCCTGGCTGGCCGAAAACGGGCGTGCGCTGCGCCTGGATTTTCGCTTTCCCGCGCAAGCAGCGTCCCTGGTGCACAGCCTATGCGACAAACATCGGATGCAGGCGCTGGCCCGACAGCACGGTGTACCCGTCGCCCGATCCGTGTTGCCGCGATCAATGAAGGAAGTCGTGAACTTCCTTGCCGGCGCCGAGTTTCCCGTGATGGTAAAGGAGACGAGCGGTGGCCGTCTTCGCGCCCGGGCCGGTGGGACCAAGTTCCTCGTCCGTTCTTCGCGCGAACTCGTGGATCTCTACACCAAGGCCGGCGATTCCGAAGAACCCAATCTCATCATCCAGGAATACATTCCCGGAGACGACTGGATGTTCAACGGCTACTTCGACGCCGATTGCCGCTGTCTCTTTGGCATGACCGGACGCAAGATTCGTAGATTTCCCGCCAAAACCGGCGTGACCAGCCTGGGCGTTTGCGTCCCCAACGAGACTGTGATCGAGGCGACGGCCGATTTCATGCGCGCTATCGGCTACTGCGGAATTCTGGACATAGGCTTTCGCCGGGACCATCGCGACGGGCAGTACAAGGTTCTGGATGTTAATCCACGCATTGGTTGCACGTTCCGGCTGTTTGCCGACGGGAATGGATTGGACGTCGCTCGCGTCCTATACCTTAACTTGACTGGACAGTCCGTGCCCTCAGCCGAGCCCGCGGACGGCCGTAAGTGGATGGTGGAGGATTTCGATCTCTTCTCCGGAGCTCGCTCCTGGTGGTCCGGCGCCCTCACTTGCAGGGAGTGGATCGGCTCTCTTGCCGGCGTTCGGGAAACCGCCTGTTTTGCGGCCGATGATCCGGTTCCGTTCCTGATGATGGGCCTCACCGATTGCTGTGATCTGTTTCGCTGGATCGCCATCCAGGCGAGTGCCCGTGTGCGGATGAAACGAACCTCATCGTTTCTCCGGTTGGTTTCGCAAAGGAGGTAGTCATGGCGGCCAAAACATTCGTGGAACCTCAAACGCCCGTTCCCTACAAAGACGACGCGGCACATCTCCGTTATCCGGGATGTGTTATGGCCCGGTTTATGGAGATGCGCGGGCGCCGGGTCATCCGGGCGTGCGGGGCGGTCTGGTACGCGGCGCCGGGGGGCTTCCTCATGAGCCTGCCCTACCAAGCCATGATCAATCCGCACCCGGCCGAATTACGCGGGTTGATACGTGAAACCGGTGCGTCCGGGGTTCGCTTCCCTTCCACGCAATGGAGCGGTTTGGAAAGCGGTCTGTACGTGCTACGTCACGGCGTGTACGATGTCGATTCGGTGCATCCGAAGCACAGGCCCCGGGTACGGCGCGGGCAGGAGTGCTACCATGTGCGGCCGGCGACAAAAGCCCAGCTTCTGGCGCAGGGCCGTGCGCTGAACCTGAGTACGATGGCCCGTCAGGGCAGATACGATCCCGAGTTCGGCGAGAAGCGCCGCTGGGAGACGCTGGTGGAGGCCGCCTTCGCCTGCTCGGAAGTATCCTTTCCAGCGGCGTTCGCCGGTTCCAACATGGCGGCGTACATGCTTACCTGCCGCGAACATCGGTGGCTGCATATCCTCTGCCAGATGTCACGGCGGGAGGATCTACATAATTTCCCCAATCACGTCCTGACCTACGCAGTGACGCAGCAGGCAGCCGCTGACGAGTCGCTGGACGCGGTCTGCTATGGTTACATGCCGCTGTTTGCCGCCGGAGGACTCCACGAATATAAGCTGCGCTTCGGGTACGAACTCTTACCCCACCAATCGGCCTTTCAGTTTCACCCGGCGCTCAACACCCTGCTGGCAAATCCGGTGGCGCACGCGGCCGTGCGTTTCGCACGGGTATTGTCACCCGGAAATCAACACCTGGAAACCATCGAATCGGTTTTACGGGGAGCGCGCACCTCGCGCCCGATGGTTACGCCATGCTGACCTCGCGGCGCCATGCCATACCGCGCTTCGCGCTCCCATATTCGAGCGCCGACTTCCATGCCGGATTGTCGGCGGTGCTGCGCACTCTGCCCCCGCCCGATGGCTTCCAACTATTGGGGAACAGCCCGAAGTTCTGGACTAGAAGCGGCCGGCAAGCTCTGCGCCTATTGCTTACCGGTCTTCAGCTCGAGCGCGGTTCGGGAGTAGCTCTGCCGCTGTTCACGGACCCGTCGCTCGTCACCGCCATCGTAGCGGCAGGCCACCGTCCCGTCTTCATCGACGTCGATCCCCAAACCATGACCATGGATCCCCGATCGCTCGATGCCGCGTCCGAACGCTTCTCCGCCGTGGTGATCGTGCATCTGTTCGGGCATCTGGCCGACGTTCCGCGCCTGCTCGCGGCGGCTGGAAATGTTCCGGTGATCGAGGACGCCGCCCATGCACCGCTGAGCTTCCTGAATGGCAGGATGGCCGGAGAGTTCGGTGTGGCCAGCTTTTACAGTTTCGCTTCCACGAAATACTGGCCTGCCGGGGGTGGAGGGCTCGCGGTGGTGCACGATCCGGATTTGGCGTTCCACATAGGCCGGCTGACGGAGGATTTGCCGCCTCCGGCGCCATTGCTGGAATTCCGCAGCCTGGTTCTGCAGGCAAGCAAGGCCGCGGTCTTTCGGCGCGACCTGTACGGCATTTTCGGCAAACCCATGCGCCGTTGGGCCGAAGCCTGGGCGCTGCTCGAGCCAAAACTGGAGATGATCGGCATCCAACGCTCGCATGCAGCCGTGGCGTTGCGCCAGGCTGAACTGTTTCCCGCTCGGGTGGAATTGCAGCGGACCAACAGTCTGCGTCTGCTGGCGAAGCTGGGCAACGCGGAAGACGTGGTTCTGCCACACGAGCGTCTGGGCGCCCGTTATAACTACCACTTATTTCCGGTTCTGTTACGCAATTCCGGCGAAAGGTCGGCCGTCGTGGAAGGTATGTGGAAGCGCTTTGTCGATACTTCCACGATCTATAGCGGCGCCGTGCAGGAGTGCAGGAAGTTCGGATATCGCAGCGGCTGCCCGGTCGCCGAGTCGGTCGCCGGCCGGCTGCTTACATTGCCAAATTACGCCGCGCTGGCCGGCGCGGAGCTCGATGCGGTAGCGGATGCGTTTCTTGCCAGCCTCAAGTCATGGCGGAATGCACGTCCCCGCTATCCGGCAGTCTTCTCTGCGTCCGTGTACCAGCCGGCAAGGTTTAAAGAGCAGTGGGGCAGCGCACCTGCCCCACCACTGGACGATCAGCGTCCCTTCTAGTTGCTTCCGGTTGCGCCACTGCTCGCCGGAGAGGCATCCGCCGCTGTGGCCAGTGCACTGATTGCTTCACCCAGTTTCATCCGGGCCGACTCGATCGCATTGCTGTCGCGGGTCCAGTTCGTCCAGTCGGCTCCGACGGACCGTGCGATCTGCAGCGCCTGGTCGGTTTTGCCGAGCTTCTTGAGAATCTCGACGTAGTCGTAGTCCTCCACACCGTCGCGCAGCCACTTCATTCGCATGGAAGCCACCACGCCCTTCACGCCTACCTGCTGACCGGGATACACCAGCATCCCTTCACCTGGATAGTTCGATGAGCTGTAGATGCCGGCATTGTTCACGTTATTCCATGGATCCGACGGCCACTTGTCGACTCGCCAGTAGAGCAGACCGCTCAAATCCAGGCTCTGGCTGATAAAGCCGGGTTGGACACGAAAGTTCACCGGATCGAAATCGATCAGCCACTTCGGCGAGTAGGCGTCCTGCACCAGAGTGTTATAGGACCAGACAGAATCACCCTTCTTGAGGACTTCTTTAACATGCGGATTCGAATTGTTGTACATGACCGGCAGCAGCACCCAGATGTCGACAGCGGAACGTCCTGTACCTGTGCCGTCGTCGTACAGAGCCGGCGTGGGCGACATCGAAATCAGATTCTTGACTCCCGCCTTGTGCAGGTTCACCGCCCATTCCTTGATGCGGGGGTAAAGATTTGTGCAGCGTCCGATCTCATCGGCGCTATAGCTGTACAACATCAGACCGGGTTGCTGCGCCCTTGCCAGCGTCTCTAATTGCGCCGCCGAGGGCGGGGGAGACATCGAGCAGCGTCCGATGTCGGCGCCGCTGAACGGGCCAATGTGGGTCGCGCTCAGACCGTAGTTCCTGATCAACTCGGCCTGGTCACCAGGGCTGGCTGAGAGCGCCGAAAGCTTATTGCGCAGCAGTTCCTTCTGGGCGGCCAGACTCCCGGCCTGGAAGAAAAGGAACGATGATTTCAGGGCAGGAGCGGTAGGCAAGGAAAAATTCCAGACGGTCAGCCCGATTTCGCCGGTGAAATTGCCGCGATTGCTCGATACGGTGTAGCTGCCGGTATACTTGCCTGCTCTGGCTGTGCGCGGAACAAGGAGATCCACCCAGATCGGCTGATTGTTGCCCGTCTTAAGATCAAAAGGCACGGCGGTGAACTGCGCTCCGGAGAGCGGCTTGCCGGTATCCGGATCGGTGAAGGGAATCAGCGCGTCCGGATAGCAGCCCGGTCCCATGGGTTGATTCGGACCCTTCCAGTTTGGACTGGAAGCGGTGACGTGCACGTATTTTTCCCGATACAGGGTAAAGGCGGTGTGCGGAATCACTTGTCCGTCGGCACCTTGGAGATCGGAAACAGTCACATTTACGCCTGTAAGTCCCTGGGCCCCGCCGCTAGCGACGATTTGAAAGGACTCGTATTCACCCCGCGCTGCCCAGAGTTTCACCTGCGTCTCACTGCCCGCCTGCTCCGTCATTCCGACGCGATGCAGGCTCGGCGCGATCCACACGCCCGGCGTGTTCACGGCGGCAGCCCGCAAACCAAAACTTGCCAGCCCAACCAGGCAGGCAGTGAATAAAGCCTTACGACTAAGTTGCATGTAGCTAAACCTCAAATGATACTTCCCGGCGCTCTCTCGCAAAGGCGCCCGGGCACACTTCACCTGTGGTAGTTCCACGACTTGAACCCTGCGCGCCTAGAGAAACGCGATTACGGACAACGGCCGTGTGCGCTCAGAGTGAGTAGCAATATGAGTGAAACGGGAGATCAGTTTGAGAAGCAAAACAAATACTGCCAGGAGCACAGACTTACTAAGTACGGAAGCAAGCCGCCAGATAACGTGTACTTTTGCAGTGTATCATGCGGCACATCGGATTCTCTTTTAATAGAGGTGAAATTCCATCCGCGAAGGGGTGAAGCCGCATCGGCCGGGCACACTCTTGGCGGCGTCTTTGTCCGATTCCAGTCGGAAAAGGAAAGATCCGACGGCTGTTCGGAGTATCAATGCGGTTAGAGGAGACCTCTTGAACTCAAACTTAAGAATGCCGGAAGATACATCTGTCAAAGCGTTTTGGCGGCAGGCTTTCTCTTATCGGTGCGCGGATTCTGCGCGGAAAGCCCGCTGTTTGTGACGTATACAACGCACATGGAGGAATTCGGCGCGCTGGAAATCACAGCCAAACCGTTAACGGCAAGCCGGAGGACTTCAATCGATTTGGTGCGGCGGCCATGGAATTCGAGTATGGCGCCACGCCATGGTGGACTACCGAGTTCTACGCCGACGGCCAGACGACCCACAACGAAAACACGTTGTTCACAGGATTTCGTTGGGAAAACCGGTCCGTGTGCTGCACAAGAACTGGCTGAACGCTGTGCTGTATGTCGAATACGAAGACCTGAGCGGCGCCGATAAGACTTTACTGGAAGTTGTGGGGAATGATCGCCTCGATGATTTGGGTGTGCCTGCCAGTCAAGCGCATCGCGAACGGGAACGCGAGCTCGACATGAAGCTGATTCTCGACCACAAGATTAAAGATTGGACGATCGCCGGCAACTTCATCGCGGAGAAGGTATTCGCTCCCGTACCCTATGAATTCGGCTACGCAGCCGCCATCGTGCGGCCGCTCGCGCGAGCTGGTTCGAGTCCGTGCCGTTTCTGCCTGGCAAGCATGTCCGCGGGCGTCGAAGTTTACCGGGGAATTGGTACTACGGACCGATTCGGATTCCGCGACACGTCACATTACATCGGGCCAGCGCTGGCTTGGTCGCCTGGTCACGGAACCACGTTCCGCGTCTCTCCTAACTTTGGACTGAATAGCGGCAGCGCGGACTTCCTTCTTCGTTTTGGCGTTACGTATGAAATGGAGGACTTTGGACGGACGGTCGGGAATTTGTTCCGGCGGCACTGAGGGCAACGAAATACAAAAACCGGCTCACCGGGAGGACCGCGGTGAGCCGGAGTCGCTCACCTCCGACGGGCAATATGCTGTAACGCGATCGCGATCGCTGTTCCTCCGAGGGCCTTAATCGCATCGGGGTGTTGGACATAGAATCCACTCACCTGATCCACTATGGTTGGATTGCTACGCTCTGCCTGGTGAGCGAGCCGCTGAACTTCATCGGGCGAGATCTGGCTGGCCGTCCCGGCCGTGACGGGCTGCTCACCACCGGGACTCCCCATCAACTCTTTCAAGGCCGGAATGCCGGAGAGGACGGCAGGTCCGACGGCTCCGACAAGCTGGTTCAATAGTCCGGCTTACTGTTCCGGGCTTGACTGCCGGAATAGAGACGAGACCATCTCCGGGAAACTGGGTGTCTGATCCGAACGAAAACTGTGCGCCAGAGCGTCCGCCATCACTTGTGGAGGTGCCGACTGGGATATATTGCAGTAATCCTGATGCGGGTCCGCGGGCGCAGCAGCGGCGCCGCCACCCGCTCCGGAATAGCGGCTGATGATATCGGCGATCGTATCCATCCATGCCATTGCGGTCACTCCGGAATTACCAGCTCCTGTCCCGGCCGGATCGTATCCGGATCCTGTAGCAGATCGCGATTGGCGTTAAATATCTTCTGATATGCATTGGGATCGCCATAGAACTGACGGCCGATTTTGGAGAGGGTATCTCCCGGCTTGACGCGGTAGCGTCGTTGATTTTCACCGCCGCCCACAGCCGCGCCTGCTATCATGGTGCCGGGCGGCGCCTGTTGCTCAACCGTGATATCGCAGATTAGATCGGGGTAGCCTGGGTCGACCGATTTGATCTGGTCCCAGACTTTGTTCTTGACCTCGGCAGACGGGGCGATGCCACGGATCAAGAGTTTCGTTCCTTCGATGTTAACGTTCAGGACGCGAGCCTGAAGCTGCTGCATCAGGCTCAGAACGGACTGATATTTCTGCTTGAGTCTCTCGAGTGCTGGGTTGGTTTGAGCCATGTGGCCTCCTAAATAGACGACATCTCCCGCATCCCGGCGGGGCGGCGCTTACGTTACGTTGCCGCAGCGGATCATCGTCAATAGGGGGTATGATGACGCCGGAGACGCGGGGGTGTAAATTATTTTCGAAGGCTTCGTTAGTTCAGTCCGTCGATGGCGAATACAGCAGGATCAGTCGCGCCGCAATCCCCAAAAATGAAACACTCGAGGAAGGAATTCGTGAACAACGTTGGTAGCGGCCGCGACTCCGACTCCGACACCGAAGTTGGACATAGCGTCTGCCGGCTGGGAGGTGCTGGATGGCTGCCACGCTCGCGAGAGGAAGGCTGATCCCGCTAATGCTCCGATCGATGAAAAGGCCACCCGCTCCTGTCCCGTGTGCGTGCGGCACATAAAGGTGCTCAACACCGCGTGTTTCAGGCGGGGTGCGAATCGGGTATCCGAGGACGCTATGTAGCGGGTATCTTCGTCCAGGAGCGCTCCCGCGCCAGAACGAATCGACTCCCGCGCAATGTGAATTCCGTACGAGTTCGCAAACCGGCGGCCGTAGCCTTCAGCGCCCTGATGCCACTCGCTCGGCGTATTCGACCACTGATTGATACCGGCGCCCGCCGCACTTTGGACGACGGAAGCCGGGCTGACCAGCGACGAAAGATAGCGCCGCCAGCGCTCCTCTTTGCTCAGCGGCACGTAAATCGGCTGCCCGGGTATTAAGGCACGGGAAGCTGTACCGGTGGTTTTGGGCGTAGCTGGAGTTTGCGCGACGCCAGGTATGACCGCCAACGTCAAGCCGGCCGCGCAGAGCGTAATGGGAAGAATATTCCAGGGAAAATTGGTGTTCTGAAGGTAATGACGTTTCACTACTCTAACCTCTGGAATACCCAGATAGTAGTGAGCTTTGCGCGATGTATTTTTTGCCGTCCCCGGTTATCAGCCGCCGCTGCAGGCGCGAGGTGAGTAAGTCGCGCACCTCCGCATCTTTAGGGCAGGTGATACGCCCTGCGGACACCTTTTGCGAGCGCACGATGCGTGACGTGAGTACTGGTGAGCGGTCCAATCGGATTGCACCGTGTCAGGCGCCGGCTTAGCCCTGCACCTCTGTTTCGCCGGCTTGCGCAGCCTCAACCACATCCAGAAGCTCGGCAACCGCATACGGCTTGCGTATGAAGGGCTGACGATCTTCTCCGGAGACGGTTGACAGCGCCTGCTCTCGTCCGAATGCGGACGTCAAGATGATCTTTGCCGAGTCCATCACTTCCCTCAATGTTTTCAAGACTTCGCGGCCCGGCAAACCAGGCAAATTCACGTCCAGCACCGTTACGTCGATCTCTGGCGCATATCTCCGGAAGAGTTCTAACGCTTCCAGGCCATCTCGGGCTTCCATGACCCGAAATCCTTTAGCGCGCAACATTTTTGCAATGGCGGTCCGAAGCATTTCTTCATCCTCAACGATCAGAACCGTTCCGTCGAATTTCTTGGATTTATTCAACGCCTCGCCTTGAACCCCAACCTGTTCCGCTGCGGTCGAGGCTGCTGGCAGGAGGATCTCGAACCGGGATCCCTGTCCGGGAGTACTGTGAACGGAAATTTGGCCGCCGTGACGGTGCACTACTGCCTGGACAGCGGCCAGTCCCAAACCCCGTCCGCGTTCCTTCGTTGTAAAGAATGGATCAAAGATCCGCGCCCGAATCTGCTCCGTCATGCCGCACCCTGTATCGGAGACCTCGAGACGAAGGTAGCGTCCATTCTCCGGTCGCTTTTGTTTATCCGGAAACGTTTCGTCGAGACGGACCTCAGTGAGCCGAACCGTGATAATACCGGTATTGCCTCGCAGTGCTTCCGATGCATTCAAAACGAGATTGAGGAGCACCTGGCGGACTTCTGCCGAGTTAGCACGAAGCAACGACATGCCTGTTGGCAGATCGACTTCCAATACTGCGTTCTTCGCCACTGAAACCTGAATCAAAGCAAGCATCTCGCGCGCTAAAACGGCGAGATCGACCTGCTCCAGCGTTCCACTTTCCTGCCCGGCGTAGACCATCAACTGACGGACGATCTCTGAGCCGCGCTTCACAACGGATTGAATCCCCGAAGTAATTTCGCGTAAAGACGTCTCCTGGACATCCAGCATCATCAGTTCCGTTTGGGCGCCGATGCTGGCCAGGAGATTGTTGAAATCGTGCGCGATTCCACCTGCGAGTACGCCAAGCCCTTCCCATTTCTGGCGCGCCAAGGACTCCTCCTGCGCGCGTTCGAAGTCGGTAATGTCGACACATGAGGCGATGTAGCCGATGAACGTCCCGTCCAACCCGAACCGCGGAACACCGTGCACCAACATCAGCCGAAACTCTCCATCCACACGCCGTAACCGAAATCGGAACCGATACTCGCGACGAGTCGCATAGGCGGCGGAAACCTCCGCCTGATGGGATTTCTGATCATCGGGATGCACGCTCGCCGTCCATCCCGTGCCTAGCCCCTGCAGAGAAGCACAGCCGGTGAAATCTGTCCAGACCTTATTCAGGAAGGTAACCTGCTGATCGGCGTCTCGCAGCCAGATCATCACCGGTGCTGTATCGGCAGCGATTCGGAACCGCTCTTCGCTTTCGCGGAGCGCCGCTTCAGTACGTCTGTGCTCAGCAATTTCATCCTGCAACTGCTCGGTCGTACGGCACGATTCCTCCATGGCCCGACTGGCTTCTTCTTCGGCTTCGCGCGACTTCTTGAGGGCTCCCCGAAGCTCTTGCAGGATTTGTGCGATGGGGAGCGTGCCAATCAGACAGGCCATTCCAAAAACTGCCCATACACCCAAAGGGGTGCCCGGAATTCGGCGCGGGAGCATAAGGCCGGCTAACTCCAGCACGGCGAAAACAAGCGTGGAACTCATACACAATCCGGCGACCCAAACGGCCGCACGATAACCGAGCAGCCACGCTGCCGAGACGGGGAGCGTGGCGTACAACACTTGGACGTTGCTACGGACGCCGCCGCTCAGAGCCATGACGTGCGTCGCAAAAATCCAAATCGCCCCCAGATAGACGAAGGTAGCTGCCCGCAACCGTCCCCGGCGAAGGAGAACCAGCGCATACACGAGAGCCGCGTCGGTTAGGATCTGGTTCTGCATGGTCCAAAAGCGATCTCTCCAGTGGAACGGAAGGAGGACTACGCCCCAGATCCCAAACCACAGCGTGAGCGCCCATAGCATCACGTTCAGCATGCGGGCGGTCGAATCCGCAGAGAGTTTACCGCGGAGCTGAAACACGCTCGCTACGGCAGACAGAAAGCCCATGGCTATCGCGCAAAAGTGCTCCCCTCGCACTGCGTTTTGCATGATACCACCGCACCAAAGGCGTACTGAACCGCACGAGTCTGCGTCCCAGTATCAGACGAAGAAATGATATTTATTAAGGTCGCGGTTATTTCATTTCTAGGGTCTCGACATGGGCATACACGCGGTTCTGCTTTTAGGGGTGACTTCCGGCATTTCGGTATTCGCTCAGTCATCTTCGCCTGTAGCAGGATTACGCGGAACAATCCGCGATGATGCCGGCGCTATCGTCGGAGGCGCAAAAATTTCATTGATCGATGAACTGAAAGGCGTTGTGCGGTTGTCTCAATCCGACTCGAGCGGGAACTTTGTTTTTGTACCAGTCAACGCCGGCCGGTATTCGGTGCGCATCGAGAGAGAAGGATTCAGTGCCAAACGTATCACAGGCTTGTGGATTGAGGTTGGAGAGCAGTCCTCGCTTCTGGTTACGTTACATGTTGGGGAGAGCCGCACGGAAATCACGGTGCAGGCACCTGGTACCACGGATCTGAATGCCGAATCGAACACCTTGGGCTCCGTAGTCGATTTCAAACGTTTGCAAGACTTGCCACTGAACGGCCGGCATTTCCTGGAATTGGCAGAACTCTCTGCTGGGGCCCGCGACGTCACTCCGGCCAGTAATCTGTTTTCGACGAATATCGGGCCTCCTGACCGAATCATAATTCTGCCGGGAACGCTCCCGAACGCGGTGAGCTACTATCTGAACGGGATTAACGTGACAGGCTCACGGGATGGCGAACTCGCCCTCAGTCCATCAATCGCCGCCATCGATCAGTTTAGGGTCCAGGAGAGCTTTGTCATGCCCGACCAGGGAATCAATCCGGCCCTGGTGAGTATCGTTACCCGGAGCGGCAGCAACGAACTTCACGGCGAACTTTACGAGTTCTTCCGGAATCGAGCACTCGACGCGCGAAACTTCTTTGCTGTGAGGCGGGATGACGTAAAGCTTAACCAATTCGGCGGAGCGGTCGGGGGATCTATAAGTAAAAACCGGGCGTGGTTCCACGCTTTCTATGAAGGTCTACGGCAACTCACCGCTTTTCCCACGGGCGGATATACCCCCACCGCTTCGATGTTCGCTGGCGATTTCACAGGTGCCGGAGCGGTTCTGTACGACCCTGCCAGCGACAACAATACCCGAGTTCCCTTTCCCGGAGGCTCCCGAATTCCACCTGACCGGATAAACGCCGTATCCCGAAACCTCCTGCGCTACTACGTGCCGGGCTCAACTCTCGCCAGCATCCCGAGCAATGTTTTTCGAACTCCGAGGACTACGCTGGATGATAACCAGGGCGGCGTTCGCATAGACGTAGTCTTGAGCACGCGATCTCAATTGTTCGGACAATTTTTCCGCCAAAAATCGCCCTCGGACGCACCAGGACTGTTCCCTTTCAGCGGACTTTTGTATCTCAATTCGTCAGATCTTGGGATGATGCAGCAAACGCTATCGCTGAATCCTTGGGCTGTAAACATACTCCGTGTAGGATTCGTCCGAAACGCAGCGGTCGGCGGCAATGAGGCTCAAGCGGGCGGTCCGGATCCGGCAGCGATCGGAATCATGAATACGGTTGCGGCTCGAGGCGTCCCCGCAATTAACCTGCAAGGTTATTCATCATTCGGCAGATCAAACGGTGAGATAGGAAACCGGGACAACAGGTGGCAGGTCGATGATGAGTTCACGGCTGCGCGCGGCTCGCATATCTTTGCCGCGGGCGCCGGCATCGCTTACCGGCGGGGCTGGCATTTAAACGGCAACGGGTCGGCACTCGGCGCGTTGTCTTTCCAACCCGTGTTCACGGCTCAATTGACGCAGAACGCGCAAGGACAATTGGTGCCGGCGCCTAACACGGGAAATTCGTTTGCTGATTTCCTCCTCGGGCTTCCAGTCACCGGAATACTAAACGGATTGCCCGGTGTGCAGTTTCGGTCTACGCAGTTCGTGCCTTACGTACAAGGCGGTTGGCGGCTCACGTCGAACTTAACGATCAATTATGGCGTTTCCTGGTTTTTGGAAACGCCGCCAGCACCGCAGAGCTGGGCGCGACAGTATCTTCACAGCTTCGATTTCCAGACCGGATTGCTCGCATTCGCCTCACTACCGCAGACGAACTATCGTTCTGTAACCAGCGACAAGAACAACGTGAGCCCGAGGCTCGGGCTGGCATGGAGAACCCCTTTTTTCAAAGGCGCCGTCATACGTGCGGGCGCGGGCGTATATTACTCAAACGTACCATGGGTGCTCGCGGCAAATTCTGTCCAAGGGCCGCCCGCGGGTGTCGGTCAGACATTTAGTAATCCCCAATCGAGCCCTCTGGCGGCTTACGCTTTGGGGATGAACATCTTTTCTCCGAGCCGAAGCGCGCCGGTAACAGACACATATGCGGCCAGTCTGCCTGCGGGAACTACTGTTCAGGCCATTGACCCAAACTTCCGAACCGCATATGTCAGCCATTGGAATGTTTCGATAGAAAAGAGCATCGGCCTCGAGGACTCTTTCGAGCTGGATTATCTCGGGTCGAGCGGCACTCATCTTCCGTATTTGTTGGACGCGTCGCAGTGTCGCCCAACGGCGAGCTTGTATTGTGATTTGTCTTCACGTCCTTATTCACGGTATGGTCTGCTGCTCTATACGAACAGTTCCGGGAACTCCTCTCACCACGCGCTGAACGCGAGATATGATCATCGCTTGGACACTGGCTTGAACGTCCACGTCGAGTACGCGTTTGCCAAGACTCTCACCGATTCCTGGCAATCGAGTCTCACCGGGAATCAGATCTCCGATTGCCGGCGCTGTTCGAAGGGCCCGGCAACCTTTGATGTTCGTCACAGAGCCGTCGGGAGCATTGTCTGGAATGTTCCTGACTTCAGCAGTATCCTCCCACGGTGGGCGGGGTTGGCAGTTCGTCATTGGACGATCTCTGCCATCGCTACCTTTGCCACCGGGCAGCCGGTCCTCCTCACGGCACCAAACCAGACGGGGAGCCCTTTCATCAGACCCCTTCCGAACCGGATTTGCGATGGCCGCAGCGGTCCACTCGCGAGCCATATCCGCAACAACGGGATGCTTTGGTTCGATACCGCGTGCTTTCCAGTGCCGCCCGCCGGATTCTTCGGAAATAGCGGTCCGACGGTGATCGCAGGGCCAGGCATTAATAACTGGGACGTCAGCCTGCAGAAGATGTTCACACTCGGTCGCGAACTTCCGCGCCTGCAGTTGCGAGTGGAAATGTTCAACGCCTGGAACCACGCGCAATTCGATCAGCCAATCGGCAACGCCGGAGCGGGTCCCACTTTCGGGCGGATCTCGGCGGCATTGCCTCCCCGCCTTGTTCAGGTCGGCCTCAAACTGCTGCGGTGATCCGGCATGTGACCGCGCGAATTAACCCTGGTCCCGCTCGTACCGACGTAGCAAAGCGAGCACGCGCGCCACGTAACCCCTCGTCTCCCTAAAGGGAGGAACGCCGCGATAGCGGTCCACGACTGATGGCCCTGCATTATAAGCAGCGATTGCACGCACCAGGCCGTTGCGGTGTTTGTTATAACGCTTCAATAGGGCTCCGAGGTATTGCGTCCCGGCATCCACGTTTTGTGCGGGCACCGTGGGATCAGCCCCGTATGCTTGAGCCGTTTCCGGCATAAGCTGCATCAATCCGATAGCTCCTTTCGGTGAAATCGCGTCAGGGTTGAAGTTGGACTCGGCCGCGACGATGCTTTTCACAAACGCCACAGAAACGTTATGCCTTTTCGCGGCGGCATGAATAATCGCGTGCATGTCCACAAAGCGTTTTACATCGGGCAAAAAGTATCTGATGTTCGAAGTGACCACCGACCCGTGTACCATCGGTTTGATTTGAGGCCATGTGCGAAAGAGAACTGCCATGGCCATGATGGGCATAGAGTATTTCATGAATGAGACCTGTCGTGTAACGGTTGGGAGGGCGAAGTTTTAAATCTTTACAGCCCGTCCTGCCGTCGTGGTTAGCAGAGGAGACGTGGTTGCCTCCTCGAATCCGCTAGCGGCCTGGTCCCGCTCGTCGCCGGTTGTCCGGGGCGTTCCCGTGACGGCGGTCCGGCAGGCATCTCGCGCCTACCTGGAGGCGTAGAGGGAGAACCATACCCGGACAGGACGTGACCCCCTGTTGTCCACGGCGTGGACTAGGCCGCAGCGGTACGATAGGTCACTGACCTATTCGTGCTTCGACAGATTCAACAGTGCGCGGGAGATCTGATTAACGACGTATTCCTCGTTACGCCGCGTAGCATCGGTACGCGGTAAGGCAGCTAGGTGCAGATGAACCAGTTCGTGTACGACAGTCATTTCCATATCGTTCAACATCGCGGGTGTCGGTAGGGTGTAGTCGTACGACGATAAGACGTCGATGGTTGCGTGCTTGTTGTTTGAATCCCAGTGGATATTCCCGAGAGTTTTGGGCTCCAGCTCGTCAGGGTGCACCAATTGCACGTGAATGTTCCAGTTCTTCAAGTTCAGGCGTGCCTGCCAAACCTGCAGGGCCTGATTGATGAACTTTTGGGCCGTTGCTTCGCGAGCCTGGGAAGTGACAATGGGAGATATACCCAGACCGGAAGCAAAACCCTGAGGTGAGTAAGTTAAAAGTAGTAGTGCGGCAAATCCTAAGTGAATGCCGGATTTCCTGCTGACCATTTAATCGAATGGTAGCATGCGCCGCGTGTCGATTGCTACACTTCCTGCATGCATTTCACCCCAACACGATGAATCTGCCTGAGTGGCCTCACGGGGCCAATTACGCGGCGAGATGCGTTTTCTGATCGGCGAAGTGAATACTCATTTCTTCGGGATGGCTCTCGTGCAATTCGTCACGAGCTTTGAGCAGGTCTTTCGGCGTGCCGTGCGCGACCAGTAGAATCTTATGCATCTTTATGGCGGCTTCGTAACGGAACAAGCTAGCCATGGGGATGCTGATATCGCGCAGGCCGGCGCCAACCGCACTCAACCCGTTCTCCGGAGGATTGTTCAGTGCGCTTACCATCCAGACCGTCAAGGGACCGGCCACGAGCACCAGGCCTACGTTAGGCACCACAAAACACCCGGCTGCGGAAAGCAATCTCCATGAACCATTCCAGAATCCTCCCCGGGCTCCCGAATAGCGAAGACGGCCAGCCGTGCAGTAATAGCCGATCACGTGTTGTCCGGTTTCGTGCTCACGCGCCAGGATTGACACCTTCTTCAAGTCGAATGCACCTCGCTGCAGTTCCAGGAGACCGGCTTCGGCTTCCGAGTGCTTCTGGTAAACGGCGACTAAAGTGTTGATGGTCAACATATTCTCACCTCGCGATTAATTCGAAAATACTCTCACTCACTTTGGGCGGATTCAGCGTTCGAGTGTGTGCCGCATATCTTGGGGCGACAAAATGCGTGCCGCGCGTCCCCAAAATTTGCCTCCAAATACGTGCGGGCGTGCATCCTCCGCTGCATGGAACGGAAGAGCCTGTCTAAAGGCCATTATCTTGGCGTGTGTGTCGTAACCTTTGCCGCGATCACTAAGTTGATATCTCCAGCGCACGGAGAGGAGCCCCAGGTCCGCATCGAGCCGCGCGTGACCGCAAGTCAGCCGGCAAAGGGCGAAGCCGATAGATTCGGCACAAGGATACAAGTGAACTCGACTCTCGTCCTGGTTCCCGTAATGGTCACTGATAGCAGCGACCGGCTGATCGGCGGTCTGACACGGCAACAGTTTCGACTATGGGATGAGAAGACCGAGCAGGTGATCTCGCATTTTGCAGCCGAGGACGCTCCCGTTTCGATCGGTATTGTGTTCGATTCCAGCGGGAGTATGCGCACCAAGCTTGAGCAGGCGCGCGCCGCCGTCGCGGAATTCGCCCGTGGAGCAAACCCGGACGACGAATTCTCCCTGGTGGAATTCAAGGACCGGCCACGTTTTCTGGCCGACTTTACCTCGCAGCCGCGGGAACTTGAGGACAGACTGATGGCCATCGAGCCGCAGGGGCGTACAGCTCTGCTGGATGGCATCATGCTGTCGCTGGATCACATGAAGGATGCGAAGCATCGGCGCAAGGCGATTCTGATCATCTCGGACGGCGGCGATAATAACAGCCGGTATACCACTCGGGCGGTGAAGATGCGGCTGCGCGAAAGCGATGTGCAGGTGTATTCGATCGGAATTCAGGAGCCGCGGTTTCGTGGCAGATTCATGGAGGAACTTATTGGTCCCGCGCTGCTAGACGACATCGCCAAGGACACAGGAGGCCGCCTGTATGAAGTAGACGAGTTGAGCGATCTCGGCGGGATCGCCTCCAGGATCGGCGATGCGCTGCGCAGCCAATATCTTCTGGGATTTGCTCCCTCGGCCGAAATGCGTGACGGAAGATATCACCGGGTTCGAGTGAAGGTCGCGAGAACTAAAGGTCTACCCTCGCTGCGCGCATCGTTCCGGAGCGGTTACTACGCACCTTCGAACTGAGTGCGCCTCGCACTGCATTAAAAGTAGAAGCTCATCTTGATTCCGAGAGCATTCGCGTGCCGGGGCGTGCTCCGGCTATTGATCTGAGGTAGTACGCAGGGCTGCACCGGCAGGCGAGGACCTGTCGGAAACTGAGTCCCGACCACAGACGATTGCTCGCCCAGGCATAGAACTGCCTGTCCTAGACTAGAAGAGATCGTCACCGCGCGGCTGCAATCGATTGATTGCGAACCCGCGGCTCAGGGGATGGCCCGCCGTGACCTCGGCGATCGTCTGTGCTCGGGCGCCGCTTTGCGGCTGTTCAGTTGGGCGTATAATCGGATCCCGTACGGGTGTCAAATAGCGGAGGCGGAAGACCTCATGCGGTTCCCGCAAGTCCCTCCGGAAGACGGGCCAGAGCGCGAATTCTACAAAATACGCGAAGTTGCCGAGAACACCGCCCTTACTCGCGGCGTGGGCACTGGATTAAGAATCGACGCCGCTTCCTTCAGCGTGTCTGGCGAACAGGTTGAGTTCAGGCCTGAATTCACGGTCCGTGTCCTCGGCTGTCGCGGTGATGACGACGCTGGCAGAGAGGGTTAGGATTCTCGCAGTCGAGCGCATCAGCTATCTCACGGGTGGACACAATCCGCAACTGCCAAGCCAGCCGGGCAGGCTCAAGCCTGCCCAACAATGAGCGTCAGTTTCCCCGGTCCGGGCTGGACGCGGTCGACGCCTGGACATTGCGTCCGGGCCGCTGAGGCGCTATGACAGCATCCCGAGCAGTTAGGCCGTTGCGGATTCGAGCAGGTTGTTCGAGGGGTCTGTCAGGAGAGATCATCTGAATCTACTTACCCGGTGGGTTGGAGTTCGTTTCGTAAGTGGAAGACCGGCACGTAGCGTCCGACCGGAATTTCGATCATGACCGGATCGTTGGCTCCTTCCGTGGCATAATACTTACGTAATTTGGCGCGCAACCGCCAGGCCTGGCTTCGCACGATCGTATCTACCTTCGGATCGTAGTCCGGGCTGCGAGCGAAGACAGAAACTCCAATCGTGGTTTCCTTCAGGTGGGACGCCTCCCCACGAAGGGTCGAGGAAACCACAAATTCGAGTAGTTGGGTCAGTCTGTTGCAACCCCTGAGAGCACGGCTGTGAGAGATTCTGTCTACAGCATCCCGGACATCATTCGCGCACATTTCCCCAAGGGCCGCCTGTGCGTCGGGCGGTACCGATATGTCGCGCTCTTGCACGCGTGCTGGATCTTGACTCACATTGTTGCTGGATGCGCTTACCGGAGGATCGTCCCATTTAAAGAGGTTTCATGCCGGGCTGTGCGCCTGCGACAAGGTGGCCGGAAGCTGGTGGAATCGATGGTGCGCGTGATGTCTCCAAACGGAGTCGAGCACACGTTCCACTTCGTCCTGGACGTACGGCTTTTGCAGAACGTCGTATCCGCCCAGGTTCAGCACCTCAGACCAGAGAAGTTCGTCCGCGAAGGCGGAGGCTACGACCAGTAACGGAGGTTCCTCGAACTCCGCGACAACGTTAAGAACGTCCCGCCATGTGCCGTCGGGTAGCGTGCAGTCACTGAAGACGACAACGGCGCCGAGACAACGCAACTTCAGCGCGCCTTCCTGATAGGTGCGGGCCGGGGTGAAGTGCCACTTGTTCGCGTCGACGATGCGGCTCAGCGCGACGTGATCGGCCTGGCACTCGCTGATGGAAATGATACGCGCGCGGGTATTTACTCGTTGCAAACCCGGCTCATACCCGGTTTCCAGGGAATCCATCGTCACGATCGGTGTTTCGGTTGCAGTCATAGTTATTCCTCGACTTCCCCAAACGGTACTAACCGGACTTGCGACCCGATACTCAACTAGACGTCTATCCGGCCGCGGCGGCGCATTTTCTTATCGTGTGAGGCAGTACGAAATCGCGCCGGAAGACACCCCAACAACTACGCCGGGTTGCGCACAACGATCCATCCCTAGACACATGCTGCCCGCCGGGGCGGCGTGGAGAAAAACAAATGAAAACCTGCTTGCGTATAACGGCTAGCATTACGCTTTTAGCGGCCGCCGTATTCGGACAGACGCCGGACACACGGCCCGGAGTCCAGGTGCGTGGCGAACTCTCGCCGGTTCCAGTTGGAGGCGTGCTCACGGTTGAACTGTCCAGCCGCGACGGCGGTCTGGCCGAAAGCGCACTCGTCAATTCCGACGGGTCGTTCGAATTTCGTTCGGCACAGCCCGGTCCTCACGAATTGCGCGTGATGTCCACGGGCGGCATCATCCTGCATCAGGAAACTGTCCTCATATCCGGCATCAATCAGCCGATTTCCATTCATCTGTCCGAACCATCCACCCGGACGTCTCCGGCCAACGGCACGGTCTCCCTCCAGCAACTCGGCCACAAGGTCCCGCCCGCAGCGCGGAAGGCGTACGACAAGGCGGAACAGGCCGCCGCGAAGGGTGACAATCAACAGGCCTTGGAGTTATTCCGACAGGCGGTGGCGTTGGATCCGGAGTTTGCCGACGGCTTCAATGAACTTGGCACCGTCGAAGTTGCGACTGGAGACCTCGATCAGGCGCTCGAACATTTCCAAAAGGCGATCGACGTCGCGCCCGACCATCGCCTGGCGCTCGGCAATCTGAGCATCGCGCTGGCCCGGGCAACGCGCTTCGACGAAGCAGTCCCGGTGGCCCGCCGCGCGCTGCGCCTGATGCCGACCTCCGGAATCATACATTACGTGCTAGGCACCAGCTTGCTGTTCTCGAGCGGCGATAGTGACGAAGTGCTTGATAACATCAAGAAGGCGACCGGCGAAATTCCACTGGCCCACCTTCTGTCGGCGGAACTCCTCATCCGTCGAGGCAAGCGAGACGAAGCCATAGAACACGTAGAAGAGTATCTGAAAGTCGTTCCCGGCGAAGATAGCCAGCGAAGCCGCGCCGAGGCGATGCTGACCGAATTGAAGCGGCAGTGACGTGGCATGGTCTTGGGAGATGCCGATGCACTCCCAGTAATGCGCCGCGCAAATGACGACCACCGTACATTTCGCCGTTCCGCAAGGCGAACATTTGCAATCCGTGCGCGAGTAGCAGGCATCGGATCTCCCACCAGCAGTAGTAAAGTTCGAAGGAGAATCTATGATAGCTCTGCGGATCGCAGCCGTCGCCACAGCCAGCTTGTGTGTTCCCCGAATGCCGGCTCAGGTTCACATGCCGGGGCGAGGTGGAATTGGCGGTGGGATGGGCAACGGAGTGGACATAGGACGGCCTCTAGCCAGGCCGTCCATGCCGTTCCGCAACGGGTCTTTCCATCATTCCTCATTTAGCAAGCAGCATGGTTCCGGTTTCGGCTTTGCCGGACTCGACTCTTACTTTGCCAACGGCCCCTTCTTTGACCCCTTTTATGGGCCCTGGTACGCGGATTACGGAACCAAGGCAGCGTATTCGTCACCGGCGCAGCCCTCGGTTGTGGTGATGATGCCGCAATTGCAGATCGTGCCGCCATCCGCGCCTCCGCCGTCGATCCGCCCGGAAGTGCGCGAGTACAACTGGCCCGCGTCCAATCCGGGTGCGCCGGCGGCATTCGTCCTCGTGTACAAAGATCGACGCGTAGAATCGGCGCTGGCTGTCACTTTGGATGGCAGCCGCATTCTATACATCACGCCGGACGGCAGCCACAAACAGATGTCCATGGAGATGCTGGATCGGGACCGCACTCGCCAACGCAATGCGGAGAGGCAATTGAAGTTGCCGTGGCTCGGGTTGGAAAACAGCTAGCGGTCTGCGTCCGAAGTACTAACGTGTATGTGGGGCGGGCAATCCTGCCCGTAGCCGGCCTTCGAGAAGGCTGAACTCGCTGGAAAAGCGGGTCGCGGCCTCAAAGGGTCGCCCCACATTCGATGGAATCGGCGTTGTTAGCGGAGATCACCGCGAGCAGACCGGAACAAACCGATGCTGGCTATCAGCGCGAGGAACGTCGGAGCCTGTGGCACCGGGTTGACGCCGTACTACGCCTGTATGCGGCCCCGAATCGAGCCAGTTGCGCAGGCTCACCAGCAGCAGCCAGATCAACTCCGAAACCTAGCGAGCGAGACAAAACTCGTGGATCATGGGCTCGCAAAACCATAGATTGTGGTCAGGCTTCCAGTTCCAGCGAGCGATGAGCAAAATAAACAATCCGAGTTCACCATAACGGCATCCCTTAATGCCCTTATGAATGTCTGGCACATTGGAGCCTTTCTGGTCGCCGGAGCATCGAACGGGCGGCTCCCCTTTGAGACGCCGCTCCCGCTGTCCGAGCCCAGTCCCATTCTTTCCAGACGCTCTTTAAAGAACTGGGCACCACCCCACTCTGCCATTCTATTGGTTACTCGGTGCTGCGAACCGATTGCATGGGCAATGGATGCTCACGAAATCCAACTCGCCTGCGCTACGGAACAATAAATGAGACGAATTCCTTGCCTCGGCCCAGTTGCCGCGATCACGCTTGCATGCGGCGTATCCGCCGTCGCTCAGGAATACAGTTTCCGCCGTTACGGATCGGCAGAGGGATTTCAGAACCTCGTTGTCCTTTCGCTCGCTCAGGACCCTGCCGGTTACATCTGGGCCGGAACGGAAGGTGGGCTGTATCGGTACAACGGCATTCGCTTCCGTCTGATGGGGCAGGCAGAAGGGTTGCCGTGCTCCACCGAAGTTCATGGTCTGTTTGTTGCATCCGATGGTGCGCTATGGGCTAACACTTGTGCCAAAATCTTCCGCTTCGACGGACAACGTTTTTCGGAGATTCCGGGCGTCAACAAACTGCTCCGTGGCACTCAGGTGATGGCGGACGCGCCGGGGGGCTCAGTGTTGATCGCCACCTCAGCCGGCATTTATCAGGCGTCGCGCCGCGCTGATGGTTCCTTCTCAACCCAGTCCTATCCGCTGCCGGCGGCATTGGCAACCAAGCCGACGCACGGAATCCTGCGACAGGGATCGCGGCTGTGGTTTGGATGCGGCCAGCAGCTCTGTATGGACGACGCCGGGAAGGTTTCGGTGTTCGGCAAAGAGCACGGATTACCCGAGGACACATGGGACGGAATTCGTATCGCTCCCGACGGATCCGTCTGGGTGCGCAGTGCAAGGAGTCTCTACCGCGGACCACCAGCGGAATCTCGATTTCTCCAGGAGAAGTTCGAGATTGCCTCGAGTGGCTTCTGGGGGGCGCTGTCGTTATGCCGAGACGGTACCGTCATGGTCCCGACCGACCGCGGGTTGGCCATCAACATTAACGGAACGTGGAACATCGTTAACCGGGCTCGAGGTCTGAGCAACGAAACCACCGTAACCGCCTTGGAGGATCATGAGGGGTCGCTATGGATCGGGCTCGCTGGCGGCGGATTAGTGCGCTGGGTTGGCAGGGGCATTTGGGAAAACTGGAAGGCGGACCAAGTCCTGCCGTCGGACATCGTCTGGAACATCAGACGCGACCGCAAAGGCGCGCTTTGGGTGGGTACAGCTTTCGGCCTGACACGCATTGACACCTCAAGACATATCAGGACCTGGACCAAGAGGGACGGGCTGAGTGGGGACAACGTTCGTTGGCTGGCCGAGACTTCCGACGGTTCGATATGGGTCGCCATGAAACCGGGCGGTTTGGCGCGGATAGATCCTGTCTCAGGAAAGGTCCACCAGGTGGGCCCCGGGCAAGGATTGCTCTGCGATCCGGAAGACGTATTCGTGGACCGGCGTGACCGGCTGTGGCTCCCAACTCGATGCGGTCTGTTTCTCAATGAAAGCCCGTCTGCATCGGAGCGGATAGTAGCCGTGGAGACGCCGGAATCCTTTGGACGCAGTGCCTGGAAAGTAATGGAAGACACACAGGGTACGATTTGGGTCACCAATCATACCGGCCTGTGGAGTCTGCGGAATGGGCAGTGGCGCCCACACGGTCGCGCCGAGGGGCTGCTGACGGACAGCCCGTACATCTTGGTCGCGGCACCGGATGGGGGACTCTGGCTACGCCATCGGTTTGACGCGGGCATCGACCGACTGGAGGTTTCGGGAGATCGCATCGTTCGCTCTACGTCAGTAGTGTCCGCCGATCCAAAAACAGCAGCGGTAACAGCATTTCACGGCGTCGATGCTTTCGGTAACTTATGGCGTGGCAGCACGAACGGTGTGTCCGTTCTGCATGGCAACACCTGGAGTACATTCACTACGGAGGATGGTTTAGTATCGAACGATTGTGACGGAGAGGCCTTTTGGGCCGACAGAGATGGCAGTGTGTGGCTGGGTACCAGCGGCGGCCTGGCTCATTACCGGACTCAGACCGGAGGTCTACCGGGCCCACCGCTTGCGCTCCCGACGATCACGCAACTGGAGATCGATCAGCCCAGCCGGCTCGTCCGGGCCGAGTTTTCATCTCTGAACTTCAAGTTCGAGCAGTCGGTTCGGTTCGCCTACCGGCTGGATCAGGCTCTCTGGACTGAGTCAACGGCAAGGAACGTCACTATCAGCGGACTGGCAGCCGGCAGCCATCGCCTGGAAGTGCGTTGCCGGGTGCGGGATGGTCCGTTCCTGCCGGCCATCGGAGCGGCGGAGTTTCGACTGCAGCCTACTTGGAAAGAGACATGGTGGGCTCGTCTGCTGGCGTTCATATCCGGCGTAGCCGCGATCCTGCTATTCGTACGGTGGCGACTCGATGAAGCCGTGAGAAAGCAGGCGCAGTTGGAGGCAACTGTCATCGCCCGTACGGCCAAATTGTGTGAAGCCAATCGCTTGTTGGACGATAAAGCCAGCCAACTACGCACAAGCGAAGGTCGGCTGAAGAATGCCGAACGGCTCGCACATCTAGGTCATTGGGACTGGGATGTCAGAATCAATCATTTATCGTGGTCCGAGGAAATGTTCCGAATCTTCGGGATACCGCGGAACCAGGAACCCACGTATGAGGAATTCGTCCAAGCGACGGTATACGAGGATCGCGAACGTCTGGTGCGATGGATGAAGCAGTGCCTCGCGAAGAAAACTGGATGCTCGATCGAGTTTCGGATTGGCCGGCCCGACGGCGACTTGCGTGTCGTCAGCTGTAATTCTGAAGTATCTCTGGATGAGGAAAGCCGCCCGATGCGTCTGTTTGGCGCCTGCCAGGACGTCACGGATGCCAGGCGCGCACAACACGAGGACTTCGCCAGAAAGAAACTGGAAAGTATAGGCATGCTAGCGGGTGGCATCGCTCACGATTTCAATAACCTACTGGCTGGGGTGCTGGCTCAAGCAGACCTGGCGCTGGAACAGACTGCCTCCGGTGCAGATCCAAAGGAAGAATTGACCGCAATCCGGAACGTGGCGATCCGAGGCTCGGAAGTCGTTCGCCAGTTGCTGATGTATGCGGGAAAAGAGAGTGAGGTGTCCGAACTGGTCGACGTCTCATGCGTCGTAGTGGAGATGCTGGAGTTACTGAAGGTTTCGATATCGAAGCGGGTAACCCTGGTGACGGAGCTCGCGCGGGATCTTCCCCTGGTTCGAGCCAGCGCTGCGCAAATTCGGCAGATCGTCATGAACCTTGTGACCAACGCCTCGGAAGCCATAGGAGATCGGGATGGAATGGTTCGCGTAAGCACGGGACGCGTAACACCAGACTGTGTCACGCCGCTTTCGCGGAAACTGGCCGACGGTCATTACCTGCACCTCGACGTATCTGACACCGGTCGTGGTATGTCACAGGATGCACAGGCGAATATTTTCGACCCTTTCTTCAGCACCAAAGGCGCAGGCCATGGCCTCGGGCTTGCCGTGGTCTATGGGAATGTGCGAGCCCTTGGCGGTGCCATTCAGGTTGCCAGTAAACTGAATCACGGGACCACATTTCATGTCCTTTTGCCCTGCACGGAATCAGTTCCTGAGTCAGCGCCTGCCCCCGTGCCCAAACCGGGCGAACCGATTGAACTCGGCCGGGAATTAACCGTTTTAGTTGTCGAAGACGAAGATCCACTGCGAGAAGCGGTGGTTAGAATGCTCCGTAAGACAGGGTTTACGGCACTGGAAGCAGCCGACGGGACGTCCGCGATAGATTTTCTGCGTGCGAACACGAGCGGCGTCGACCTGATGTTACTCGATATGACAATTGCTGGGGCCTCCAGCCGTGATCTTATTGCCGAAGCGACGCGAGTTCACCCCAATGTCAGGGTGATTTTAACCAGTGCCTATAGCCCGGAAATGCTGACGTCGGCCACGAGCACATCGCAAGTTTACGGGTTCATTCGCAAACCATATCAGTTCCACGATGTTTTACAAATCCTCCAGCAGGCTATAACCTCGTAATTGATACGAACAAAATTGCCACTCTCCACGGTCCAGAGCGGATAGCGTAAGTTCTGCACCAGAGAATCTTCTTTCCAGGAGATCGCTTCCGCACAGGATGGACGCCAAACCTCTGCAAAGTCTGTGAGGCAGATCTCGATGACCCAACTTATTACGGTAGACGTCATGGTTGATTATCGGGCCGTCTACATATCGTTATGTTCCATCGTCGCGATGCAACCCCACAAAATGAATCGCAGCCAATGCGAGCCGATCGGGAAATACTAGGCACGGCCGCCAGCTACCAACCCGCGCACTACGCCGCCGCGGGATTTTAAAGCTCATACTGTTTGCTAGTCTTCTGGCGGCAGTGACAGGGAGTTTCCGCATAGCGTGAGGAGGTGATAATAATGTTCGGCATAGTGAGAGTGCTTTGGCACTGGATCGTCGGAGGAACGAATGACGACGACTAAGGATGGCTCGAGCTAAATGTATCAAGACGAAGTAATGGAGGACGCGAAGGTTCGTACTGAAGTAACTGCAGCCACCATTTCGTTACGGGCGCTGCCGCTCTCTACGTCGCCTAGTGCGCCCCGTCGATCGCAGGAGCACTGAGTTCCAGGATGGGGCGCGTCACTGCGACACGTTTTTTGGCTTCAGTAGCGGGGAGCATTGAAATGATCCAGCGGCCTCCCGGACATCACTCTTGCGCACCCGTGTAAGGACATAATTGTAAGCCACATTATCACTACGAATAAGCTGACGGCTGTGAATCGTCCGGACCATTTTGGATGTTGCTGGAGCTGAATTGACATGACCGCACCTTCACCTGCTCATCAGGATTCGCTGGTATAACAACAGCGCCCAGAACTCTGGGATACGCTCAAGGCATGAGCGCCATTATTTGAACATTGAGTCGTATGCGTGCAAATCCGCCCTGCTGGGGCGGTGGCGCCTGCTGCGATCATCTGTTGCGGTCACTCCGATTCGCCGCCGTCCGACATTCCCGACAATTCGCAAGAAGTTTGGCGCGTACTAACCGATGAGTATCGGCCTGCCCGCCCGTAACAATGGCTTCGACGTTCCGTCACGATGGCCACCACCTCGCGCTCTGGGCTCAATGCGCCGACATGCCTGATGAATCCCAGCTTTGGGTCGGCTTCTCGGTTCCACCCAGACGCGTCTCCGCGGAGGAAGCGAACAGGACGTCAAGAATTCTGGTCTGCGGATGGCCCGCGGCTACTGAGCCGAGATCACGAAGGCTACCGGCACATGCTGCTGGCTGTTCGCTACTCCGGGAATCGAAATGTTGACGACACCAAAATAGTATTCGGCCGGCAGGTCACCTGGAGATGCCACCACATTTAGTGCCGCGTCCGTAGTGCCCGTCGTTGGTCCCACCTCAAGCCAAGAACCGCCGACAGGAGTGGCGTCGAACTGCGAAGCAACTCCCGTGCCCTTAAGGATGATCGTCTGCGGGGCGGTGGGTCCACCTCCGACCTTGGCGTTGAACGTGAGTTGCTGGCCCGGTACCGTCAGGATCGGGCCGTTGCTCACCTGTAGCGACACGGGAACGTAGGAGGTCGGTGTAGCGCCGTTCGCGGCCGTCAGAATTATCAAGCCCGAGTACAGCCCCGGCGCCAATCCCTCCGGCGCGACCACGACGGCCACGCCGCCAGGCGTTGTCGTCACGTTCGGCGATACCTTGAGCCACGCGCCGCCGTCACCTGCTACGACTTGAGTGGAAAAAGACAGCGAAGAGTTGCCGGTTGCGCTGACATTGAAAGTCTGGGATAGCGGAACCGGACCTCCGGTCTGATATTGGAAGAGTACCTGATTGACATCGGTTCTGAAAACGGGTCCCGGGTCGACATTGAGAATCACCGGCACCTGCAATACATCGGCAGTTCCGGATGTGGGCGTCACCAGCAGATTGCCGGTGTAGGTACCGGGCGCCAGATTTTTGGGGTCGATAGCAGCCGCTATGGTGGCCGGAGTCGTTCCGCCGCCTGCGGCCAGCAGCCAGTTGCCTCCCGATTGTGTCTCCGCGCTGAGACTGAAACTCATCGGTGCGCCCTGGTTGCTGATGACAGCCATCTGCAAAGCCGCAGGCCCGGAAATCTCATAAGAGAATATCATCCCAAACGGGCTGGCCGTGAGGCCAGGCTGATCTGTCACATGCAACGTGACTGTGATGGTTTGTGGACTGTTGATGGTTTCGGTGGAAACAACCGAGACGGTTCCCCGTGTATACGCGGGCGGCGAGACTTGGGGTGCAACGCCAACGTTGATGTAGGCCGGCGTAAACGGGCTCGATTGACTGACCACAAGCCACGAAGAAGATCCGGCTGTTGCGCCAATCGCTTCGAAACGGACGGATGCTCCCGTGCAGTCCACCGGAACGACTACCACACTTTCCAGCACAGTGGGATCCGAAGCTTGGAATTCACGTGACTTGAAGTCGCGGCCGCACTGACCCTATAGTGAGTCGTATTAATTTAAATCATACCAACATGGTCAAATAAAACGAAAGGCTCAGTCGAAAGACTGGGCCTTTCGTTTTAATCTGATCGGCACGTAAGAGGTTCCAACTTTCACCATAATGAAATAAGATCACTACCGGGCGTATTTTTTGAGTTATCGAGATTTTCAGGAGCTAAGGAAGCTAAAATGGAGAAAAAAATCACTGGATATACCACCGTTGATATATCCCAATGGCATCGTAAAGAACATTTTGAGGCATTTCAGTCAGTTGCTCAATGTACCTATAACCAGACCGTTCAGCTGGATATTACGGCCTTTTTAAAGACCGTAAAGAAAAATAAGCACAAGTTTTATCCGGCCTTTATTCACATTCTTGCCCGCCTGATGAATGCTCATCCGGAATTTCGTATGGCAATGAAAGACGGTGAGCTGGTGATATGGGATAGTGTTCACCCTTGTTACACCGTTTTCCATGAGCAAACTGAAACGTTTTCATCGCTCTGGAGTGAATACCACGACGATTTCCGGCAGTTTCTACACATATATTCGCAAGATGTGGCGTGTTACGGTGAAAACCTGGCCTATTTCCCTAAAGGGTTTATTGAGAATATGTTTTTCGTCTCAGCCAATCCCTGGGTGAGTTTCACCAGTTTTGATTTAAACGTGGCCAATATGGACAACTTCTTCGCCCCCGTTTTCACCATGGGCAAATATTATACGCAAGGCGACAAGGTGCTGATGCCGCTGGCGATTCAGGTTCATCATGCCGTTTGTGATGGCTTCCATGTCGGCAGAATGCTTAATGAATTACAACAGTACTGCGATGAGTGGCAGGGCGGGGCGTAACCTAGGTGACAGAAGTTAAAAGCCTCCGGTCGGAGGCTTTTGACTTTCTGCTAGATCGGCCGCATCGAATATAACTTCGTATAATGTATAATGTATATTGATTTAAATTGCAATAATAAAT
>JADMIO010606981.1_pt1 | contig 63620 bp, 53 predicted proteins | sample 8958161 | NCBI WGS metagenome assembly JADMIO01 (sample SAMN16585339, study PRJNA669376) | soil metagenome | isolation source: Crop rotation soil | place: USA: Cullars Rotation, Alabama | collected 2011
GCCGCGACTTCAAGTCACGTGAATTCCAAGCTTCGGATCCCACTGTGCTGGAAAGCAGCCTACGACAGAATCTTCGACTGTCGCAGGCACGGCTGGGCGAACATCCAGAGCATGCATATCAATCTGCCGTTCGCGAACGACGACCAGTTCCGCCGCCTGCATGCAGCGATTCGAATCGTTCTCCCGTTGATTCCGGCGCTCGCGGCGAGCTCGCCGATCGCCGATGGCAAGCCGACTCCGCATCGCGACCATCGTCTTTGGGCCTATGTCACGAATTCGCTGCGCTATCCTGCCATCACCGGCGCGCTGATTCCCGAGACGGTCCGCACGCGCGCCGACTATGACGGCACGGTGCTGCAACCGATGTACGCCGCCATTGCCGCGGCCGATGAACACGGCCTGCTGCAGCACGAGTGGCTGAACTCGCGCGCTGCGATTCCGCGCTTCGATCGAAGCGCCATCGAGATCAGGCTCGCCGACACCCAGGAGCATCCCGGCGCGGACCTCGCGATCGCCCACGCCGTCGCTTTCGCGACTCGCGCGCTTTATGACGAGCGATGGTCGCCGCTCCGGGCGCAAGAGGATTTCGATACGCAGCGCTTGCGCGCGGTCCTCGACGACACGATCCGCGATGCCGAGGAAGCGACGATCGCGGATGGCGACCTCCTCGAGTTGCTGGGCGTACACGCGCCGTCAGTCATCGCATCGGACGTGTGGCGCCTTCTGTTGGCGGAAGCGAGCGGCGAGTGGATCGGCACGGTCCGCTTCATCCTCGATCGAGGAACGCTGGCGCGCCGCATCCAGCGCGCGCTCGATGGCGATGCCAGTCGCGATCGATTGCGCACCGTCTACTCCGAGCTGTGCGATTGCCTCGACGAAGGCCGGGCCTTCGGCGCTTGAACCGGGCCATGTCGAAAAAGATCCTGCTGCTGCGTCACGCCGAAGAGCCCGATGACGACGATCAGCTCGATCTCTCGGAGGAAGGCCGACAACGCGCAGAGCGACTCTCTACGTACATTCCGAAGACATTCGGACGTCCCGCGTTCCTGTTCGCTGCGGCGCCGTCGAGCTCGAGCGTCCGCTGCTACCTCACGCTCCGCCCGCTGGCCGATCGCCTCCGATTGAGCATAGACGGCTCCTATGAGGATCGGGAATTCGGGATGCTCGCGAGCAAGCTGCTCTCCGATCCGGCATTCGACAGTGCGCTCGCCGTCGTCGCCTGGACACACAAGCAGCTCTCCGCGCTGGCGTCGGCATTGAAGGTGTCGCGCGACGACTTCCCTGCGAAGTGGGACGAGGATGCCTTCGATCTGATCTTCGAGCTGACGTGGAAGACCCGGGCCGGGCCTAAGGTAAAGCGCATCAAGCAGCCGTTCTGACCGGGCATTGCCCGCCGGCGCGCAAGTCGGCTATCCTCCGGAGCGCCTTCTCGGGAGAGCGCATGCGTGCGTGGACGGTCGACGCGGACGATATCCGCGTCGCGGACGATTTCAGCGAGTCTCTGCTCCACCGCACCCCCGAGATCGACGCCTTCCTGCGCTCGGACCGCGACGACAAGTTCATCGTCATCGGCACCAAGGGCTTCGGCAAGACGCTGCTGCTGAAGGCGAAGCGCATCCTCTACCAGCAGGAAGGCCGCGCAGCCTGCCTGCCTACACGAGTCCTCCTCGACAAGCCGATCGGCGACAAGATCTTCAGCCGCGAGCTTCTCGCCTTCTTCGTCGTGTCGCCGCTGCCCTGGTCGAAGATCTGGCTCTCGGCCATTTCCCTTGCGACGCTGAAGCACGTCGGCGCGCTCGGCGATCTGAAGGTCGGGTCCGCGCTCGCTGCGCTGATCGCCGACGCGCAGCTGCAAAGCGTCATCGATCATTTCGTCCGGCTCCTGGACCTCTCGCCGAGCGAGCTCCAGCGCTGCGGCGCCGATACCGACGGTCACCTGATCCCGCGGCTCCGCGCGGTCAGCTCTCCCGTCGCGCTTTTCATCGACGGCGTCGACGAATATTTCAACAAGCACGTCGAAGAGTCACCGAGTCATCCGAGCGTGACCGGCGAGCTCTCGCCCAACATCTGGCACTACTCGCAGCTCGGACTGGTCGAGGTCGCCTACCAGATCCGCCGCATCAACCATCACGTGAAAGTGTTCGGGGCGGTCCGCAAGGAAGCGTACGCGCGGCTCGCGCGAACGACCGTGATGTCGCAGCAGTATCGCGGCAGCGCGGTGGACATCGCTTATTCGCCGCCGAGCCTGCGCGAGATCTTCGTCAACAACATCCGGCAGATGAAAGCGCATCTGATGGCGGATGCCGAGCGCTTTCGCAGCGACCCGCTTCGGGCGTTCTTCGGGCGCAGCGTCGTCAACGACGTCTATACGCACGAGGACGAGGAAGTCTTCGAGTATGTCTGCCGGCACACGCTGCTTCGTCCGCGCGACCTGATGACGGTCGGCGAGCGGCTTGCCGCGCTGCGCCCCGAGGAGCGCGAAAGCGAGTTCCGCTTCAAGGAAGTCGTCCACCAGGTGGCCGCCGAGATTGCGCATGAATATCTCGCCGAAATCGCTCCGTTCATCGGCGATATGGAGATCGAGCGGCTGTTCCGGGTGCTGCCCAGCAACGTGCTGACGCGAGACGAGGTCGAGAAGCTTTTTCTCGAGCACAGCATCGCGACCGGCGGTGAAGAGCGACATGTCTTCTGCGCACTCTACCGCGTCGGGCTGCTCGGCTACGTTCATCACGATCGGATTCGCGGCGAGTGGGGTCAGCGGTTCCTGCGCCCCGGCGAGGCGACACTCGAGCCGGTCGGCACATTGCCGCATTCGACGCATTACCTCCTCCACCCTGTTCTCACCGACGTCATCGGACGCGTGAATCCCGCGTATCTGCAACGCATCGATCGCGCCAACATCGTGGGCTACGCACGGCCTTGGCACGAACGCTCGAGCGCGACGACCGCGACAAGCTCGTACAACTACTGCGTTCTGAAGGGCGACGTCCACGGATTCGGGAATCTGATGCATGCGAGAGCGGACACCCCCGTGCGGCAGGCGCTGAAAGAAGCCGTTGCGCGCTGGTCACGCGGCGCCGTGTCGGCTGAGACGGGCTCGGGTGACTCGCTGCTGATGGTGCACGAAGACCCCGTGTTCCTCACGCAGGCTGCGCGGCACATCATGGACGAGGTCTATCAGGCGACGGGCCAGCCGCGTCTGCGAATCGCGTTGCACCATGGCGAGGTGCAGTTGGCGCGGAGCGTCGGCGACGAGCCGCCCACCGTTGCGGGCGGAGCGGCGATCCTGTGCGCGAGCCGAGTCGAGCCGCATGTCCTCCCCGGGCAGATCTGGGCGACCGACGAATTCCGCCGGGTGCTAGTCGAACGGCCGTCGTTGTGGCGTACGACGGCGCTCAAGGCAGACGACGGTGAGGATCGCTTCAACGTCAAGAAGGACGGAAGCTCCGAGCCCGATCTTTGGGTACAACTCTATCGGCTGGAGTTCTGAGCGGCAGCCGGGCACAGGTTGCGCGACTCGGCATTGCCGCCCGCTCCCGAGATCAAGACTTGCAAGGAGCGCCGAGCGCCGGCGAAAGTGGCGCCCTGGCCTTGAGGTCTGCCGGCACCGCGGCTTGCCTCGCGACGAGGTTGTTCGCGATCAGCGCGCCGATCACGAGCGCTGCCCCGAGGAATTCGATCGCCTGGAAGCGATGACCCTGCGCGATCCGGATCGCGAACACGGTGACGGGAACGAAGTTGATGAACAGCACGCCGTTCGTCACCCCGACGATCTTGTTGCCGGCATTCCATGACAGCACGCCGAGCACCGAGCCGATGCCGATGATGTATGCGAGCTGCCAACCGACCGATTCGACATCGGCGACGCTCGGCGTCGTGACGTACCCCGACAACGTCGCGAGCGCCGTCACGCCGAAGATCGCAGGCACGCTCAACAGAGCGGTGATCGCGGTGTAGCGCAACGGCGACCAGTTCGGAAAGTCCGCCGCGCCCAGCGAATAGATCACCCAGCTGACCGCACCGAGAAAGAGCAGCAGGTCGCCGAAACCCGTGCCGCCCGCGAAGAGTGCGGAGAAGTGGCCCTTCGTGACGACCAGCAGCACGCCGAGAAGCGCGACGCCGAGGAACGCGAGCGTCGATCGCGCCGGACGGACTCCGCGTATGAGCCATGCGATGACCGCGGCAATCAACGGCTGCGTTGCCATGATGATCGCGCCGTGCTCGGGCCGCGAATAATGGAGGCCGATGAAAATCAGCATTCCCAGGCCGGCAAAGCCGGTCGTGCCCAGCGCGCCGGCGCGCAAGCCCCGGCCTTCGAGTTGCAGCGCCTGCCGCCCTTCGACCACAACGAGCAGGCAGACGAAGACCAGCGCGGTGATCGCATACCGGATCGCCGTCATGTGGAACGGGTCGAGTACCGGCAGCGTCACCATCGCCACCGGGAACAACCCGCCCCAGGCGACAGCGGCGACGAGCAACAGACCCGCACCGCGCAGTGACGAGTTCGCGTTCATGCATTCTCCTTGCGCATGCACCGGAGGCCGCTGCCGATACCTGCCTGCCCCCCGGCGATTCAGGGGACATTTTCGGCGCCGGTCCGCCGGGCGGCAAACGCTATCTGCGCATGCTTTGCATGCACTGGGAGAATGGATCGGACGCTCAGATCCGACGCCGGCCGGCGGCGGGGCCGAGCGCTGCGTCCTTGATCTTCTGGCAGCGACCGATCAGGTCGACGAGCACGCTTCCCGTCCAGCCGAAGGTGAACAAGCCCGAGATGGCAATGATCGGCGCGACCATTCTCCATCCGATCGGAAGAATGTCGCCGCCGTAGCCGACGGTCGTGTACGTGTTGCCGGCGAAGAACCCGGCGATGCGCCAATCGGCAATGAGGCCCGAATAGACCAGCGCGGCCGACCAGATGAAAATCTCAACGAGGTGAACGCCGAGCAGCGCGAAGACCGTCCCGCTCATCAGCAGATCGGCCCGCCAACGCGTCGGACGCAACATGATGATCTCGCTGCGATGGATCAGGCGGTTGGTCGTGAAGCGAATGCTGGTCGCATGGATGAACATGATGACGATCAGCATTGCACCGCCGAACAGGAGGTCGGGCGCCGGCACCACCTCGGTCATCTGCTGAATCACCGGCAGTTGCGCAATTTCCCGCGGCACGGCCTCCAGCGTTGTCGCATCGCTGGCACTCCTTGCATCTTCTGCGAACGTCGCGCCTGCAGACGCGGCGGCAATCGCGAGTGATCGGAAGCGTTGATTCGGCATGGTCGGCTCCGTAGCGGCGCTGAAGGATGTCGTATTGTCCTTCGGCACGCGGCAGAACGGAGCTGATGTCGCATCGATCTGTCGTGCTACGATTCCCGCGAGGTCCGCAGACGCCGAAGGAGAAGTAATGACGCCCTCCCGCACCCAGGTCGCCATCGTCGGCGCCGGACCGTCAGGGCTGCTGCTGGGCCAGCTCCTGCACAAGGCCGGCATCGACGCGGTGATCCTCGAGCGCGTCACCGGCGACTATGTGCTCGGACGCGTCCGCGCGGGTGTCCTCGAGCAGGTGTGCATCGATTTGCTGGACGAAGCCGGCGTCGGGGCGCGCATGCACCGCGAGGGACTCGTGCACCAGGGTTTCGAGATGCTCTGCGACGGGAGCCGTCATCGAATCGACCTGAGCAGATTGACCGGCGGAAAGAGCGTGATGGTCTATGGTCAGACCGAACTGACCCGCGATCTGATGGAAGCGCGCAAGGCGGCGGGACTCCCCACCATCTATGAAGCGAAGAACGTCGCCGTCCACGATTTCGATGGAACGACTCCGCGCGTCACCTACGAAAGGGACGGCAATGCGCACGAAATCGCCTGTGATTTCATTGCCGGCTGCGACGGCTTTCACGGCATCTGCAGGGCAAGCGCGCCACGCAGCGCGATCACCGAGTACGAGAAGGTCTATCCATTCGGCTGGCTCGGGCTGCTTTCGGACACGCCTCCTGTGTCGGACGAGCTCATCTATGTGAACAGCCCGCGCGGATTCGCGCTGTGCTCGATGCGCAGCCACACTCGAAGCCGTTATTACCTGCAGGTGCCGATCACCGACAACGTCCACGACTGGAGCGACGACGCGTTTTGGCAGGAGCTGCGCTTCCGTCTCGACCCGACAGGCCGCGAGCGGCTGGTGACGGGACCTTCGCTCGAAAAGATCATCGCGCCCCTGCGCAGCTTCGTGACCGAGCCGTTGCGCTTCGGACGCATGTTCCTGGCAGGAGACGCCGGCCACATCGTTCCGCCTACGGGCGCCAAGGGCCTGAATCTCGCCGCGACCGACGTCAAGTACCTGGCGAATGCGCTGATCGAGTATTACGCCGAGAAGAACGAAGCGGGAATCGATCGCTATTCGGAGCGCTGCCTCCGCCGCATCTGGCGAGCCGAGCGCTTCTCATGGTGGTTCACGACGCTGATGCATCGCTTTCCCGACGGCGGGCCCATCGCTGCCAAATTCCAGCACGCGGAGCTCGAATATCTGTTTCATTCCGAATCGGGCGCGCGCACGATCGCCGAGAACTACGTCGGTCTCCCGCTCGACTTCGCGGAGTGAGCGAATCTCGCGTGCCTGCGGCGCGCGCGCGGCGTCGGCCCTCACGCGGCCATCGAAAGCCGCGCCGCCGTCTCGGCTCGCGACCATAGCCTGCGTCCCCATGCGGTCGGCTTGTGCACGATGCGCTCGGCGATGTACTGCCGGGGCAACCGACCCTTCTCCGTTGCGTAGCGCCGCTTCGATCAGCGTCAACGTGATCAGATCGCGCTGTGCGTGACTGCCGCCGAATCGATGCGCCTGATCGCGCATCGGCTCGATCGCCGAGATCGCTTCGTCGTAGCGGCCCCGACAGAACGCGGTCACGCCCTCGGCCAGAGGGAGTCCGACGTCGCGCGTCATCGTCGCGTTCGCGTCCGTCCCGCAAGCCGCCTCGCGCATCCGCGAGACGAGACGCGACTGCGCAGCGTCACGCCCGGTCGATGCGAATGCCATCGCCGCATGCGCGTCGTTGAACGCGTAGAAGCCCGGTTCCTCGTCGAGCCGCGCCTCCCAATCGTCGGCGACACGCTCGAAGCGATCGCCGACGTCCACGCCCTCCAATCGCAAGCGCCACAGGAGCGCCGTGGCGTCGAGCAGCGATAGAACGTAGGCAGCCGGCTGCGGATGAATGTGACGATCGTAGAGCGCGAGTGCCCGATCGTACCGGGCGCCATCCACGCAGAACAGCGCAAGATGCCAGAAATTATGGAAGGCAAACGCGTTGTCGGGCGCCCAGTGGTTCTCGCGCGACGTGAGGAATTCGATTCCATCGTCGATGCGGCCCTGCATCTCCATCACGTGTACCGCCGCATGCACTGCCCAGCCGTCTTTCGGTTGCAATGAGAGCGCGCGCAGCGCGGTCTTCTCGGCGTCCGCGCACTGATTCATCTCCTCGAGACCGAACGCGTGCATGCCGAGCACGTACGAATATCCCGGCGTGGCCTCGCTCCAGTGCGGGAGCACGCGCGAGACGCGGTTGCGCAGATTGAGGACATCGCCGCGAAAGAAATCCATCAAATGCCCCGCCTGAAGCGCCAGCACGTCGCGAGGATTTTCGGCGAGCACGCGATCGATCGTCCGGCAGCCTTCGTGCCAACGGCCCTCGACGAGCAGCTCCGTCGCGCGGATCAGCCCGCGTTCGCGATCGTTCGCCTGCGCAGCGTGTCGGCGGGCCGCATCGAGCGCATTCGTCACCATCGGCACGAACCTCCGTTCCGCAAGCGTGAACAGCACGAGACCCTTGAGCAGATGACCGCTGACGAACGCCGGCGCGTCCTGCAACGCCTCGTCGATCGTCGCGATCGGATCGCCGACATAGCCCTGGAATTGCTCGAGTGCGGTCTCATAGCGCGCGAGCGCGAACGAATCGGCGCCCGTCATCGGTACGCCGCGCAAATCGTGTTTCAAATGTTTCATGGTCGTTGTCCCCTTCCTTGCCAGTTGAATGGTTGCGAGCGAAACTGGCAGGCAGGTTAAGATCAGCGGCCATCCGGCACTAAAGCGATTTCGGCAGAGAATCCGACGAATAGGCCATGAGCGTACCGGTCGACATTGCGATCCTGGCATTTCCGGAAACGACCGCGTCGGTCACCTACGGGATGTACGACCTCTTCAAGGCCGGTCGCGATTGGGGCTTCGTCGTCGACGGGCGCCGGACCCGCACTGATGGAGCCTCGGATCGTCGCCTTGCAGCGCGAACAGTTCACCGTGGCGAACGATGTAGCGATCGCGCCACAGGCCACGAGGCCGTCGACGCGCGGATCGTCTGCGTGCCCGAGCTCGCGGTACCTTCGGCGGAGCCGTTAACCGGCCGCTTCGCAAAAGAGATCGAATGGCTCAAGCGCTGCTACGCTCGGGGAGCCACGCTGGCCACGGTGTGCTCGGGCACGGTGCTCCTCGCCGAAACCGGATTGCTCGATGGCGAAGAGGCAACGACGCACTGGGCGTATTGCGACTCGCTTCGCAGGCGCTTTCCCAAAGTCACCGTGCGCAAGGAGCGCGCGCTGGTGATATCCGGCGAAGGTCAGCGGCTGGTCATGGCGGGCGGCGGCACGTCGTGGCAGGACCTCGCGCTGTATCTGATCGCGCGATTCGTGGGCATCGACGCCGCGATGCAGGTCGCGCGAATCAACCTGATCGATTGGCACGCGGCCGGCCAGCAGCCTTGCGCGCGGCTCGCGCGGTCGATCCGATCGATCGCGAACGAGGTCGGCTACGAGGATGCCGGCTTCTTCAGCCGGCTCTTTCGCCGCGAAGTGAGCCGCACGCCGGCACAATACCGAAAACGATTCGGATCGATGCGGCGCGCACTCGCGGGCGGATGACGATCCGCCGATCCGCTGCACGAAGGAGTAAAACGCATGGCGCACATCATCGGCGGAATCGCCGCGTCGCATACACCGACGATCGGCTTCGCCTACGACAAGAAGAAGCAGGACGATCCCGTCTGGGCTCCGATTTTCGAGAATTTCGCGCCGTTGGCCGCCTGGCTGGCGGAGAAGCGGCCCGACGTTCTGCTGCTCACGTACAACGACCATATCAGCTCGTTCTTCTTCGACCACTACTCGGCGTTCGCTCTCGGGATCGGTCCCGAATGGCCGGTCGCCGACGAGGGTGCCGGACCGCGCGACTTGCCGCCGATCAAGGGTCACCCCGAGCTCGCGTCGCATATCGGGCATTCACTGATGGCCGACGAGTTCGATATGTCGTTCTTTCAGCATCGGGCTCTCGATCATGGCGTCTTCTCGCCGTTGTCGGTGCTTTGCCCGCATGAACCCGACTGGCCGGTGCGCCTCGTTCCATTGCAGTTCGGCGTATTGCAATTCCCGATCCCCAGCGCGCGCCGATTCTTCAAGCTCGGTCGGGCGCTGCGGCGTGCGATCGAGAGCTTTCCGCAGGATCTGCGCGTCGCGATCGTCGCCACCGGCGGCCTCTCCCATCAAGTGCACGGCGAGCGCGCGGGTTTCAATAATCCGGCCTGGGACGGCCGATTCCTGGATCTCTTCGAGCGCGATCCCGAACAGCTCGCGTCGATGACGGTCGCCGAATACGCGGAGCTCGGCGGGTTCGAAGGCGCCGAAGTCGTCAACTGGCTCACGATGCGCGGTGCGCTCTCCGCGAATGTCGAGTGCAAGCATCGAAGCTACTACCTGCCGTCGATGACGGGGATCGCGACTGCGATCTACGAGGGCATGGACGCGCCCAATTCCGCCGTCGTCGAGCGCCAGCGGCGGCACGTCGCCAGCGAACTGCGCGGTGTCGAGCGGCTGCAAGGCACGTATCCTTTCACGCTCGAGCGCAGCGTGAAGTCGTACCGCATCAACGACTATCTGCATCGGATGGTCGAGAAGAGTCATCGCGAGGCGTTTCGGCGCGATCCCGAAGCGAGCTTCGAAGCCGCCGGACTCTCGAAAGAGGAGCGGGATCTCATCCGCCGGCGCGACTGGCGCGGGCTCATGCATTACGGCGCGATCTTCTTCGTGCTCGAAAAGCTCGGCGCTGTCCTCGGCGTGTCGAACCTGCACATCTACGCGGCGATGCGCGGCGAATCGCTGGAAGAGTTCCAGAAGACGCGCAACGCGCCGGGGGCGTTGTATTCCGTTGCCGGCAACGAAGGCGGAAAGCTCGGCTGGGACAACGTCGCCAACGCACCGAAGAGGCGCTGAGGCGACCGATTGCCCCGCGCGTGACGGCTCGGCCTCCCAGCTTGCACGACCATGACCTCGCGAGAGTCCACCCAATGATCATCGACGTCCACGGGCACTACACGACCGCGCCGAAAGCGCTCGAAACGTGGCGCGCCCGGCAGATCGCCGGCATCAAGAGTCCGGCCGGGATGCCGAAAGCGTCCGACCTTCGAATGAGCGACGACGAGATTCACGAATCGATCGAGACCAATCAGCTGCGGCTCATGCGCGAGCGGGGAATCGATCTGACGATCTTCAGCCCGCGCGCGAGCTTCATGGCGCATCACATCGGCGACTTTGCCGTCTCGAGCACGTGGGCGGCGATCTGCAACGAGCTTTGCTTTCGAGTGAGCCGGCTCTTTCCCGATCACTTCATTCCCGCTGCAATGCTGCCGCAAAGTCCGGGGGTCGATCCCGCGACGTGCATTCCCGAGCTCGTCAAGTGCGTCGAGCAGTACGGCAACGTCGCGATCAATCTGAACCCTGATCCCTCAGGCGGCCTCTGGAGCTCGCCGCCCCTCTACGAGCGTCACTGGTACCCGGTCTACGAGAAGATGGTCGAGTACGACATCCCGGCGATGATCCATGTCAGCACGAGCTGCAATTCGTGCTTCCACACGACCGGCGACCACTATCTCAATGCCGACACCACCGCGTTCATGCAATGCCTGACCGGAGATCTCTTCAGCGACTTTCCGAAGCTGCGCTTCGTCATCCCGCACGGCGGCGGCGCCGTTCCCTATCATTGGGGTCGGTTTCGCGGACTGGCCGACATGCTGAAGAAGCCGCTGCTTCGCGATCATCTGCTCGGCAACATCTTCTTCGACACCTGCGTGTACCACCAGCCCGGCATCGACCTGCTGACGCGCGTGATTCCCGTCGAGAACATCCTTTTCGCGAGCGAGATGATCGGCGCGGTGCGCGGCATCGATCCCGAAACAGGCCAGTACTTCGACGATACGAAGCGCTACATCGAGGGCGCACGCATCGAACCCACGCACCGCCAGATGATCTACGAGGGGAACGCTCGTCGCGTGTATCCGCGCCTCGACGCGGCGCTGAAGGCTAAAGGACGTTGACGGGCTCATCGCATATGTCCTCCGAGACCGCTGTCGCGGACATCACCGGCATTTCGTCGATGGCGACGCGGCAGCTGCTCGTCGAGTTGACCGATGGCTACGAACGGCAGTCCGGGCGGCGCGTCGCCATCACGGCGGTCGGTGGCGTCGACGCGTTTCGCCGCGTACGCAATGGTGAAGCCTTCGATTTCGTGACGCTCGCGGCAAGCGCGATCGACGAATTGGCATCTGCCGGCCGCGTCGAAGCAGCGACGCGTGTCGATCTCGCTCGCTCGGGCATCGCGATCGCGATCCGAGCAGGCGAAACGAGACCCGACATTGGCAGCGAAGCAGCGGTTCGGGATGCTGTTTTGCGCGCCGGGACGATCGGCTATTCGACGGGCCCGAGCGGAGCGCATCTCGGCCGCCTCTTCGAGCGTTGGGGCATTGCGGCGACAATCGGACCGCGGCTCGTGCAGGCGCCTCCCGGCGTTCCCGTCGGCGGACTTCTCGCACGTGGCGACGTCGAATTGGGATTCCAGCAGTTGAGCGAATTGCTGCATGTGCCCGGCATCGACGTCGTCGGTATGCTTCCTCCGAATATTCAGGCGATGACGATATTCTCGGCAGCGGTCTGCACCGCGGCGACGCATCGCGCAGCGACGGTTGACCTGCTGTCGTTCCTGACTTCGCAGGCAGCCGATGCGACGATGCGCCGCCACGGCATGGATCCCGCTTGCGCCGCAACTTGATGGACCGGCACCGACGGCGCCAAATTCGAGACACCGATCGCGATGGACGCTCGAATCTTCTCGCGCTCGCCCCGGGCGCTCTTTCCCGACGCTCTCGTTCGGCGCAAGATTCTGTGGACACGCCGCGGACGCTTCCGGCTGCGTCTAAGCGATCGCGCCGCCCCATGATCGAGCGACGTGTGAAACGAAAGTTCTTGCGAAGGGAACCCGGTTTACGATCATGAGCCGGCAACTGCGTATCCCCGCCGTGTACATGCGCGGCGGCACCAGCAAGGGCGTGTTCTTCCTGGCGCACGACCTGCCCGCCGATCCTGTCGCGAGGGACCGCATTCTGCTGCGTGTCATCGGCAGCCCCGACCGCTACGGTCAGCACATCGACGGAATGGGCGGCGCGACGTCGAGCACCAGCAAGGTCGTCATCGTGTCCCGCTCGGAGCGTCCGGGCTTCGATGTCGATTATCTGTTCGGACAGGTGGCCCTGGACAAACCGGTCATCGACTGGTCGGGAAACTGCGGCAACCTGAGCTCGGCGGTCGGTCCGTTTGCGATCGGCAACGGGCTGGTCGATGTGCCGGAGAATGGTGAAGCGACGGTGCGCATCTGGCAGGCCAACCTCCGCAAGCCCATTATCGCGCGCGTTCCCATCCGGGACGGCGAAGTGGTCGAAAACGGTGATTTCGAATTGGACGGCGTCGCGTTTCCCGCGGCCGAGGTCAAGCTCGAATTCGTCGACCCCGCCGCCGACGATGGCGATGCCCCCGGCTCCGGCCTCTTCCCGACAGGCAATCGCATCGATTGGCTCGAAATCCCCGGCTCTGCGCGCGTGCAAGCGACGCTCGTCAATGCGGGCAATCCGACGATCTTCGTCGATGCGAGCGCGATGGGCCTGCGCGGCACGGAGCTGCAAGCCGACGTCAACGGACGTCCGAAACTGCTGGCGTTCGCCGAAGCGATTCGGGCCGCGGGCGCGGTTGCGATGGGCCTGGTCGCGACGCCGGAAGAGGCAACCCGCTCACGTCCGCACACGCCGAAGCTCGCGTTCGTCGCCCGGCCGCTCGACTACATCGCGTCCGACGGCAGAAGCGTGCGCGCCGATTCGATGGATCTTCTCGCGCGCATCTTCTCGATGGGCAAGCTGCATCACGCGATGACCGGAACCGGCGCGGTCGCCATCGCCGCGGCCGCGGCGGTGCCCGGAACGATCGTGAGCCGCATCGCGGCGACGGACTCCGCCGGTCGCGTGCGATTCGGGCATCCATCGGGCACGTTGAGCGTCGGTGCGGAGGCCGCAGAGACCGCCGGCGAATGGACGATAGCGAAAGTGCTGGTAAGCCGCTCGGCGCGCCGCCTGATGGAGGGATGGGTTCGCGTGCCCGCAGCGGAAGATGCACCCTCCGCCTGACGAGAACATGCGCGCATTGACGATTCGCAACGCGACCGCCGCCGATGCATCGGCCGTCTGGGCGGTGCTGGAGCCGGTCTTCCGCGCAGGGGAAACGTACACGATCCCGCGCGACATCAGCCGCGACGCGGCTCTCGCCTACTGGTTCTCGCCGACGCACGAAGTTTTCGTCGCCGAGGCCGAAGGCAGCGTGCTCGGAACATATTACCTCCGCGCAAATCAGGCGGGCGGCGGCGCCCATGTCTGCAATTGCGGTTACGTGACATCGGCCCGCGCCCAGGGACAGGGCGTCGCCCGGCAGATGCTCGAGCACTCGTTCGCTCACGCCCGGAACCACGGCTTCCTTGCGATGCAATTCAACTTCGTCGTCAGCACCAACGAGCGCGCGATCAGGACGTGGGAACGCTATGGCTTCGCCGTCGTCGGGCGCCTGCCGCTCGCCTACAATCACCCGACCCACGGCCTCGTCGATGCGCTCGTCATGCATCGGACCCTTTGAGCCAAGGAACGACGCGAGACAGACACGATGAATATCACGATCCTCGACGATTATTTCGATACGCTGCGGACGCTGCCGTCGTTTCGCAAGCTGGACGGGCACGACGTCACCGTCTGGAACGATCACGTTCAGGAGACCGACAAGCTCACCGAGCGGCTGCGCGATACCGAGGCGCTCGTGCTGATCCGCGAACGCACGCAGATTCGCGCCCCGCTGGTCGATCGCCTGCCGAAGCTTCGGCTCATCAGCCAGCGCAGCGTCTACCCCCACATCGACATCGACGCGTGCACGCGCAACGGCGTCATTGTCTCGTCGGATCAGCACGCGGGAACGCCGTCGTACGCTGCGGCCGAGCTGACGTGGGGCCTGGTCATTGCCGCGATGCGGCAAATCCCGCAGCAGATGCGCGCGCTGCAGGAAGGCCGCTGGCAGATCGGCGTCGGCCACACGCTGCGCGGCAAGACGCTCGGCGTCTACGGGTACGGCCGCATCGGGGCGGAAGTCGCGGGCTACGGCAAGGCGTTCGGAATGCACATCCTGGTCTGGGCGCGCGAGCCCTCGATGCAGAAAGCCCGCGATGCCGGCCATGCAACCGCGACCAGCAAGCGCGCGTTCTTCGAGCAGTGCGACGTGCTGACGCTGCACATGCGGCTCGTTCCCGCGACGCGCGGTATCGTTCAATACGACGATCTCGCCGCGATGAAGCCCTCGGCGCTGATCGTCAACACGAGCCGCGCCGGTCTTATCGCGCCCGGCGCACTCGTGAAGGCGCTCGAGGCCGGTCGCCCCGGCATGGCGGGCGTCGACGTCTATGAAACGGAGCCGCTGCGCGACCCTGCGGATCCACTGCTCAACCTTCCGAACGTCGTCTGCACGCCGCACATCGGCTATGTGACACGCGACGAATACGAGCTTCAGTTCTCCGACATCTTCGATCAGATCGTCGCGTATGCGAGTGGGGCGCCGATCAACGTCGTCAATCCCGAGGTGCTGACCAATCCCAAGGCTGCCGCCGCCGTACCCGGCAAGTGAGTCCCTACGAACAGTCTCTGCGCGAAATCTGTGGAGACGATGCTCGAACCAAGCAATAAGATGACGAATTGCTAGCGCCAGGATAGACCTTCTTGAGGTCCAGAAACCGGATGATGTAACGAAAGAGTCGCATCAGCTGAAGGCGAGGAACAATTCCGCTTCGAGCTCCCGCGCGGGAATGCTCGTGGAGGCTCCGAATACGATCTGAACCTACGCATCAAGTGAGCCGACGATCCTTTCGAAATCCGATGGCACACTCGCGAGCGCCGGTAACCTCTCTGAGATCGAGATCACGAATCGGCATCCTAAAGATAGAGTGGTCAAGGCCTCGATACCTGACAACGTATCGCCCATCACCACATGGGTGAATCGAGAGTGGCGCCGCGCTGGTGCAATAAAGTCATGACGCGCCTCGCTACAATCGCGAATAAAGGGCGACGGAGCCGCCGCCGGTAGGCTCGTTGCCCCGATTCTCGGCCGCCCCAATCTCACGGACCCCCGGGGCAAAACTCGGCGATCATGTGTTTGGCGGGCAATTCGCTGGTTCTGGTCCCATTCTGTCCGGCGTGCAGGCGGCAGAGCTCTTCCGCTGTTCAGGCGCTCCATCGATGCTGAAGTGAGCCCGGGCCTCTGTAGATAATCCTTCTTTGTCCCAACACATAGATGACACAGTTCGCCAAGCGCTTACATCATGGATCGGGCTACGACTTCGGCATAGGCTTGCCCATTAGGTCGGAGGAGCGTAACAATGCGCTTGCCCATTAGATCGGAGGAGCGTAACAATGCAAAACAGCCCGTCCCCGATGGTTGCAGCTAGCATGGCGTGGACTTAGAGATGTCGGCGAGAATGTGCTCGAAGTAGGAATGTGCATGGATCCCAACTGGTCCAAGCCGCCTAGCTTGCGGTGCGCCCGGCGTACGGGCAGAGCGCATGGCGCGTTCCCATCGGGAGTGCAACAATCGGATATGGAGCGAATCAACCTACGTTTGGCGTAGGTCATCCATCGCTACACGCGGCTTCGCGGAAAGCGTCACCTCATACGTACTGGAAGGCCGCACTGCGCAGTGCCCCAGCTGTTGGACTGCAGTGCGCGCAGAGCCGAGGAAACAACCGTGTCTATCGACCTGAAGCTCGAAAACAGGGTCGCCATCGTCACAGGCGGTAGCAAAGGCCTGGGCGCCGAATCCGCTCGCTTGCTCGCTGCCAACGGCGCAAGAATTGCGCTCGTTTCGCGCAACAAGGAACGGCTTGACGCGCTCGCGGCGGAACTCACAAAGACTCATCGCGCCGAAGTGCTGACGGTGCCCGCTGACCTGTCGCAGGTCGGTGCCGCGGAGCCGGTTATGGAGGCCGTGCTCAAACGTTTTAGCCGCCTCGACATTCTCATTAACTCGGCCGGGGCGGCCCAGGGCGGCGTGTTCTGGGATATTCCCGACAAAGTGTGGGAAGACGCCTATGCCCTGAAATTTTTCGGCACCATGCGCATGATGCGCGCTGCGCTCCCGGCCATGATTAGGCAGAAATACGGCCGCATCGTAAGCGTCGTCGGAGACACCGGCAAGCAGCCGAACCCGCGGCTCCTACCTGGCGCTTCGGCAAATGCCGCCCTACTCGCGCTAACTAAGGGCCTTGCGGATGAAGCAGGACTTCATGGCATTTCGGTCAACGCAGTTAACCCGGGGCCGACCCGTACCGACCGAATGACGGCGGTGATTCTCAATCTGGCCAAATCCACTAACACCTCGATTGCCGACATTGAAGCGGGTTTCACCAAGAACAGCCCCTTCAATACGATGGGCGATCCGGTAGACGTTGCGCGAGTTATCGTTTTCCTCGCGTCCGATGCCGCTGCAAATATCACAGGGACGTCGATCCTGACGGATGGCGGACGCTCGCGGGCGCTCGCCTGATCTCACGGTGTTGCCATGACCAATCCCCGTGTTGCCTATGTCCTTAGCAGCGAACGCCCGCCACTTGCCCCACCCCAGGGCAAGCCGCTGATCGTCCATGTCGTCGTCAACGTGGAATCCTGGCCCTTCGACCAACCCATGCCGCGCAAACTGCTTACCGCGCCGCATGGCTTGGAGACCGTGCCCGATGTACCCAATTTTTCCTGGGCCGAATACGGTCTGCGTGCCGGTATGCCTCGGCTGTTCCAGCTTTTTGCCGAACGCGGCGTTCCCGTCAGCGCCTTCATGAATGCGGGGATCTGCACCGACTATCCGCGGCTTGCCGAGAGGATCGCAGAGGCGAACTGGGAAATCGTCGGGCACGGCCTCAGGCAGCGCTCTTTACAGGGCGAGGCCAAGGAAGCCGAGTTGATCGAGATGTGCCTTGACCAGCTGAGCAAGTTCTACGGCAAGCGGCCGCGCGGCTGGCTCGGGCCTGGCCTCAAAGAGACAGTGGACACGCCAGACATATTGAAGGCCGCTGGCATTGACTATCTGTGTGACTGGGTGATCGACGACCTGCCGCACTGGATGACGACCAAACATGGCCCCATGATCTGCATGCCGTATTCGCTGGAAATCAATGACGGGACGCTCTACGCCATCCATCAGTACTCTTCGGACGAAATCTACCGTCGCATCCGCGACACGCTGGAATGCTTTGGCGAAGAGGTCAAGATTCAGCCGCGCATATTGACGATCGCACTGCACCCGCACCTGATCGCAGTTCCGCACCGCGTCGTTTACCTGCGGCGGATTGTCGACGAACTGAAGTCTCGTTCCGACACGATCTTCATGACCGGAACCGAGATCGCGAATTGGTTCGTTGCCGCCGATAAGACCCGCACGGAAAATTAACTACGAAACTGGCGAGCCCCGCGCACCCGGAGAGCCTCGTCAGCACGTTCTGGCGTTTGTACCCATTGCCGACGAATGTGTACATCGAAAGCATACTTCGCGACATCATTGGCCCTTCTCGGGCAACACCGCCCAGAGCGAAACACCGCAACGCGAATTGGCGCTTGCCCACGGAACCACCATATCACGGGTTGACGGAAACCGCCTGACGAGGAGGCACAAATTGTGACCGCTGCCGATCGTTCGCTCACCACTGCCGCCTCGGAATTCGCCACCAAGTTAAGGTTCGAAGACATTCCCGACGACGCACTGCATATCGGCCGCCGTTGCGTGCTCGATGGGCTCGCGGTGATGATCGGCGGTACTGAGCATCCGGCGCTCGATGTGCTGGACAAGTACATCGCCAAGGTTGGCGGTACTGGCGATGCGCGCCTAGTCGGCAATATTGCGAAGAGGGTGCCGGCCCATCTCGCCGCTATGTGGCACGGCCTCGCCGGCCACGCCATGGACTGGGACGATACGCAGCTGGCCGCAGGACCGGGGCGCCCCTATGGCCTGCTCTGTCACCCGACGGTGCCGCCGCTATCAGCATGTCTCGCCATTTCCGACATGCTCGGCAGCGTCGATGGCAAGCGTTTCATGACCGCATTTCAGGCAGGCTTTGAGGTGGAGTGCAAGGTCGCCGAGGCAATCAACCCCGACCACTATATGCGCGGCTTTCACTCCTCAGGCACCATCGGGACATTCGGCTCAGCAGTGGCAGCCTCCAAGCTCCTCGGCTTTAACGCCAGCCAGACTGCTCAGGCTATTGGACTCGCCGCCTCGATGGCAGCTGGTATTCGCGCTAATTTCGGCACGATGACCAAGCCGTTCCACGTCGCACGATCGTCGGAAAACGGTGTCACTGCCGCGCTGTTGGTGCGCGAAGGCTTCACTGCCAACGAAGAGGCGCTGGATGGTAAGTGGGGTTACCTCGCCATCGCCGGGCCGGGCGGTGACCCCGACCTCGTGGTCGAGCATTTTGGCAAGCCGTTTACGATAGTTTCACCCGGCGTCAGCATCAAACCTTACCCCTGCGGTGTGCTGACGCACCCCAGCATGGACTCGCTCCTGTTCCTAATGCGGGACCACAAGCTCAAGACCTCCGACATCAAGAAGATCCGACTTTACGCGGCGAAGAACATCCTCGGTCCGATCCGCTTTCCCTTCGCCCGTACTGAGCTCGAGGGCAAATTCTGCATGCACTTCCTGCTCGCCGCGATTGCCGTTGCAGGGCGCGCCGGGAAGGGCGAATTCACCGACGAGTTCGTACAGCGCCGGGATGTGCAAGACATGCAGCGCAGGGTCGAAACATTCGATGACAAGGCGATCGAGGCAATGGGGTTTGACCGCATCCGCTCGCGAATCGAGGTGCAGACTACTGCCGGCGAGACCATCGTGCGCTGGGCCGATGAAAACTACCGCGGCGGCCCGCACAACAGCCTGAGCGACAAGGAAGTGGAACTCAAGTTTCGAGACTGCGCTGCGGGGCTCCTGGAAGACGACCGGATTCAGCGCGTCTTTGACCGCATCTGGGCGATGGAGAGACAGGAAAACGCCACCGAAGTCCTGGTCGACCTGGATTGGCGATCGAAGCGGAGCTCTTTCTAGGCGCGCCTGTCGCGCCAAACAAGGCGGGTTGGAAGTGGCAAGCATCATCGCGGTTCGGAAACCATTCGCCCCACGTCGAAGTCAACGATTGTGCCCTTTCGGCGAGCCCTGGCTGCGCCGCAACAATTCGTGAAAGGACATTGCGATGCTCGAGCGTCCGAGTACTCGGCTTCGTCATCTGCTGGTTCGGCCGGGGGCTTTCCTCGCGCCCGGCGTGGTCGACGCCATGACTGCGCGACTGGTCGCTGCTGCTGGATTCGAAGCCTGCTACATGGGGGGCAACGCTACGACCGCTTCGCGCCTCGGGCTACCCGACGTCGGCTTGTTGACCCTCACAGAAATGGTCGACCAGGCCACGCGAATCGCCGAGGCAAGCGGTCTGCCGTTGCTGGTGGACGCTGATACTGGTTATGGCAATGCCCTCAACGTCCGGCGCACGGTTCGAGAGTTCGAGCGTGCAGGCGCTGCCGGTCTCCACCTTGAAGACCAGTCGCTGCCAAAGAAGTGCGGTCACTTCCAAGGTAAGATCCTGATCTCGGCGGACGAAATGGTTGCCAAGATAAAGGCCGCCGTCGATGCGCGCAGGGACACGGATTTCGTTGTGGTCGCCCGTACCGACGCGATTGCGGTCGAAGGATTGGAGCGCGCTCTCGAACGAGCTGCCGCCTACGGCGAAGCCGGTGCCGACATGCTCATGTTCGGTCCACCTTTCGACGCATCCGGCTTGGCGCGGGCCAAGAACCTCAAAGCGCGGCTTCTTTGCATCCTCGACACAAGCGGACGCACACCGATAGTTTCCATCAATGAGCTCGCACCATTCGGAGTTAAAATCGGTGTTCTCCCGACGGCTCTTGCCATGGCAATCATTCCAACGGTTCGTCGATTGCTGGGAGTCCTGATGCGGGATGGACATCTGGGGTCCATCCAAAGTGAACTAGCCACTTTCGAGGAATACAACGCGCTTCTAGGGCTCACGGCGATACGGGTGCTTGAAGATCGGTATGCCGTCACGACCTGAGTATCGCACCGTCTCCCGCAATTCGGCCGGCGGCTAGTTCATGCGCAGAATTTCCTTGGCGTCGCTTGGCGCCGCGACCTCGCGCCCCATGTCCTGCGCCATTCGGACGATATGCCGGACGAGCTCCGCATTCGTCGGGTAGCCGAGTTCTGGATAGTGATAGTCGCCAAGGCCAGGAGCGACGTGGCCGCCATTGGCGATCGCGACCGACGCGCAGGGAAACACATTCGCATGCTTCGTACAGACAGCCCACTGGATCCGGCCGTCGGATGGAATCGCATGGAAGAAGGCTTCAAGTCCTGCCGGCGTTGCATCGTGACCCGCGAGCCTTCCCTGGCCGCACAAGGCGATCTTGGCGAGCGCGGGAGCCTCCAGGACACCCATATCGATAAAGGCGTCAGCCGTACGCATGAAGGCCACTGTCCAGATTCCGAGACTGGGTTTTACGCCTAGCTTTTTCATCTGATTCGCAAAGAAGAGACAGTCCTTGACGCTGTTCACATAGACCTTGTCCGTTGTCTGCCACTTCTTGTGCGCTCGATCGTAGAAATCCATGTTGGTGCTGCCGATGTCAACCGTCGCGATGTCGGGGCGAGCGGCGTCGACATGGGCGGTTCGGGCGACCGCGTCTCCCTCATTGTGAACATTCCCAAGCGTCGTATGGATCAGGATATCGCTCTTCGCCCGGATTTTCTCCGTAATCTCCGTGTAGACCGCCGCATCGTGGCATTTTCCGCCATCGACCTGGCGTGCATGTACATGGACGATTGATGCCCCGGCCTCTCGACACTGGGCTGCGTCCTCCGCGATTTCATCGGGGGTGTATGGAATGTTGGGATTGGGGCCGCGCATTTCCCATTCGTTAAGACGTACATTGATGATCAACTTGTTCATGGTTCTTGACTCCTCGGACAGTGCTTCCACCCCATCGATTTACTTCGCACGATCGTTTGGCAAGCCGGCCAGTTCAGGCTTGTATATCCAACATGCGCCGCGTATCGGTCGGGGTTGCGACCGCACGGCCTGAGGCGCGAGCCAGATTCGCGAAGAATTGCACCAGCTTGGCATTGCTCGGACAACCAAGCTCTGGATAAGGGTAGTCTCCAATTCCGGGGGACAAGTGCCCACCGCGCTCAAGCGCTACTCCGGCAGCAGGCAAGATGCTGCCTTCCTTGCAGGTCACGGTCCACTCGATTCGCCGATTCGCCGGGAGGGAATCCACGAAGGCGAGCGCGCCTTGAATCGTGCATGGATGGGCGCCAATGATTCCCCCCTCGGACATCACCAACTGGACGAAGGCAGGTTCTTTAAAGACGCCCATGTCGATCAAAGCGTCGGCAGCACGGATGAACGGAATTCCCCAGCAGCTGAGGTGGGGCTTTACGCCGGCCTTATCCATTTCCGATGCGAGAAACATGCACGTTTCGATCGAATTCTTGTAAACCTTGTTCATCGTCTTGAACGATTTTGTCGTCGAATCGTAAGCGTCAATATTGGTGCTGCCCACATCTACGGCCGCAAGATCCGCCCTTTTGCCCTTGCTCTGCCCCATTTTCACGATGTGGGCGACGCGCTTCTCGTCCTCTTTCACGGTGATCTGGCCTAGCGTGGAGTCGATTAGGATGTCCGTCTTCGCGCGGATCCTCTCCACAATTTCGGTATAGACGTCGGGATCATGCGCGGGCGAACCATCCGGATTCCGGGCGTGGAAATGGATAATCGAGGCGCCAGCATCGGCACACTCGGCCGCAGTTGTGGCGATTTCATCAGGAGTAAACGGGACATTCTTGTTGACGTCGCGCGGCATGTACTCGTTGACGCGCACCATGATTATGACCTTCTTGTCCAGATTCTTATCCATGTGAAGCTCCCTCAGTCTCATGCCCGGGCGACGAGACCGTATGGGCGAGCAAGCGCTCGCAGGCCTGGAGAAACACAAGAGCATCCGTGGCGAAAACCAAGCCGTCGACGCCACGGCGGATGAGGTCCTCCGAATAGGATTTCTCCTGCCTGTTTCCAATAGTCGTCACCACGCGCTTGCCTCGTCGCTTTGAAATCTCTAGGACACGATTCAGGGCTCGACTCATTTTGGGATTGTCGAACCCCGCTCCGGAGACACCTAGGGAAACCGACAAATCAAACGGACCGACGAAGTATCCGTCGATCCCAGGAATTGCAGCCATTGTCTCGAAGTCGTCGATCGAACTCTTGTCCTCAAGCAATGGAAGGATGATGATCTCCCGATTTGCATTCGCGGCATAATCATCCCAGTTCTCAGGCCAGTATCGAGTCGCTCGAACGATCGGGCACGCGCCTCGCGTGCCGTCGGGCGGATACCGAACGGCCCGTACGACGGCCTCACAATTCTCCTTGATCGCATGTGGAATGACGATACCTTCAGTCCCGAGGTTGAGGACTCGTTTGATCAGACCGTCGTCCACCTCTGGCACTCTCACAAACGGCGATATGCCGGCCGCGTCGGCAGCACGGATTAAGTGAGCCAATCGGTCCATGTCCATCGGACAGTGTTCCATGTCGATGATCACAAAATCGATCCCTGCGCGGGCCATAATCTCGACGACCATCGGTGCGCCGATGAAACCAATCATTCCGGTGACTGTTTTGCCGCTTTTCCATTTCTTGCGGATACTGCTGTCCATCGGCTGTTCCCTTTGCGTTCCTAACGTTCGATACCGTTCAAAGCGGATTCGCGCTCCTTTTGCGTCCAAAGACTATTGTGTGGACTCTGACATCGTTCTAGCTAAGCCTTTGGACTGAAACCCCAGATCAAAGTCATTTCCACATTTAGAGCCAACGGGTATCTGATCGGCCTTTGCTATCACGGGCCCCGCATTGACGCGCAGAGCCGAGCACCTAATAGGGCGAGGTGTGACCGGAACGATTCTTCGATTCGTTACCTTGGCCACCGGTAGTTTTCCTTGAAGCATCTGCATCGGCCGCCTCGAACCAATCCGCAATCTGCTTGCCGGACATGAATACAGTGTCATTCCTGGCGACGAGCAGGTCGAGCATCCGTTCCAAGTATGGAAACCGGTGTGGCTCACCGATCAGGTGTGGGTGAATTGCAATTGGAATCATGCGCACGTTCAAGGCAGCCTCCGATTCGAACGTCGTCAAAGTATCGACGAGGCGACGATAGATCTCGTCGGATGAATGCTTCTCGATTGCGTGAAGTAAACCATCGTCGATGGCGACATTGCCGGGTATCGCGATCAACGGACCGTGCTTGGTCGTCATCCAACACGGCAGGTCGTCGAGCCCCCAGTCGCAAACGTATCGCAATCCCGCCGCCTTCAGGCGGTCTGGCGTGTTGACGGTCTCCGCTAGTCCGGCCCCCTGCCACCCCTGCACCGACTTTCCCGTGAACGCGGCAATCCTTTCGACGGTTCGTTGAATTACATCATCCTCGGTTTCCAATGTAAGGATCCGCTGTTCATAACAATGACCCATCATCTCCCAGCCAGCTTCAACGATTGCTTCCGCGCAGGTCGGATAGACGTCGATGACCGCCCCATTGATCGAACAGGTTGCGGGCAACCCCCTGTCCTGCAGTGCCCTAAGGATTCGCGGCATACCGCAACGAACTCCGTATTCGAACCAACTGTAATTCACCACGTCCGGGACCGGCGCAATGCCATGAGGTGGCGTGACTACGCCACGCGGCATTTTCCCGTCGAAGGGCCAGTACTCTACGTTTGCCACAACATGAACGATGATCGGTTTTCCGTTGGGCGGCTCCAATTTCGGCCGCCGTGAGGCGAGCATGTAAGGTACGCGCGGGTTCGATTGCATCAATCGTCCTCCTGCGGAACGAATTTCAGAACTTACCTATTGCTCGTTCCAGGTTTGTCATATCCATCGTCTGTTTGTTTTCAGTGAGCTTGCAAGTAGCGCTCTACGTGGTGGGGTTCGCGGGTTAGACCGACACAGAATTTCCCTATGATCGGGGCTAGAGGCTGAATCTCCGCGCGCCGCCCCGCGTTGGCCACCGTCATGCGCTGGACGGCCTCAGCCACTCGAGCCCTGAGTCCGTCGTAATCAATGGTGGTGAATTTCCCTCGATTCAACACGAGTCGCCCGCCAATCATCACACTGTCTACCGCGCCTCCATTTTCGCAGAATACAACCTGAGTCACGGCGACGTTAAGCGGGAGATAATTGATGTTGGTGAGGTCTAAGAAAACGATGTCTGCCTTATAGCCCTCTTCCAGACGCCCAATCTTGTCGAATCCGAGCGCCTTCGCGCTGTTCGATGTCGCCATACGAAGCGCGTCCGCAGGGCTTAGCCAGCGCTCGTAATCGGCAGTCTCGATCCTCGACACCAGCGCTGCGAGGCGCATGGCCTCGAACATGTTGAGTTGGTCTGAACAGGATGTGGTGTCGGTGCCAACGCCCACGTTGACACCGGCGTCGATCATCGCGCGAGTTGGCGCGTTTCCGTTCCCGAGGCGCATATTGCTTCCCGGGTTGTGGGCAACCGACGTCCCGTTGTCGGCGAGTCGCCGCATATCGTCCGCATCGAGCCAGATGGCGTGCGCCATCACACAATTTGAACCAAGCACTGCTAGCTCGTCCAAGTGCGCGGTCAGACTTCTGCCATAACGTTTCAGTGCGGATAGAGCCTGAACCTTGGATTCGGCGAGGTGCGTATGGAATCCGACTCCGAACTCGCGCGACAGCCGACTGGCAGACACCAGAAACGAATCGGTGCACAGGAGCGGTATCGAAGGGGCAATCGCCGGGCGGACGTAGTCGCGATCGAACGGCCAGCGAGCAAAGACGTTCTTGCAGCTCTTGATGCTTTCGTCGAATGGCGCGGTCATCACTTTGCCGACGGCCTTGCGCATTTGTGCGGGTATCGCGTCGAGAAGGCCGGGGATCGATTCCCAGAATGTGCGATCCGCCATCGCCGGCGCGATGACGGCTCGCATTCCAACATCGAGGTATCCTCGGGCGACATTCGTGATCCCCTCCACCGTGGGCACCGGAAGCTGCAAGACCATGTCGTAGCAAGCAGTGCAGCCCTTGCGGACCATCTCCACGGCACCGAGTACCGATCCCAGATGAAGATCATCGACCGTACGGTTGCCAGCGACCCATGATCCCGCGTTGATCAGCATTTCCAAGTTCCAAGTGCCCGCAATGCCTTTCGCGAGTGCGAAATGACTGTGCGTATGGGCATTGATCAAACCAGGAATGAGCAACCTGTCATCCGCGGCGACCACAGTGACATCTGGCGGGGTCTCCATGCCCGGAATCCCGATCTCGCGGATGGTGTCACCTTCGATCAGGATATCGACCGCCTTCGGACTGTCATTCAGCGGATCGAGTATTTGGCCACCCCGAATCACTTTAAAGTCCCGATGAGTCATGTCGGCGGATCCATTCAATGGCGTCCGTTGTGATACTCGCTAGAACTCTATGTCGAAGGGGCTCGCAGCGGGCCAGAAGCAACTTGCCGATCGGAGTCAGTCAAGCGCCGCGATTGCCGAAATCTCAACCTTTTGAAATTCGGCTGCCAAGCGCGCTTCGACAGTCGCCCGTGCCGGCGGATTCTCCGGGTCAATCCATGATTCCCACGCCTCGTTGTGGGCGTCGACATCACGAATATCGGCGAGCCAAACGTTGACCCATAGCAGTTTGGATTTGTTGCTACCGACCTCGGCAAGCAACTTCTCGATGACGGCCAATACCTGTTCCGTTTGCTTCTTCGCGTCCGCATTCCGGTCGTCGGAAACCTGTCCCCTGATATAAACGGTGTCGTTGTGAACGACGGCGTTTGTGCTCCGTGCGCGCGGCTTCGGATAGGGCGGCGCTCCCCTCGCGTAGGGTTCAGTGCCGTATCGAATCTTATGGCGAATGATAGTCATGGAATTCTCCTTCTGCGTTCACGGGAAGTCGCGCGGAAGTCCGCGCGAAGTTAGCGGAGTAGTCGCTTATCCCATGCAGGTCCAACATTGAGAACATGAGGTCGTTGCTGCGGCGCGTTGCACTGACATGGAATAGGCTTCGGCCAGTGTAGCGCGCCAGGTTGCATGGATACAAGAACGCAGGCGGCTGCTAAGTCAGCATGTGTGCTTTGGAATTCGGTCTTACCAACGAATATCTTTCGACGACATCACACGATTGACTTTGAGCGATCGACCGGTACCTTGAGGAAGGACTAATGCATAAATTGCATGGTTCGATGCCCATCGCGATCGCCAAAGTCCCTCTCGAGATCCTTGTCTACCACTGCGCTTCCGCGACGCAGTTGGACAACTCGATCTGGAGCTCGACGGTAGAAGCTTGAAGCCTTGAATCAATTGTGCGAGACTGGATTTTCTAAATATCGAACCTTGATCCGGATGCACTGTTCCGGCGAAGGGAGAAAAGGAGAAGCATATGATCACAGTCGCGCACATTGCAATTAAGGTCGACGACCTCGAGGCCGCAAAACTATTCTATTCGCAAGTGTTTGGCTTCAGGCACATCGCCACGGATCGCGTGCGAGACCATGTTTCCTGCCACATGACAGATGGACACCTTGATATTGCGTTAATCAAGTACGATGTCGATGCAACCTCGACGGAAGCTACCGCTGCGGGGCCCGCACCGGCAATTCATCACATTGGCTTTGCCGTTGCCGATTTTGACCGCTGTCGCGAAGAGATCATCGGAAGGGGCTGCAAAATCATCAGCGATCCGGGTGTCTTGCCCATCAAGTTTCGCGCGCCAGGAGGAACCGTCGCTGAAATAGCGCCCGCCAATCACTTCAAAGCGACGTTGGCTCGGCTTTCACCGACTGGTCAATCGTAGAGGTGCTTGTTACGTTGACAGCACTTCTGCCTAAGTAAGTCTGGCGCGGGGTGATCCCCGGCGAACTTGGGAGTGACTCTCTACACCACGCTTCGGAGATCTATGTACTGGCAGCGCGAGATAAAATGAAAACTGACAACCGTACGCTGTCGGCCAAGCGACCTCACGGCTTGTGACAGGAGGACCAATGTACAAATTGCATCGCTCGATGTCGTTTCCTTCGATCGCGATGATCGCCCTAGTGTGCGTCGTGGGCAGTATGGGCACTTCGGCCGCGTACGCGGATGATGTTAAGTCAACCTTGACCCTCGTTCGGGAGCGGGGAAAGATCCTCGCGGGCGTGCGGTTTGACTATCCACCCTTCGGAAGCATTGACGCGCAGGGCAAGAACGTCGGGTACGGGGTCGACGTTGCCAAAGCTATGGCCGAAAAACTCGGCGTGGGCGTCGATTTCATCCAGACCACCTCACAAAATCGAATCCCGTTGCTACAGACCGGAAAAATTGATGCGGAATTCGGCGTCACATCAATGACCGCAGCACGCGACGAAGTCGTGGATTGGTCGATCCCCTATATGTTTGATCCAATCGCCATATTGGCCTATAAGGGACCGCCGACCAAGGCCGAGGATTGGGGGCCACCAAAAGTTGTAGCCGCGACACAGGGGAGTATCAACACAGAGATTTTCAAGAAGATCGTGCCGAACGCGAATGTTCGTCTCTACCAGGAGTTCACTGATTGCGTTGTCGCCTTACTGCAAAAGAAGGTCGACGGCGTACTGATCACCGGGAGTAGCGCTATCGATCACATCAAGAGACATCCTGAATTGATGGTCACTGCGGAGTTCTTCTACGATCACATCGGAATAATGGTCCGCGAAAACGATTCCAAATGGCGCGACTTCATCAACTTTACGTTGCAAGAAATGTGGGCTGATAACAAGCTGCAGAAATTGATCGAGAAGCATTTCGGCGCCCCGCCGAAGTGGCAATTGTGGTCGTCATATGGTCTACAGCCGGGTATCTTGCCCGGTCAAAAGCGTTTCGGCGATCGTAAAATGGAAGGCCCTCAATAGGGCAGTGCGACGCATTCCACGGCAGAAGAGCAAACCCTTCGACGTCACGGGATGTGAACAAACGAAGGCGAATTAGATAGCGCGCCATCGCTGTCGTGCGGACGACGTTGGTCACTTCCGATGCACTGGTACGTTCTCTGGGATTATCGCGGGGCTCTCCTTGACGGACTGTTCCTCACCGTTTGGCTCTCGATCGCATCGATAGTCGGAAGTACGATCCTAGGCGTGGTCGTCGGCTGCATGGGGACGCTGCCATCATTTGTTTTGCAGCGCGCGGTCAACGCTTATAGAGAGACACTCCGCAACGTTCCCGTCGTTGTAAAACTGTTCTTCCTCCATTTTATTGTCGGGCTCGATGCGATTCCGGCCGGCATTTTGTCACTCGTTCTTCATCAGAGCGCATACATTGCGGATGTGACCCTAGCCGGCCTTCGGTCCATTCCAACGGGGCAGACAGAGGCAGGGTTGTCGCATGGGCATACGTATGCACAAGTTTTCCGGTACATCCTCCTGCCTCAGGCAGTACGCGTGGTCATCCCGCCGCTGACGACCCAGTACATTCAGGTTGTCAAGAATTCGTCAGTCGTCATGTTCATCGCCGTGGAGGAACTAACATTCCAAACACAGATGATCGAGCAACAGACCTTTCGGGGATTTGAGGCGTCCGTTGCGGTCACCGTTCTATATCTTCTGATCGTGCTTGGAATTGCCGGCGTCATGGCGCTTGCGCAACGACATTTGGCACGCTCATGAGCGGGCTTCTATTGTCACGCGGGCGGTTCCCGAAGACCGCCAAGGCAAAGGTTTGGACGTGGAATATAGTGATTGCGGGCGCGCTCGTGATCGCAGCATTCTCGTTGCGAGACCTGCGCTGGCATGTGGTGTGGGATGCATGGCCCCTTATCCTCAAAGGTTTGGGTGTTTCGTGGGTGCTGGCGCTCTTGTCCGTCACCGTAGGGGCCCTGATCGCGGTTCCACTTGCATTGGCACGGGTCTACGGGCCGTGCGGCGTGCGCCACGCCGCAGTCGCGCTGATCGAGCTCGTTCGCGCTACACCCGAGCTGATGGTCGTGTTTTGGGTGTTCTTCGGATATCCGGGTGTAAGCGGTAGAAACCTATCCGCCTGGACGGCTGCGATTGTGGCGCTGACCCTCATTGCGGCCGCGTATCTGGCGGAGGTCGTTCGAGGCGGTCTGCACTCCGTTGCCCGGGGACAGATCGAGGCAGCTAGCTCCACAGGTCTCGATGCGTTTCAGACTTTTTTCTACATCGTTCTGCCGCAAGCGCTCCGAAACATGGCGCCAGCATTCATCGCGCAGTTCGTCATGCTCTTCAAGACGACTTCGTTGGTATCGGCCATCGGCGTCATCGAATTCTTCCGAATAATCATTTTGGTCAACAACGCACAATACGCTCCCTACGCGTTATATCTAACGATGGGGATTGGCTATTTTCTGTCTTGTTATGCCCTTTCCTGGTTCGTGCGCAGAATTGATCCCAAATACGTTCTGAATGAGTAAGTAATGCGCCTAGCACTCGCTCGCTCACTGAAGATTCGTTGGCCGACATAATGGTGAAACAAGCTGTGCTTGAGGTCACTTACGCCTAATGGGACGCGCTAGGCGCACGCGTCCTATCGGCGGCGCAAATCCGTCGTCGATCCACCCGTTTGTGGCGATTGAAGGCCCCGCGTGATCGCAGAAAGGACGTCTGTGAATAAAGTCATCGTCAACAGCCGGCACGAGTCTCAAGGATCGTACGACCCGAGGGAACTTCGGCTTCCGTCCTTCGTAGCAATGCGGCCCGCATTCCAGGATGGCAGAGTTACTCCCAGAGAATTCTTGGAACGATGTTTGCAGACCATCGAGGCACGCGAAAGCGAGATCAGGGCGTTCGTTTGCCTCAATGAGGCTGGTGCTCGTGCTGCCGCCGACGCCGCCACGACGCGTTATCGCAATGGGCAAGTCCGTTCGCCGATCGACGGTTGTCCTATCGCCGTAAAGGACTCGATCGAGACAATCGACATGCCGACCGAAATGAATAGCCCTGTTTTCAAGGGATGGATGTCAGGACGCGATGCAGCATGCATTTACGCCCTTCGGTCAAGCGGCGCCGTGATTCTCGGTAAGACGTTCACCCCTGAGCTCGTCCTGGGCACCCCTCCTCCGACGCGCAACCCGTTCGACCTCACCCGCACCCCGGGAGGTTCGTCGAGCGGCTCGGCTGCGGCCATCGGCGCCGGGATGGTGCCTGTCGCAATAGGCAATCAAACTGGCGCATCACTGATTCGTCCCAGCTCCTACTGTGCTAATTACGGATTTAAGCCAACGCACGGTGCCCTAAACATCGGCGGGATGCATCCCATTGCGCCAAGCCAGGATCATATAGGTCCAATGGCTTCCACTTTGGCGGACGCATGGCTCACTGCCTACCAGATTTCGCATGTCGCCGGCGGAACTGGCGGTCACCCTGGCTTAACGGGCGGCCCAGCCTTGCCGCACCCGGTCGTGCCGAAGCGCTTGGTCCGGCTTAAAACGAGCGGATGGAAAGAGCTCGACGAAGGTACGATCGTTGCATTCGAGGAATTCGTCGCCGGATTGATCGAAGCGGGTGTGAGTGTGATAGACGAGAGATCCCAAAGCTCGATTCTAAAGCTAGAGGGATTGCTAGAGGACGCCAACGACATCGCGTACGACATCATCATGTACGAGGCGCGATGGCCGACTCTCGCCTATGCCGAGGGCAGACCACGTGAAATTCTGAGCGAGCGACTGCGAGAACGTCTTGATCGCGGGGTCAAGATGACTCCAGCCGACTATCGTAGGGCTTTGGACCGGCGCAGCGTGATAAGGCAGCAAATTGCCCAGGTTGCGGCAGAGGCGGATGCTTTCATAACCCTGGCGTCAAGCGGCCCCGCTCCGGTCGGCCTGCACGAGACGGGCAGCCGCCATTTCATAAGCCCTTGGTCAATGGTGGGCGGCCCAAGTGTGTCCCTGCCGCTACTAGCAGTAGATGGCCTGCCAGTTGGAGTGCAGTTGATGGGTATGAGCGACGACGACGAACGAGTGATCGCCATTGCCCACTGGATCGACATGCAATGCACCTAGGATGCACTACACCGCGTTGCACTCAAACTGCCTTGCAATTGCTTGGCTCCAAGGCGCTACCAAATCGTCACCGATATGAGGTAACGACGCGTGATTCAGTTTAAAGGCGTCCATAAGTACTTCGGCGACCTACACGTCCTCGACAACATCAATCTGTTGATTGACCGGGGAGCAGTTGTCGTTATCTGTGGGCCCAGTGGTTCGGGAAAGAGTACGCTTCTGCGTTGCATAAATGGTCTCGAACCGTTTCAGCAAGGTGAATTGGTGGTCGATGGCATGAATCTCGCCGACAAGTCAATCTCGATCAGAAAACTTCGAGCCGATATCGGCATGGTGTTTCAGCAGTTCAATCTATATCCTCATTTGACGGCATTGCAGATGGTAACGTTGGCGCCGATCAAGGTGCGTAGAGTCTCTCGCGAAGAGGCCACGAAGATCGCACGTGAACTGCTGATGAAGGTCGGAATTCCAGAAAAGGAGAATCACTACCCTTCGGCCTTATCCGGCGGGCAAAAACAGCGTGTAGCGATTGCGCGCGCCCTGGCGATGCAGCCCAAAATCATGCTTTTCGACGAACCGACCTCCGCGCTGGACCCGGAAATGATCAAGGAAGTATTGGATGTCATGATCGGCTTGGCACGCGAAGGAATGACGATGGTTGTCGTCACTCATGAAATGGGCTTCGCGAAAAGCGTTGCCGATCGCATCATCTTCATGGACAAAGGTCGAATAGTAGAAGAGAACACGCCGAGTGCTTTTTTTGCCAAGCCGCGCGACGAGCGTACCCGGCTGTTCTTAAGCAAGATCCTAGCCCATTGAGCTACCGCGATAGCGCGCGCGAGGTCCTTGACCGTTACCCATTGACGACGTCGGATTCTGAACCGCTCCATACAATAGCGAAGCGACGACTTACTGGGCGATTCGCCCCAACGGCGTGTCAGGGCTACATCAAATTCGTCGCAATCCAGTTCGCCACGGCGAGGACTCTAGCGTCGTCCCCGATTCTGCCGACAACCTGAATGCCCAAAGGCAATCTCTGAGGACCGATTGCTAGTGGAACCGTGACGCATGGAACGTGCAACACGCTCCAGATCGCATTGAAAGTGGGCTCGCCGGTACTTTGTAAGCCAAGCGGCGCTTCGCCTCGTGCGCTCGGAGTCAACAAGGCGTCAAGGTCGCCGAATGCATGATTGATCATCGATCGCGCCGACTGTGCCCTCGAAAGCGCTGTAGCGTAGATGCCGGGCGCTACGCTCGCGCCAGATTCTACAAGCGCTCTAAGATGTTCGCTCAGGCTTTCACGATGGTCTTGGTACAAAGGCGTAAGCGACCGCGCAGTCTCCACGGTGTTGATCACGCTCTCTGCCTCGATTAGACCATCTAGTTCAAGATTCCTATCAATGTCGCCGGCGAGAGGGACGCCGATCTTCGAGAGTACCGAGGATACATTTTCCAGTACAGCGACCGTGGACTCCTCGGCATGTCGCCATACCGGTGTGCGGCAAATTGCGAGTTTGGGCGGAGTGCCGGCATACAGATCCAGCGTCCGTTGCTGCCGCCCTTCCAGCACGGATCCGAACAGCTCGAGATCGGCGACGCTCCGACACATGATGCCCAGGGTGTCGAGCGTACGGGAGAGTGATTGAACACCGGAAATGTCGAATGTCGCATAAGAGGGTTTGTAGCCGAATACTCCGCAGAATCCGCTGGTCGAATAATCGAACCGGTTGTCTGCACTGCGAGCGCCATAGGTACCATGCAGTCGGCAACAGCCGCTGCGGATCCACTCGATGAGCCTCCTGGAGTGTGCCTAAGATTGTGTGGATTCGCGGTCTTTCCGGGGTGGCGGTTGGCAAATTCAGTGGTAACTGTCTTGCCTAACATGATGGCGCCATTCCCAGTGAGGCGGTCGATACAAACCGCGTTCTTCTCCGGCTGATGGCCTTGAAATATCGACGAGCCATACGCGGTTGGCATGCTCGCCGTGTCGATGATGTCCTTAGCTCCGAATGGGATCCCGTACAGCACCCCGCTGACTTTGCCATTGTCAAGCAACCTAGCCTCCGCCAACGCACGTTCGGGATCAAGGTGTTTCCAAGCGCCAACTAGCGGTTCGCGTTCGGCAATTCGAGCAAGACAAGCGGTTATCACTTCCACGACCGAGACCTTCCGCTTCGCGATTAGCCCGAGCGTTTCGGAGGCTGTAAGGTTCGCTAGACTAGATCCCATCGCCTTTTCTCGATATCCAAACTCACCGCCGCGATTTCACAAACTTCCACCCAAATGGTTGAGCACAAAAGGGCAATGCGCTTAGCAGCCATAGTTGCGATGGTCTTCGCTGCGACGTTGCTCAGTTCGAGCGGCCTCATTGTGCGCCACATCGAACATGCAACAGGTTGGCAAATTGTCTTCTTCCGAGCATCGTCGTTAATTCCTGCGATTTCACTGGTCTATGCGCTGCGCCATCGAAGCAGAGCAATCAGCGAGTTACGCAAAGCAGGTCTGGCGCCGCTTCTTGCCGGCACGTTGCAAGGGCTGGGGTCAATTTGCTTCGTCTTGGCAATGAAGCGGACCTCTGTGGCAAATGCGATGTTTGTCCTAAGTGCGGTTCCTTTCTTTGCCGCCGGTTTGGGGTGGCTCATTCTCGGCGAGCGCGCGGAGGTCCGTACCATCGCGGCAATCGGCGCAAGCAGCCTCGGAATCGCGCTGGTAATGGTTGATGGATTCACCAGCGGAACGACAACCGGGAACCTCCTTGCGCTGACGAATAGCATTCTGATGGCGTGTTTTGTAATCGTCCTCCGCCGCAATCAGCACGTGGACATGCTTCCCGCCATTGTGGTCGGTGGTCTCATCGCCATATCTCTCGGCGCGATGACAGTGCCAGATTTTGACGTTCCTATCCGCGACATCCTACTCTGCGTCCTCTGGGGGGCGGTCGTGCAATGCACGGCGCAAATAATGACCATATTTGCGGCACGCCATCTGCGCGCTGCCGAACTCTGCCTGCTTACGCTGATTGAATTCGTGCTCGGTCCGATATGGGTGTGGCTATCTGTGGGTGAGGTGCCAGGCCGGTATTCGGTCATGGGGGGCGCAATCGTGTTGGCATCCGTCGCGCTGTGGTCAATAACTGGAGCGTATCGGCTGAACGGCCGCAATACCTCCGCCCCTCCCGTGGAATAGGCAATGCCTATCGCGAGACCCGATCGTCATTGCGCTCGCGGATAGCGCGACAGTCGTCGGCGCACCTTCCACGAACCGATCGGTATACGGAAGAAGGCCTCGCAGTCGAAATTCGGAGACCAAATCACCTTTGGTCGGTGTCGACATCGAGGATGACAGCGGCGCTCTCGCGCTTACTCTGGATCTCACGCTCCGCGCGCTTGGCGGCGGATAGCGCCTGCTCGGAGCAGACCGAAATGTAAGCACGAAGAACGCCATCGTAGCGATCGATGCGCTCGAGGTACGCGCGCGCCAAGTCCACAGGAGAGATTTGTCGCCTGCGGATGAGCTCTCCTTGCTCGATCGCACTCAGGAAATGCAGGTCGGCGTCTATGCCCATCGGCGAGAAGGTGGGACCAGCCGCTTTATGTCATGCGATGCATGAACAGCCCCTTGTAGAGAGCGCAGGGGAAAGCGTACCATCGTCCGTCGGGCCTCGTCGGGCAAGTCGAATGCAGAATTACGATTGCGCGATACCGATGGTGCATCGCAATGCGGTGCACGGTTCGTTCGCAGGGTCCGGTCGAATCGGCACCCATCACTGAGGGGTCGGGTAAAGGGGATGGACATTCGCTGGCTCGAGGATTTCCTTAGCCTGGTCGACACTCGCAATTTCTCGCGCTCGGCGCAGCTCCGGTTCACTACGCAGCCTGCGTTCAGCCGGCGTATCAAGAGCCTCGAGGAATGGATCGGCACGCCGCTATTCGATCGAAACAAGCAGCCTATCGCCCTTACTCGCGCGGGGGAGCGGTTCCATGACGTCGCCGAAGACGTACTGCGGCAGCTGTTCCAGGTGCGCGAAGAGTTGCATCACTATGACGAGCTCGAAACAAACACCATCACGTTCGTCGCGACGCATGGGTTGTCGCTGAGCTTCTTCCCGGGCTGGATCTGCAACATCGAGCAAGCGATAGGGCCGGTCATGACACGCCTCGACTCCCGGACCACGGAGTCCTGCGTGCAGTCGCTGGCCAAGGGTCAATGCCAGTTCATGTTGTGCCACATGCATTGGCCCCGCCTTCATTTGAACCTGCCTCCCAGCCATTTCAAATGCATCAAGGTCGGAGAGGATCGCCTGTTGCCCGTCGCCGCGCCCACGCCGGACGGGAAGCCTCGATACGTGCTGCCTGGCACCCGCATCAAACCGGTGCCCTATCTCGCGTATGGCGATACGTCCGCCGCGAGTTGCGCTGTGGGGTCGATGCTAAAGCTTCATCCTGAGCCTCCGCACCTGGAGCGGGTCTTCGTCGCACACCTAGCGGCGATACTTGCGTCGATGGCCCGGACCGGGCGAGGGCTCGCATGGCTCCCCGAAAGCCGGATCAAGGAAGATCTCGACACCGGCTGTTTGGTACCAGCGGGCAGCGACGAATGGATCATTCCGGTGGAAATCGGCCTGTTCCGCTCGAGCGCCGGTCTACCACCCAGGTGCGAGGAGCTTTGGTCCTACCTTTCGGCGACGAAACAACGCCAGCGTTCGGGCGCGATCAAGGCGAAAAATGCATGGGTTTAGGTGAGCGTTGCATTGGCCAACTCGCGTCGGGGACGCTGGTTGATCTGCCGCCGTGCGGCATAGCAGACAAGTATCAGTAGCCGATCGGATTCGGTAACGACCTCGCGAACATGTTCGCGCAGGACCACGGCGTGAAGCTTGAATCGGTCGCAGTTACGGAGGGGAATCGCCTGCGGACCTCGCGACGAACAAGATGGATGTTTCATAATCGGCGGCTTCGCGGCAACGCCGGAGCGCGCGAAGCAGCTAGCCTTTTTCTCGCCGTATGCAACCAACTACGCGGGCGTCTACGGTCGTCCGGGCGGCGGGGGAAGCCACGCAGCCTTGATAACACGGCGAGCCGACCTTCAACGCGATTTGAACTCTCCTGCATGTTCCGTGTGGATCCTGCGCCAAGTTGTTCCCTTACCGCTGCGCCGCCGCTTCCGCCGCCGCAACCGCCGTCATGTTGACGATGCGGCGCACGGTAGAGGACGGCGTCATGATGTGCACCGGCTTCGCCGCGCCCAGAAGAATTCCGCCGACGGTGATGCCGCCGCCCGCCGTCACGCGCAATGCGTTGTAGGTGATGTTCGCAGCATCCGCGTTCGGCATGACCAGCAGATTCGCGTCGGTCGTGAGGCGCGATCCGGGAAATGCGCTGTCGCGTATCGGCGTCGATAACGCCGCGTCAGCCTGCATTTCACCGTCGACGGTTAGGTCGGGGGCCCTCGCGACGATGATCTCGAGCGCCTCGCGCATCTTCCTCGCCGACGGCGCGTCGGAGCTGCCGAAGCTCGAATGCGAAACGAGCGCAATGCTCGGCTTGAGGCCGAATCCCTGCACCGCCTCGGCGGCAAGCAACGTCATCTCGGCAATTTCCTCGGCGCTCGGGTCGCGGTTCACGTGCGTGTCGCAAATGAACAGTTGACGGCCCTGCAGGATCAGCATCTGCATCGTGGCGAAGCAGCTCGCGCCCTTGCGCAGACCGATCACGTCGCTCACGTACTTCAGATGATCGGCGAACCTGCCGGCGGTGCCGCACAGCATTGCGTCGCCATCGCCTCGGCGCACGAGTATCGTGCCGATCAGCGTGGGTCGAATGCGCATATCCTCGCGCGCTTCGAGCCGCGACACACCCTTGCGCCGGGTCAGCTCGTAGTAGTCGTTCCAGGCGTCGTGATAGCGAGGATCGTCGAGGATGTTCACGAGCTCGCAGTCGCTTCCGAGCTTCAACCGCAGTCCGAGCTTTGCGATCCGGGATTCCACAACGTCGCGGCGACCGACAAGAATCGGCCGCGCGATGCCTTCGTCGGCGCACACCTGGGCAGCCCGTAGCACGCGCTCGTCCTCGCCTTCGGCGTAGATCACACGTTGCGGCGAACGCCTGGCCGCCGCGAACACGGGTTCCATCGACGTTCCGGACTGGTAGACGAAGCGCGCGAGCCGCTCGCGATAAGCGTCGAAGTCCTTGATGGGCCGAGTCGCGACGCCGCTCTCCATCGCGGCTTTCGCGACGGCGGGCGCCATGTTGATGATGAGCCGAGGATCGAATGCTCGCGGGATCAGGTATTCGGGCCCGAATGCGGGCGTGGCTTCACCGTACGCCTGCGCGACGAGCTCCGACGGCTCGGCCTGCGCGAGCGCTGCCAACGAACGCACTGCGGCAAGCTTCATCGGCTCGTTGATCGTGCTTGCGCCGCAATCGAGCGCCCCGCGGAAGATGAACGGGAAGCACAGCGAGTTGTTGACCTGGTTCGGATAGTCCGAACGTCCCGTGCCGATCAGGCAATCGGGCCGCACTTCTTTTGCGACTTCCGGACGAATCTCGGGTTCCGGATTGGCCATCGCGAAGATGATCGGCTTCTCTGCCATACGCTTCGCCATTTCCGGCGTGAGTGCGCCACCGATCGAAAGGCCGAGGAAGATATCGGCGCCTTCGATGATGTCGGAGAGCTTCCGCGCGCGCGTTTCCTGCGCGTAGCGCTCCTTGTCGCGATCCATGCCTTCCGTGCGGCCCTTATAGATGACTCCTTTGCTATCGCCCACCCATATGTTTTTCGGGTTGAGCCCCAGACTGACCTGCAGATCGAGGCACGCGAGCGCCGCCGCGCCGGCACCGGAGCAGACGAGCTTCGCCTTGCCGATGTCCTTGCCGACGATCTTCAGCGCATTGAGCACCGCGGCTGCAGCGACGATTGCCGTCCCGTGCTGATCGTCGTGAAAGACGGGAATCTTCATTCGCTCGCGGAGCTTGCGCTCGATGTAGAAGCATTCGGGCGCCTTGATGTCCTCGAGGTTGATGCCACCGAACGTCGGCTCGAGCGCGGCGACAATGTCGACGATCTTGTCGGGATTCGTCTCGCCGATCTCGATGTCGAACACGTCGATGCCGGCGAACTTCTTGAACAGGCAGCCCTTGCCTTCCATCACCGGCTTGCCGGCGAGCGCGCCGATGTTGCCGAGCCCGAGCACGGCGGTGCCGTTGGTGACGACCGCCACCAGATTGCCGCGTGCTGTGTAGCGCGCTGCGAGTTGCGGATCGTCGTGGATCGCCGTGCACGCGTAGGCAACGCCGGGCGAATAGGCGAGCGACAAATCGCGCTGGTTTGCGAGCGCTTTCGTCGGCGCGATCGAGATCTTGCCGGGGGTCGGAGACTCGTGATACTGGAGCGCGTCGATGCGCAGTTGCTCTTCCGCCATGTAGAACCTCCTTCTATTTTCGTTTCGCGGGCGGCAGGTCCGTGCACACACCTTCGAACACTTCTGCCGCCATGCCCACGCTTTCGCAGAGCGTCGGGTGCGGATGGATCGTCTTGCCGATGTCGACCGGATCGCATCCCATTTCGACGGCGAGGCACACTTCGCCGATCAGGTCGCCGGCGTGCGTTCCGACGATGCCGCCGCCGATGCAGCGGTGCGTCGTCTCGTCGAACAGGAGCTTGGTGAATCCTTCGTCGCGCCCATTCGCGATCGCGCGACCGGACGCGGCCCACGGGAATACCGCCTTTCCATATTTGATGCCCTGTGCCTTGCACTGCTCTTCGGTCAGGCCGGCCCATGCCACCTCGGGGTCGGTGTAGGCGACCGAAGGAATCTGCCGCGCGTCGAAGTGGCTCTTCTGTCCGGCCGCAGCCTCGGCGGCCACGTGCGCTTCGTGCACGGCTTTATGCGCGAGCATCGGCTGGCCGACGATGTCGCCTATCGCATGGATGTGGCCGACGTTCGTGCGCATCTGCTTGTCGACCGGAATGAAGCCGCGGTCGGTAACCGCCACGCCGGCCTTCGTTGCATCGATCACCTTGCCGTTCGGGCTGCGCCCGGCGGCAACGAGAACGAGGTCATAGACCTGCGCGTCAGCCGGCGCCTTCGCGCCCTCGAAGCCCACTTTGATGCCTCCCCCCGTCGCCTCCGCCGAGACGGTCTTCGTCTTCAGCATCACGTTGTCGAAGCGCGGCGCGTTTTTCTTCTCCCATACCTTGACGAGATCGCGATCGGCACCCGCCATCATCCCGTCGAGCATCTCGACGACATCGATGCGCGTGCCGAGCGTCGAATACACCGTCGCCATTTCGAGACCGATGATGCCGCCGCCAACGACGAGCATTCGCTTTGGAATCGATTTCAATTCGAGCGCGCCGGTGGAGTCGACGACGCGCGGGTCGTCGGGCATGAACGGCAGCTTCACCGCCTGGCTGCCCGCGGCGATGATCGCCCTCTGGAAACGGATCGTTTTTTTCTCGCCGGTCTTATCCTGGCCGGTACCGCTCGTGAGCTCGACCTCGACGTGATACGGATCGAGAAAACGTCCAACGCCGCGTACGACTTCGACTTTTCGCGCCTTCGCCATGCCGCCGAGGCCGCCCGTCAGCTTCTTGATGACGCCTTCCTTGAAGCCGCGGAGCTTGTCGATGTCGATTTGCGGCTTCGCGTACGAGATGCCGTGATGACCCAATGCGACGACTTCGTCCATCACTGCGGCCGTGTGCAGCAACGCCTTCGACGGAATGCAACCGACGTTCAAACATACGCCGCCGAGCGTCGCGTAGCGCTCGACGAGGATCGTCTTCATGCCGAGGTCGGCGGATCGAAACGCCGCCGAGTATCCACCCGGACCCGCGCCCAGCACGAGCATCTCGCATTCGAGGTCGGCGCCGCCGGTGAAGCTCGCGGCAGCAGGTGCCGGTGCCGCTGACGTCGCTGCCGGAGCCGCTGCCTTCGGCGCGGGCGCTGCCGCACCTGTGACACCGGTCGACATACAGACGATCAGGCTGCCTTCCGAAACCTTGTCGCCGACCTTGACCTTCAATTCCGTGACCTTGCCGGCCGTTGGCGACGGCACGTCCATCGTCGCCTTGTCGGACTCGAGCGTGATCAGCGGATCCTCGACCTTGACCGTGTCGCCCGGCTTCACGTGCACTTCGATCACCGGCACGTCCTTGAAGTCGCCGATGTCGGGCACGCGCACATCGATCGTCTCGTACACACCCGATGCGCCGTAATCGGCGGCGGGAGCGCCGGACGCTGTCGTGTGTCCGGTTTCCTTGATCTTTTCCGGCGGTGCTGCGCCCGCAGGCGCGCTTTCCGAGTCGACGTCGATGAGGTGCGATCCTTCGGAGACTTTGTCGCCGACCTTGACGACGATCGTCTTCACGATACCGTCGACCGGCGACGGCACGTCCATCGTCGCCTTGTCGGATTCGAGCGTGACGAGCGGTGTTTCGGTCTTTACCGTCTCGCCGGGCTTGACCAGTATTTCGATGATCGGCACATCCTTGAAATCGCCGATGTCGGGCACCTTGACTGCGATGGTTGGCATTGTTTTCGATCCCCTTCAAACGAACATGCGGCGCATGTCGGCGAGCAGAGCGCCGAAATGCGAGTTGAAGCGCGCGGCGGCCGCGCCGTCGATCACCCGATGGTCCCAGGAGAGCGAGAGCGGCAGCACGTAGCGCCAGGCGGAGGTCTTCCCGTCGTTCGACACCGCATCGCGAATCACCGGCACCACCAGCCCCTGCGGCGTGTCCACCGCAAAGCCGATGTGATAGTACTTCTTGAGAATGAGATTGTCGCCCTCGAGCGGGGCGTTGAACTCACCCCTTCCGCCGGTGCGGTCGCCGCACTCCCTCCGTCGAGAGCGTCAGCACCACACTGCCCTCCGACACCTTGTCGCCGACCTTCAGCTTCACCTCCTGCACCACGCCCCCAAAAGGTGCCGGCACATCCACCACGCCCCAAAAGGTGCCGGCACATCCATCGTCGCCTTGTCCGATTCGAGCGTCATCAGCGCGTCCTCCGCCTCCACGCTCTGCCCCGCTTTGACGTGCACCTCGATCACCGGCAAGTCCTTGACGTCCCCGATGTCGGGTAGCTTGACGTCGATCGTCGATGCCATCGCGCCGGTCCTCGTCGCTCACGCGAGCCTAGCCGATCGACGATCGAATGACTATGAGGTGCGTCACTCACGGCGGCCGCATGACGATGACCCCTCGAGGACCGTGAAAAAGATCCTTGCGCGTGAACCGTGATGATTTTGCGGGCGTCGAGTCGCAGCCCTCCCCTGCAGCGACTCGCGCTGCGATTCCGGAACCGCCGACTCGCGATCGGTTCGGCGGAAGCGCGCCCGAGCAGCGCGCTAATGCGCTACGGCGCCCCTTACGACCGACCGTAACGCGAGATCGCGTCGTCCAGGCATCGGTCGCGTTGCGACGCCTGCCCTTCGACGCAACGTCTCAGCGCGGTACGGTATTCGGATTCCTGCGGGCTGACCGCCGCCTTGCTCGTGCGCATCGCGTTGGTTGACTTCTGCTTCTTCGGATGCGCCTTCGACTGAGTCGCAGCCGCGACTTGCTGTTGTGGTGCTGACGCGTCCGTCGCACCAGTCGTTGCGTCGCTGCTGCTCGCAACTGGCGCTTGCGCAGACGCACAAGCGGCAAATACGGCGAAACAGCCGCCGATGATCGCCGAAAAGCAATCTCGTGAACTCATGGCTATCTCCAAATCACATTGTGGGCCGCGTCGGATTCACGCCTTCTTGACCCAGGCGATGCAGTACCCGTCGGGGCTGATCTTGCCGTCGACGACTTTGCAGCCGTCGGGCGCGACGAACTGCAGGCAGTTGCTGCATTTCTGATCGCCGTTCGGCTTATCCTGATATTTCATCGCCGCCTTGGATGCCTTCGCTTGAGCCCATGCTTGCCTGTTCGCCGACAGGCCGACACAGGTCACGGCGCCGGCGAGAGCGACCGCTGATTTCAATACAGAACGACGCGAGAACTTCGGGTTTGTATTCATAGCTGATACCTCGTTTGAGCAAACGATGTGAACGGGTTCGCGCGCATCATGCGAGGCCAAGGTCTGGCGCGAGTCAGTGAAACCTCATGCAATTCAACCGTCTCGCTCGCGCTCCCGCGCGGTTCGTTTGACAGCCTGGCGATACGGTCGTTGCACGCAGGTCAAACCAGCCGAGTGCGAGAGAATTCTCGCAACCCCTCGGCGGTGAAACAATGCAATCTTTACCTGATCTGTCGGGCGACCGTCAAGCGAACGGCGCTCGCAATCTCGCGCTCCGCACCGATCGGAAATATTTTCACGAGGAACGGCGCTGTCGCGCGTCGCCGGGACGAACGACGCGACCCGGGCTCACTCCAAGCGCCTGCGGCGCCAATCGCGTACCATGCGGCGGAAAGCACAAGCTTCCCCGTGGCGCTCTCGCGCGGGCCGCAACACCATGGCATCCGACAGGCTCGACACGCTCGACACGCCCGCCGCGGTGATCGATCGCGCGCGGATGGAGCGCAACATCTCCCTGATGCAGCGGCGGATGACCGCGCTCGGTGTGAAATTCCGTCCTCACGTCAAGACGTCGAAGTGCATCGACGTCGTTCGGGCACAGCTCGCGGCGGGGGCGCGCGGCATTACGGTGTCGACGCTGAAAGAAGCGGAGGAATTCTTCGCCGCGGGCGTCACCGACGTTCTGTACGCTGTCGGCATCGTGCCGTCGAAGCTTGCGCGCGCGATGGCGCTGCGAAAGAAAGGGTGCGATCTCAGGCTCCTCGTGGATAATCCGTCGGCGGCAACGGCCATCGCCGAGTTTTGCCGCGCTCGCGATGAACGTCCGGAAGTGTGGATCGAAGTGGATACCGACGGGCATCGCTCCGGCATCATGCCTGAGCAGGACACGCTGCTCGCGGTCGGACGCATCCTTCACGACAACGGAATCGACGTCGGCGGCGTCATGACGCACGCCGGCGCGAGCTACGAGCTCAACACGCGCGAAGCTCTCGTCGCGCTTGCGGAACAGGAGCGCGCCGGCTGCGTCCGCGCCGCGGAGCGCTTGCGCGCAGCCGGAATCCCCTGCGCAAACGTGAGCGTCGGCTCGACGCCGACTGCTCTGTCAGCGGAAAGGCTCGACGGCGTAACGGAAGTCCGCGCAGGCGTGTACGTGTTCTTCGACCTGGTGATGCACAACGTGGGCGTCTGCTCGCTCGACGATATCGCATTGAGCGTTGTGACGACCGTCATCGGTCATCAGCCCGAGAAAGGATGGGTCGTTGTCGACGCCGGATGGATGGCGATGAGCCGCGATCGCGGAACCTCGCGGCAGACTCGTGATTTTGGCTACGGGCAGCCGTGCACGCTCGACGGCACGCCGCTCGATGGGTATCTGCTCGCGGATGCCAATCAGGAGCATGGCATTCTGTCGGCGACTGCGCGCAAGTCCGGTGCGACGGCTCGTATCGATGACGTCGTGACGCGCTTCCCGATCGGAACGAAGCTGCGCATCCTCCCGAATCACGCATGCGCGACGGGCGCACAGTTCTCCGAGTACCACGCGCTCGCCGCCGCGGGCGAGCTCGCTACATGGCGGCGGTTCGGGGGATGGTGACTACTCTCGGCCTCCGCGGCCCAAATGGAATGGTCCGGATCGAGTTGTCGGCCGATTCGCTCGCTCGGCGACGCGCGCTTCGCGCCTTGGCGCGCTGACGCTCGCCCGCCTCGCTTCACTCGACCTTGACGCCCGCCGCCTTCACGACCTTCGCCCACTTTGCGATTTCCGACTTCTGAAACGCGGCGAGCTGCTCAGGCGGCCCTGCGGCCGGATCCACGCCGAGCTCGTCGAGCTTGACCTTGACGTCGGGCATCTTGAGGACCTTCGCGATATCGGCGTTCAGGCGCTGAACGATGGGCTTCGGTGTGCCTGCGGGCGCAAAAATCGCCTGCCACGAGACGACCTCGAATCCCGGCAGTCCTGCTTCGGCCACGGTCGGAACGTCTGGAAGGCTCGCGATGCGCTTCGACGATGCGACTGCGAGGGGACGGAGCTTGCCCGCTTTCACTTGCGCGCCAACGACGAGCATCGTGTCGAACATCAACGGCACGGTTCCGGCAACGACATCCATCAGCGCGGGGCCGCTTCCCTTGTACGGCACGTGCGTGAGGTCGATATGCGCGGTCGTCTTGAGAAGCTCGCCTGCGAGATGAGGCGAAGTGCCATTGCCGGGCGATGCAAACGTGATGGTTCCCGGCTTCGCCTTCGCTGCATCGATCACGTCCTTCAACGTCTTGTACGGCGAGTTGGCGCCCGCACACAGCACGAGCGGGCTGCTCCCGATCAGGATAACCGGGTCGAATGACTTGACGGCGTCGTACGGCATGTTCGGATAGACGCTCGGATTGATCGCATGCGAGCTGATCGTCCCGCCCAGGATCGTGTAGCCGTCCGGTTTCGCCTTCGCCACGAAATCCGAGCCGATGTTTCCGCCGGCGCCGGGCTTGTTCTCGATCACGACCGGCTGGCCGACTTCCGCCGAGAGCTTCTGGCCGATGATGCGCGCAAGCACGTCGGTGTTACCTCCAGGCGCGAACGGAACGACGTACATGATCGCCTTGCTGGGCCACGCCGCTTGCGCGGAAGCGGATGACGGCAACACGGCAAGCGTTGCGAACGCGATTGCGCCTAGTGACGCGTGAATGCACTTCCCCCGCATGAGCCTTCTCCTTCGTCAAATGCCCGGACAAAAGCGCTTGTCCCGAGTCCGCTTCGAGGATACCAAACCATCGCTGGGCTCGCATGACGGCACGGCGGCACGAAACGCAGCCGGGCAGCGCACGACGAGGCGCGCTCGTTTGCTCATGCAGCCCGGATGCACCCGTTCGTGGCGCGGGCGAACCTACACGCCGCTTGGATACGTTTCGGGCGCCTCGTTCTCGATCCGTTCCGCGCCGCGATCCAGCGTTGCGGACGAACCACCAATTGCCGGGCCGCGATCCGGCAGCGACTTCGCGTCGTCCTACACACGAGCGCGACGCGGTAGTATCCATGCAGCGTTCGGGACGCCGCCGCCTGGAACGCGATCTGCCATGGACTGAAAGAGGGACATTTTGGCCAGAGGGACCTACGAAGAAGCTTCGATTCGCGTTCTGAAAGGATTACAGCCCGTTCGGGAGCGTCCCGGGATGTACACGCGGACGACCGACCCGACGCATATCGTTCAGGAGGCGATCGACAACGCGGCGGACGAGGCGCTTGGTGGCCATGCCACGCGCATCGACGTCACCGTGCATGCCGATCAGTCGGTCACGGTCGAAGATGATGGACGCGGCATTCCGGTCGGTCCGCACCCTGAGGAGAAAGTGTCGACTGTCGAAGTCGTGTTCACGCGCCTCCACGCGGGCGGCAAATTCGACAAGCGCGATGGAGGCGGCGCGTACGCGTTCTCGGGCGGTCTGCACGGTGTCGGCGTATCGGTGACCAACGCGCTATCGAAACGGCTCGAGGTCGAAGTGAAACGCGAAGGCAAGGTGCACAGAATCGTCTTCGCGGGAGGCGACGTCGCGGAGAAGCTCAAGGTCATCGGCACGTGCGGTCCGCGCAACACCGGCACGATGCTGCGAATTTATCCCGACCCGAAGTACTTCGACGCCCCCAACGTGTCGTTGTCCGATCTCACGCGGCTGCTGCGCGCGAAGGCGGTGCTCCTCCCGGGTGTGAAGGTGAGCCTGCACATCGAGCGCGGCAAGGAACGCAAGACGCAGACCTGGTCGTACCCGAATGGCTTGCAGGGCTACCTCGAGGAGCTCGGCGAAGGCGAGCAGCCGGTCGCTCCGATCTTCGCCGGCGAAACGTACTACGGCAAACCAAAGGAAGGCGACACATTCGCCGAAGGCGAAGGCGCCGCGTGGGCGCTCGCCTGGTACGAAGAAGGCCGCGGCGAAGGCGAAAGTTACGTGAACCTCATCCCGACGGCAGCGGGTGGCACGCACGAAGCGGGTTTGCGTGCCGGGTTGTTCGAGGCAGTGAAATCGTTCGTCGACCATCACGGCCTGGTGCCGCGCGGCGTGCGGCTGCAGACCGAGGACGTTTCTGCGAAGCTGCGCTACGTGTTGTCGGCGCGCATCCTCGATCCCCAGTTCCAGGGCCAGGTGAAGGAGAAACTGACGAGTCGCGACGCGCTGAAGCTCATCGTGCAGATCGTCAAGGATCCGCTCGAGGTGTGGCTGAACGGCAACGTCGAATACGGCAAGCGGATCGCGGAGCTCGCGATCTCGCAGGCGTTGACGAGGATGAAGTCGGCGCAGAAGGTCGAAAAGAAAAAAGGCTCGGGCGTGGCGGTGCTGCCGGGGAAGCTCACCGACTGCGAATCGGACGACATCGCGCGGCGGGAAGTCTTCCTGGTCGAAGGCGATTCGGCCGGAGGTTCGGCGAAGCTCGCGCGTGACAAGCAGTATCAGGCGATCCTGCCGCTTCGCGGCAAGGTGCTGAACACGTTCGAGGTCGATCGTGATCGGCTGTTCGCGAACAGCGAAATTCACGACATCGCGGTGGCGATCGGCGTCGATCCGCATGATGCGGATAGCGACCCTGATCTTTCCGGGCTGCGCTATTCGAAGATCATCATCATGGCCGATGCCGATGTCGACGGCAGTCACATCAAGGTGCTGCTGCTGACGCTGTTCTTCCGCCACTTCCCGCGCCTGATCGAGCGCGGGCACGTCTGCGTCGCGCATCCGCCGCTCTATCGGGTCGACGTACCGGCGTCCGGCAAGCGTCCCGCACGCAAGCTCTATGCGCTCGACGATGCCGAGCTCGCTGCAATCGAGGATCGCTTGACGAAAGAGGGCGTGAAGGCGGGTTCGTGGACGGTCGGCCGCTTCAAGGGATTGGGCGAGATGAATCCGGAGCAGCTTTGGGAGACGACGATGAGCCCGGAGACGCGCCGCGTCGTGGCGGTGCGCGTCGAGCGCGACGATGCGCCGGCCGCGCGGCGCGTGTTCGCGAAGCTGATGGGGAAGGCCGAAGCGGCGAGCCGCCGTGAATGGATGGAAGAGAACGGCAACCGCGTCGAAGTCGACGTCTGACCTTCTGCGCTTCTCGATAACGTCCTGCAACGATGGCGACTCGCCGCACTCCTCGAGCCGGATCGAAAGCTGGCGGTCGCGTGCCGACGAAGACCGACACGTTGAGCGGCGAGCTCTTCACCGGCGACGAGGACGGCGCTTCGCCGGATTCCCGGCGCGCCTTCAGGTCGACATCCGGCATGATTCCACCGCCGCCGGGCGACGAGAGCGCTCGCGGCCGTGACGACGACGAGTCGCTGCCGCTCGCGGATTTCGCCGAGCGCAGCTACCTCGAATACGCGATGAGCGTCGTCATGGGACGGGCGCTCCCCGACGTCGCCGACGGGCAGAAGCCCGTCCAGCGGCGCATTCTCTATGCGATGCACGAGCTTGGCCTCTATGCGCCCACACGGCACGTGAAGTCCGCGCGCGTCGTCGGCGACGTGCTCGGCAAATATCATCCGCACGGAGACGTCGCTGCATATGACGCGCTTGTCCGCCAGGCGCAGGATTTCACGCTGCGCTATCCGCTGATCGACGGACAGGGGAACTTCGGTTCGCGTGACGGCGACAACGCCGCGGCGATGCGCTATACCGAATGCCGCCTGACGGCGATCGCCACGCTGTTGCTCGCCGAGATCGAGCAGGACACCGTGGACTTCGCGCCGAACTACGACGGCGCGTTCAAGGAGCCGAAGCTCCTGCCCGCCCGGCTGCCGATGCTGCTCGCGAACGGGGCGTCGGGAATCGGTGTCGGCATGGCAACCGATATTCCATCCCACAACCTGCGGGAGCTCTCGCGCGCGATCGTCGCGTCGATCCGCAAGCCCACGATCGGCATCGGCGAATTGATGCGCTTCGTCCCGGGGCCCGATCTTCCGGGGGGCGGTCAGATCATCTCGTCCACCGATGACATTCGAAGCGTCTACGAATCGGGCCGCGGGAGCCTGCGCGTGCGCGCCCGCTGGACGCTCGAGGAGCTCGCCCGCGGCCAATGGCGGATCGCCGTCCACGAATTGCCGTTCGGCGTCTCCGCGCGCGCGGTGCTCGAAGACATCGAGCGGGCGACGAATCCGAAGCCGCGCGAAGGAAAGAAATCGCTGACCCAGGATCAGGTGAATCTCAAGACGCTGATGCTCTCCGCACTCGACACGGTACGCGACGAGTCCGACAAGTCGTCGCCCGTGCGTCTCGTGTTCGAGCCGCGATCGAGTCGACAGAATCCACAGGAATTCGTCGACCTGCTGCTCGCGAACACGCGGCTCGAATCTCCGCTGGCAATGAACCTCGTGATGCTCGGTCGCGACGGCCGGCCGCGGTCGAAGAATCTGAAGCAGGCGCTCGACGAATGGATCGCGTTTCGCTTCGCGACCGTCACGCGACGCACGAAGCACCGCCTCGGCGAAGTCGATCGCCGCATTCACATCCTCGAAGGGCGGTTGAAGGCGCTGCTCGCGATCGACAAGGTGATCCGGCTCATCCGCAAGGCCGACGATCCGAAGGCGGAGCTGATGGCGGCTTTCGCGCTCACGGAAATCCAGGCCGACGACATTCTCGAGATCCGGCTGCGCCAGCTTGCGCGACTCGAAGGCATCAAGATCGAAGATGAGTTGAAGGCCCTGAACACCGAGCGCAAGGGCCTGAAGCGCGTCCTTGGCGATGAGAAAGCGCTGTCCGATCTGATCGTGACCGAGATCGAAGCGGACTCGGCGAAATACGGCGATGCTCGCCGCACGCTGATCGAAGCGGCCGCGCCGCCCGCGGTCGCGCGCACCGTGCCCGACGAGCCTGTGACGATCACGGTATCGCGCAACGGTTGGATTCGTTCGCGCCAGGGGCACGGTCTCGATGCGACGCAATTCACGTACAAGTCGGGCGACGCCGCGGTCGCTGTCATCGAGACGCGCACCATTCATCCGATCATCGTCCTCGATACGCATGGTCGCGCCTACACGATCAGGGCGTCCGACGTGCCCGGCGGACGCGGCGATGGCGTTCCCGTGACGACGCTGATCGAGCTTCAGTCGGGCGCGACTGTCGCGCAGGCGATCGCCGGGGAGCCCGAGCGCAGGTATCTTGTCTCCGGCAGCGGTGGCTATGGCTTCATCGCCAAAGCGGACGACATGGTGTCGCGCGTGAAGGCCGGAAAAGTGTTCATGACGCTCGACGCCGACGAGACGCCGCTACGACCCGTCCTCGTCGCCGAAGGTATCGATCAGGTTGCCGTGCTGTCCGAGAAGGGAAAGCTCCTCGTGTTCGCGCTCGACGAGATGCGCGCGATGGAGCGCGGCCGCGGCGTGATGATCATGCGCCTCGACGACGACGACCGCGTCGCCGCAGTGGCGCTCGCCGCGCGCGACAAGATCGTGCTTCGCGGAACTCAGCGCGGCAAGGACGCCGATTTGACGATCGAAGGCGACGAGCTCGCCAAGCACCGGCTGCATCGAGCGCGGAAGGGATACCTTCTCGCCCGCAGATTCAAGCCCACCGGATTCGCCTGAACGCGATCGTCCGCGCGGACGAACGCTCCTCTCCCCCCGTCGTGATTCGCTGTCGAGGCGAGTGAACTTCGTCTCGAGGATTGCGCATCCCGTCGTATTCACCGGCTGAGCGCACTCGGCCAGTTCGATACCGTCGTGCTCATGGATCACGGCCGCGTCTCGATCACGGGCCGCTGCCCTGCTTGCGCGACAGCCCGCGCTGCGCGAGCTCATGGAGCACGCGGGAGCGCTCGAGCAGCTCGCGTAGAACGGCTCGTCTAGTTGCGGCTCCCGTGTCCAGACGGGACAGCGGCGCCGGGTGGACGCGCCGCGGCGTCGTCGACCGTTTCGGCGGCTTCGTCTTCCGATGCACGCGGCATGATGTCGGCTTTCCGTTTCAAGAGGGCCGACACCAACTGCCAGAGCACGAAGGCGGCAATCAAGCCAAGCAGCGTTCCGGCGATCGGCCTCTTGACGAACGTCGCGAAGCTCCCTCGGCTCAAGAGGAGCGCGCGCCGGAAATTCTCCTCGAGCATCGGACCGAGGATGAACCCGAGCATCAGCGGCGCGGGATCGAGATCGAGCCGCAGAAAGACATAACCGAGCAGACCGAACGCGGCGGTGACCAGCACATCTTCGAGGCTGTTGTTGACGCTGAACGTGCCGATGCAGACGAAGAAAAGAATGCACGGAAAGAGCACGTTGTACGGGATCTTGAATACCGAGAGCCAATAGCGCACCAGCGGGACATTCAGGATCAGCAGAAAACAATTGCCCACCCACATGCTCGCCACGAGGCCCCAGAACAGGTCGGGGTGTCCGGCGATCATGTTGGGTCCCGGCTGGATCCCCTTGATGATGAAAGCAGCCATCATCAACGCCATCACGGCGTTCTCGGGGATGCCGATGCTCATCAGCGGAATGAAGCTCGTCCGGGCGGCCGCCTCGTCGGCGGCGGCCTGGCCGGCGACACCCTCGATCGCGCCGGTGCCGATCTCGTCCTTGTACTTGCTGAATTTCTTGTCGATCGCATAGGCGGCGAACTGCGCGATCGATGGCCCGCCGCCGGGCAGGATCCCCAGCGCCGAGCCGATGACGCTGCCGCGCAACGCGCTCGGGATGATGCGCTTGAACTCCGGCCACGTGGGAATCAGGTGGATCTTGCCGTTGAACGGCGAACGATCCTCGCGGCTGTCGAGGTTCTTCGTGATTTCGGCGATGCCGAAGCAGCCGAGCGCAATGCTGACGAGGCTCACGCCGTCGACGAGAAACGGCAGCCCGAGAGTGTAGCGTTCCTGACCGCTGTTGACGTCGGTGCCGATCTGTCCGAGCAGTACGCCGATCATGCACATCGCGAGTCCGTTGATCAGACTTCCCGTCGTCACGAAGCTCACGCAGACGAAACCGAACATCATCAGCGCCGTGTAATCGGCCGGACCGAACAGGAGCGCCACCTCTCCGAGAGCGGGTGCAAGCGCCGCGAGTACGACGATTGCAACGGTTCCGCCGATGAAGCTCGAAACGCCCGCGGTGAACAAGGCGAGACCGGTCCTGCCCTTGAGCGTCAGCTGATAACCGTCGATGCAAGCGACGATGCTGCTCGCATGCGGAATCTTCATCGTGATCGCGCTGACGCTGTCGCCATATTGCGCGCCGTAATAGATCCCCGCCAGCATGATCAGCGCGCCTTGCACGGGGATCGAATACGTCAGCGGCAGCAACAGGCTGATCGTCGCCAGGGGGCCGAGCCCCGGCAACAGGCCGATCAGCGTCCCGACGACGCAGCCGAGCGCGCAAAACATGAGGTTCTGCAGCGTCAGCGCGTGCTCGAAACCGAACGCGAGGTTGTGAAGGAGTTCCATCAGTACAGAGGCAACTGAACGCCGAGCACTTTCTGGAAGAACAGAGCCATCGCGATCAACCCGAGCGAGATCTTGATGTTGCGCGTCACCGAATACGACGTCCCGGCAAGCGTCGCGCAGAACACCATGAAGATGATGCCGGCGATCATGTTCACGTGCGCCGAGATCAGCGAGAAACCGACGAGGCTCCCGAGGACCAACGCGATGTTCCTCACATTGAAGTTCAGCGGAAGGCGATCGACGATGAACGCGCGCACGATGGTCACGAGGCCTAACAGCAACAGCAGTGAGCTCACCAGCAGCGGAAACAGGCCGGGTCCCGCGCGCTCGAAGCTGCCGATCGGATAGCGCAGCGCGCCGAGGCCGAAGAGCAGTGAAATGAGGACGAGGAACAAGCCTCTCAGAAGGTTTCGGTTGGTCATGGTGTCCGGGGAACGGGGACAGGACTCACGCGCAGTTGCGGCGACACATCGGGGATCACGACTCGGTCGGGACGCAGCGCTGGCTGCTCGCTCTCGCAAGCACGATGATTTTAGATACGGGATGCTTTCGAACCGCTTACGAATGGCTGTCGCCTAGGCGTCGCTGGAGACCCCTCTCCATCGCGTCCTTCCAAGGAGTCAACGCACTGAGCAACCAAACTTGCCGCACTGAATCTTTCCTTCGATACTGGACCTTGCGCCCCGGGGTCCGAGAGGAAAAAGGCTCGAAAATCAATGACGAGACAGCAATGAACGACGAGTCGAAGCCCGCCGGAGCGGAATTCGTTTCCGTCGACAAGAGCGAATTGCTGCAGCGGGCGTGGCTCGACCGCGACCTCGGCTGGCTCGCCTTCAATGAGCGCGTGTTGCAGGAAGCGCTCGACGAGCGCACGCCGCTCCTCGAGCGGCTCAAATTCCTGGCGATCGTCACCTCGAACCTCGACGAGTTCTTCATGAAGCGCGTCGGGATGCTTCGCGGTAAGGCGCATCTCGTCGACCGCGAGGATCCGCTTGCGCACAACGGCGACGCCCACAAACGCCTGCTCGAGATTCGCGCGATCGTCGTGAAGATGCTCTGCGAGCAGGCTGCGTGCTACCGGCATTTACTGCCGGAGCTGGCGCGCCACGGGGTGGTCATTGCGACGTGGGAGCGACTGTCCGCCGCGGAACGCGAAGAGGCGAACTCGTATTTCGACACGCATGTGTCGCCGGCGCTGACACCGCTCGGGTTCGATCCCGCGCATCCGTTCCCCTTCATGTCCAACCTTTCGACCAACTGGGGGTTCGTGATTCGCGGCGACGATTCGATCGAGACGCGGATGGTCCGCGTCAAGATTCCGCCCGAGCTTCCCGCGTGGCTCAGCCTGAGCGCCGAGACACCCGCCGGCGAGCGTCGCTTCATCGCGCTCGAGCAGGTCATCTACCACAATGCGTCGAAACTGCTTCCTGGAATGACGATCGTGTCGGGTACGCTGTTTCGGATATTGCGCAACGCCGAAGTGGAGCTCGAGGACGACGAAGGCGAGAGCCTGCGGGACATCGTGACCGATGCCGTCCGCCAGCGACGCTTCGAGCCGGTGGTCCGCGTCGATTTCGGCTCGAGATTCGACACGGGTGTGCGTGCCGCGCTGATGGAGCGCTTCGCGCTGAAGGAAGTCGACGTGTTCGAGTTGCCGGGAATGCTCGACTACCCCGATCTGCTCCAGATCGCGAGCCTCGACATTCCGAGCCTACGCGACCCGTCGTGGACGCCGCAACCGATCGCCCGATTGAGCGAGCCCGAGCCGGACGTCTTCGCGGCAATCGACGCCGGCGATCTGCTGGTGCATCACCCTTACGAGAGCTTCGACTCGAGCGTCGAGCGCTTCATCCAGCAGGCGGCGAGCGACCCTCGCACGCTCGCGATCAAGATGACCGTCTATCGTGTCGGCGACGACACGCCGTTCGTCCACTCGCTGGTGCGCACCGCGGAGTCCGGCAAGCAGGTCGCATGCGTGATCGAGCTCACGGCACGCTTCGACGAGGCGCGCAATCTGCATTGGGCGCAGCAGCTCGAGAAAGCCGGCGCCCATGTCACGTATGGCGTCGTCGGGCTCAAGACGCATACGAAGATTGCGCTGGTCGTGCAAAAGCGCGGAACGGGACTGCGCTGCTACGCGCACATCGGAACCGGCAACTACCACGTCAAGACGGCGAAGCTCTACACGGATGTCGGCCTGCTGACGGCGGATCCAGCGATCACCAGCGATGTCGTCAACCTTTTCCACTACCTGACGGGCCACTCGAAGGGACCGCAGTTCCAGAAGCTGCTCGTCGCGCCGATGAACATGCGGCAGCGCTTCCTCGAGATGATCCGCCGCGAGGCCGCACATCGCGCCGCGGGCGGCGGCGGCCGGATCATCGCGAAGCTCAATCAGGTCGACGATGTCGAGATCATTTCCGCACTCGTCGCAGCGTCACGTGCCGGCGTGCAGATCGACCTCATCGTTCGCGGGTTTTGCTGCGTGCGGCCCGGTGTTCCCGGCTGGACGGAAAACATCCGCGTTCGCTCGATCATCGGACGATTCCTCGAGCACTCGCGCATCTTCTATTTCGCGAACGGCGAGGCCGACCATCTGGCCGGGGATTTCTACATCGGGTCCGCCGATTGGATGTATCGCAATCTTTCGCAGCGTGTCGAAGCCGCGACTCCCATCCAGGACAGGCCGCTGCGCGAACGCCTTTGGGAAATCCTGCAGACATGCCTGCAGGACAAGCGCCAGGCCTGGATCATGCAGCCGGACGGCAGTTACATCCAGGAGCGGCCGGAGGATTGCGAAGGCGCGTCCGCCCTCGGCACACACGCGTGGGTGATGGAGCTGACGCGCCGGCGCGCTGCGCACGTCTGACGATTGCGCACCCGGAAGCAGGACGCGATCGTCGCTCCAGGCGACCGCCCCCCACGCCGTATCGACAACCTCGCGCCCGTCGCTGCAAGCAACGGGCCCTCACCTGCAACGGCAGCTTGTGTCGCGGTGAGAGCCCGCGTTTTGGCCCCGGCGGGCGGTTTGCTGCACGATCCGTACACGGGATAACTGTGGTGGACAGGTTGGCATGGCAATTGCTCCACACCCACCGATAGCCGCCTCACCGCGGTGTCAGGTGTTCTTGCATGACATCGGCCTGCCGCTGAACGACTTAAGGATGGCTCGACATGAACGAGCAGACGCTATTGGGATTGACCGACCAGGGTTGGGTGATCTGGGCTTGTTTGATGGCTTTGTGGACGGTTTTCCAGGGTCTCCTGAACCTGCCGGCGCGTCACACCGAATAACAAACGCCACGGTGCGAAAGCCTGCGCCGACACGGCATCGCGCGGGATGCGGCGTGACTGTCTGGACGGCGTGATCTTGCGAATCCTTGGAAATCGGACGCGCACCGATATCAATTTCTCGTGCAACCGACAGCGCTGGCTCGACGCGCCGACGACCATTACATCTCGATGACCCGAGCTTCACGCGTTCGTGCTTGTCGCGAGGCCACGTCAAATGATTGACAAGACCGTCTTCGGATTGACTCACGAGGGTTGGACGATGTGGGCCTGCGTAATGGCATTGTGGACGGTGATTCAGGCCCTTCTGAATTCCCGTCCGCGCCACGCAGAGTAGGCAGTGCCGATCAGTGCGTCCCGATCGGACGCTCGCGGGCAAGCCGCTCCGCGTCGTCGACCCATCCTCCGCCCATCGCCTTGTAGAGATTCGCATACGACTGGAACAGCTGGGACTGCGTCGCGACAAACGCAAGCTCGGCGTTGAACAGCGCCTGCTCGGCCGTGGCCACTTCGAGATAGATCGTGGCGCCTTCGCGATAGCGTAGCTCGGCGAGGTCGCGGAAGCGCCGCAACGCAGCGACTTCCTTCGCCTCCTCTTCGCGAACCTGCTCGAACTTCAATCGATCGACCAGCGCGTTATCGACATCCTGGAACGCGCTGATGATCGTCTTCTCGTACGTGTACAGCGATTGTTGCTGGAGGGCTTCGGCCAACGCGACCTGACTGCCGAGCCGGCCGGCGTTGAAGATCGGCTGCAACAGGTTTCCGCCGAACGACCATGCCTTCGACGGGCCCTTGAACAGATCGGAGAGTTGTGCACTTTGCAAGCCGAGCGCCGCGGTCAGGCTGATGTCGGGAAAAAACGCTGCTTTCGCGACACCGATGTCCGCATTGGCCGCAATGAGTTTGTCTTCCGCCTGCCGGATGTCGGGCCGGCGCTCGAGCAGCGACGACGGTAATCCCGAGGGAACGGTCGGGAACAGCAACGCGTCGATCTGTCTGCCGCGCGCGATCGGACCGGGATTGCGTCCGAGCAGCACGCTGATGAAATTCTCCTGCTGTGCGATCTGACGTTCGAGCTCGGGGACGCGAGACGCCGCCTCGCGATATTGCGCTTCGGCCTGCTGATAGTCGCTGTCGGGAACCGCGCCTTCCTCCATGCGCACGCGTTGCACCCGCGCGGCTTCGCCGAGCGCGCTCCTCGTGAACTGCGCGATTTCGAGCTGGCGATCGAGCGCGCGAAGCTGAATATAGCCACTCGCGACCGATGAAACGAGCGTCAACACGACGGTGCGCCTGCCCTCTTCGCTCGCAAGCAAACTCGCCTCCGACGACTCGGTCGCGCGGCGAAGTTTGCCCCACACATCCAGTTCGAAGCTCGCCGAAAGATTCACCGCATAATTGTTGAAGACCTGGCTTCCCGCGGGGACCTTCACGGCCGTGGTTCGGCTGACGCCCTGGCGCGCCGCCGACGCGTTGCCGTCGACCTGCGGAAACTGCGCCGAGCGCACGATCCCGTATTGCGCAGCGGCCTGCGCCACGTTGGCCGTTGCGATTCGCACGTCCTTGTTGTTCGCGAGCGCCGTGCGCACGAGATCCGACAGAACCGGATCCTGAAACTGGTCCCACCACGCAATGTTGGAGATCTCCGCGGCTTCAGCCGATTCGAGCCGCCAGCCAGCGGGCACGTCGATATCGGGACGTCGGTAATCCGGGCCCACTGTGCAGCCGAACAGCGCGCCCGCGAGCATCAGGCTCAGGGCGGCGTTGCGCACGCTTATAAAGCGCCCGCGCTCGCTCGAACACATCGTCAACCTGTCGTTAGAGACCATGCGCTGCCGACGGAGGGTTGCGCGAGGCGCCGCCTGAAGGAAAGTGCTCGCTCGCTGTATCGATGGCGGTTTCGACGCGCCGGAAAGGCCACTGCCGCTCGCTGATGCGCTGCATCAGCACGTAGAACACCGGAATGAAGAACACGCCGACCATCGTCGCCATCAACATCCCGAACACGACCGCGGTACCCAGCGCCTGCCGCGCCCCGGCTCCGGCGCCGAGCGCAATCGCCAGCGGAATGCTGCCGGCGATGAATGCAAACGACGTCATCAGGATCGGACGCAACCTGAGCCAGGCGCCGTCCAATGCCGCCTGCTCGATCGAGTCTCCCTCTTCGCGCTTGATCTTGGCGAACTCGACGATGAGGATCGCGTTCTTCGCGGCGAGCCCCACCAGCATGATCAGAGCGATCTGCGTATAGACGTTGTTGTCGAAGCTTCGAAGCCAAAGTCCCAGAAAGGCGCCGAACACGCCAAAGGGAATCACGAGCAGGATCGCGATCGGCATCGTCCAGCTTTCGTAGAGCGCCGCAAGAACGAGGATCACGAACAGCAGCGACACCGCGAAAATGTAGCCGGTCTGGCCGCCAGTCTTCTTCTCCTGGTAGGTTGCCTCGCTCCATTCATAGGCGTAGCCCGGCGGCAGCGCGCGCGCGACCTCTTCCATCGCTGCGATGGCCTGCCCCGAGCTGTAGCCCGGTGCATTCGTTCCGTTGATCGTAGCCGATCGGTAGACGTTGTAGCGTTCGTAATACTGGGGGCCGTTGATCGGCCGGCTGCTAACGAGCGTCGAGAGCGGCACCATCGTGCCGTTGTCGCTGCGGACATAGAAACGATTGACGTCATCGGGCTGGCTGCGCTGCGCCCCGTCCGCCTGCGCCTGAACGCGGTAGGTGCGGCCGAAGAGGTTGAAGTCGTTGATGTAATAGCTGCCGAGGAACGTCTGCAGCGCGAAGAACACGTCGTTCAGTTGAATGCCCAGTGATTTGACCTTGTCGCGGTCGACCTGGAACTCGATCTGCGGAATCCGTGTATCGAAGCCGCTATAGACGAAACCGATCTCGGGTCGCTTGCGCGCTTCAGCGAGAAGGCCCTGCAGAACCTGATAGAGCTCCGCAGGATCCGCACCTACACGGTTTTGCAGCACGAAGGTGAACCCGCCGGCGGTGCTCAAACCGCGGATCGGCGGCGGGTTGAGAACGAGCACCTGCGCGTCCTTGATCTGCTCGTTGAGCTTTCCATTCAGCGTCGTCACCAGACCCGCGACCTGCTCCGAATGCTTCTTGCGCTCGTCCCACGGCTTGAGCCGGAAAAACGCCGTTCCGTTGTACGACACCGCTTGACCGGTCAGCAGGTTGAAACCGCTGATGTATACGACGCCGTCGACGCCTTCGGTTTCGCGAGCGATTCGCGTTACGGCGGACATCGCCGCGTTGGTGCGCTCCAGCGACGCTGCATTCGGCAAGCTCGCCAGGCACAACAGGTATCCCTGGTCCTCGGGCGGAACGAGACCGGTCGGACGATGGGCAATGAGCGCCCAGACGGCCAGGAGCAACGCGCCGAACGTCAGCATGACAATGACCGCGTGGCGCTCCATCGTCGCAACGCTCTTCACGTAGCCACTGCGCGAACGCTCGAAAAATCGGTTGAATTTCACGAAGAACCAGCCGAGCGGGCCGCGTCGAGGATGAGCGTGCTCCACCGGTATCAACAGCAGCGCGCACATCGCCGGCGTGAACGTCAGTGCGCAGATTGCGGACAGCACGACCGACACTGCGAGCGTGAGCGCGAACTGCTTGTAGAGCTGCCCGGTGAGGCCGCCGAGGAATGCGACGGGAACGAAGACGGCGGCCAGCACCAGCGCGATCGCGATCACCGGCCCGCCCACATCAGCGATCGCGGATTTCGTCGCGTCCATCGCTGTCATCCCGCCTGCGTCGAGACGCTGCTGTACGGCTTCGACGACGACGATCGCGTCGTCGACGACGATTCCGATCGCGAGCACCAGCCCGAACAGCGTCAGCGTATTGATCGAGAAGCCGAGCGCAGCGAAAGCGGCGAACGTTCCGATCAGCGATATGGGAACGACCAGGATTGGAATCAGCGTCGCTCGCCAGCTCTGGAGGAACAGGTAGACGACGAAGACGACCAGCACGAATGCAATGCCCAGCGTCTTGAGAACTTCTTTCAACGATTCGGTGACGAACGGCGTCGTGCTGTACGGGATCGAATAGACCATCCCCGCCGGGAATCGAGGCGCCTGATCTTCCATCACCTGCTTGACCTGCTTCGCGACATCGAGCGCGTTGGCATCCGATTGGAGGAAGATGCCGATCAACGCTGCGGGGATGTCGTCGTTCGCGCCGTAGATCGAGTAGTCTGCGGCGGCCAGCTCGACACGCGCCACGTCCCGCAGACGCACGACCTGACCGTTGCCCGACTCGCGCAGAATGATATTCTCGAATTCGGTGGTGCTGGTCAGGCGTCCCTTGACGAACACCGTGTACTGCATCTGCTGCCCTTGCGGAACCGGAGGCAGGCCGATGCTGCCCGCGGGGGCGACGACGTTCTGCTCGCGAATGACGTTCGCGATGTCCGATGCGGTGACGCCCAGGCGGGCCATCCGTTCGGGATTGAGCCAGATCCGCATGCTGTAGTCGCGGGCACCGAAGATCCGCACCTGTCCCACGCCCGGCACGCGGCCCAGCGCGTCGTAGAGATTGAGCAGCGCATAGTTGCTCAGGAACACGCCGTCGTAGCGGCGCTCAGGCGACGTGAGCGCGATCACCTCGAGGAAGTCCGTCGTCGACTTGCGCACGGTGATCCCGTTGCGGATGACATCCGCGGGAAGTGAGCTCTGCGCGATCGCGACGCGGTTCTGAACCTCGACCGCGTCGATGTTCTTGTCGGTGCCGATATCGAAGGTGACCGTCAGACTGTACGAGCCGTCATTGCCGCTCTTCGAGCTCATGTAGAGCATGCCCTGCGAACCATTGACCTGCTGCTCGATCGGAGCGGCGACGGATTGGGCGACGACCTCGGCATTCGCGCCCGCGAAGGACGTCGACACGCCGACCTGCGGCGGAACGACCTGCGGATACTGAGCGATCGGAAGCCCCAGCATCGCCAGGAAGCCGACCAGGATCATGACGAGCGCGATCACGGTCGAGAAGACCGGACGCTCGATGAAATAGTTGAGCATGGCGCGGCCCGGGTCCGTTACACAGTGTGGGCGGAGAACATCATCGACGACGGGAAACCGTTCAGACGGAACCTCACTTGCTGGCCGTTGGAGCCGACGCTGCGTTCGAGCTGCCACCTGCAGATGCGGTCAGAACGGGCTTGACCGCAGCGCCAGCGCGAATCTTGTTGACGCCTTCCACGACGACCCGATCACCAGGTTTGAGACCGCCTTCCACGACCCAGTCGTTTCCCTGGCGGAAGGTCGCCGTAATCTGCCGAGACTCGACCTTGTCGTCGGGACCGACGACGAAGACCGTCTTGAGTCCCTGGAGCTCCTGAACGGCTTGTTGCGGAATGCGGAATGCGTTGGGATTGTCGAATGCGGCGACGATGACGCGGACGAATTGGCCCGGACGAAGCAGCCGATCGGGATTCGGCACCGAAATCCGCACCTGCAGCGTTCCGCTCTTCTGATCGATCGTTGCGTCGACGAAGTTGAGCTTGCCAGGCAGCTTCCAGTCGGTGCCGTCGGCAAGACGAATGTGAAACGGCGGCGCCTGATCCTGCTTGTCTCCCACCGGGTGCTTCAACGTCTTCTGCAGCTCGAGCAACCGGTCCTCGCTGATGCTGAAGTTCACCCACATCGGATCGCTCGAATAGAGTGTCGTGAGCAGCGTCTGCTGGGCGGTGATCAACGAGCCCGGCTTGACGAGCGAGCTGCTCATCGTGCCGTCGCGCGGCGCACGCAGCGTCGCGAACTCGAGGTTGAGCTCGGTATTGCGCACCAGTGCCTTCTGCGCCTCGACGAGCGCGCTGCTCGAGCGGTCCTGCGCCACGGCAGTGTCGTAATCCTGCTGACTCACCGCCTTCTGCGCGATCAGGCGCGACTGACGGGCAAGATTTTGCTTGGCGTTGACCAGATTCGCCTCCGCTTGGGCAAGGCTGGCCTTCGCCTGCGCGAGCTGCGCCTGGAAGGGACGCTGATCGATCACGTAGAGGACATCGCCGCGTTTGACGCGCGCGCCATCGGCGAACGCCTGCCGCTCGAGGAGGCCTGTCACCTGGCTGCGGATCTCGATCGTGTCCGGCGCCTGAGTCTGGGCGACATACTCGTTGTACACCGTCACGTTGCTGGGCTTCGCCTCGACCACCGTGACCTCGGCGGGCGGCGGCGCCTTCGGTTGCGCCTCGCCTTTGCAGCCGCTCAACACGAGCGAGCAGGCGCCGAGCATGAACAGCCATGCTGCGACGCCGGCAGCCCGCCGGGTAATTACAATTGCAAAGGACATTGGGAATTTCAACGCGTCATCGACTCGGCGGGCACCGCGCCAGGCTTGCTTCGAGCTTGCGACATTTTCAATGCGGATTCGACGTTGCGCATCCGTATTGTGCCGCGACGCTGACCGGCAAGCGTGACACGGTTCTGTCATGCGGGGGTGCTATTGTGTCGGTTATGACGTGATGTCGCAAATGGGCCGCATCGCGTCCGGGTGCCGCAGGGTCGATCAGCGCCTGCGGCGGGCGATCATGTCGATCTCCACGCGCGCGCCGCGCGCGAGTCCCGTGACACCGATGCAGGTGCGTGCAGGTCTGCGGCCCGGCGGGAAATATCCTGCATACACGGCGTTCATCCGCGCGTAATCGTCATCGAAATGGCGGAGGAAGACGCGGACGGCAGCGACATGCTCGAGGCCGAGCCCGCAGCCTTCGAGCACGGTGACGAGGTTGCGCATCGCCTGGTGAGTCTGATCCTCGATCGAATCGGGATAGGGCGATTCGTTCGAAGTACCCGTGAACGGCATCTGCCCGGTCAGGAAGACCCAACCGTCCGCCTCGACGGCGTGGCTGAACGGCGCGACCGGATCGGGTGCCCCGCCGATCATGTGAAAGATGAGTTCGGACATCGTCGGCGCTCCGTTGAAGTCAGAAGACACATTATGATGGCAGCGGTGATGAGCACTGCAATGCTGTCCTATATGAGCGATTACGCGATCGTCATCGCGACCGCAAGCCAGGCGCCGTCGAGCGCAGTGCGACGCCGTCGCTCGAGACCAGCAAGCGGCGCTTTTCTCCCGGCGGTAACACGACGCGCAATGTCTTGTACGGCAGCTCAAAGCCCCCGCGCTTGCGCGCATCCAATCGCACGATGCGATCGGTCCATTCAAGCGAACATTCGACTTCCGCGCAATCGCCGTCGCGGTAGTCGTGGCTCAGCCCGTCGTCCTCGTAGAGCGTGAACGTGCTCGTGCCGCCGCCGCGGCCGGGAAAGATGCGCAACGCACGCGACGGCTCATCGTGCAGCCGCGTCATGTCGGTGGTGTCGGTTGCCGGAATCATCGCTCCGGCCGGCACGAACAGCGGGATCCGTTCGAGAGCTGCCTCTGCCACGTGGACGCGCCCCGCGGCGACGTGCTTTCCCGTCCAGAAGTCGACCCACGTGCTTGGACCCGCGGGAAGATAGACGGATCGCTCGCGCTGTCCGGGCTCGACGACTGATGCGACGAGCAGGTTCGGTCCCAACAGAAAATCGTCGCTGTCGGCGAACGCGCGCGGATCGTCGTCGAACTCGTAGAAGAGCGGGCGCAGCATCGGTTCCCCGAAGTGCGCGGCGCGCCAGTACAGCGTGTAAAGATACGGAAGCAGCCGATACCGAAGACGAATCCAGTCGCGAATGATCGGCGTGACGCTCGGATGCAGCCATGGCGTATTCACCGCACCGTTCGCTTTCCATGAGTTGATGATGAACCGCGGGCTGAAAGTCGCGCTCTGCACCCAGCGCACGAGGAGTTCGGCATCCGGAACCGGGCCGGCAAAGCCGCCGACGTCGTGGCCGACGTTGAACATGCCGGAGAGACTCATCGTGAGTCCCATCCGGATGTTCCAGCGCAGGGTGTGCCAGGACGTCGTGTTGTCGCCCGACCACGTTTGCGCGTAGCGCTGGATGCCGGGCGGACCGGCACGCGTCACGGTGAAAACGCGCTCGTCCGGAAACCGAACGGCTTGCGTCTCGTGCGTCGCGCGTGTCATCAGCAGCGGATGCAACGGCCGCGAGCGCGCGATCGGAATCGACTGGCCGAAGCCGTGCGATACCGCCCCCTCGTCCCAGACTTCGTACTCGTTGTTGTCGTTCCACCCGATAATGCCGTACTCAAGGAGCTCACGGGTGAGCGAATCCCGCCACCACCGGACGCCCTCGGGATGGGTGAAATCGACGTGCGCGCCCTCTCCGTCCCAGAATTGTCCGAGCGACGGCTTAGCGCTCTTTCGGTCGCTCACGAACCCACCGCGCTTCGCAAGCTCGGCGAACGCCGGATGATCGTCGAGCAGGCACGGCTTGATGTTCGCGACGAGCCGCATTCGCGCACGCCTGAACTCGTCTTTCCAGCACATTGGGATCCTAAGCTTAGAATTCCACGTGGACAAGTTGTCGCG